>Ga0209069_10000841_pt1 | contig 14877 bp, 15 predicted proteins | sample Str013_2_FD_187202 | JGI IMG/M metagenome (GOLD analysis project Ga0209069, IMG submission 187202) | Freshwater sediment microbial communities in response to fracking from Pennsylvania, USA - Straight Creek_MetaG_SC_2013 (SPAdes) (version 2) | ecosystem: Environmental > Aquatic > Freshwater >...
GTGAGCGCGAGGAGCGAGCGCAGCGAGCCCCGCAGCCGCGAACGAAAGGAGTCACCGTGAGCGCGAGGAGCGAGCGCAGCGAGCCCCGCAGCCGCGAACAAGAAGGGGCACCAATGAGCGCAGTGGTCCTCACCGGGGTGTCCCGCGGCCTGGGTGCCGCGCTGTTCGACGCGCTGGCCGCGCGGGGCGACGCGATCCTGGCCCTCGGCCGCGGCTTCACCGCGCCGCAGCGGCGGCTGGCCGCGGCCGAACCGGAGCGGATCCGGCTGCGCCCGGCCGACCTGGCCGACCCGGCCGGCCTGCCGGACGCGGCCGAACTGGCCGGGTTCCTCGACCCGGCCGGGGCGGGCCGGCACGGTACGGCGCTGATCCTCAACGCCGCCGTGGTCGAGCCGATCGGGGCGGTCGGTACCCTGCCGGCGGCCGACCTGGCCGCCGCGGTCACGGTCAACCTGACCGTGCCGATGCTGCTGGCCAACGCGTTCCTGGCCGCCACCTACACAGCCGCCACCGGCGGCGGTACCGGCGGGCCCGCGGTGCGGCGCGACGTCCTGCTCGTCTCCTCCGGCGCGGCCCGGCGGGTGATCGGCGGCTGGTCGGCGTACTGCGCCACCAAGGCTGGCGCGGAGATGTTCTTCGCGGTACTGGCCGAGCAGGTCGCCGGGCAGGCCGGTACCCGGGTCGTGGCGGTGGACCCGGGGCAGATGGACACCGGGATGCAGGAGGAGATCCGGGCCGCGTACGCGGCCGGCCGGTACTTCCCCGACGGGGCACGCTGGCGGGACAACCACGCGCAGGGCCGGATGGCCACCCCGGCCACGGTGGCGCGGCGGATCGTCGCGGAGCACCTCGGTACCGGATGATCCACACTCTTACCCGCCGGTAGCCGCGCGCCTACACTCGCGGCATGACCTCCACCCGTACCGCCGGGGTACCCGCCGTCGAGGGCGGGGCACTGATCTCCACCAACCCCGCCACCGGGGTGGAGGTGGGCCGTTTTCCGGTCGCCGACGCCGCCGCGGTGGCCGCCGCGGTACAGCGGGCCCGGCCGGCCGCCGAGTGGTGGGCCGGGCTCGGCTTCGCCGGGCGCCGGGACCGGCTGCTGCGCTGGCGGTCCGCGCTGGCCCGGCGGGTCGACGAGCTGGCCGAACTGATCAACGCCGAGGGCGGCAAGCCGGTGGCCGAGGGCATCGTGGAGGCCGCCGCCACGGTGGACCACATCGCCTGGGCCGCCCGCAACGCCCGCCGGGTGCTGCGGCTGCGCCGGGTCCGTACCTCCAGCCTGCTGCTGGAGTTCGCCGCGTACGTCGAGTACCAGCCGTACGGCGTGGTGGGCGTGATCGGCCCGTGGAACTATCCGGTGTTCACCCCGGTCGGGTCCATCGGGTACGCGCTGGCCGCCGGCAACGCGGTGGTGTTCAAGCCCAGCGAGTACACCCCCGCGGTCGGGCAGTGGCTGGTCGACCGGTTCGCCGAGGCGGTACCGGAGCAGCCGGTGCTGCAGATCGTGCACGGCACCGGTACCACCGGCGCGGCGCTGTGCACCGCAGGCGTGGACAAGGTCGCGTTCACCGGCTCCACCGCCACCGGTAGGAAGATCATGGCCGCCTGCGCCGGGACGCTGACGCCGGTACTGCTGGAGTGCGGCGGCAAGGACGCGATGATCGTGGCCGCGGACGCCGACCTGGACGCCGCCGCGGCGGCGGCCACCTGGGGTGGGCTGACCAACGCCGGCCAGTCCTGCATCGGGGTCGAGCGGGTGTACGTGGCCGACGCGGTGTACGACGACTTCCTGGCCCGGCTGGTACCCCGGGCGCAGCGGCTGAGCATGGGGGCCGCCGGTACCGACATCGGGCCGATCACCATGCCGGCCCAGGTCGAGGTCATCTCCGGGCACATCGCCGACGCGCTGGCCCGGGGCGGCCGGGCGGTGCTGGGCGGCCCGGAGGCGGTCGCCGCGCCGTACGTGGGCCCGACCATCCTGGTCGACGTGCCGGAGGACAGCACCGCGGTACGGGAGGAGACGTTCGGCCCGACCCTGACGGTGACCCGGGTGGCCGACGCACAGGAGGGGGTACGGCTGGCCAACGCGTCCCGGTACGGCCTGGGCAGCGCGGTGTTCGCCCGGCGCGGGGGCATGGCCCTGGCCCGGCGGCTGCGCTCCGGCATGACCTCGGTCAACTCCGCGATGACCTTTGCCGGGGTACCGGCGCTGCCCTTCGGCGGGGTCGGCGACTCGGGCATCGGGCGCATCCACGGCGCGGACGGGCTGCGCGAGTTCACCCGACCCAAGGCGATCACCCGGCGCCGGGCGCCGTCGGTACTGCCGTCGATGTCGTTCGACCGTACCCCGGCCCAGGTACGGCTGATCGCCCGCGTGGTACGGCTGCTGCACGGCCGCTCAGGACGCCACGCGTCGAACTAGCAATGTGCTAGCATTGCGGCGTCCGCCAGGCAGCAATGCCTCGTAGACAGACTGGCAGAGGTCGCGACCACTACCAGTCCACCACAAAGTGGCGTAACGGCGGTATGCGGAGCCCCATCGGGCCGAGACCGAACGGCTTGTAGCCAATACAAAGGTCTCGTACGGGCGATCAGCACACGTACTGCCGCGCAAGCCCTTGAGGCGTAAGACCCGATGAGAAAAATGCCCCACTATCGGGGCATTTTCTGTTGGCGTCCTAGTTTCCTCGCCGTCTCCCCTTTGACCTAGGAGCAGACTCGGGTCGCTCAGCCGGTGCTGACCTACAGGCGTCATCGGTCCGCACCGCACTTCCTCCCCGCACCAACGCATCCGGATGAATATTCACATACCCGCCGCGACGAAGTTTCCACCGATCCCAGCCGGTCGCGATAATGGTGTCGCGCGTAGCTTGCACGTCCCAATGGAACCCGATTGGCAGAACCTGGCCGCCGACGTGGAGGAGATCGCGGGTATGTGGCGCTCCAACACCCCAGACCCGTGCGTCCGCATCGGTCAGCCCATCCGAACTCCGGACTGACCGATACTCTCGCAGAAATGCTCGCCTACCATTGCGGTCATCTAGCTCAGGCAGTCGCCCAGTCTTGAACACGGCGAGCGGTAGACAGCGCGGATCACGGGGACCCTCGCAGTTCACATCTTCCAGCCAAGTCAATGCCGACGCGAACGCATTCTTCACCTCTGCGGGACGTGTAACCAGCGAAAACGAGCATTTGTATCGCACAAACTGCTCCAAGGACACACACCCCGCATTCGTCGGGGGTACACTGACATCCAAGCGGACCTTGGCTCCGCATACTGCCATTACTGCAGTCCGAGACCGATGCGCACATCTGTACAGTCCAGCGGCATCTTTCGCCGGAAGCAACGAGAATTCGTATCCTCCACGTGAGTTAACTGACTCGACCTTCACCTCAGAGATGCGGAGATCCGACTCGGCAGCATATTCCCTGATTCGCATTGCTGACTCATGCTGGGATCGTGTCGGTCGGAGCGGAAGGACAATCCACAGCCTTCGGCCCAATGACAGTCCCGCCGGTACTTCACCAGGACGATACCCCGGCGGGCAAGAAATTCCTGGTTCCTGCTCATCAGTCATCCCCAACCGACTTCGGCTCGGCCAGCCGGAGCAAGACCGCCGCTGGCAAATGAATCGACAGCAACTCCTCGTAGGTCATACTCCGTACGAGCTGAACGAGCACATCCCGCAATCGCCGAGCCTTTGCGGTATCCACCACGTGCTCTTCCCCGGATCGTCCGCTCTTCCCCGACGCCACTAACAGGTCCAAAGGTGTCGGCAACTCCCGTTGCCGGAACCATGTATCGAGACGTTCGAAAACATGACGTTTCAGAAACTCGACCCACTTCCCCCGCACATCTTTGGGAAGTTCACTGATTCGTCCCGGTCCGCGCACCCACTCATCGAGCGCGGCCCACCGCACCGTCCTATCGTCTTCCAGCGTCGACTGGAACATCTCACGCCAACGGGCAAGATCCTCTGAGGTTAGGGTAGGGATTTCTGGTAGGTCGTCGTCGTCCGACCGCCGCTGCCGGGCCAACCCCGAGCCAGGGTCGAAGACATATCGCTCACCACTGGTATAGTCGATCATAGCCTGCCAGAGATCGCTCCTGATCCTGGATCCCCGCTCGCCGGCCAACCGGGCTGGTACAGGTGAAAGCGTAGGAACAGGTGAACTAGGAGTCCGGTCCAGAGTTGCTGACCTCAGCCGTAGAAGAACTGGCGGGCGGTCATCGACCACCTCTACGAGATCAGGAATTTTCCGAATCAATGGAACAAAGGTCAAGGCGCCATACTGGACTTCGGAGAACTGCTTACCCGTCAAACCCAGCAGTCGGTTCTTCAGAACCGCTGCCGTCATTTCCTCCCAGTCCGGCCGACCGCGGTCACGTGCCTGCTGGAATGCCATCCGGACCAAATGCCGGAAGTCATCCAACCCGGCATCTTCGGCCGATGTCGGCGAAGATGCCGGGTCGCCAATTCTGCTCATGCCTGGATGGTACCGATTTCACAACCCGTTCGCGGCCCGCGCCGATCACCGTTCAACTGTTCAACTGCTCACCACACGCGCCAGCTACAGGTACCAGGTCGCCTTCGCCAGCGCGTTCTGGCCGGACGTGTTGGGGTGGAAGAAGTCCAGCGCGGAGAGCTGGGCCACGCTGAACGCGACCCGGTGTACCGCGCCGCCGTCGTAGTGGCACTTCGGGCCGTACCCGGCGCAGGCGCGCTGCAGTACCGTGTCGTACCCGTCGACCCGGTCCCGGAACCGTTGCCGGCGCTGCTCGTCGGCCGTGGCGGTGGAGGCCGGGTTGGCCAGCAGCGCCGGGCAGATGCCCAGCGACCAGGCCCGTACCGCGGACTTGTTGGTGTGCGCGACCTGCCACACCTGGTACACGTCGGGGATGCTCACCACCAGTACCCGGGCCGCGGGCAGGCCGGCCTTGAGCGTGGCCAGCGCGGTACCCAGGGCCGCGGTGAACGCGGCGGTGGAGGTCATCGCGTCGATGTCCCGGGCGCAGGCGTCGTTGGCGCCGATGAGGATGGTCACGTACTGCGCGCCGGCGCGTACCGCCTGGCTGGCCTGGCCCGCCAGGTCGGCCACCACCGCCCCGTCCACGGCGTAGTTGTGCTGGTGGCCGTGCATCGCCGGGTTCGCCGCGGCCAGCCGCTTGTAGTGGCTGCTGACCAGCGTCCCGTCCCCGCTGGACCAGGAGTTGCGCGGGCAGGTGGCCAGCAGCAGGCAGGTACCGAAGCCGGCGGTGATGGAGTCGCCGAGCGCGGCCATCGAGGCCGGCAGGTCGCCGCGCCCGGCCGGGGACGAGGCGGTACCCCCGGCGGTGGCCGGTACCACCCGCTGCGCCTTGCAGCCGGCGGCGACCAGGGCCAGCACAGCCAGTACGGCCAGCAGTACGGCGGGTACGGCCCGGTGCCGGTACCGCCCGCAGTGGACACTGGAGCCCGACGTGGACATGCCACACCTCCCGTGCGCTGGTCCGCCCCGGGCATGGCGGCCCCGGGCTCCCAGTATGCCGTCCGTAGCGGCGTGATCACACGACCGGTTCTGTGGCCTGCCCGGTACCGGCGGCCGGTGGCACCGATACTGGGCCCATGCACCTGCTTCCCGGCCGTCCCGGCCACGACCTGACCTACACCGACGTCTTCATGCTGCCCAACCGGTCCGCGGTGGCCTCCCGGATGGACGTCGACCTGACCACGGGCGACGGCAGCGGTACCACCATCCCGGTGGTGGTGGCCAACATGACCGCGGTGGCCGGGCGGCGGATGGCCGAGACCGTGGCCCGGCGCGGCGGGATCGCGGTGATCCCGCAGGACATCCCGGTCGACGTGGTGACCGAGGTGATCGGCTGGATCAAGCGCCGGCACACCGTGTACGACACCGCGTTGACGCTGCGCCCCACCGACACCGTCTCCGACGCGCTGGCCCTGCTGCCCAAGCGGGCGCACGGCGCGGTGGTGGTGCTCGACGGCGAGCGGGTGGTCGGCATGGTCACCGAAGCCGACTGCGTGGAGGTGGACCGGTTCACCCAGCTCGGCGCGGTGATGGCCCGCGACGTGCTGACCATGCCCGACGGGATCGGCCCGCGCGAGGCCTTCGGGTTGCTGGAGCGGCACTTCCGTACCGCGCCGGTGGTCGACGCGGCCGGCGGGCTGGTAGGGCTGCTCACCCGCAAGGGCGCGCTGCGGGCCACCCTGTACCGCCCGGCGGTCGACGCCGGCGGCCGGCTGCGGGTGGCCGCCGCGCTCGGCATCACCGGCGACGTGGCCGGGCGCGCGGACAAGCTACTGGCGGCCGGCGCGGACATGCTGGTCGTGGACACCGCGCACGGGCACCAGGACCGGATGGTCGAGGCGCTGTCCGCGGTACGGGCGCTGGCGCCGCGGGTACCGGTGGTGGCCGGCAACGTGGTCACCGCGGCCGGGGTACGCGACCTGGTGGCGGCCGGCGCGGACATCGTCAAGGTGGGCGTGGGGCCGGGTGCGATGTGCACCACCCGGATGATGACCGGGGTCGGCCGGCCGCAGTTCTCCGCGGTACTGGAGTGCGCCGCGGCGGCCCGGGAGCTGGGTACCCACGTGTGGGCCGACGGCGGGGTACGGCACCCCCGCGACGTGGCGCTGGCCCTGGCCGCCGGGGCGGCCAACGTGATGATCGGCTCCTGGTTCGCCGGTACCTACGAGTCCCCCGGCGACGTGGCCCGGGACGCGGACGGCCGGCTGTACAAGGAGAACTTCGGCATGGCCTCCAAACGGGCGGTCACCCGCCGTACCGCCGGCGAGTCCGGGTACGACCGGGCCCGGATGGCGCTGTTCGAGGAGGGCGTGTCCAGTTCCCGGATGTACCTGGACCCGGCCCGCCCGGGCGTGGAGGACATCCTGGACCAGATCGTGGCCGGGCTGCGCTCGGCCTGCACCTACGCCGGGGCGGCCACGCTGGAGGAGTTCCACCAGCGGGCCACGGTCGGGGTACAGGGGCCGGCCGGGTACGCCGAGGGGATGCCGCTGCACGCGAGCTGGTGAGGTGGCTAGTCGTGGTGGGACACGCAGGTGTGCCCGGCACCGGTCCGTTCCAGGATCAGGCTGGCGAGCTGGGCGAAGTCGTCCCGGGCCGCACCCACGGCGGCCTGATGTCCGCCGAAGGCGCCGTCGGCCGGCTTCAGGTCGAACACCGGCTCGATCCGCTCGGTAACGGCAGATCCCGCACCGGGTTCCGGGGCAACCGCTCGGCCCATCCCTCCCGCCACGCTCTCACCCGCGGCCCGAGGTTCTGCAGACCCCGCACGCTGAACAGGTCCGGCGCGAGCGGTATCACCACATGCTCGGCGGCAATGAGAGCGGACCGGTTGATCGCCCCCAGATTCGGGCCGACATCGATGAGAACCACATCGGCCTGAGCCTGGTCGGCGGCTCGAACGAGCAGGCGCCAGAACGCGGAGATGACCCGGAACGAGCGCGCCTGGCGATCCAGGCACCCGGGCCACTCCGCGGACAACTGGTCCTCGAATCCCGACAGGGCGAGATCTCCGGGGAGCAGCCACAACCCGTCCGTGACGGCGTACAGTTCCGGGTCGGCGATGTCGCCGGTACCGTCGATGAGCGGAGCCAGGCTGCCGAATACGGTCCGGCCGGGCAGCACCACACCGTCCCGGCTTGGCCATGCGGACTCCAGTGCCTGCTCGTCGAGGAAATTGACGGTCAGGTTCGCCTGCGGGTCCAGATCAGCGGCAACGACCCGCACTCCCATTCGTGCCAGCATCCAGGCCAGGTGGTACACCAAGGAGGTCTTACCGACGCCGCCCTTGTTGTTGAAGAACGCGATCGTTGTTGCGATCATGTCACCGCCCTGACGATGACCCCGACATAGGCCGGATCGGGAACGAATTCCGCCGCCGGGTTCCCGTTGTCCCGCAGGGACCGGCGGACGATGGGCAGACCCGCACCGAACTTCTGCACGTACCCGAGCCCGCTCATCGCCTCGGCCAACGTGGGGTTGCGGTAGTCGGTGACACCGGGCCGGCCGAAGTTCTCCACGGTCACGGTTCCGTACGGCCCCCCGGGCGAGTGGATCTCGATCCGATCGCGGTACCACGTGATCCTTACCGGCGAGGCTGTCGCCTCGTAGCTACGGTTCAGGAGGGCGTTGCGGGTGAGCTGCTGAAGCGCAGCCAGCGGGTAGTCCGGCTGACGGACGTCCCGCAACCGGTCACCGATGCCGACCGATGTCCGAACGTTCAGCTTCAGCAGCTCGTCCAGCTCCCGCAGGAGCACGGGAAGCGATCGCCGAGCCGGCGTTCGTCCACGATCGGTGCGTCCAGCTCCACACCGTCGACCCGGAGGAACTGGATGTAGGCCCCGGGCAGGTACCGCACCGGCTCCCGCCCCAACACCAGCAGCCCCGCGTGGGTCGGTACCGCATCGACGGTGGCCAACCGCAGCGACGAGAGTCGCTGTTCCACGGTCCGCCCATTCGCCGCGATCACGTCGACCGGCAGCACGCTGGGCAGGTACTCACGCTCGAACGCACCCAGATCAAGATCCTCCAGCGTGGCTCCCACCGCGGGTCGGGCGTCGAACGGCAGGTCGGCGCTGCGCCGCCTTTCCGCCAACCGGCGCTCCTCGTCCGCCGTGGCGATCGCGCGGCGGGGGCCGACCCGGATCCACACCTGCCCCTTGTACCGCACCGGGGGGCTCGGACTCGGTGCGACCTCGATGACGGCCACCGCGACCTGACCAACCTTGAGCTCCCGTACCGACAACATGGGTGGGGGCAGAATCAGGCCCTGGTCTCGGTATTCGGCAAGCTGGAGCAGCTGGCGGTCGTCGACGACCAGGCCGCTCGGCCGGCCATTGTCGGCGGCCCCGACGAAAACCACCCCGGACGTACGGTGGTCGGGCAGGTCGTTGGCGAAAGCGCAGATGGCCTGCCCGATGCGATCCTTGGCGCCCCCGGTGTTCGCCGCCTCCTTACGCTCGACCTGGTCGGACTCCAGGTCGGCGAGGAGGGCGAGAAGGTCCGCGTCGGTCCTGGCCACACCGAGATCCTAGTCGCCACCAGCGGGGCGGGCCGCGGCCTGGGGTGAACCTGGCCGCCTTCGGCCACGGCGTGATCGCGCCGCCGACGGCGCCCGCGCGGCGGCCGGTTCAGAACAGGGTCAGCTCGTCGCGTACCACGCCGCGCAGCGCGTGGTAGTCGAGCACCACGCAGCGGATGCCCCGGTCGGTGGCCAGTACCCGGGCCTGCGGCTTGATCTCCTGCGCCGCGAACACCCCGGTCACCGGGGCCAGCAACGGGTCCCGGTTGAGCAGCTCCAGGTACCGGGTGAGCTGCTCCACCCCGTCGATCTCGCCGCGCCGCTTGATCTCCACCGCGACGCTGGCGCCGGCCGCGTCCCGGCACAGCAGGTCGACCGGGCCGATCGCGGTCGGGTACTCCCGCCGGACCAGGCTGTACCCCTCACCCAGCGCCCCGGGCGTGGCCGCCAGGAGCTCCTGCAGGTGCGCCTCCACGCCGTCCTTGCGCAGGCCCGGGTCCTGGCCCAGTTCGTGCGAGGTGTCGTGGAGGATCTCCTCCAGCGTGATGCGCAGCTCCTCGCCGGCCTTGTTGACCACCTTCCACACCCCGGGTGCCTCCTGCAGGCGGCACGGCGGGCTCATCCAGTTCAGCGGCTTGTACGCGCGGTCGTCGGCGTGGATCGAGACCGACCCGTCGGCCTTGACCATGAGCAGGCGTACCGCCGCCGGCAGGTGCGCGGTGAGGCGGCCGATGTAGTCCACGGAGCAACGAGCGATGACCAGGCGCACCGGCCGAGGGTAGCCCACCGGCGGGCGGCCGGCGTGGTTGGCGCGGCGGTGCCACACTCGGGTGGTGCTCGCAGTCCTGACCGGTATCGGCCTGTCGGCCTCGGCCGGCCTCAACGCGTACATCCCGCTGCTGGTGGTCGGGCTGCTGGGCCGGTACACCGGGCTGATCGACCTGCCGCCGAGCTGGCACTGGCTGGCCAACGGCTGGACCCTGTCGATCCTGGGCGTGCTGCTGGCGATCGAGGTGGTGGCGGACAAGGTACCGGCGCTGGACAGCGTCAACGACGTGATCCACACGGTGATCCGGCCGACCGCGGGCGGGCTGGCCTTCGGCGCGGCCTCCCAGTCGCAGACCGTGACCGCCGACCCGGGCAGCTTCTTCTCCGGGCACCAGTGGGTACCGGTCGCGGCCGGCGTAGTGATCGCGCTGGTCGTGCACGGTACCAAGGCGACCGCCCGGCCGGTGATCAACGTCTCCACGCTGGGTGCCGGCGGTCCCGTGGTCAGCGTGCTCGAGGACGTGGTGAGTACGGTCACGTCGCTGGTCGCGGTGGTGCTGCCGGTACTGATCGTGGTGTTCCTGATCGGGTTCGTCTGGTTCGCCTTCTGGGTGCGCCGCAGGCGGCGCGAACGTAAGGCCCGCAAGGCGGCCCAGCGGGCCGCCCGGCAGGCCGCCGCCGCGGTACCACCGGGCTGGGGTCTGGCCGGGGCGGGCCCGGCCGTGTCGGGCCCGCCCGCGGCGCCGGACTGGCACGGCGCACCGGCGCTGGTCCAGGGCCAGGCCGTCCCGGTCACGCAGGACCTGTCGCAGACCGGGACGCGGCGCCGGTACCGCTGGTAGCGGAGCAAACTGGCCGACTTCCATACAACGTACGCGAATTGCGGGATAATCGACCTATCCCGCTCAGGATTCGCATACCCAGGGGGCTTGGCATGGCCAGCGTTGCCGAGGTGAAGGCGGCCATCGAGACCGCGCTGCTACACGTCGAGGACGGCCAGGGCGCGGTACGCGCGGCCAGTGACCGGCTGGACGAGGCCCGGCAGAGCCTGGCGCTGGTCGTCGACGGCAGCGCCCACGACGCGGTGCACGCCGCCCAGGCCGCGCTGGCGCAGGCCTCCACCGAACTGCAGGACTGCCTGCACGCCACGCTCAACGCGGTGGAGTCCGCGCGCGGCTACGCCGCCACGCTCTGAGCGATGTCACTGCTCACCGAGGTCACCGACCGGATCCGGGCGCTGCACGCGGACCTGCCGCTGGCCCAGGCGTACCGGGCCGGCGAGCGCCTGCGGATGGCCGGCGACCGGCTCGGGTACGTGCTGGACACCGCGCGCGGGGACCCGGCCACGGCGGGACTGGCCGCCTCGCTGGCGCACCTGGAGCGGGCCGCCACGGCGCTGTGCCGCGCCCGGGACGAGCTGGACCGGTACCTGGCCGGGATCGGCACGGCCGGCGCCGGAGCCGGAGCCGGTGCCGGCGGGGTCCCGTCGGCGGTACCGGTACCGGCGACGGAACCGGTACCCGAGACTCCCGCGGACGGTACCCCCGGGTGGTGGCTGGCCCGGGTCGGCCGGCTCACCCGGCAGCCCGGCGCGGTACCGGGCGGTACCGGCGACCGCGTCGCGGACAGCGCGTACCTGCTGCACGCGACCGTGACCCGGGCGCTGGCCGGCCAGCGCACCCGGCTGTACCGGGAACTCGCCGCCGCCGAGCCGGTCGCCGGGCTGGGGCTGACCGCCCTGGTACCGCCGGTGGTGGACCGGCTCGCCACGGAACTGCTCGGGCACCGGCCGGCCCCCGGCGACCTGCCGGCCCTGCGTACCGCGACCCGGTCCCACCTGCGGGTCCTGCTGCCCGGCCTGGAGCCGGCGGCGGTCGAGCAGCTGCTCGCCCGGTACTGCCGCGTACGGGTGGCCGGCGCCGCGCCGCACCCGGTGGACCGCGCGGTGGCCGGCGCCGTGGTGGTGGCCGGCCTGCTGTACGCGCTGCGCCGTACCCCGGCCGAGGTCGAGCCACCGGCGCCGGCGCCGCGCGCCCCGGTACCGGCCACGCCCCCGGGCCAACCGTCCCGACGAGGGGACCGCCGGTCGGCGGCCGCCCGTGCCTGACCGCCGGCCGCTGACCCGGGCCGGGCGGGCGGCCGGGGGCTGGCTCGCCGGTACCCGCCGGGCCCGGGTGGCCGCCGCGGTCGCCCGGGAACTGACCGCCGCGCGTACCGCCGCCCGGGGCGCGCTGGCCGCCGCCGAGCACGACGGCCGTACCGCGCAGGCGGCGCTGGCCGCGGCCCGGCCCCGGCTGGCCGCGCAGCGGGCCAGCCGGACCCGGGCGCTGCACCAGGAGGTGGACCGCCGCACCGCCGCCGCCACGGCCGACCTGCTCGCCCTGGCCGCCCGGGCCGCGCCCGGCGCCGCCGGTACCGGCTGGGAGTCCTGGCAACCGACGCCGCCCGAGCGGGGCGCCCCGGCCGCGCTGCTGCGCATCGGTACTGTGGCCGGCCACGCCCCGGTACCGGCGCTGGTACCGCTGCTGGACGCGGTGCACGTGGCGGTGACCGGCGGCGACCGTACCCGCGCCGACGGCGTGGTCGCCACGCTGCTGCTGCGCGCGGTCGGGGCCAGCCCGGCCGGTTCGGTCGCGCTGTACGTGCACGATCCCGAGCACCTGGGCGCCGCGCTGGCCGGGTTCGCGCCGCTGGCCGGGTCCGCGCCGCCGGCCACCGGCGGCCTGCCCGCGCTGCTGGACGATCTCGTCGAGCACGTCCGCCGGATCCACCACCGCGTGCTCGCCGGGGCGTACCCGTCGCTGGCCGCGCTGGCCGCCGCCACCGGCCGGCGCCCCGAACCCTGGCGGATCCTGGTGCTGCTCGGCGACGAGGAGCTGCCGGCGGGCGCCGCGGCGCAGCTGGACCGGCTGCTGCGTACCGGCGTGGCGGCCGGCGTGCACGTGCTGGCCCGCGGCCGGGATCTGCCCGGCGCGGTGGCGGTACGGCTCGGGCCGCCGGTACGCAGCGACCTGACCGGCCCGGTGGACATCGTGCTGGACCCGCCGCCGCCGGCCGCGCTGGTCCACGCGACCTGCCGCGACCTGGCCGCCGGGCCGCCCCCGGCCCGCTTCGCCGACCTGCTGCCGGACCGGTACTGGACGCACAGCTCCGCGGCCGGGCTGCGCGCCCCGGTCGGCGAGGGTACCGACGGGCGCCCGGTCGAGCTGGTCCTGGGCGACAACCCGCCGCACGCGCTGATCGGCGGTGCCTCCGGCTCGGGCAAGACGAACCTCGTGTACGCCTGGCTGGCGGCGCTCACCTCGCGGTACTCCCCGGCCGAACTCGAGCTGTACCTGCTGGACTTCAAGGAAGGCGTGTCGTTCACCCGGTTCGCCCCGGGTACCCGCGACCCGAGCTGGCTGCCGCACGTACGGCTGGCCGGCGTGAACGTCAACAACGACCGGGAGTTCGGCCTGGCGCTGCTGCGGTACCTCGGCGGCGAGCTGCGCCGGCGCTCCGCCGCCGCGCGGCGGCTGGAGGTGACCAAGCTGGCCGAGCTGCGGGCCGAGGACCCGGGCGGCCACTGGCCCCGGATCGTGGCCGTGGTCGACGAGTTCCAGGTGCTGCTCGACGGCCGGGACGCGATCACCGCCGAGGCGGTCACGCTGCTGGAGGACCTGGCCCGGCGCGGCCGCTCGGCCGGTATCCACCTGGTCCTGGCCAGCCAGGACGTGGCCGGCATCGAGGCGCTGTGGGGGCGGCCCGGGCTGGTCGGCCAGTTCACCCTGCGGGTGGCGCTGCCCCGGGCCCGGCGCATCCTGGCCGACGGCAACCTCGCCGCCGAGTCGATCCCGCGGTACCACGCGGTGGTCAACGCCGACGCCGGCGCACCCGGCGCGGACCAGGTGGTCCGGCTGCCCGACGCCGGTACCCGCGCCGACTGGCAGGAGCTGCAGCAGCGGCTGTGGCTGATGCGCGACCCGCAGGCGCCGCCGCCGCGGCTGTTCGACGGCGACGCGGTACCGGTACCGCCCGCGGTACCGGCCGCCGGGACGGACGGTACCGGCGCGCCCGCGGACGCGGTGCTGGGTGAGCTGATCGACGTCACCGGGCGGCCGGCGCTGCTGCGGCTGCACCGGGCGCCGGGACGGAACCTGGCCGTCCTGGGTACCCGGGCGGAGCCGGCCGGCGCGATCCTGGCCAGCGCGGCCCGGTCGCTGCGGGCCGCGTGGCCGGCGGCCCGGTTCAGCGTGCTGTGCCCGGAGCCGGAGCTGCTGCGCCCGGCGTGGGGGCTGGCCGACGCGGTCGGCGCGGACTGGTACGGCGCCGAGGATCTGGCCGGGTTCCTGGCCACGACCGCGGCCGGCGTGCTGGCTGGTACCGCGGCCGGGGTGGACCCGCCGGGTACCCCGCACGTCCTGCTCGGGTACGCGCTGGACGCGGCCGGCCCGGCGCTGGCCGCGCGGCCGGCCGGCGGCGGCCCCACCGGGCTGGACCACCTGCGTACGGTCCTGCACCGCGGGCCGGAGCGGCGGGTACACACGCTGGGCTGGTGGCGTGGCGTGGCCCGGCTGCGCGAGGACCTCGGCGGCCCGGGGGCGCGGCTGGACCCGATCGGCGCGTGGGTGGCGCTGGACGTGCACGGCGCGGAGCTGGCACCGCTGTCGAACACCCCGGGCGGGCCGGCCTGGTACCCGCGGCCCGGCCGGGCGCTGTTCTTCGACCGTTCGGTGCACCGGGTACCCGAGGTGCTGATCCCGTACCGGATGCCGGAGCCCCCGTGCTGACCGACCGGTACCGGCGGCTGGTCGCCGAACTGTCCGAACTGGACGGTCGGCGCGCCGACGGTACCTGGCAGATCGGACAGCGCTACGACGAGGAGCTGGCCGCCGCCACGGCCGCCGTGGCCGACGCGGCATGGCGGGTGCGTACCGCCGCGGCGCTGGTGTCGCAGGTGGACGCGGCGGCGGTACGCACCTGGCGCGCACTGGCGGTACGGCTCGGCCCGTGGCAGGGGCGACGATTGGGGCCACTGGCACCGGTACCGTCCTGCTCCACAGTGGACGGTACTGCGG
>Ga0209069_10000843_pt1 | contig 14845 bp, 14 predicted proteins | sample Str013_2_FD_187202 | JGI IMG/M metagenome (GOLD analysis project Ga0209069, IMG submission 187202) | Freshwater sediment microbial communities in response to fracking from Pennsylvania, USA - Straight Creek_MetaG_SC_2013 (SPAdes) (version 2) | ecosystem: Environmental > Aquatic > Freshwater >...
CATATGCGCCGCAGTGCAAAAGGTGCTACTTTGGGATGGCGACCCGAAGCTGTTTGACGCGGTGCCATTGAGGTATGTGTTTGACGCCATCGACTTGGGCATACTGGTGGCGTTCTTGGTTTTCGGTACGCGAGAGGCTTGGAAGGTGTTCGCCGAGGAAATGGAGCAAGGTGATGATTAAGCCACTCTTGCCGAGTGCACGCTATATGCTGGCTATTGGAACGGTGTACCTCGCGGTTGCTGCGGTTGCCGCTGTCAGCTTCGTGCTATTGGCAGCTTGGAGTTCACAGGGCGATTTGCTTCGAACGATTGTCAGCTTTGGCGCCGGCATTTGCGGCGGCGTGGTGCTGATGTTGGCTTTGCGCTATTTTCCGCGGCAAATCACGCCATTGATTGATGCGTTGCGATCCGAGCATCGCCAAGCGCAACGTGGGAACGCTCATGCAAACTAAGCCCGAACTACGTGTGTTGGTGAGCGCACTCTCAGTCCCGAAACACGCTAATTCGTCACCCCCGCCGCACGCATCGCCGCATCGACCGCCTTGCGCGCTGCTTCGCTCACCGGCGCCAGCGGCAGCCGCGCGCCGTCCTCGCACAGGCCGAGCCGCGACACCGCATACTTCACCGGCCCGGGATTGGTCTCGACGAACAGCGCGTCGTGCAGCGGCAGCAGGCGGTCCTGGAGTTTCAGCGCCGCCGCGAAGTCGCCGCGCAGGGTCGCAGCCTGGAACTCGGCGCACAGGCGTGGCGCGACGTTGGCCGTCACCGAGATGCAGCCCTGGCCGCCGTGAGCATTGAAGCCGAGCGCAGTCGCATCCTCGCCCGACAGCAAGATGAACTTTTCGCCCAGCCGCTGCCGCTGCTGTGACGCCCGGTTCATGTTGGCGGTCGCGTCCTTGATGCCGATGACGTTGGGCAACTTGACCAAGCGGGCCAGCGTCTCAACCGAAATATCGGTGATGGTGCGGGCGGGCACATTGTAGATGATCAGTGGGATGTCAACGGCCTTGGCGATGGCCTCGAAATGCAGATAGAGCCCCTCCTGCGTCGGTTTGTTGTAGTAGGGGCAGACGGTCAGCACCGCGTCCGCGCCCGCCTTCTTGGCGTGGCGCGTGAAGTCGATGGCCTCATCGGTCGAGTTGGAACCCGCGCCTGCGATCACCGGCACGCGCCCCGCCGCGACCTCGATGCACAATTCGACGATCCGCTTGTGCTCGGCGTGAGAAACCGTCGGGCTCTCGCCTGTGGTGCCGACCGGAACCAGCCCGTTGGAGCCTTCCTTGATCTGCCATTCGACGAACTTCTGATAGGCCTTCTCGTCCACCTTGCCGTTCTTGAACGGGGTGATCAGGGCGGGGAACGAGCCCCGCAGCTTGGCGTTGAGCGTCATTCCGCTCCGTCCTCCGTGGTGGGCCGCGCGTGGCCCGAAGTGGTATGGATGACATTAGGCGCTGGCCGCCAGTCCCGCAAGACGGGCGCGCCGCCAGCCGGGAGTTATGACGAACATCTTTCCGCCGGATTGGACCTCCCAAGTCCGGCTGGTTGCAGCGAAGCGGGCTTGGTATGATTGGCAAGGCGGGTTGGCTGCTGGTACGCATCGTGGCGCTGGGTTGGGCGCTGACGGCTGCTGCCGGCGCGTCCGCGCAAAGCGTGCCCAAGCTCGATGAAGCCTTCGCACCGCTGCTGGCGCAATCGCCATCGGACGCTGATCTCGCCAAGCTCAAGGATGCGATCCGGGCCGTCAACGATGGCGACAGCGACGGCGCGGGCGCCGCAATCTCCGCCATCAGCGATCCCACCACGCGCAAGCTCGCGCGCTGGTGGGAGCTGCGCAGCGGCAAGCAGACGAACTCGCCGGAGGAGATCGAGGACTTCGTCGTCAAGAATCCGAACTGGCCAAACATCACCCTGCGCGCCCGCGCCGAGGAGGCGCTGCTCAAGGATGGCGACCCGGAGCACATCCGCGCCTTCTTCAAGGTGGTGAAGCCCGAAACCTCCGCCGGCGTCGCCGCCGAAGCGGTGGCGCTGTTGGCCAGGGGCGATACGGCGCAGGCTGCGGCATTCGCGGCGGATGCCTGGCGCAACGGCGAACTCAGCGACGAAGCCGAAACCGCCATCCTGGACCGGTTGGGCAAGGTGCTCACCCCCGCCGACCACAAGTTCCGCGCCGACCGGCTGCTGTTCGCCGGCACCGCATTCGACAACATCCGCTCCCTGCGCATCGCCGCCATCAAGCGCCTGCTGCCGCTGATGGCGCCTGCCGACAAGGCCAGGATCGAGGCGCGGCTGGCCGTCTACCGCTGCCGCCACAAGGGTTGTTACGCGCCCGCCCGCGCGCTGTTCGCGCATCTGCCGCCAGCCGCCAATCAGGACCCGGGCGTCATCTTCGACAAGGCGCGGATGCTGCGCAAGAGCGGCGCGACGCAGCAGGCCTGGCGGCTGATGCTGGAGGCGGGGCCGTTCTCGAAGAAGATCCAGGCCCCGGATGATTGGTGGATCGAGAAGCGGATCAGCGCCTATGGCGCGCTCTATGACGGCGACCATCAGGCGGCTTATCGTCTCGCGGCGGAGCATGGCGCGCTCGGCATCAATCCGCTGAAGGAGGCCGAATTCCTGTCCGGCTGGATCGCGCTGCGGTTCCTCAAAGACCCCAAGCGCGCGCTGGGCCACTTCAAGGCCATGCGGCAGGCCGCCGATGGCCCGATAAGCCTGGCGCAGGCGGATTATTGGCTGGGCCGCACGTTCTCGCAGATGGGCGACGAGCGCTCGGCCAAGCCCGCCTACACGGAGGCCGCGGGTTATTTCAACACCTATTACGGGCAGATCGCCCGCCAGACCCTCGACAAGAACGCGGGCGCGCTCAATGTCGCCGCCATTCCCGTTCCGGCCACCGCGCTCACCAGGAAATTCGTGTCCGACGATGCGGTGCGCGCCGCCGTCATCGCCGGGCAGGCCGGGCTGATCGACGTGATGCGTGTGCTGCTCAACAACCAGAAGGACCGGGCCGGCGATGAAGCCTCCTCGGTACTGGCCGCGCATCTCGCGATCAAGCTCGGCGATACGCAGATGGCGCTCAAGACCGGCAAGGCGGCGATGGAAAAGGGCTGGAATGGGCTCACCCGCTACGCCTACCCGACCGTCGCCATGCCCGCCTTCCAGCCGCTGCGCACGCTACCGGAAAAGGCGCTGCTCTACGGCATCGCCCGGCAGGAGAGCGAGTTCAACACCATCATCAAGTCGAGCGCGGGCGCGCGCGGCATCCTGCAAATCCTGCCTGGCACCGCCAAGGGGGTTTGCGGCAAGTACAAGGTGCGGTGCGAGGTTGGCAGACTGATCTCCGACCCAGGCTACAACGCCAAGCTCGCCAGCGCCTATGTCGCCGACACGACGGACGAGTTCGCTGGCTCCTACATCATGGCCATCGCCGGATATAATGCGGGGCCAGGCCGGGTGCGCGATTGGGTGAGCAAGATCGGCGATCCGCGCGAGGCCGGCACCGACCCCATCGACTGGGTGGAAATGCTCAGCATCGACGAGACACGCGACTATGTGAAAAAGGTGCTGTCCAACGTCCAGGTCTACCGCGCCGAGCTGGATGCGCCGGGCAACGCGCTGCGCATCAGGGCTGATCTGCAACGGGGACGCAATGGCGCGTCGAGCACGGCGAACAACTGACGCCGCCGGCTGTTCTATTCAGGCCGCGCTTGCGGTTTCGGCGGGCGTTTCCGCAGCCGCCGGCTCTTCGGCCTTCAGCTCAGCAAGCCGCGCAGTCAGGCCCTTGAGGCCGAGTTCGCTGGCCGCTTGAGCCTCAGCGATCTCGGCGGACGCGGGTTCGGGTTCAACCTTGGCGGGCGTGGTGTCAGCAGCAGCTTCAACCGGAGCGACTTCAACGGCCTCCGCAACTGCTTCCAGCTTCGGTTCAGCGGCTGTGACCGTGACGCCGAAATCCACTGGCGCCGTGGTGTCGCTCGTCACGGTTGGCGCGGCGGCAGCGGTTGCGGCAACCTCGCCTGTGATTACGGTCGCCTCGCGCACGATCGCGACGGCGGCCTCCTCCGCTTCCTCATTGTTCATTTCGTAAAGATCGTAATGCGCATCGACCGCGTTCAGTGTCGCCTCGACCCGCTCGAGCAGATCGCGCAGCGGCATCGCCCCGAGCAGGCGGAAACTGTCGGTCACCAGCAGCTCCGCCGTGCCGTCATAATGCGTGGTCAGCGGCGAAACGAGACCGCGGCTGCGCAGATAGGGGAAGATCTGGTTGGCGCCATGGAAGGCCTGCACGGCCGGGCTGGCTTCGGCCTCGAAATGATCGGCGAAACCCTGGGTGCCCGACGTGAACAGCATCATGATCGGCCGCAGCCGCCAGTCCGTGCGCGCAGCCGCCCGCGCCTTCTCGCGCGCTTGCGTCAGCTTGGCGATGATGGCCATTTCCAGCTCGCGCACATGGCCGACGAAGCCGCGCAATGCCGCCAGCTGCGCCTCGATCTGCGCGTCGTTCATGACCCGGATTTCGGCAAGATCGTGGGCGGCGAACTTCCGGTCCATCAGCTCATCGGCCGTCACCTCGATGGTTTCGAGCAGATCGGCCAGATGGTGCACCGATTTGACGTCGGGCCGGGACAGGAACAGCATGAGCAACGCCTCCAAGGCCGCCGGACAACGATCCGGGCGGGGGACTGAACGCCACTCAACAGGAACAACAACTGGCGGGCCGAAACACCCGGTTACATTTCGTGAGGATCGGCTGATTCGCGCCACAGGGGAAGCGGGGAGATCGGTAACCCAGACAAATTTCCGGCTATCTTTACATGTTACCCCGGACTTCATGCTCGTGCGGCCTTCCAGGGCCCGTCCCGGCTGGACTCAACCAGGACCGCAGGCGCAACCGGAGACGCCTTTGTGCGCGCACGAAAATTATTGCGGCCAAACTCACGGGCGTGCCGGTCCTTTCGGCGGGAGGTAGGCGTGCTCAAATCATTTGGATGGCGTCGCCATAGGCTTTCACCATCGGATCGCGCGTCAGGAGCGTCATTGGTTCATACAGAGCTTGCGCGACGAGCATCCGGTCGAAGGGATCGAAATGGAGTGGCTCCAAGCTCTCCACCGCGACCGCGTGGCCTTCTGAGATCGCCAAAAATTCATACCCCGCCTGGTTGAAATATCCCAGGGCTTCCGCCGCGCCGATCGGCATGTCCGATGGCTTCCCACGGCGCAACGCGAACTTGATAGCGATCTCCCAGAGACTGGCGGCGCTTATCGCAACGCTATTGCCGGGATCAGCGATAAGCGTCTGGGCGCGGCTGCCAAGACGCTGGTCGCCGAGTATCGCCCAAAGCGCGACATGGGTGTCCAGCAACAGCCTCACTTCGACGATCCCGAGAACAGCTTGCCAATGTCCTCGTTGGCCTCGTCGATGCTCTCGGGCATCTTGAACTTGCCCTTGGCGACGCCGAGTCGTTTGCCCGTTTCCTTCGGCGCGAGAGGGACAATCCGGGCGACCGGCTTGCCGTTTCGCGCTATGACGATTTCAGCCTCGCGCCCGGTCGCCACGGCTTCGACCAGACTCGACAGGTTTGACTTTGCCTCGAACATGTTGACGGTCGGCATCGGCGGTCTCCCGGTCTGGTCTAGCTAAGTTTAGCTAATCAAGCGCGCGGGTCAAGACCCTTTGCCGTCACAGCCCCCTCAACTGCACCCGCTCGTGCCGCCGCAGGTGTCGCACTTCATGCAGGTGCCGTTGCGCACCAGCGTGAAATTCCCGCACTCGCCGCAACTGTCGCCTTCATAACCCTTGAGGCGGGCTTCTGCGGCGCGCTGGCCGGCGATGCGGGCTTGCGGGGCGGGCTCGGGCGCGGCCTCAAGCGCGAGCGCGCCATGAGTCGCAGTTCCAACCAGTTTGCCGCGCAGATCGTCCTGCATCGCCATAACCGGGCTTCCCGCCGCAGCGTGAGCGGTTGCAGCCTCCGCGCCGATGCGCGGCACAATCCGGCCCACCATCTGGCCGCGGGTGAAGCCGTGGCTGACCACGCGGGTGGCGGGCAGCGCGGACTTGACGCCGAGCGGCGCGTGCTCGCCGGGGCCGACATCGGTGTCGCTGTAGTTGCCGGGCTCGACATGCGCGAGGTCGTTGCGGCTGAGATACGAGACCGCCAGCTCACGGAAGATATAATCAAGCACGCTCGTCGCGTTCTTGATGGTTTCGTTGCCTTGCACCAAACCGGCAGGCTCGAAGCGGGTGAAGGTGAAGGCGTCGACATATTCCTCCAGCGGCACGCCATACTGGAGCCCAAGTGAGATGGCGATGGCAAAGTTGTTCATCAGCGAACGGAAGGCCGCGCCCTCCTTGTGCATGTCGATGAAGATTTCGCCGATGCGCCCGTCCTCGTATTCGCCGGTGGTGAGATACACCTTGTGGCCGCCGACGGTCGCCTTCTGGGTGTAGCCCTTGCGGCGGCCCGGCAGCTTCTCGCGGTCGCGCACGCGCTCGATGATGCGTTCCACGATCCGCTCGGCGGCGGCGGCGGCGCGCAGGGTTGCGGGCTGGCCGCTGCTCAGCAGCGACTCCGGCAAGTCATCCGAATCATCGTCCACGGCGGCCAGCACAGAGGCTTGCAGCGGCTGGCTCAGCTTGGAGCCATCGCGATACAGCGCGTTGGCCTTCAGCGCCAGTTTCCACGACAGAACATAAGCCGCCGAGCAGTCGGCCACCGTCGCGTCATTCGGCATGTTGATGGTCTTGGAAATCGCTCCCGAGATGAACGGCTGGCTGGCCGCCATCATGCGGATGTGGCTGTCGACGGAAAGATACCGCTTGCCCTTGCGCCCGCACGGATTGGCGCAATCGAACACCGGCAGATGCTCTGTCTTAAGACCAGGCGCGCCTTCCAGCGTCATTGACCCGCAGCAATATTCGTTGGCCGCGTCGATGTCCTTCCGCGCAAAGCCGATCTCGGCCAGCAGGTCGAAGTCCGGCGCGTTCAGACGGTCGGCGGACAGTTTCAGCGCCGAGGTGCAGAACTCCTCGCCGAGCGTCCACTTGTTGAACACGAACTTGATGTCGAACGCGGTGCCCAGCGAGGCTTCGACCTTGGCGATCACCTCGGGCGAAAAACCCTTGGCCAGCAGCGCCCCGTGGTTGATGCCCGGCGCGGTCTTCAGCGTGCCGTGGCCGACGGCATAGTTGATCATCGCCTTGGTTTGCGCCTCGTCATAGCCGAGCTTGGCCAGCGCCTCGGTCACCGTCTGGTTGATGATCTTGAAATAGCCGCCGCCCGCCAGCTTCTTGAACTTCACCAGCGCGAAGTCGGGCTCGATGCCGGTGGTGTCGCAATCCATGACCAGGCCGATGGTGCCAGTGGGCGCGACCACCGAGGCCTGGGCGTTGCGGTAGCCGTGCTCCTGGCCCAGCGCCAGCGCCTGGTCCCAGCTCTTGCGGGCAGCCTCGATGAGCCGCTGATCCGGGCACGCCGCATGGTCGAGCGGAACCGGCGAGGTCGAGAGCTTCTCGTAGCCGTCCTTGTTGCCGTAAGCGGCGCGGCGGTGATTGCGCATGACGCGCAGCATGTCGCGCGAATTATCCGCATAGCCCGGGAACGCGCCCAGCTCCTTGGCCATCTCCGCCGACGTCGAATACGACACGCCGGTCATGATGGCGCTGACGGCGCCGCAGATGGCGCGGCCAGAGTCGCTATCATAGGAGAGGCCCGAGGCCATCAGGTAGGCGCCGATATTGGCAAAGCCCAGACCTAGCGTGCGGTAGCGGTAGCTCAGCTCGGCGATCTGGCGCGACGGGAACTGCGCCATCATGACGGAGATTTCGAGCACGACGGTCCAGAGGCGGACGGCGTGTTGGAAATTGCGAATTGCGAATTGCGAATTGCGAATGGTGTTTGGAGCAACTCCCGCAGTCTCGGTCCCAACTCGCAACTCGCCACTCGCAACTCGCCCATCTTCCCTGAACATCATCAAATTCAACGACGCCAGATTGCACGCCGTATCGTCGAGGAACATATACTCCGAGCACGGATTGCTCGCCCGGATCGGGCCGGACGCCGCGCAGGTGTGCCAGTCGTTGACCGTGGTGTGGAACTGGATGCCGGGATCGGCGCAGGCCCAGGCGGCATGGCCCACCTTGTCCCACAGCTCGCGCGCCTTCAGCGTCTTGGTGACATTGCCCTTGATGCGGCCCGTCAGCTTCCAGTCGCCATCGGTCTCGACGGCTTTGAGGAATTCATCGGTGACGCGCACGGAGTTGTTGGAGTTCTGCCCCGCTACCGTGCGGTAGGCTTCCGAATCCCAGTCCGTGTCGTAGGTGTCGAAGGAAATGTCCTTGAAACCCTGCTTGGCGAACTGGATCACGCGCTGGATGTAGTTGTCCGACACCATCGACTTGCGGGCGGCGCGCACTTCGCGCTTGAGGGCCGGGTTCTTGGTGATCTCGAAGCAGCTATCACCTTCGCCCTCGCAATTGACGCAGGCCTTCATGATCAGCTTGAGGTGCTTCTGGACGATCTTGGAGCCGGTGACGAGGGCGGCGACCTTCTGCTCCTCCTTCACCTTCCAGTCGATGTAGTCCTCGATATCCGGGTGGTCGATGTCGACCACGACCATCTTGGCCGCACGTCGTGTTGTCCCACCCGACTTAATTGCGCCCGCCGCCCGGTCGCCGATCTTGAGGAAGCTCATAAGCCCCGACGAGCGCCCGCCGCCCGACAGGCGCTCGCCCTCGCCGCGCAGCCGCGAGAAGTTTGAGCCCGTGCCCGAGCCGTATTTGAACAGCCGCGCCTCGCGCACCCACAAATCCATTATGCCATTGTCGCCGACCAGATCGTCCTCGACCGACTGGATGAAGCAGGCGTGCGGCTGCGGATGCTCATAAGCCGAGGCCGAGCGGGTGAGTTCGCCGGTGGCGTGATCGACATAATAGTGGCCCTGGCTCGGGCCGTCGATGCCATAGGCCCAATGCAGGCCGGTGTTGAACCATTGCGGCGAATTGGGCGCGCACATCTGCATCGCCAGCATGTAGCGGTGCTCGTCAAAGAAGGCGCGGGCGTCCTCCTCGGTGGAGAAATAGCCGCCCTTAAAACCCCAATAGGTCCAGGTTCCGGCCAGCCGGTCGAACACCTGGCGGGCATCGGTCTCGCCACCCAGCCGCTCAGCCTCGGGCACAGCCGCCAGCGCGCGCTCGTCCGGCACGGAGCGCCACAGCCACGACGGCACGTTGTTTTCCTCGATCCGCTTCAAGTGCTTGGGCACGCCGGCGCGGCGGAAATATTTTTGCGCGAGGATGTCGGCGGCGACCTGGCTCCACTGCGCGGGCACGGCAAAGCCGGCATTGCGGAACACGATCGAGCCGTCCGGGTTCTTGATCTCACTCACCGCCTGGCGGAACTCGATGGCGTCATAGGCTGACTTGCCCGCGGTCGTGAAATGGCGATCAATGCGCATCGTAAAGCCCCCGGCATGAGCGCGCCCACGGTTGATGCCCGTGCGGCAGCGTAGGTATGATTGGAAAATCCCCCGTCCGCAGGCCGCCCAAGGGCGATCTGCGTTACACATAGGCAACAGCACTCGGGCGCGTGAACGCCCCGGCTACAAGCCGGCACAAGAACAGCCGCTCGCGGGCCCAAATTCTTGGCTTTCGAGCAGCACTCAGCGCAAACCTGCAAGCCTCAACGCGGCACTGAGGCAAGCTAGTGCGATTCGTCCCGCCCTGTCTCGCGCATTCAGCATGTTGTGGTTTGTTGCATTGCCACCCACTAGATGTAGATGAAAATACTGTATGACCTGTGGACGGCCTGTGCGCGGCCTGCCTCGCCGGCGGCGGATTTTGGCCCTTCCGTGGCAGCTTGATGGCAATTGGGGCGGGGGCGTCCATTGGGCAGCTCTAGCGGCCCGATCTTGCGCTGCCGCTATGGACAGCAAAGCGATTGCGGTGCCATAAGCGGCCAAAGCGCAACAGTGCGGGCGGTCAGGGGACGGGCATGAGCCTTTTCAGCGAAATCTTCATCTGGTGGGGCGGCAACACCTGGGGCAACCGCTGGGACACCTGGCGGCATGGCAGACTGGTGGGGCACGATACTGAGGGTAACAGCTACTACACCCAAGCCACGGGCGTCGGCCCCATGGGCGTTCCGCGCCGCTGGGTCGTATACAAGTCCGGCGCCGAAGCCTCGAAAATCCCGCCCGAATGGCACGGCTGGATGCATCACACCAATGACACGCCGCCAACGGAGCAATCTGCGCAGGCAAAATCCTGGCAGAAACCGCACCGCGAGAACTTGACAGGAACGGCCGGAGCCTACCGTCCAGCGGGCAGCCTGCTGGCGTCGGGCAAGCGCGCGGCCTCGGCCTCGGACTACCAGCCGTGGAAGCCCTCCTGATGGCCGCCAAACTCTCCGACGTCCAGACCTGGGACGCCAAGGGCTACGCGCGCAACGCGCGGTTTGTGGCCGACTTGGCGGGCGAGGTTGTGGCATGGCTTGCCCCCCAACCGGGCGAGCGGATCCTGGACGTCGGCTGCGGCGATGGCGCGCTGACGGCGAAACTGGCCGCGATGGGCTGTAGCGTGGTGGGAATCGATCCCAGCCAATCCATGGTCGACGCGGCCAAGGCGCTCGGGGTCGATGCGCGCGTCGCCGATGTGCGGCAATTGGCGTTTGATGGAGTATTCGACGCGGTTTTCTCCAACGCGGTCCTGCATTGGGTGCGCGAACCTGAGGCCGCAGCCCGCTGCATGCGCAAGGCGCTGAAGCCGGGCGGGCGCTTGGTGGCGGAATTTGGCGGTCACGGCAATGTCGCAGCTGTCGCCACAGCTTTGCGGGCAGCGGCCAAGCTGCACGGTGGCGACCCTGGCTTGACCGCGCCCTGGTTCTATCCGACACCGGAGCATTACTCCGCCATCCTCACCGCCGCCGGATTCAAGGTCGAGCGCATCGGCCTGTTCCCGCGCCCGACGCCGCTGCCAACGGGCATTGAGGGTTGGCTGGAGACGATGCGCAAACCGTTCTTCGATCAGTTTTCCGGCGCGAAGCGGGCCGAGGTACTCTTGGATGTCGTCGAGCTCTTGCGGCCATCGCTGTGCGACGAAAAGGGCCGCTGGACCGCCGACTACGTCCGCCTGCGCGTGCTGGCCAAGGCCGCGTGATGCGCCACGACAGCGCCCCGATTTTGCGGCACTCTGGCTCCGGGATTCGGCCTTGGGGTGATGAGCGCGGATGACGGCATTTCGCAGATTGGGCTTGGGATGGGTCGCAGCCGCGCTGGTTTGTGCCGCGCCGCCCGCGCTGGCCGACAAGATTGCCAACAAGATCGCCGTCTTCGCCTTCCTCGACAAGGTGACGGCGCGCATCTCCACCAAGGCCATCCCGCTCAACCAGACCTACCAGTTCGGCTCGCTGAAAGTGACGCCGCGTGCCTGCTTCAGCCGCCCGGCCACCGAGGAACCCAAAACCACCACCTTCGTCGAAGTGGACGACTTGAAGCTGGACGGCACCACGCAGCGGATATTTTCCGGCTGGATGCTGGCGCAGAGCCCCGGCCTGCATGCGGTGGAACATCCCGTGTACGATGTCTGGCTCACGGACTGCCAGAAGCCGGCGGGTGGCCCCGCGCCCGTCGCCAAGGCTCCGGCCGCCGCCGCGCCCGCTGCCGTTGACGCTACAGCCGCCGCCGGCGCCCCCGATGCCGCAGCCCCCGATCCAGCGGCGCTGGACGCCCTGCCGGTGAAAAAACACCGGGTCAAGCGGCAGTAGCGCCGCGTGAAATTCGCCTTGCAGGCGCAAGTTTGTTCTGCTAATGTTCTTAAACGAGAGATACCCCGGGGAGAGATCGAATGGCCAGTGCCGTCAGCCGCGAAGATTTCAATCTGCTGGAAGCGCGCGTGTCCGTCGTCGAGCGAGAGGTCAATGGCGAGAAAACCGTGTCCCGGTATATCCTGGAACAGACCCGCAGGAACGGAGACGACATTGCGGGCATCAAGACAAGATTGGACCGTGTGGAAAGCGACCTTTCCGAAGTCAAATCAGACGTAAAGGGCGTCAAGTTTGAGTTGGCCGCGCTGCGCAAGGACCTGCCAGGGATCGTCGCCGACACCATGCGGGAAGTGCTGCGCGAGACGGGCAAGCCGTAAGCAGCGGCCCAATGTCCGCCGGAATTGGCTGCTAGCGGCACATCATGCGCATCGTCAAAATCGCATTGGCTGGCATCGGCTTGCTGCTTCTGGCGGGCGCGGCCTTGGTGTGGCACCGGCCAGGCTATGCAACCCTGGCGATGATCTGGCTGGGCATGGAGGAAGCGCCGCGCAACGATTTGACCCTGGAAGAGCGGCTCGCACTGATCGCGCCGGCCGCGACTGGGCGGCTGAAGCCGTATTTCGCCGCCGCCGCCGTGCCCTTTCCGCCAGCCGCCGTCACACTTGTCGGCCTGAAGTCCGACCGCGTGCTCCACCTCTACGCCAAATCCGATGCGCCGGACGCGGCCTGGAAGCTCATCCACAGCTACCCGATCCGCGCCGCCAGCGGCCACCTTGGGCCGAAGCTGGCGGAGGGTGACAAGCAAGTGCCCGAAGGCGTCTACGGCATCGACCTGCTCAACCCCAACAGCAAGTTCAACGTTTCGATGCGGGTCAATTACCCCAACGCCTTCGACCGCGCCCGTGCCGCCGAGGAGCACCGCAAGGATTTGGGCGGCGCCATCATGATTCATGGCCGCGCCTCGTCCATCGGCTGTCTGGCGATGGGAGATACGGTGTCGGAAGAGCTGTTCACGCTTGCCGCCGCCATCGGTATAGACAAGTTCACCGTGATCCTGGCGCCAGTGGATTTCCGCGTGAAGCCCAGGCCCGCGCTCGACAAGCCGCCGAAATGGCTGCCTGGGCTCTATTCGCAGATCGAGGAGGCGCTGAAGCCGCTGCCGCTGCCCGACGGTTCAGCCTCGTGAGCCGCTAGTGTTCTGACGCATTCCTATGTACCCACCATTGTCATCCTCGGGCTTGTCCCGAGGATCCATGGATCCGCAACGCCCTGAGCCTGTCGTGCGACGGATCCTCGGGACAAGCCCGAGGATGACAACAGGAAACTTAAGTCTGGGTCATAACGCTAGGCCGCAAACAACGCTTCCACGGTCCGCCGCATCACGTCAGTGTCGACGTCCACGCCGGTCCAATACTTGATGCCGATAGCGCCCTGGTTGACCACCATGCCCAGGCCATCGAGTACCACGCAGCCGCGCGCCTCGGCATCGCGGACCAGCCGCGTGCGGGGCGGATTGACGATGACGTCGGCGACCACCACGCCCGGCCGCAGGCTTTCCACCACCAGCGGCAACCTGGCGTCCACATTGGGAAACAGCCCGATGCTGGTGGCGTTGACCACGATCTCTGCCTCCGCTGGAACCGCATAGTCGCTGCGCCAGACCACCAGCTCCGCCGCCAACTTGGTCTTGGCTTTGAGCAGGTCCACCAACGCCCGCCCACGCGCCTCATCGCGGTTGACCACTAGCAACCGCCTGGCGCCCGCCAACGCCAGCTCGACGCCAATTGCCCGCGCCGCTCCGCCCGCGCCGAACATCACCACCGTCTTGCCGGCCGGATCAACCACCCCCCGCAAGGCTTGCAGGAAGCCCTTGCCGTCGGTGTTCTCGCCGATGAATTTGCCGTCACGCAGCACCGCACAGTTCACCGCGCCCATGACGGCGGCGGATTCGCCTAGGCCATCGAGATGATCAATCACCGTGATCTTATGCGGAATGGAGCAGTTGAAGCCGATCCACCCCATCGCCCGCGCGCCCCTCACCGCGTCGCCCAGGCGTTCCGGCGGCACCTCGCAGTTGATGTAGCGGATGTCGAGGGCGTGATGCTTGTAGGCGGCCTCAACCATGGCGACGGTCGGATTGTCGGCGGCGCCTTGCGAGAAAGAGCCGGTGAGACGGGAGAGGAAGTTGGCGGCCATTGGAGCCTCGTGCTGGGTGGTGGGCTACGGAGTGAGCTATCAGATCGGCTTGCGTTATTGGCCGGATGACAGCCTTAGTCATTTAGGCGCCAGCCACGGGTTCAGCGCTTTCACACCAAGCACCTCGAAATCCTTGGTGTTGCGCGTCACCACGATGAGGTTATGCGCCAGCGCCGTCGCCGCGATCATGGCGTCCTCCAGCAGGTGCTCTTGCTTCCGGTGCATGAGCTGCGCCCACAGTCTGAAAATGCGGCCGTCCATCGACTGAATATTGAAGGTTGCCGCAATGTCCTCCAGCCAGGCTTCGATCAGGGCAGCTTTGGCGGGATCGCTCGCGCGGGTCTTTTCAACCCCACGTTGAATTTCGCCGAGTGTCGCGGCCGACAGATGCAAGTCGGCATCATCGGCACCGGCAAGCCAAGCCAGCACCGCGCCATGGGGTTTTGGCCTGCGCAGCTCCGAAATGACATTGGTGTCGAGCAGATACATCGACCGCTAGTCCAGGTCGATTGGCGGACGGCGGTGCAAGTTGCCCCGCTCAGGAAGCGCCAAGTCGCCTCGCGCGTGTGGACTGAGCAGCAGCTCCTTCAGCGTGGGGCGGGAGGACTGTTGCAGCCGTTGCCAATCGCGAAGCGGCACCAGCACAGCGGTTTCCGCGCCCCGCTTTGTGACAACCTGCGGACCCTCGGCCAGGCACGTCTCCAGCAGCTCGCTGAATCGGGCTTTGGCGTCCTGAACGGACCAAGTGCTCATGTTGCGGCCACGCACGGTTTGTTGTTGGACTAGTCTGAACACTAGTCGTTACAAATACCGATGTCAATCCTTGGCAGGCCCTGCCTGACCCGGCCTGGGCACCTGCGGCAAACCACCCGCCCCCCGTCCGCCCTCCCCCATTG
>Ga0209069_10000844_pt1 | contig 14838 bp, 12 predicted proteins | sample Str013_2_FD_187202 | JGI IMG/M metagenome (GOLD analysis project Ga0209069, IMG submission 187202) | Freshwater sediment microbial communities in response to fracking from Pennsylvania, USA - Straight Creek_MetaG_SC_2013 (SPAdes) (version 2) | ecosystem: Environmental > Aquatic > Freshwater >...
GCCTTTTCCAAGGCCTTGTTGATCCAGGGATGGATGATTGCTTCACCGTCTTTAAGACCCAGTTTTTGCAACATGCCGTCGAGACGATCAGAGCCAAATATACGCATCAAATCATCTTGTAGTGAAAGATAAAAACGCGAGAGGCCGGGGTCGCCCTGACGGCCCGAACGACCACGCAGCTGATTGTCAATACGGCGGCTTTCATGCCGCTCTGTGCCGATCACAAACAGACCGCCAGCATCAATTACAATGCGCTTCTTGGTTTCAATATCATCTTTAATTTTTTGGATTTGACGTTCGCGTTCAGCACCTTCGGGTACATCGGCTAACTCATTGGCAACGCGCATATCGAGGTTGCCGCCAAGCTTAATATCAGTACCACGACCCGCCATGTTGGTGGCAATGGTGACAGCTCCAGGCGCACCCGCCTGAGCTATGATCAAGGCTTCTTGTTCATGATAACGCGCGTTCAAAACACTGTGCTTGATCTGCGCAGATTGCAGTAAGCTAGAAAGCTCTTCAGATTTTTCGATCGACGTTGTGCCCACCAACACCGGCTGACCACGCGCAATGGCGTCGCGCAATGTTTCGGTAATAGACGCATATTTTTCTTTGGCCGTGCGGAAGACTTGATCGTCTTCATCTTTACGGGACACAGGAACGTTGGTTGGAATTTCGATGACTTCAAGATTGTAAATGTCTTGAAATTCATCTGCTTCAGTCAAAGCCGTACCTGTCATACCGGCTAGCTTTTCGTACATGCGGAAATAGTTTTGGAATGTAACGGAAGAAAGCGTTACATTTTCAGGTTGAACTGTCACGTGTTCTTTTGCTTCAATGGCCTGATGCAGGCCTTCGGAGTAACGACGACCTTCCATCATACGCCCGGTGAATTCATCGATGATAATTACTTGGTCATCTTTGACAATATAATCTTTATCGCGTTGGAAAAGCGTATGAGCCCGCAGGGCTTGCGTAATGTGGTGGATGATGGTGACGTTGGCAGCGTCATAAAGCGTGCCTTTCATAGCACCAGCAGCGACCAGAAGCTGTTCAAGATGCTCGTTGCCAGCTTCAGTCAAAGAAACTGAGCGCTGCTTTTCATCAAGATCATAGTCAGCGGCAACAAGCTGGGGAATGAAACCATCGAGTGTGTTGTAAAGATTCGATTGATCATCGACAGGACCAGAAATAATCAGCGGGGTGCGCGCTTCGTCCACAAGGATCGAGTCAACTTCGTCGACAATCGCATAATGATGACCGCGTTGAACCATCTCTTCGAGATGATACTTCATATTGTCGCGGAGATAGTCAAAGCCCAACTCATTGTTAGTGCCGTAAGTCACGTCACAAGCATACGCGGCGCGGCGTTCGCTATCATCAAGGCCGTGAACGATCACACCAGTGGTCAGACCCAAGGTGCCATAAACTTTAGCCATCCAAGCCGAATCGCGTTTAGCCAGATAGTCGTTTACCGTGACCACGTGAACGCCTTTGCCTTCGAGTGAGTTCAGATAAACCGGAAGCGTTGCAACCAAGGTTTTGCCTTCACCCGTCTTCATTTCTGAAATCATGCCAGCGTGCAAAACCATCCCACCCACCATTTGCACATCGAAATGGCGTAATCCTAAGGACCGCTTGGCGGCTTCACGAACCGCAGCAAAAGCATTGGGCAAAAGGTCGTCAATGGTTTTGCCTTGAGCCAACTCGGCGCGGAAACCTGCAGTAACGTCTTTGAGCTGGGAATCACTTAATGCGGCGTAGTGATCTTCCAAGGCATTGATTTGAGGGACACGCTTCTGAAAGCTAACCAATTTGCGGTCATTCGTTGTTCCAAAAACTTTCGCGGCAGCATTCCGCAGCATTCCGAGCATCTGATTCGTTCCTTGTTTGGCTTATGAGCCTTAATCTTTGGCGGTCTAATAGCGCAGAGTTTGGTTCTTAGGAAACATTCAAATGCGTAATTTTTGTTCCAGCAAAGCTATCTTGAGAGCAAATAGGAGCCAAAGCATTAAATTTCAACCTGTTGCATAGCAGCAACAGCACAGTAAAAGGCTTATTATTGCCTTGTTTCAAACCCATTGGCTGCATATAGAAAACCTTTATGGGCGCAACTTAACCGATGGATCACATGCCACGTATTCACAATATTTTGAAAGTTTCTTTACTCGCTGGTGTTTTTAGCCTTGGCCTAATCGGCTTGGCTTTGGCCCAAGCCGACAACACGGCTGCCCCTCTGACAGGCCAAGATTCAACTGTTGCTGTTGTGAACGGCTATGAAATCAAAACATCTGAAGTGCGCATGGCCTTTGATGACGTGATTGGCCAATTGCCGAACATGCCGGCAAAGCTGCGATTTCCATTTGTCGTTGAATTTCTGATCGAGCGTCATTTGATTGCGCAAGTTGCAGCCAAAGAAGGCACAGCCGATTCGGATGATTATAAGCGCCGCTTGGCCGCTTATCAGGCAAAAGCGCTGCGCGATTCTTATTTGGCACAAAAAATCAGCCCATCGATCACTGATGATGAAATCAAAGCTGCTTACGACAAGGAAACCGCCAAGGTTACCCAGACAGAGCGTGTTCGTGCCCGTCACATTCTTGTTGCCACTGAAAAGGAAGCCAATGACATTGAAGGAAAGCTTCAAAATGGCGGTAAGTTTGAAGACTTGGCCAAGCAATATAGCTTGGATGGCTCGAAGGATTATGGTGGAGATTTAGGTTATTTCACAGCGCCAGAAATGGTGGCTGAATTTTCAAAAGCCGCTTTCGCCTTAAAGCAAGGTGAAGTTTCCAAGCCCGTAAAAACCGAATATGGCTGGCACATTATTCGCCTTGATGATCGCAAGATGGGTGCGGCCCAACCTTTCGATCAGGTTAAAAGTGCCATCCGCAATGTGCTCGTGCGCAACAAGGTTCAGGATATGTTGGCTGGCCTGCAAGGCACGGCCAAAGTTGAAATTCTCGATCCTGATTTGAAGAAGGCGCAGGAAGATGCGGCAGCCCAGCATAAGTTGAAGGCTGGCCAAGTAGCCCCGGCCGTTGGCGCAGACGCTGGTGCCCAAGGTGGTGGCGGCGCACCGGCAGAAGCCGACACGACAGGCAAGGGCGATTTGGCTTTACCAGACGCACCCAAACAATAATATTCTTCGCGAACACGAGGCAGGCGACAGATGGCTTTAACAGTTTCCCCTCTGGCACCTGCCAGCTTTCCACATTTGCCAGAAATCAAGGGCGTGCGCTTGGCAGCGGCGGCCACTGGCATACGCTATAAAAATCGCCCAGATGTTTTGTTGGCATTGATGGATGCGGGCACCACTGTTGCAGGATGCCTGACACTTTCGAAATCGCGCTCGGCCCCCGTTGATTGGTGTGCTGATAATTTGAAATCTGGCAAAGGCCGCGTTCTGGTTTGCAATGCTGGCAATGCCAATGCGTTTACCGGCAAGGCAGGTGTTGCCACTGTCAAAGCCGTGGCCAGCGCAGCGGCTAAACACTTCAAATGCAACATGGGCGAAGTGTTTCAAGCCTCGACAGGTGTGATCGGTGAACCATTAAACCCTGCACCTATTGTGAATGCCTTGGCTGAGCTTGGGGCTTCTGCATCAAGTGACGCATGGGATATGGCCGCGCGCTCAATCATGACCACTGATACATTTCAGAAAGTGGCCACGGCACAAGTAAAGCTTGGCGGCAAAACCATAACGATCAACGGCATCGCCAAAGGTTCTGGGATGATTGCACCAGACATGGCGACGATGTTGGTTTTTATTTTTACCGATGCTGCGATTCCGGCGAAGATTTTACAAAAACTGATTTCTCCCTCTGTCGCAAAGAGTTTCAATAACATTACTGTTGATAGTGATACGTCAACATCTGACACTGTGTTGATATTTGCAACGGGTGCTGCTGGTTCGATCAAAGAATTGAAGACAGCGACTGATCTTCGCCTAAAACCATTTGCAAAAGCACTGGATGCATTGTGTCTCGACCTCGCCATGCAAGTGGTGAAAGACGGTGAAGGCGCCGAAAAACTCGTCGAGATAAAGATTACTGGCGCTGAGTCTGATGTGGCGGCCAAAAAAATTGGCATGACGATTGCTAATTCACCACTTGTGAAAACCGCAATTGCTGGCGAAGATGCGAACTGGGGCCGCATTGTTATGGCTATCGGAAAGTCGGGCGAGAAAGCCCTGCGCGATAAATTGCGCATTAAAATCGGCGGCATTTTGGTGGCGGCCAAGGGCATGAAAGACCCCAACTACAAAGAAGCCGACATCATGCCACACATGAAGGGTCGCGACATTAAGATCGAGGCTGATATTGGTGTGGGCAAGGGCACAGCTACGGTTTGGACCTGCGATCTGACGCATCGCTATATTGATATTAACGGGTCTTATCGAAGCTAATGAAACTGGTGCTCGTTGCCGCCGTCGCTCTCATCGACCCCGATGGCCGCGTGCTTTTGGCGAAGCGCCCTGAGGGGAAAACACTTGCAGGCCTATGGGAATTTCCAGGCGGCAAAGTTGAAATCGGTGAACGCCCCGAGCAAGCTCTGATCCGTGAGCTGAAAGAAGAGCTCGGCATTGATGTTGAAACATCTTGCCTCGCACCCCTAACTTTCGCCAGCCATGTCTATGAAGATTTCCATCTGCTCATGCCACTCTATGTCTGCCGCAGATGGAAAGGTTTGGTGCAGGCTATGGAAGGCCAAGAGCTGAAATGGTCATTTGCGAAAGATTTAAAAAACTACCCAATGCCTCCAGCAGACCTGCCGCTGATACCGCATTTAGTAGAGCTGCTTTAAGCAGCCCCCGCATACCCAACTGCCGCCATCATACCGCTATTCATATGATACAAATGATGACAATGAAACGCCCAAGTGCCGGGGTTTTTGGCATCAAATTGGATGGTGGCGCGTTCATTTGCTGGGATGAGAATTGTATCGCGCACCGCGCCATCTATGACCCTATCACCTAAGCCCACGACTTTAAAATAATGGCCGTGGAGATGAATTGGATGCGCCATGGCAGTTTGGTTTTGCATGGTCACTTCAACACGCTCGCCTTCGCGAACATTGAACAGAATATCATGCATCATCGTTTTGCCATTAAAGCCCCAGATGTAGTCTTTATCGCTGCCCGTAAGTGTCACAATTTCAGTGTGATCAACAGGCTCTTTCAAGACTTGTGCGGCAGAGTGCAACTGTGCTTCCAATGAATAATCAAGTGGTGCACCAGCTTCGCCTTGGTCAGAAATCTTTACAATTTCAGCCTTGCCCGCTTGCACAATAATGCCGCTGCGCAAGGCGGTTCCTTCTGATTGGAAAAGAATTGGCCATGCACCCGCAGTGTTTGGCAAGGCGATGCGAATATCGGCGCGTTGCGCGATGGCGATCGGGAAACGTTTGCCATTGACCGGAAAAACCGTATTGCCATCCACAGCAACCAGAGCTCCATCAAGCATGCCCAAATCAATCCACATATTGGTTGAAGCTGATGCGTTGATGATGCGAAGACGCAAATGTCCGCCAATCTCACTACGCAAAATTTCAGGGTCATCCAATGTGCGATCATTGGCCAACATCGCATCATAAGTGACATCATTTGTCATCACCATGCCGGGCATATCTTCCATGCCCTTACGCAGATCAGCCATAATTTCTTGTGGATCGCGAAATGCAAAATCATGCAGCATCACAACATGTTCCTGCTCATCGAACAATTGCTTTTCAAGTTCATGAACGATGAGAGGCGCGGCCAACATGCGTTGTTCTTGCAGACCCAAATGCGAATGCATCCAATGTGTGCCAGGCTTGTTGTTTTCAAAATCATAGAGCCGGCTTTCACCAACGCTTATCAAGCTACTTGAAAAATCTGGCACACCATCTTGAGCTGCCGGCGGAGTGAGCCCGTGCCAGTGGATCAGAGTCTTATCATCAATTTCATTCTTTAAATTGAAACGAAACGGCTGGCCTAAAACCATCTCCAAGCCCGCCTTTCCATTCGGACCGATAATTCCAAAAACTTTTGCAGCCTTGCCTTTCACGTCAAGGACACGAGAGACAATGCGAAGATCCGGAGCAGCTTGAGCACGGGCCAAACCGGTAAACGGGGCCATAGCAAGACCGCCTAAAATATTCCGACGCGAAAGTTTCATGTGCAACTCCAACTAATCAGGAGCGACTATAGCCCCCGTCCGATATTCAAGAATTTCTCACGGCGTTGTGTCCGCAATAAGTCTGCAGACAAACCCGAATAAGCATTAAGCGTGCGCGCAATGGCTTCGGCTGTCGATTTCATCGCCTGTTCGGGTTTACGCTGCGCACCACCCAGTGGTTCAGGGATAATCTCATCTATCACACCAAATTTTTTCAAATCTTGCGCCGTGATTTTAAGTGCAACTGCGGCATCCTTGGCGCGAGCCGGATCACGCCACAAAATGGAGGCTGCACCTTCGGGCGAAATCACGCTGTAGATCGCATGTTCCAACATCAACACAGTGTTAGCGGTTGCAATGGCAATAGCTCCACCAGAACCACCCTCGCCAATGATCACCGAAATCAGTGGAACACCCAGCGACAAGCAACAATCGGTTGAACGAGCAATCGCTTCGGCTTGGCCACGCTCTTCGGCTTCAACACCTGGATAAGCACCTGACGTATCAACAAAGGTGATAACAGGAAGACCAAAGCGATTGGCCATTTCCATCAGGCGCACGGCTTTACGGTAGCCTTCAGGCTTAGCCATGCCGAAATTATGTTTAAGACGACTTGCAGTATCTGAGCCCTTTTCTTGACCAATGACGACGACAGGCTGGCCTTCAAAGCGACCAAGACCGCCAACCACAGCTTCGTCTTCTGCAAATTTGCGGTCACCCGCCAAAGGCACAAAATCGGTAATCAGTGTTTCGATATATTGCAGGGCATGCGGTCGTTGACGGTGCCGAGCCACTTGGCCCTTTTGCCATGGTGTCAAAGATTGATAAAGATCAGCCAAAATTTTATTGGCCTTCTTTTCCAAAGATTTTACTTCATCTGCAATGTTAACTTTGGCATCGCCTTGCGCCATGGCTCGCAACTCAGCAATCTTGCCTTCTAAATCAGCGACTGGGGCCTCAAAATCTAAAAATTCTAACATAGTCCCTCATGGTAAAAATCTTGGGGTCATTCGAATTGTTGTCGTTACTGACCCGCCGCGTTCGCAAAGTCAACTTTTCTTGTTTTCTACTGGTTTGGACAGCGGATGGAAGTTTTCCACGGCTTCTTTAAGGCGGCCCGCTTGAACATGGGTATATATCTGGGTGGTGGAAATATCGGCATGACCGAGCATTTGTTGAACCGCCCGCAAATCAGCACCGTGGGCAAGAAGATCGCTTGCAAAAACATGACGCAACACGTGGGGGCTTACCCTGTCTGCTTCAAGCCCCGCAATCCGCGCCAAGGCTTTCAATTCCAAAGCAAAATGCTGGCGGGTGAGTTGACCCTTTGCTCCATGAGAAGGAAACAGATGTTTTGGCTCTTCTTTACTGTTGAGCTTTAAAGCTTTGACATAGTCGAGCAAAAATCCTCGTGCGCGGTCTGACATCGGAACCATACGCTCGCGCCCGCCCTTGCCCTTGATGGTCAAGAAACCATCGCCAGCTAATGCAGTGCGATAAGAAAGTCCAACAAGTTCAGAAACACGAAGCCCTGTCGCCGCGAGTAGCTCAAGCAAACATTGCATCCGCATCGCTTTGAATCGCGGCAGTCCTTCCGATCCTTGGACCTTTTGCGACGAAGCCTCTAAAAGCGCCAGCATTTCCGCTTCACTTAATATTTTCGGCAATGGTTTTGCAGCGCGGGGACCCTCGACGATAACTGCCGGGTTTTCCTTGGCCAGCCCTTCACCATGAAGAAACCCGTGAAACTGTTTAACGGCCGAAAGTCGCCGAGCCGCCGTACTACGGGCAAGGCCAAGCCGATCTGCTTCGCGCAGAAAATTTTTAACGAGAACAGTATCAGCACCCAACACTGACGATCCATGAGAACTTAGAAACTCGGCATAGCCTTGCAAATCACGACCATAGGCCGCCAAGGAATTGACAGCAGCTCCGCGCTCGGCACTCATCATTTCCAAAAAGCGTCCAATCAGGCGTTGATCGGCATCGTTACTTTTGCCGGAGCTTTTCATGTGGCAATGTTTTTATGATTTCGGACTGTTCGGGCGGAAAACTGGCCAATGCCAAAGCTGTTCCATATATGACCGCCGCGATCAACCCTGTTGCAAATATAAACTTTATCGTATCCGGCACGGGAAATTTCCTTGGAAGTAGATTTTAAGCATAGCTAATAGGCATCGATTTGCCAAATTGAACTCGGCTAGCGCTTCTTGCCCACTTGCTCTAAAAGCCCCAACCAAACACCATGGCCAGACGATCGACCGCTAAAGATGCTGAAATTGCTCATCAAAAACTAGGGAACCGTGCCCTTGTTTTGGTGGGGTTGATGGGTGCTGGCAAAACCAGCGTGGGCCGAAGGTTGGCAGAAAAACTTGAAATTCCTTTTGTCGATGCTGATCATGAAATTGAAGTGGCGGCCGGTAAGACTATTCCCGAAATATTCAGCGATCATGGCGAGGAATACTTTCGCGAGGGCGAGCGCCGCGTTATTACCCGACTGCTCGAAAATGGAAAACAGGTTTTAGCAACCGGTGGTGGGGCGTTTATGAATGCAGAAACGCGAGAGAAAATTAAAAGGCACGGCGTTTCGCTATGGCTGAAAGCTGATCTCGATGTATTGCTCAAGCGGGTGGCCAAGCGCAACGATCGACCACTTTTGCAAAACGAAGACCCCGCTATTGTCATGAAGCGGCTGATCGATCTGCGTTATCCAATATATGCGCAATCGGACATCACAGTCGAAAGTCGCGATGTGCAGCACGGGCAGATGGTAAATGACGTGGTTAAGGCATTGGTAGATTTTGAAGACGTGGAAGCCGCTGATAATGAATAGCGCCAATATTATGCACAATGTTCCTGTTCGTCTTGCGGAACGGTCATATGATATTTCGATTGGACAAAATCTCATTGCTAACGCCGGAAGCTTGATTGCGCCGATGCTGAAGCGGCCATCTGTTGTTATCGTAACTGATGAAAATGTGGCCAAGGCACATCTCGAGAACTTGAAAAATTCGTTGGCAAACAGCGGTATTGAAACAAAATCAATCATCTTGCCCGCAGGCGAGACGACAAAGAGTTACAAATATTTGGCCGAACTTTGTGACGGTTTACTAGCCGCTGGGGTCGAACGTCGCGATGCAGTGATAGCCCTTGGTGGCGGCGTGATCGGTGACTTGACGGGCTTTGCTGCAAGCATTTTGCGAAGAGGTGTGAGCTTCATCCAAATTCCAACTTCACTTCTGGCGCAAGTCGATAGTTCAGTCGGTGGAAAAACTGGCATCAACTCACCGCTCGGTAAAAATCTGATTGGCGCATTTCATCAACCTATTGCGGTGCTGGCTGATCTTGATGTGCTCAACACTTTGCCCAAGCGCCAACGCGCTGCAGGATATGCAGAGGTCGCAAAATATGGATTATTGGGTGACGCAGATTTTTTTGAATGGCTAGATGCGAACGTCGAAACCATCATCAAAGGTGGCAATGATGTTTCAGCCCTGGCACATGCCGTACAAACCAGTTGTGCGATGAAAGCACGTATTGTGGCAGAAGACGAAACTGAAACCGGCGTTCGGGCTCTGCTCAATTTGGGCCACACATTCGGCCATGCATTAGAGGCAGCAACGGGATATTCTGATCGCCTGCTCCACGGCGAAGGTGTTTCCATCGGCATGGTGCAAGCATTCAAGTTTTCGGAACATCTGGGCCACTGCGCCAAGGGTACCAACGAACGCGTTATAGAACATCTGAAGCGTGCTGGGCTGCCAACACACTCATCTGAAATTTCTGGCATTCTTCCACCCAAAGAAAAACTTGTCGAGTTGATGCGCCAAGATAAAAAAGCCGTAGGCGGAAAATTGACTTTCATATTGGCTAAATCAATTGGTGAAACCTTTATTGCAAAGGGAGTTGCCGAATCTGATGTATTGGCTTTCCTCGAAAGGGACTTGAACTGACCATGAGTTATGATGTCGTTTGGGCAGTCTCATCAATTGTTGCGTTGATCTTCATATCAGCATTTTTCTCTGGTTCGGAAACAGGGCTCACGACGGCATCGCGCGCGAGACTGACCGAATTGGAAAAACGCGGCAGCAAACGCGCGGCCATGGTCTTAAAATTAACGGAAACGCCGGAGCGATTGATCGGCGCATTGCTGCTGGGCAATAGCTTGGCAAACATCACCGCATCGGCCGTCGCAACAGCAGCCTTGGTGAAAGTGTTTACTGATGCCGGGGCGGTTATTGCATCGGTAATTATGACGGTGATTATTCTGATCTTCGCTGAAGTCATGCCCAAGACCTATGCAATTGCCTATCCCGACAAAGTGGCGACAACAGTGGCCCCAATCATGCGGTTGATAGTTGCTATTCTCGGCCCAATTGTCATGACGGTTGAGTACATCGTCAAGAAGACCTTGATGCTATTTGGCGTCGATACCAGTAATGTCGAAAGTATTCTTTCCGCACATGACGAATTACGCGGTGCCATCGATCTGCATCACAAAGAAGGTACTTTCGTTAAAAAAGATCGTGACATGCTGGGTGGTATTCTTGATCTGAAAGACCTCGAAGTTGCAGATATCATGGTTCACCGCACCAAGATGACAATGATTGATGGAACAGAGCCAATCGCTTCGATCATTCAACAAGTTTTCAAAAGCGGCAATACCAGACTACCCGTCTGGCGTAATAACCCCGACAACATTATCGGGATTCTTCACGCTAAAAATTTGTTTGCGGCCATTCAAGAGAATGATGGCGATTCATCCAAAGTAGAACTTGAAGATATTTTAAGCCCTGCCTGGTTTGTGCCTGACACGCGCCCTCTAACTGATCAACTCAATGCTTTTCTGCGCCGCAAAACCCACTTTGCGATCGTGGTTGATGAATATGGTGAAGTTCAGGGCCTCATAACACTTGAAGACATTATCGAAGAAATTGTAGGCGATATAAAAGATGAGTTTGATGCAGTCACCACTGGCGTTCGCAAACAGCTCAATGGATCATACAACATTGAGGGCACCGTCCCAGTGCGCGATCTCAACCGCAGCTTTGATTGGAACTTACCAGACGAAGAGGTGACAACTGTGGCAGGCCTTGTAATTCATGAAGCCCGCATGATTCCTGATGCTGGCCAAGTATTCACCTTCCACGGCTTCCGCTTCGAAGTGCTAAAGAAGCGCAAGCAACAGCTTTCATTAATTAACCTGACAAAGCTTGAACCGGCAAATGAAGAGACCGAGTCCGGTTAAACAATCTCAATAGCAAGCGCATGAACCCGTGCCTTTAGCTCAGTCGCTAGTGCTTCATTGATCAATCGATGTTGCTGAATTCGACTTTTGCCTTGAAATGTAGAGCTGCCAATCCTAACTCTGAAATGGCTCTCACCGCTTGGGTGCGCGCCACTATGCCCGTGATGTTGGTTCGACTCGTCAATGAGCTCCAAAAATGAGGGCGAAAATGCCGCAACCAGTTTCGCTTCCATAATTTGGCCAACTGGCCCTAAATCTAATTGCATATTTCTGACGTTCTCAGTTGCGAATTCCCGCACATGATAGCATACTCAGCGATCCTTCAAACTTGAATAAGCACAATGAAACTCAACTCCAGTATTTTTGATAAAATCCGCGTAAAATCTCCGTCAGTCCTCAAGAAAGAGGCTGAAGAAGCAAAGTTGACGCCATGTGAATGGGCTGGCTGTGACAAACCTGCCAAACACAAAGCGCCCAAGGGGCGGGGATTTGAGGGTCAGTTCTGGAATTACTGTACCGCCCATGTGCAACAATATAACAAAACCTATAATTACTTCGACGGAATGAAGGATGATGAACAAGCAGCCTTCCGCAAAGACGCGCAAATGGGCCACAGGCCGACGTGGAAGTTGGGTGAGAATGGTAATGTGCATGTCGGCGCATCACGCCGATCTGCAAAACACATTGATGACCCACTGAATGTGCTGCTTAAAAAAGAAGTTCGATCTAACGCTAAACATGGCCGCAATCTGCGTCGCAATGAGCTCGAAGCTCTAGGTGCATTGGGACTACCCGAAGACGCGACACCAGGCGAAGTAAAATCCAAATATAAAGTTTTGGTGAAGCGACTCCATCCTGATTCAAATAATGGCAGCAGAGCTAACGAAGACACGTTGAACGCGGTCATCAAAGCCTATGACACTTTGCGAGCTACCGGATTTTGCTAAGCTTGCTCCATTGAATTCAATCCACTAATACAAATTTTATTTCTTGTGAGTTTCCAAAATGACCACGACTGCTGCCCTGAGTACCCTGCCCGATCAAAAAATGTCTGTTAGCCAGCTTTTTGGATTTGAATCCAATATGCAAGTTATGGGCTTTGCCGAGCGCAGCGAACATGTGCCGGAGCTTGATGAAGACTATCTGTTCAATAAAGAAACTACTTTGGCCATCTTGGCAGGTTTCGCCCATAACCGGCGTGTCATGATTACGGGTTATCATGGCACTGGCAAATCCACCCATATTGAACAAGTGGCAGCACGGCTCAACTGGCCTTGCATCCGTATTAACCTCGACAGCCATATCAGCCGTATCGATTTGATCGGCAAAGATGCGATTGTGTTGAAAGATGGCAAGCAGATTACTGAATTCAAGGAAGGCATTCTGCCTTGGTCATATCAACACAATGTGGCTTTGGTTTTTGACGAATATGATGCCGGCCGGCCAGATGTGATGTTTGTGATTCAGCGGATTCTGGAATCCTCTGGCAAATTGACATTGCTTGACCAATCACGCGTTATCCGCCCGCATGCGGCTTTCCGGTTATTCGCAACAGCCAACACCGTTGGTTTGGGCGATACGACAGGTCTTTATCATGGCACACAGCAGATCAACCAAGCGCAGATGGATCGGTGGTCGATTGTGTCGGCGCTAAATTATTTGCCACATGCACAAGAGGTGGGTGTGGTTCTGTCGAAGAACAAATCTTACAGCAGTGACAAAGGCAAAAAGACCATTGGCAACATGGTGCGCGTTGCTGATCTCACGCGCAATGCGTTCATGCAGGGCGATCTTTCTACAGTGATGTCTCCGCGCACTGTCATCACTTGGGCGCAAAACGCTGAGATTTTTGGCGGCGACATTGGCTTTGCATTCCGCCTCACTTTCCTCAACAAGTGTGACGAGTTAGAACGCGCCATCGTGGCCGAGTTCTATCAACGTTGCTTTGGTGAAGACTTGCCTGAATCCGCTTCGCGCATTGCAATTGGTTAGTTGAGGCGGCGACAACATGGCCGCAGCAAAAGACGATCGCGCCGAACGCTTCAAAGAGGTGTTGGGCACCGCCATGAAGTCCATGGCGCTTGACCCTGAGCTCACCGTGAGTTTTGGCAATGACCAAGCTCAGTTGGTGGGCCATAAAATAAAACTACCGCAGGTGTCCGGCGCCGCATCGGCCAAGGAGATCGCCATCACGCGCGGGCTTGCCGATAGCTTTACGCTGAAGATCGCCAATCATTCCGAGTCGGTGCATGGCAAATATATTCCCGAAGGCAAAAATGCGCGCGCCGTTTTTGAAGCCGTGGAACAAGCCCGCATTGAGGCCATTGGTTCACGTGCCATGTCGGGCGTGGCTGATAATCTGAGCGCGATGCTGGATGATAAATACAGCAAAACAGTTGTGAACCGTTCCGGCAACCGCAAAGACACGCCGCTCGAAGAAGCCGTTGGTTTGATCGTGCGCGAAAAACTGACGGGCCTCAAGCCACCGCCTTCGGTTTCACCCTTTGTCGATCTCTGGCGTGACTGGGTGGACAAGAAAGCCGGGCCAAAGATTATAGGTCTTGAAGACGCTTTGCATGATCAGCAGGCCTTTGCGCGTTTGTCTCGCGATCTTATTGCGGCTCTCGATATGGCGGATGAATTGGGCGAAGACCCCGATAGTTCAGAAGACAATGACGAGCAGGAAGCCGAGGATGATCCTGGTGAGCGCTCGGAAACGCCGCAAGGCGAAGAAGAGCAGTCTGAGCAATCTGCTGCGGAAGAAATGGAAAGTTCGGAAGGCGAATCCGAAGCTGCCGAAATGGAAGCCCAGCAGATTGATTCCGACGAATCACCAGATGATGCAGAAGGCGAGGAAATGCCCGACGGTGAAGAGCCATGGCGGCCACAGTTGCCGTTCTCTTCATTGGCCAATGATAATTTCTATAAGGTGTTTTCCAATCAGTTTGATGAAGAAATCAGCGCGGAAGATTTATGCGATGCAGAAGAACTGACAAGGCTTCGCGCCTATCTCGATAAGCAGCTTTCAAATTTGCAAGGTGTGGTCGCGCGTTTGGCTAACCGCCTGCAACGCCGATTGATGGCGCAACAAAATCGCTCTTGGGATTTTGATTTGGAAGAAGGCGTTTTGGATGCAGCACGTTTGACCCGCGTGATCACTGATCCATTGCATGCGCTTTCGTTTAAAGTCGAACAAGACACCAAATTCCGCGATACAGTTGTGACCTTGCTGCTTGATAATTCTGGATCTATGCGGGGCCGCCCCATTACAGTGGCTGCAACCTGCGCCGACATTCTGGCACGCACATTAGAACGTTGCGGTGTCAAAGTCGAAATTCTCGGCTTCACCACACGTGCATGGAAGGGTGGCCAAGCGCGCGAGAAATGGTTAGCGGGCGGCAAGACGGCTAACCCTGGTCGCCTCAATGATTT
>Ga0209069_10000845_pt1 | contig 14830 bp, 12 predicted proteins | sample Str013_2_FD_187202 | JGI IMG/M metagenome (GOLD analysis project Ga0209069, IMG submission 187202) | Freshwater sediment microbial communities in response to fracking from Pennsylvania, USA - Straight Creek_MetaG_SC_2013 (SPAdes) (version 2) | ecosystem: Environmental > Aquatic > Freshwater >...
GTCCGACCTCGACATCGGCATGAACGACTGGGTGACCGAGCCGTTCGCCTGGGACGACGCCAAGCAGCATGATCGCGGAAAAGTGCTGGACGCCAATTCGCTGGAAGGGTTCGTGGCCAAATATGAAAAACCCTGGGGCCGCTATCTCGACGTTGATGGCGACGCCATCCCGTACCGCACCTTGCCGGGCACGCATCCCACCTTGGGCGCCTTCTTCACGCGCGGCACTTCGCATACCGAATATGCGCGCTATACGGAGGACGGCCTCGTGCACGCCAAGATGCTGGACCGCATCCGGCGCAAGTTCGAAACCGCTGCGGCGCTGGTTCCCAAGCCCGAAGTGGTCATCCGCGACAAGCGCTCGAAGTCCGGGGTGATCTATTTCGGGGCGACCCGCCCCGGCGTGCTGGAGGGCTTGGATCTCCTGGCCAAGGACGGTCTGGTGCTCAACTCGCTGCGCCTGAAAGCCTTTCCGTTTACCCCCGAAGTGAAAGCCTTCTGCGCCGCCCATGACACGATCTTCGTCATCGAGCAGAATCGCGACGCGCAGATGCGCAGCCTGCTGATGGTCGAGGCCGACATCCCGGGCGAGAAGCTGATCGCCACACTCAGCTACGACGGCATGCCGCTGACCGCGCAATTCGTGCGACAAGCCATTCTCAAGCATCTTGTGCCTGCCAAGGCGCGGGCAGCGGAGTAGGATGGAATTGAGCGTCCGATCGATGGCGCGCTCGAACATATTGGATGCCAGTCCCAGGAGGTCCTGATGCTTATCAAAATCGCCGAAGCCGATCTGATGACCATCGAGGAGTTTCTCGCATATGCCGATGCGCGTCCCGATGGGGAGCGATGGGAGCTGATCGAAGGGATTGCGATAATGAACCCATCGCCGACGCAATGGCATCAGTTGATTTCCGCGAACATCGTGCGACTTCTGCTAAATGAAAAGGACGAACGGATGGCAACATGGGTGCCCATGCTAGGCGTCGGCACGCGAGTCCCGATTTCACCCATGAGCCTGCCGCGACCCGATGTTTATGTTCAGGAAGGCGAATCCCTGGCGTCCTACGTTACCGACGATGCCCTAGTCTTGTTTGAGGTCCTGTCCAAGTCCAATCGCAAGGCGGATAGGGCATGGCGCAAACGCGTCTATTCCAGCATCCCAAACTGCCAACACTATGTCACAGTCTCGACCAAGACCGCCGAAGTTGTCCGGCATGATCGGTCGAACCGCTGGGCGGAAACGAAGGTATCGGGGCTTGGCGCGGCGCTGGAGTTGCCGGCTCTGAAATACGCCATGCCGCTCGCCGACATGTATCGGTGGACGCCGATCAACTGAGAGCTTTTTGACCCCATGACCTACATCGTCAAACCTGTCGCCTTTCACCCGGCGCTGAAGAAGAACGCGCTCGGCCTCACCCATCGCGACTATGAAGGCACCATGTCGACGCTGTGCGCCGGCTGCGGGCACGACTCGATCACGGCCGCCATCATCGAGGCCTGCTTCGAGTTGGACCTGCCCGCGCACCGCGTCGCCAAAGTCTCGGGCATCGGCTGCTCGTCCAAGACGCCCACGTATTTCCTCAACCGCTCGCATGGCTTCAACTCCGTGCACGGACGCATGCCCTCGGTCGCCACCGGCGCCAACATCGCCAACCGCGACCTGACCTACATCGGCGTCTCCGGCGACGGCGACACGGCCTCGATCGGGCTCGGCCAGTTCTGCCACGCGGTGCGGCGCAAGCTGAACATGACCTATATCGTCATGAACAACGGCTGCTATGGCCTGACCAAAGGCCAGTTCTCGGCCACCAACGACAAGGCGTCTCCCTCCAAGAAGGGCGAGGCCAATCCGTTCGAGGCCATCGACCTGTGCCAGCTCGCGATCCAGCTCGGCGCCGGCTTCGTCGCGCGCTCGTTCTCGGGCGACAAGCGCCAGTTGATCCCGCTCATCAAGGCTGCCATCAGCTACAAGGGCTTCGCCTTCCTGGACGTCATCTCGCCTTGCGTGACGTTCAACAACCACGCGGCCTCGACCAAGAGCTACGACTACGTGAGGGCCCACAACATGGCTTCGGAGAACAAGCTCGATTTCGTCGAGGCGCGCGACGAGATAACGGCCGACTACGCCGAAGGCGTCGCCACCGACATCGTCATGCACGATGGCTCCAAAGTGCGGCTCTACAAGATCGACAGTGGCCACGACCCACGCGATTCCGATGCGGCCATCGCGACCATCCGCAAGACCGCCGCGACCGGGACGGTGGCGACCGGACTACTCTACATCGATGAGGCGCAACAGGATCTGCACGACTTGCTGGAAAGCGACAAGCGGCCACTGAACGCCATTGCGTGCAAGGAACTCTGTCCAGGAGCCGGCGCTCTCGACCAGGTGAACGCGCGGTTCCAATAGCTCAGGTCTGACCTTGAGCCATGTCACGCCGCCTGCCGCGACAAATCCTCGATGCCTTGACCAAAGCTGATGCCGCGGCAGAGCTTGGCCGCGCGAGCCGTTCCGCCCGGTACAGGCCCCACAATCGTATCCAATGGCTGTGCTCAGCCCCGCCGTTCGCCAAACTCGCGCAGGGCTTTCAGGACCGATCCAAGTTCCCGGCCCAGATCGGTCAACAGATACTCCGCGCGTGGCGGATGCTGCTCGTAGAACCTGCGTTCGATGACGCCGCCCTGTTCCAGATGCTTGAGACGCGCGGACAACGTGTTTGGACTGATGCCGGGCAGCGTGCGCTCGAAGTCCTGAAATTTGCGCGGCCCGTCAAGCAGCAGGTCGCGCAACACCAGCAGCGACCAATTGTCCCCGATCAGGTCGAGCGCCAGCGCGACCGGGCAGTGTTTGGGCAAGCGGTTGAGCATTGAGCGCATCATCATCTGAAGTGTAGCGCGGCAGTCAGCCGGAGGTAAAGGTCGATCGCGATAAAGTGAAGTGACTATCAAAATAGTAGTCATTACCGTTTACGAGTTCACTTCACTCATGGAGCAGATCATGCCTCAGTACATCCCCGCCTACCTGCCTCCGTTCATGTTGTTGTCTACCGTTGCCTTGGTCAGCGTTTTGCTGTTGAGCGCCTGGCGCGCCGTCGGACGTTCCAGGCCTGAGGACGGCCGCCCCCTTGTGGCCTGGCTGTGGCTTGCAGGTCCGCTGCTGATCTGGGTGACGGTCGCAGTCTTGGTGGCCCAGGCCAATGTGTTCATGGCGACGCCCGCCGGGCGCCTCCCGGCGACACCGATGGCCATCCTGCCGCCGATCCTACTGGCGCTCGGCTGGTTGATGACGTCGCACCGTGCCAAGCAGGTTCTCCAGGCAACGCCAGTGTCCTGGCTGGTTCGGATCCAGGTTTTTCGTGTCATCGGGGCCAATTTCTTGGTCTTATGGTGGCTCGGGCTGGTCCCTGGTGAATTCGCATTGCCCGCCGGGTTGGGTGATCTGCTGGTCGGGCTGCTGGCTTTTCCGGTGGCCGCAAGGCTCGATGCGGGCGACTCGGGCGCCGTCGCCGCAGCGCGCTGGTGGAATATCTTTGGTGTCCTGGACCTGGTGGTGGCGGTTGGCGCCGGCTTTCTTACCGCCCCCGGGCCGTTCCAGCAGCTGGCCATCGACAGGCCAAATGTTCTGGTGACAGCCTATCCCTTGGTGTTGATCCCGGTCTTCCTGGTGCCGCTCTCGATCATCCTGCATAGCCTGTCGATGTGGCAGCTGAACCGGATCACCGCTCGGTCCTTGGCAGTCAACGCCTGACAAGGACGCCATGAGACACGGGCGCGCAAACCGCCCGGAGTCTGTCCGAGTGGTCGCTGGTCACCTTGCGGCGAGCCTGGTTCAGCTGTCGACCATGGGCCAGCACTTTCGCCCCTGGACTATCGATCGCGCTGGTGGCTGCGCCAGCCGCCGATGCCGCGTTTGGCCAGACCAAACGCGGCGATGCGGCGTGCCCCCGCAGACTGCGAGGTGCCGCCAGTAAAGCCAGGAACGGCGGCAGGCGAGGCTAGCGCGGACCAACACCCCTGGCAGAACCGGCCGATGTCGCGGCGGATACGATCCGGTTGCTTCAGAAACCCGCAGACGCATCCCCTTGCCCTGGTTGGGACTTTGCGGGCATGTAGCGGCTTCTACCCGTAACCGCCCCTGAGGACTTGACCGATGTCGCAGCCGCTCAGCACTATTTTCCGCCTGATCGTCCTGTCGGTGGTGGTCGGCGTCGTGCTGTCGCTTACCGGCCTGTCGCCCTTCGGGCTGCTCGACACCCTGCGCGTGGCCTTGCTGCGCTTCTACCACCTGGGCTTCGACATGATCGGCGGACTGTGGCCTTACTTCCTGCTCGGAGCCGTGGTGGTGATCCCGATCTGGCTGATCGCCCAAGTGTGGCGTATGCTGAACAGGCGCGACAAAGCCAAGGGCTGACCAGCACCGACGCCAACGGACCGAAATTTGACCATGGCTCGCATCCTCTCCATCTCGTCCCAGGTCGTGCGCGGTCACGTCGGCAACTCGGCTGCCGTGCCGGCCCTGCAGCGGCTCGGCCACCAAGTCTGGCCGCTGCCGACCATCGTGCTGTCCAACCATCCGGGGCACCCGATAGTCGCCGGCGCCCGGATCGCCCCCGAAACCATGGTGGCGATGGCGGCCGCGCTGCGCGACAATGGCTGGCTCGGCCAGGTGGATGCCGTCAGCACCGGCTATCTGCCATCGGCTGCCCATGCCGAGGCTGCCGCAGCAATCATCGCGATGGCGCTTGCGGCCAGGCCAGATCTGTTCGTTCTGGTCGATCCGGTGCTGGGCGACGATCCCAAGGGGCTCTACATTGAGGACGCTGCGGCACGTGCGGTGCGCGACAGGCTGCTGCCGCTGGCCACAGTTGTGACGCCGAACCGGTTTGAACTGGCTTGGCTGAGCGGCTTGCCGGTCACCGATTCTCCCAGCGCAGCCATCGCCGCCCGGAAGCTCAATGTGCCGAGCTTGGTCGCCACCTCGGTGCCGGCTGGCACAGGAGACCTCCTCAATCTGCTGTGGTCGCATGACTTGGTCTTGGAGGTGGCGGTGCCGCGACATGCCACCGCTCCCCATGGCGCCGGCGATCTGCTGGCGGCGCTCTTTCTGGGGCTGGTTCTCAACCGGGCCTCTGCGACCGAAGCTCTGCGGTCGGCCGTGGCGGGCGTGCGCGCCACGATCGAAGCCAGCGCCGGAGCAGACGAATTGCAGCTTGCCACCGACGCCACGCCCTTGCCATAGCGCTGTCAGGACCCCGCGTCTTAGGTTCGTCCACCACTGCCGTTTTGCCACCCTGCCGACCATCCGCAGTCTGAACCCGAAGAGGACATCATGATGTTGCGCTCCCTGTTGCGCTCTGCCCGCTGCCTGCTGTTGCTGGCAGCCGCCTCGGCCGGCGTCGCTACCGCGGCGCCGGCCGCCACCATCGGCGTGGACGATGTCGTCCTCGACATCGGTTTCGGCAAATACAGCGTCAAGCACATGGACGTCACTGACAGCTCGCTCGGCGCCGAAGAGCTCAAACTGCTGTTCGCCGGCAAGGGAGCAGGCCCGCTGGTCGATCAGTTCGCCAAGTTCTCGGCCAAGAGCATTGTCATCCCGGAGATGGATTTCGAGTCGAGCTTGGGCGGGGTCGCACAGACCCTGGTCTACCGCGACGGCACGTTGTCGGACATCGTCACCGGCATCATCGGGCAGATGGATTTCGCTGCCGCGACGCAATCGGCGAAACTGCCTGACGGCAAACCGATGAGCGCCGAGATACACGGCCTGCACGCCAGCAAGATCGACCTGGTTGCAAGCGCCCGCATGTTCACGGAGGCGGCAAAATCTCCCGATCAACCCTTGCAGCTGCTCTATGGCGCAACCTCCGTCGATAGCTACAAGCTGACATTTCCGGGTCTGGATATCACGATGGGACCGGCATCCGCGCACGATCTGAAGGGACGGCCGCTGGCGAGGCCAATGCTGCAATTGTTCAATAACTTTCCCAAGCCGGCGCACCCAGGCGAAAAGCCCTCGCCCGAAGAGACAAGAAAGCTGCTCGACTTCGTGTCGTCGTTCCTCGACATCTACGGCGCGTTCGCCATCGGCGGCATGGATGCCAACAACATCAAGATCACATTCGCTGGCGATCCTGCCAGCGGCGCGCCTCCATTCGAAATTGGCCTGAAGCGCTACGCGATGACCGACTTTGCCGACTCCAAACTCGGCGATGCGACGATCGAGGGCATCGATTTTAAATCGGCCAAGGCCACCGCGCATCTTGGCAAGTATCAGGTCAGCAAATTCGACTTCAAGGCACTGCTGGCCAACGCGGCCACGCTGATGAAATTTCTGCCTCAGCTGGAGGGCAGGGACAAGAGCGAACCGCCGCCGCCCGAGTTCCTGCGCGCGGTATTGAATATGTATGCATCCTATTCGCTGGGCAAGCTTGAGCTGGTAGATGCCGCCCTCACGGTGGCCGAGGACCCCGCCACGGGCAAGCCTGTCGACCTTGCGATGGCACGCCTCGCCATCACCGATGTCGGCAACGCCCGCATCGGCGCCATCGCCCTGGACGGGATCGATGTGCACGCGCCGCAGGGCAGGGTTCATCTCGGCAGCTGGTCGCTGCGCGGTCTCGACTATCAGGACCTGCTGGCCAGCGTGGGCGGGCTCATGGCTGGCTTGCAACCCGGCCCCGACGGCAAGGTCGCACCACCCGCTGGTCTGCCGCTGAAGATGCCCAAACTCGACGAGATGCGCATCGAGGACGTTGATGCCGACTTTCTGACGCCGCCGGGTCCGGATGCTGCCGATAGTGCGCCGACGCCAGTCAAATTCTCGCTTGGCTTGTTGAGCGTGCGGCCAGAACTGGGCCCCTCGGGCATCCCGAGCGCGCTTGCGGTGGTGACGGATCACCTCAAAATCACCTTGCCGCCCAATGATCCCAAACTCGACGCCGTGCACGCCGCCGGCATTGACGCGGTGGACCTGTCGTCCAGGATCGACGCCGGCTGGGATGAGACGGCCCAGCAACTCAAGATCGGCGGCGTGTCGCTGAGCGGCGAGGGATTGGGCAAAGTGTTCATCTCGGGCACGCTGGACAATGTACCCCGCGAAGCCTTTGCGGGCGACGAGTTCGTGCGCCAAGCGGCCTGGTTGGGCGCGGTGTTGAAAGCTGCCGAAGTCAAGGTGGAGAACACCACGCTGCTGCAGAAGATCATCGCCGTGCAAGCAAAACAGGCTGGCCAGTCCGAAGCCGAGATGAAAAGCACTCTGATCCTCGGCGCGGCCACCGGCATCCCGGCTATGCTGGGCAATTCGCCGGCCGCCAAGGCGCTCGCCAACGCGCTGGCCAAGTTCCTGGCCGACCCGAAAAGCTTGCACATCGCGGCGCAGGCCAAGGACGGCGTTGGCGCCGGCGACATCATCGCGCCCGACAGGATCCTGGACAAGGTGGACTTGACTGCGACCGCGAACGAGTAGGAGGGCGCGCATTCAATCCAACCCTTCATGCGTGATCCGGCCATCGCAGACCGTGGCGATGGCCGCCACCTGCGGCAGCGCCGCTGGCTCCGTGCGCTCCAGGTCTGCGCTCCAGACCGCGATATCGGCCAGCATGCCGGCCTTGAGCATGCCCTTGGACTGTTCGCGATGCTCGCCATAGGCGGCGCCCGTGGTATAGCCGTCCAGGACCTGCATCAGCGTCTGCTTCTGCTCAGGATCGCCCGCCCGGTAGGGCTTGCGCTGCATCGCCGCCATCGCCGACAGCATCGGATTGATCGGCGACACCGGCCAGTCGCTGTTGAACATGATATGCGCCCCCGCCGCCCGGATCGTGGCCCAGGCGTAGGCAAAGGGAAGATCGCGATCCCGAATGCGCGACAGCCCGGGCTGCTCGGGAAACACCACTCCTGGCGCATGGGTCGGCTGCAGGCTGGCGACAACGCCCAACGCCGTCAGGCGCGGCAGATCCGCAGGATGGATGGTCTCGATGTGCTCGATGCGGTGCCGGCTGTCACGCGCGCCGTTGCTGGCGCGGGCCGCAGCATAGCCGTCGAGCGTCCGCCGCACCGCTCCGTCGGCAATGGCGTGCACGGAGATCTGCAACCCGAGCCGGTCAGCTTCGATAGCCAGGGCCTTGAACTCGGCGGCGGTGAAGTTGGGTGCGCCGAAACAGCCCGGCCTGTCTGGATAGTCCTCCAGCGTCAGCGCGGTCCAGCTCTCGATCACGCCATCCATGAACAGTTTTATGCGACCAGAACTGACCCGTTCGGAGGCATACCGGTGGTGCATCTCGGTCGCTTCGGCCAGCCGTGACAAGGCAAAGCTATTCCTGAAATGGAACGGGCTCTGGCAGCGCAGGTGGCAGTCGCCGTCGGCGTCGATCTCCTGCAGTAATTGCAGCTGATAGAAATTGCCGTCCATGTTGTGGGCGCTGGTGAAGCCGTGGCTGGCGCAGTATTTCTGCCCTCTCAACAGCAGTGCGCGGTCGATGGCGCGCTCGGCCGCCGTTGGCGCGGGATCGGGGTCCTCGGCCGCCGTGAAGCCGAGCGCATCGCGTCCCGCCGTCGGCGTCAGCGCCAGGACGTACCGGAATGCGCCCGGCTCGATGAGTTCACCCGTCGCCAGACCATCCGCCCCCATCACAATTTCCGAGCCCTTGGGGACGGGCGCGCCCCTCAGCACGCCTGCCAACTCCAGCGCGCGCGTATTGGCATAGACCGTATGGTGATCATAGGTCATCATTGCGAACGGCCGGGCGGGCGACACGCGATCAAGGTCATGCCGGGTCGGTGTGACGGCCTCGCCCAGCACGGTGTAGGAGACCTGGTTCGCAAACACCAGCCGCAGCGCGGGCCGGCCTTCGGCATAGCGCCGGACCGCCTGGGTCAGGGCGTCCAGTCCTGCGACCCCACTCAGGTTGAGATTGTCGAGTTCCGCCGCCCCCATGAAGAGATGCAGATGCCCCTCGATCAAACCCGGCGTGACCGTTCCGCCGCGCGCGTCGATCATCCGTGTGGGCTTCGCCTTGAGCGCCTCGACATCCGCGCGCGTCCCAACAGCAACAATCTTGTTGCCCCTCACCGCCACAGCTTCGGCACGGGGATTGGCCGGGTCCATGGTCAGCACACGGGCATTGGTCACGATCAGGTCGGCTTGCGGCACGGCGACCTCCAGTTCAGCTCCACAACGATCACTCTCTTGGACCATCCAAACAACCAATAGAGTTGCACAAAAAACCAATTGACACAAGAACAAAAACCGAACATATTGCCACCGCAACCAGACCCGCTGCAGATAGGTTGGCAAGGTCGACACGGCGAAACAAGCAAGGACAGGGGACCATGGCTGAGATGAAACAGAGCCCGCGCTTTGTGCATTTGCGCGTCCATTCGGCCTATTCGCTGCTGGAAGGTGCCCTCAAGATCGAAAAACTCGCCAAGCAAGCCAAGGCCGACGGCATGGTGGCTCTGGCGCTGACTGACACCAACAATCTGTTCGCCGCGCTGGAGTTCTCCGAGAAGATGGCCGGGGCCGGCATCCAGCCCATTGTCGGCTGCACATTGGTGGTGGACTTTGCGCCGCAGCAAGAAAAAGCGGACCTGGCCAGAAACGGAGCGCCTACGCATGCGTTGCACCGCATTGTGCTGATCGCCAAGAACGAGGAGGGCTACCTCAATCTCATGGCGCTCTCCAGCAAGGTCTATCTGGAGGAGCACGGCAGTGCCGATCCGCATGTGCCGCTGACCGAGGTGCTGGCCAAGGCGGCTGGCTTGATCTGCCTGAGCGGCGGACCTGATGGCCCAATCGACAGCGCACTGGCTGGTGACCAGCCGGACCTGGCCACGGCGCGATTGGCGCTACTTCAGACCGCATTCGGGAACCGGCTCTATGTCGAGGTGCAGCGCCACGGCATGGAGCGCGAGCAGCGCGTGGAAGCTGACCTGATCGCGCTCGCCTACCGGACCGAACTACCGATCGTGGGCACCAATGAATGCTACTTTGCGACCCCGGAGGATTACGAGGCCCACGACGCCTTGATCTGCGTCGCCGAGGGCAGCCATGTCAGCATCGACGCGCGTCGGCGCCTCACCCGCAACCATGCGTTCAAGACCCAGGCCGAGATGGTCCAGTTGTTCGCGGATTTGCCGGAAGCCATTGACAATACGTTGGAAATAACGCGCCGCACGGCGTTCCGCCCGCTGACGCGTAAACCGATATTGCCGCCCTTCGTGGCCGGCGCCGCCGGTGGCGATGCCAAGGTGCAAGCCGAAGCCGAAGGTCGCGAACTGAACGAGCAAGCGGTAGCGGGACTGCAGCAGCGGCTGGACGTCTCAGGTCTTGCTACGGGGCATAGCGTCCAGCAGTACCAGGAGCGCCTTGCCTTCGAACTCTCAGTCATCACCCGCATGCAATATCAGGGCTACTTCCTGATCGTTGCCGACTTCATCAAATGGGCCAAGGCACAAGGCATTCCGGTCGGCCCGGGACGCGGCTCGGGCGCCGGTTCGGTGGTGGCCTGGGCGCTCACCATCACCGACCTCGACCCGATGCGCTTTGGGCTGCTGTTCGAGCGCTTCCTCAACCCCGAACGGGTCTCGATGCCGGACTTCGACATCGACTTCTGCCAGGAGCGGCGCGATGAGGTGATCCGCTATGTGCAAGGCAAATACGGTGCCGATCGCGTTGCTCAGATTATCACCTTTGGGCGGCTGCAGGCCCGTGCAGTGCTGCGCGATGTCGGTCGCGTGCTGCAGATGCCCTACGGCCAGGTCGACCGCCTATGCAAGCTGGTGCCGAACAATCCAGCCAAACCGGTGACCTTGGCGGAGGCGCTCGAGACCGAGGCGCCGTTGCAGGAAGCTCGCGACGCCGAGCCCGCAGTAGCCCAGTTGATCGACATTGCCTTGCGGCTTGAGGGCCTGAATCGCAACGCTTCGACCCATGCCGCCGGCGTCGTCATCGCCGACCGGCCGCTGGTGAACCTCGTGCCGCTCTATCGCGATCCGCGCTCGGAGTTGCCAGCGACCCAGTTCAACATGAAATGGGTCGAGCAGGCTGGCCTGGTGAAGTTCGACTTCCTTGGCTTAAAAACGCTCACTGTGCTGCGCCGGGCCGAAGACCTGGTGCGTCAGGGTGGCCACCGCCTGGACATCGCTCTCTTGCCGCTCGACGACGTGAAATCCTACGAGTTGATGAGCCGCGGCGATACGGTTGGCGTGTTCCAGCTGGAATCCACCGGCATGCGCGATGCGCTGCGCAAGCTGAAGCCGGATCGCTTCGAGGATATCATCGCCATGGTGGCGCTCTACCGCCCCGGCCCCATGGACAACATCCCGACTTATGTGAACCGCAAACACGGCGTCGAAACGGTCGGCGAGTTGCACACGATGCTTAACCCCATCTTGGCTGAGACCTATGGGGTCATCATCTACCAGGAACAGGTGATGCAGATCGCCCAGGTGCTATCGGGGTTTTCGCTCGGCGACGCAGATCTGCTGCGACGCGCCATGGGCAAGAAAAACAAGGAGGAGATGGCTCAGCAGCGCAACCGCTTCGTCGATGGCGCGGTCCGCAATGGCGTCGAAAGGACCCAAGCCGGGTTCATTTTCGACCTGGTCGACAAGTTCGCCGGCTACGGTTTCAACAAATCCCATGCCGCCGCCTATGCCCTGGTCGCTTATCAAACTGCCTATATGAAAGCCAATTTTCCCGTCGAATTCATGGCCGCGTCCATGTCGTTTGAAATGGCGAATACGGACAAGCTCGCCATGTTCAGCGAGGAGGCGCGCCGACTGGGGCTGAGCCTGCTTCCTCCGGCGGTGAACCGGTCGGGCACCGACTTCCTGCCGGAGGACGGCAACATCCGCTACGCGTTGGCAGCCCTCAAGAATGTCGGAGGCGCCGCCGCCGCCGCACTGGTGGCCGAGCGCAAGCGCAATGGTCCCTTCACCTCCTTGAGCGATTTTGCCCAGCGCTTGGGGGCCCGCTCCTTGAACAAACGCGCTCTAGAAACGTTTGCCGGAGCCGGCGTGCTGGACGCGTTGGAGCCAAACCGGGCTGTGGTGCATGCCAACTGCGACACCCTACTGGCGCTGGCTCAGCGCACCGCCGAGAACCGCGCGGCGGGCCAGAACGACCTGTTCGCCGGCGGCGGCCCCGCGCAGCGCACCGCCCCCTTGCAACTGAAGACGGCCAAGGCCTGGCCCTCGATGGAGACGCTTGCCAATGAGCAAGCGGCGATCGGCTTCTACTTGACCGGCCATCCGCTCGACGACTACCGGACCATCCTGGACGAGCTGCAAGCGGAACGCTGGAGCGATTTCTCGGCCGAGCTCAGCCAGGGCATCACGACAACGGTGCTGGCCGGCGTGGTGGTCTCAAAACGCGAACTTACCAACAAAAAAGGCAACCGCTTCGCCTTCGCAGCGTTTTCGGACCAGACTGGGCAATTCGAGTCCGTGATCTTCTCCGACGTGCTGGCCGATGCGGGCGAGGCCTTGGAGCCAGGCAAAGCCGTGCTGGTGCATGTCGAAGCTAGTCGCACCGGTGACGAGATCAAGCTCAAGGCGCTCATGATCCAAAGCCTGGATAAGGCAGCGGGCGCGTCTCAGAGGGGACTGGACGTTGAACTCGACGCGGCCGAGTATCAGCGCAGCTCTGCATCCTTGACCGAACTCAAGGCTCTGCTGGAACCGGGTGGACGGGGCGAAGTGCGGCTGATCCTTCCGCTCAAGGAGCAAGGCCGCGTGGTTATTATCCGGTTGCCGGGCCGTTATCATCTCTCGCCTGCCCGCACCTCAAAAATCGAGGGCTTACGGATCGTGCGCTCAACCCGTAAGCGCTGGGACGGCGACAAGCAATTGGCTGCGTGACTTGAGAGCCGGTGCCTTGCCAATTGGCCATGATCGTCTTTGATGGCCCGAGGTAGCTATGGCGCTGGATAGCCTAGCCAAGTTAATCCACTAGATCAATCTTCTTTCTTTGAAAACAGGTAAGTGCCCGATCTGTAGAGCGACCACTGCAAAGATTGCGATCAGCGACTGGGCCAAAGTGGGCGCAGGGGCACATCGAGCAATTTGAACCCGAAGCTCTGCAGTGGCGTCGGGCAAGCGAGGTGCGAAGGACCTGGGGGCAAGAGCCCGATTATGAGCGGCAGCGCTACCTTGTTGATCGTCAGTGTGCCGATATTTGCGACGAGATCGCGCCACGCCAGGATTGGCATGCCGTCAACGGTGCGCCGCAACGTGCGCATTGCAAGCGCCGTCGCCGAGGCATCGCTAGCAGCAAAGGTCGGCGCAATCGCCGGCAGGTTCAGCAGTGCGGCGAAGGTCTGTTTCACGGTTCGCAGCTCCATGGGGTATCGGCGTATCACCGCCGTCGCACCATTTGGTGGTGAGGCGATAGCCAGCCAAGGCTGTGGAAACCTGCCGGGCCGCAGCGTGTCAATCGGCCATCACGCCGACGCCGATCTGGCAGGCAACGCCCGTGCCGCCCAGCCCGCAATAGCCGCGCGGGTTCTTGGCCAGATACTGCTGGTGCTCCTCTTCGGCGTAGTAGAAAGGAGGTGCATTGACAATCTCGGTGGTGATGGCGGCAAAGCCCTTGGCTTTCAGCGCTTTGCCGTAGCTTTCTTTGGCCAAGTGCGCCGCCACGTGTTGCGCCGCCGAATAGGTATAGAGTCCCGAACGGTATTGCGTTCCCATGTCGTTGCCCTGGCGCATGCCCTGGGTCGGATCGTGGCTTTCGAAAAACACCTGCAGCAGTTGCTCATAGCCGACGATCATGGGATCGTAGACCACCCGCACCACCTCATTATGCCCGGTCATGCCCGTGCAGACCTCCTGGTAAGTTGCGTTTGGCGTTTGACCGCCGGCATAGCCCACCGCCGTGACATGGACGCCGGGCAACAACCAGAACTTGCGCTCGGCGCCCCAAAAGCAGCCTAGGCCGAACATGGCCTCCTCCGAGCCCACCGGATACGGGCCTTTGAGCGCGGCGCCGGTCACGAAATGGCTTCTGGCGGTGGCGATGGCGTCCGGCCGGCCAGGCAAGGCGTCGCGGGCGGACGGCATCTCGGACGATTTGCGGGCAAACAACATGGGAGCCTCCTTGGGCGGTCAGTTGGCGAAAATATTGGTGCGGCGGCGATGCAGGCCAAAACCATAGAGCAGCAACCCCAGCCCGCCGAACACGGCAAAGGCCGGCGCTTTCAGCACAGCCAAAAGCACCGGATCCCACAACAGCTTGTGAAGATGGCGTTCAATTCCGGCCTGTACGGCGTTCAAGGTGGCCGGGCTCAGCAGAGACCAATCCTTGCCCAGCGACGCAAAAGAGAGCTTGGCGCCGGACTGATAGGAATGGGTCACATCGTTGACCATGGCGATGATGCCGATCAGGATCGACCAACCGCCGAGCCATCGGAACAGGAACATGGGCGTCCTCTCATTGTAGTGCGTTAGCGACGCGATCGGCGTGCGGGTTCACGCCCTGCCTCAAGCCATATAGACGCGATCGCACGTTTCGTCACGCCCACGGCTCCGGAAACCTCCCCAGAGTGATTCGCTTGACCACAAAGGATGGCGGCTAGAGCAGGACTTAGTCGTACTGAGTCACTTTGCCACCATCGCGGCGGGCTGAGACTCTGCGATGGTGCCGATTCAATTGCTGGGAGGCTAGCATGGATCGGCGGCAATGCGACAGCAGCGCGGAGAGATTTGAGGCCTATCTCAACGAGATTTCCAGCGTGCTCGGTCACGCGGCGCGCATCGGTCCGTTGAAGGACTATTGCAGCGGCCTGTTGCTTCCGGTCGAGCGCAAGAGCGTGGAGCCGATGGCGGC
>Ga0209069_10000847_pt1 | contig 14819 bp, 10 predicted proteins | sample Str013_2_FD_187202 | JGI IMG/M metagenome (GOLD analysis project Ga0209069, IMG submission 187202) | Freshwater sediment microbial communities in response to fracking from Pennsylvania, USA - Straight Creek_MetaG_SC_2013 (SPAdes) (version 2) | ecosystem: Environmental > Aquatic > Freshwater >...
CAGTCGCTCGTCAGCTTCCGAGCCCGATCGACATCGGCTCGTATGGACACCTCCATCCACAAAGGTTCATGATCGTTTCAGGACACACCCCAACCTACATGAACCGTTCAACCGAAGGCTGTATCACAATGTCGGATCGATGGTCACGGTGAGCGTCGTCTGGTAGCGGCCCGCCTGCAGCAGCCGGCCGGTCAGCAGATTGACATTGACGGTCAGCACCCCGTCGGTAGTTGCGCCGCCGGCGGTGCTTTGTCCCGCCGATGTCGACAGCGTCTGCGCGCTGGTATCCAGCGTCGTGGTGGCCGAGCTGAACGTCGCGGTCGCCCGATAGTTGATGAAATTATCGAGCCCCGCGGCGGCGCTCGGCGCATCGGGCGATTGCATGGGCCCGCCACCCAGCTGCACGACCGTCGGCGCGGTGCAGCTGACGCCGTTGAAGGTCACGCTCTGCACGACCGCCGAATTGGCCATGCCGTTGGAGATCGCCGAGCTGAAATTCAAGGTCGGACTTTGCGGCAGCGTAAACTGGCACACCTTGGCGACGCTGCCGGTGACGCTGAGGCTGGTGCTCTTCAGCAACGAATAGATGACGCCGGTCTTGTCGAACGCCTGCAGCGTCAGGCCGGCGTCGGCGTAGAGCCCGTTGGCGACGATTTGCGCCGCCGGCACCACGATCTGCACGTTTGCCGTGCCCGCGGTGGCGCCGCCCGGAACATCGATGTGCGCCGTGTTGATGGGGCTGCCGCCCTGGAACAGCAGCGACGCGCCGCCGATCGTCGCCTGCACGTCGTAGGCGAGCGTGCCGGCACCCGACATCTGCGCCGGCGCGGTCGGCGACAGGAATGCCAGCTCGATGGCGCACGCCTTGGCCGCAACGACGCTGACGGTGACGATGCGCGGCGAGAAGCTGGTGAACGGGTTGTAGGGCGCGAGCGCCGCGCTGGTGGTGGTGATGCTGGTGATGTCGGCGGGCGCGCAGGCAGCGGCGGCGGGGGACGACAGCGCCATCAGCACCGCGAGCAGCAGAGGAGCTATGCAAATCCTGTGCATGTCCTAACCGCCCTGCTTGGGCATCAGGATGCCGGCACGCAGTAGCCCGTCCGCGCTCTTGGGAACCTCCAGCTCGTAGCGTAAGGTGCCGCTGTCGAGCTTGACCTCGATGATCCAGCGCCCGGGAGCCAAGCCCTCCGCGCCGAAGCGGCCGGCCTTGTTGGTGAAGATCGTGATCTGCTTCTGCGGCTGATCGGCCGGGTAGGCGACACCCGACACCAGCGCGACCGGCGTGGAATCGCTGCGCATCAAGGTGCCGAACGCCGACACCGAGCTCGCCGAGCCGACCTGCAGCGCGTAACCCGCCTTGTAGGGAGCGAGCACGTCGAAAGTTCCGGCTCCGAGGCTGTAGCCGATCGGCAGCCCGTTGACGTCGACCGGCAGGCTCGTCCCGGTATAGGCCGGCAGATCCGGCACCACCGCCGGGCCGAGGCCGTCCGCCCGCGCACGCACCGCCGCCGCGTCGCCGACGGCGATCTCCTTGCCGGCCAGGCTTTCGTGCGGGTAGACGACGGCAAACCCGTTGCCGCGGATGAGTTGCCCGACGCCGACATGGCCATCGGCGAAGGCGATCGAGCTGCCGACGCGCACCGAGGTCCGCTGATCGCCGACGGTGGGCTGGTACTTGTCGATGCTGCTGCCGGTGAAGCCCGAGGTTTGCGAAATGCGCGCCTCGCCGCGGTTGCCGTAGTAGCCGATCGCCCCGTTCGCGGTGGCGTTCTGCTGCTCGCTGTTCTGCTGCAGGTTGACGTCGCTCTCCAGCCGGCCGAGGCCGTCGCCGCTGCTCGCATGGCCGGAGACGACCGCCGAGCGGGTTAGTGAATCGTAGCTGGAGGCGATGCGCGTCTTCTCGCTCGGCCGCACGTTGAGGGTGAGCATGATCCTGAGCTCGGGACTGTCGCTCGCGGTCTGTCCGGTCAGCTGCCGCAGATAGCCCTCGTTGGTGTAGCCGGCGGTCACGCTGCCGCTCACGGACGAGGAGAACTGGCTCGCGAGCGTCGCATCGACGCCGTAACGCGCGCCGCCCACCGCATTGGGCACCAGGTTGAGGTATTTGGTTTCATCGGCCAGCTGATAGCGACCCGCCAACGTTGCCGTGACATTGCTGGCCAGCGGCACGGTATAGGCGCTGGTCAACCGCAGCCAGTACGGAAACTGCCGGTACAGAACGCCGCTGGCGTTGCTGACGAACTCGCCGGGCAGGCGGAACTGCGGATCGCGGTACTCGGCGGCGAACCGCAGCGTCTCGGTCCGCTCGCTGAGCGAGCCGATCAGCCCGCGGAAATTGACCACGTCCCAGTTGAGATTGGCTGCGAGGCCGAGCCCCGCATCGCTGGTGCTGACGGCGCCCTGCAGGCCCCAGGTGCCGAGCTTGGTGGAGGTGATGAGCCCGAGCCCGCCCATGCCGGCGAACTGGTCGCCCTTGCCCTGCGCCTCCAGCGTCAGCACATCGGAGAGGCCGAACCGGTAGAACCCGCTGCCGAGATAATGGCCGTCCTCATAGGCGCGGTCGCCGTCGCGGAAATACGAGGCGAGGCCGCCGTTGAGCGCCCATTCGGACTTGCCGGCAGCGAGCATGTTGTCGCCCGAGAACATGGTGAACGGGATCGTGCGCTTGGCCCCCGATTCGTCGGTGATCACCAGCTGCACGTCGTTGCTGCCGCTGGCGAGCGGCAGATCACGGACATTGTAGGTGCCCGGCCGCAATCGCAGGCGCTGCACCGTCGCGCCGTTCACCACCACCTCGACGTCCGCCGAGCGGTCGATGGTGAAGGAGCCATTGCCCGAAGGCCGGATGCTTTCGCCCGGCGCAAAGATGCGGCTGGTCTTCTCGAGCGAGACGCCGAGCACATCGTTGGAGCGCTGGATGCTGGTGCCGAGCATGCTGACGTCGCCCAGCTGCAGGCGGGTCTGGCTCTGCGCCTCGTCGAACACCAGGCGCGAGCTCTGCCGCTTGAAGCCGGATTGATGCGTGTAGTTGCACTGCGCGCCGGGCGGGCACACGTTCGGATCGATGCCGCCGACGTAGGTGCCGGCGTTCTCCAGGACCACGCCGCCGACCCGCACCACCGACTGCAGGTCGAGGTAGAGGCTGGCCACGTTCGGCGTCCGCCACAGGTAGTCCGTGCCGCCGACCACGTTCAGGTAGCCCGATACCACGGCCGGCTGCACCAGGTTGGCGCTGACCTGGGACTTGCGGGCGCCGACGCTGACATCGCTCGCCAGCCGCTGCTCCACATTCGGCAGCAGCACCACCTCCTGCAGATTGGGGTCGTAGCGCATGTTGAGCTCGGCGGTCTTGATCTCGGCCAGCGAGACCTGGCCGTCGACGCCCGGCAACGCCTCGAGCTTCGCCAGCTGCGTCGGATTGAGCACGCCCGCCAGCTTCTGCTTCAACACGGCCTTGGGCATGCGCACCGTGTCGTCCGGCTCGATCCGCACGACGATGTCGCCCAGCTCCACCTCGCGGTCCTTCAGCGGCACGCTCATGCTGATCGTGCGGCCGCTGACGTTGAGACGCGATGGGGCGGCCTTGGCCTGGCGCCCTCCCCGGCTCAGCTCCAGCAGCGAGCGATCGAACATCATGTCGAAGCCGGCGGCCTTCAGATCGGCGATGGTGACGTGACCGTCCGATTCCTTGATGCCTTCGAGCCGTCCCAGCGCCGCATCGTCCTTCTCGAGGAACGGTGTCAGGATGTCGATCAGCGCGGCTTTCGGAATCAGCACGCCTCCGTCCGCGCCCACCATGACCGGCACCTCGCCGAGCAGCGCGCCGCCCTCCTTGAGCGGAACCACGATGTTGAGCGCGCGCCCGGGCGTTGGCGCCTCGCCGGCGCGCGGCTTGCTCTTGGCGGCGACCGCAGTCGTGGTCACGGCGCGCTTTAGTTCGAGCACCTTCTTGTCGATGCGCACGCGAAACCCGGCAGCCTGCAGAGCCGCCACCGTGACATGGCCGCCGCTGTCCCGCATCGCCTCGAGCCGTGCCATCAGGCCCGCATCGCTGTCGAACATCGGCATCAGGATATCGATCAGCGGCGCCTTGGGGATCAGCAGCCTCTGGCCGCGATCGACCTGGATGACCACCTCCCCGAGCAGCGCGCCGTTCACCAGCACCGGCAAACTGAAGCTGGTGGCGGGCTCGGCCGGCGCGAAGCGTGCCGGCTGCAGCTGGGGCGCAGCTTGCCCGGCGGCGGCGGCCTCGCGCGTCAGGATCAGCCGGCCGCGATCGATGCGGGCGGCGAGGCCGGCGCTGCGCAGCATCGCGATCGAAACAAATCCGTCACGAGCCTTGAGCCGCGTCAGTTGGCCGTGAACCGCGGGATTGCTCTGCTGCAGCGGCGCGAGAATATCGAGCAGCGCGTCGAGCGGGATGAGTGCATTCGCGGTGGTCGCGCCGCGCACGTCGACCTCGCCCAGCAGCTGGCCGTTCATCACGATCGTCAAATTCGTCGAGCGGGCGGAGGCACCGCCGCCGGCGCCTTGCGCGAGCACGGGATCCGACGCCGGGGCCAAGACCGCGAATGTGCCGGCACACACCACCAGCGCGCGCGCGGCCCTCAGGCGCCGTCGCCGGGTCGCACGCGTTGGCTTGTGTTGCTCCAGCGCTATGGCCGCCTGCTCCGCAATTCGATGTTTGCCTGCACGCTCTTCACGTCGGCCGGCAGATCAATCGGCAGCACCACGCGCCGCCGCTTGCCCGGTTGCACCAACCCCAAACCGATCTTGTCGTTGATCATGCTGGGGGTCAGCGTCTGCGACCAGCTTCCGCTCGACAGCTGAATGGTCGCGTTCTGTAACAACGCATGAACCCGGGTTGCATTCTCGACCATGATCGCCGGATGGCGTTTGCCCTGCTTGTCGGCGACGATGCTGGTGCCGAGCAGCTTCAGCTCGGGGGCGCCCTGCGGCGGCGCCACGTTGACGATCACGCCGAAGCTGACCACCACCTGCACGGCGGCCTTGGTCTGCGGCAGCTGCACCGCGACCTGCGTGATGGAAAGCAGGTAGCTGCGGCTCTGATCGAGCATCGGCTCGCCGACCCATTGCACGCGGAACACCTGAGTGCCGCCGGCCGGCACCGCGGCCTGCGGCGGGAACACCAGCAGGTCCTCGCCGCCGGGAACCAGCTTGCGCCCGCCGTTCTCGTCGAGCTCCATCACCTGCAGCGCCGTCTCGAGCGGCAGCAGGGCGTCGCTGGTGTTGGTGATGGTGACCTGGCTTTTGCTGGTCTGGCCGACCGAGGTCAGCTCCAGCTGGATCGGACTGACCGAGGTGGCGCGGGCTTCATCGGCTCCGGCCGCGCAACCGATCACGAGCGCCATCGCGGCGAGACGAGCGAGCATCGACATGGGCAGACCCCGTCCTCATGAATCGCATGCAGCGACCAAATAGGGTCGCTGCATGTCGAGCTGATAGCTGATGATGAAGCCGCACCAAGCCGCCGCTTCTGGGCGGATTTAGGGCGTCGGCGTCAGCGTCACGGTGAGCGTGTCCGTATAGGTGGCCGTGGGCAGCACACTGATGTTCGCGATCGGTGTGACAGTTACGGAGAGCGTACCTGATGCCGCAGGGGCGCCAGCGGCGGTCGCGCCGCTTGCTGTGGTACTTGCCGCGGTGTTAATGCTGGCGTTTGACAAGCCTGTTACGCCGGTTATGTTCGCGATGGCGCTGTAGTGGATTTTTTGAGTGATGGAAGGGGCGCTCATGCCGCCGCTTGCGCTCGTAAGCGCGACGGTGACGCCCTGATTGCAGGAAACTGCGCCGCCTGTGATCGTGACGGGAGCCGTGCTGACGACACCGTTGGGGCCAATGCCAAACGGGGTGGCGGTAATCAAATTTCCGGTTACGCCGCCGCCGATAGTGCAAACCGAGCCGACGCTCGCGGAGAGCACGATGCTCTGTGTAGCGGCCTGCGCGTTGGCAAATCCGGCGGTCCCTGTCAGCAGCGCGGCTGCCATCAATACTCTCGAGATGTACATGTTATGATCACTCCTTTTTCAACCAAGTCCGTTCGAAATTCCGCGACCGCTGGCAGCCGCGAAATGGTTAATAGGCTTTCACCCAGCAGCGGCTGTAGCCCGACGTCCTGAGCTTGCTGCAAACCTCCGCCGCCTCCTCGCGCGATGAGGCCGGCAGCAGCACCAGCCGGTGCCAGGTGCCCTGCTCGCCGAGGCTCGACGACTGAATTTCCGATTGCTTGTCGCCGAGCACGCCCGGGTACTGCTTGCGCAGGTCGGCGAACGCCTGTGTTGCCGCCTGCTGGTCCTTGTGCGTGGACAGCACCGCAACGAACTTGCCGCCGGCCGGGCTTTGTGCCGGCGCCGTCACAGGCGCGGTCTTGGCGACCGCAACCTTGGTGACCGCGGGCTTGGCCTTGGCGGGCTCCTGCTCGACTTTGACGGGTTTTGTCGCGCTGCTCGGCGGCGGGGCGGCGGCGATGGACGGAGTCTTGCGGGGCGGCGGGATTGACGCGGTCAGCCCCAGCTCGGCCAGCTGCCGCGACGTCGGTCTTGCCGCCGGCGAAGGCGGCAGCATCGTCGGGCGCTTCTCGGCGGCGCGTGCGGGATCGAACGCCGGCATCGCCTGCTGACGGGTCAGGGCCGGCAACGGTGCCACCTTCAGAGGGCTGGTGTAGGTTTCGACTGGCGGTGGCGGGGTCTTCGTCATGGGCTCGTTCGATGGGGATGCCGGCGGACCGGCCCGCTCCTCCAACAACGCCGCTTTCGAGGATTCATTCGCACCGTCGCTGAGCCGCGCCATGTTCTTCTGGTCGGTGGGATTGGCCGAGCTGCTTTCCACGAAGATCCGGTCGGCCAGCGAGATCAGGCCGATCACGGCGGCAATGCCGATCATCAGCGCGCCGCTGCCGGCCACGCGCATCGAGACCGGACGCGAAGACCGCTCGCTCCTGCGGGCCGGCTTGCGCGCTGCCTTGGGCGTGTCCTCCTCTACGTCGGCGACCTCCGCCGAGCGGTAGATCACGTTCGGCTGGCGGGGAGGCGGCGGCGACGGCAGCATGGCCAGCTGCGAGGCAATGGCCTGGTAAACCGGTGTGGGCGCAACCTGGTAGGGTCGCGGCGGCTCGATGTAGTGCTGCGGACGATAGGCATGGCCCATGTGCGGCGCGCCGCCGTGGTAGTAGCCATACTGAGGCATCCATGGCGGCGGCAGCGCGACCGGCATCGGCGGCGGCAGCGGCAATGGTTGCTGCGCGCGGGTGGCCTCGATCGAGCGCATGCTCATGGCCAGCTGCGTGGTCAGGGCCGCGAGCGCGGCGACCACCGCCCCCATCTCCGATTGCGAAACCGTGTTGCCGGCGGCTGCAGGTTGCTGAGGCTCGGGCGGTATTGCGGCGGCCGGTGCGGGCCCGGCGGAATAATGTGTGTTTTCCTGCGATGCGAATTCGAGTGCGCTGGCGTCCCGGTCCCAGCCGAGCAGACCCGCGAGCTGCTGCATCTGCGACAGCGCGTCCTGCTGGAATTGCAGCGCCTGCTGCAGCACCGGCAGGCGATGATCGCCGCGCCCCAGATGCTGGCTGCCGAGTTGCTCCCGCACGAAGGGCTGCATGCCCTCGATCGCGTGTAACGTTGCGCGCAGCCGCTCGGCTTGCGCATAGGGCAGTTCCTCGGCGCGGAATTTGAGCAGCGAAAGAGCGAATGCCACCTGATTGGTCGCCTGCAGCAATTGCGCCTGCAGCCGTGCCTCGGTGGTGGTCGCCTGAAAGCTATCCGCCATCATCACTACGCTTACCTGTAACTTTCTCACTCGAAACGACGCGTCCGGGTGCCCGTCACTCAACAACGAACGTCGCAACCGAACAGTCTGTCTGACCAAAACTTCGTCCGCTCGCCTTCCCGAGTCGGGCTCACCAAAAAGGCATTTCTGGGATTTGTCCACTTCTATAAAGGCTGGATTTTTTTCATTGCCCGCCAGGGACTTAATATCCGCATCGCGCGTTTTGGCAGGCGATTTTGCCGCAGCTCGACAGTGATAATCCGTTAGCTGCTCAATGCGCGCAGGAGCTCAAGTTTCCGGTGCGGATCCGGAAATTTCGCGGCTCCCGGCGGGATGCAAATTCGTTCTGAGGGAAGACGTTCCGATAAGAGACTGCCGTCGGCCGTGATCATGAATTCGCAATGACGGATATTGCGAAACAGCGTTCAATGGCTGTGAACACGATGAAATAACTGATGATTCTTGTGGCATGCCGGCCACATGCGTGCAGCCCGGATGACGCGTAATTTGGGGCTAGCGGCGGCGCAGACTGTTGACCGGCGGGCGATGGCCGGCGTCGATCTGGCTGGCGATCCTGCGGCGCAGCGCGGTGTCGACCGCAACGGTCACTGTTGCGTGCACGAGCAGAACGTCGGCATAGTAGAGCCGGAAGAACCCGCCGAACTCCTGCAGATGCGGGCACTGGCCGATATCGGCCGCCTCACCGACATAGACGAATCCGAAGCCGGGCACGCCGCCGAGGCCGCCGTCGCTGCGGCCGCGCATGGCCTGCGCCGAGCGCGCAACGATGTAGGTGCCGGCGACGCCCTTCAAATCCTTCACGGCCGACAGCGGCTGCACCACAAATGACCAGACCTCGCCGGATGCGCCGCTGACGGGGATGCCGGTGGCCAGCGGGCGCGCCAGATGGCGGGCCTGCACCGGCCGGCCCGCGTGCGGCGCGGCCTGCCGCTGCTGACGCGTAAGGGTCGTTATATTGCGCACCTGCAGCTCGGGAAATTCATCGGGCGTACGGGCGGTGTCGAGTGGTTGGATTGGCATCGTCCGGCTCCGGAGCTGTCTCGCAGAGAGAGGTGACGCACACTGCTCTTGGAGACTGCCGCAGCCACACTTTAAATTCAGTTAACAGATGGAATAAAATGGGCGTGGGCTGAATTGCGATCCGGCGCGATTCAATTCCGTCGTCGTCTTGCCCCGTCGGGTCAGCGTCCGGGGTATGTCCCGGGTATCAAGAGGACTCAGCCCGCCTCGCCGATCGCATGCGCAATTACCTTCCGCATCAGGCTCGGCAGCGCCTGACCGCCGAGCTCGTGCCGCGACACCCAGCGGCAGCGCGGGCTGTCCGCCCAGAATGTCAATGCCGCGGTCGGCGCCACCACCGCCCGGTAGACGATCAGCTCCAGCCGGAAATGCGTGAATGTATGCGTCACCGAGCCCGGCACCGGCCACCAGTCGCCCTTCACCGGTGCCAGCCGCAAGGCCTCGTCGGCGGACATCCAGTCCTCGATCCATTCGGTCGAAGGCACCTCGATCATGCGGGCGAGCAATCCCTGGTCCGGCCGCTGCCGCAGCAGCAGCTGGCCATCCTCGCGCAGGGCGACAAACGCCACGCCGTGTCTTTGCGGCCGTTCCGCCTTCGCCGTCCGCTTGGGCAGCACCGAGGCATGTCCGTCGGCGTGCGCCGCGCACTGCAGATGCAACGGACAGATCATGCACGAGGGCCGCTTCGGCGTGCACACCGACGCACCCAGATCCATCAATGCCTGCGCGAAGTCGCCGGCCCGCTGCGTCGGGGTCAGGCTGGCCGCGCGGGCTTTGATCTGCCGCTTGGCTCGCGGCAGAGGCTCATCGATCGCGAACAGCCGGGCGACCACGCGCTCGATGTTGCCGTCGACGGGGGTCGCCGCCGCACCGAAGGCGATGGCCGCGATCGCAGCCGCCGTGTAGGGGCCGATACCCGGCAGCAGCAGCAATTCGCGCTCGGTCCGCGGGAAGCGGCCGCCGTGCTGCTCGACCACCGCTTTTGCGCAGCCGTGCAGATTGCGGGCCCGCGAGTAGTAGCCGAGCCCCGCCCAGGCGGTCAGAACCGCCTCCTCCGACGCCGCCGCGAGATCCTCGACGGTCGGCCAGGTCTTCAGGAATTTCAGGTAGTAGGGAATCACCGCCCTGACCGTGGTCTGCTGCAGCATGACCTCCGACAGCCACACCCGATAGGCATCGGCGGGCTGCCCCGGCAGCGTCCGCCAGGGCAGCTCGCGCCGCTCGCGGTCGTACCATCCGAGCAGCGCCGCGGCGATGCCGGGTGCGTCGGTCGCCGCCCGAGCGGGTGCCGGCCGATCGCGTTGTGATGTTATTGCAACAGCCGTCACAGTTGTCCTGCCCCCGAGCCGCGAATCACTTTCACCATGTTAGTTTGCACGGACGGGATTTGAAACTCGCAGGCGTCAGGGGCATCCGACCGATGAACAACAAGGCAGGAACCGGCTCCGTGCTGCCCCGTCACGTGGTGGTGAAGGGGGCGGGCCCCAGGGCGGTCGGCGCGTTTTTGCCCAAGCTCACGCAAAAGGCCTTCGAAAAGTTCGGTTTTTCCGCGGCCACCATCATTACCGAATGGGCGGGCATCGTAGGGGGCGAGCTTGCCGGCTATACCTGCCCTGAGCGCCTCAAATGGCCGAAGCGTGGCGAAGACGGCACAGCCGAGCCGGAAAATCGCAGCCGGACCCGTTCCGGCGCGACCTTGATTTTGCGGGTCGATGGGCCCCGCTCGATCGAGGTTCAGCTTCGTTCCCGGCAGATCATCGAACGTATCAATGCCTATTTCGGCTACCCGGCTGTTACGGAGCTGCGCATTCTGCAGGCTCCGGTCGCGGTGGTGCCGGCGCCTCACGGGGGTCGGATATCCCGGCCCGCCGAAGTCAATCGCCATGCGCCGGAAGTCCCGCAGCCTCCGATGGTCGTAGCCATCGGCGATGTCGAGCTGCGCAATGCATTGGCCCAATTGGGCAAGGCCGTCAGAGCCGAAGTCCGCCCCTGAATCTGACCGGCAGCGGCGGGCAGGCAGAACTGGGCCATCTCTCGCGCTTCGCAGGCCGCGACCACCTGCCTCGGGCAGGCGGATTTGCCTTACTTGGGCGCTCACCCCATGTTATCGCAGATTTGAAAACACCAATTGCGCGCTGCCTGTATATGCCATTGCGGCAGCAGCCAGAGATCAGGAGTTCGACGTTCCATGCGCACCGCGCCAGCCGCCGCCTCGAGCACCGCTTTTTCATTGCCCGCCGTGTCGTGGCGCCAAGTGCGCGGGTTTGTTGCCGGCGCGGCGCTCAGCGCCCTGCTCGCCTTCCCGCTGATCGCCACCGCCGATCCGGCATTCGCCCAGCGCGGGCGCAAGGCCGTTCCGGTCGAGGAGCTGATGAAACCCCAGGCGCTTCCCGACGTCGCCTCCGGCCCGAGCGATGCGCCCGTGACCATCGTCGAATACGCATCGGTCACCTGCCCGCACTGCGCCGATTTTCACAAGCGGGTGTTCCCCTCGCTCAAGTCGAAGTACATCGATACCGGCAAGGTCCGCTTCATCCTGCGCGAGTTCCCGACCTCGCCGCAGGAGGCGGCACTCGGCGGGTTCATGCTGGCGCGCTGCGTCGCGCCCGAAAAGCGTGACGCGGTGATCGGCGCGTTGTTCGACAAGCAGGCCGAATGGCTGGTCGATGGCGATCTCTCGGTGTCGCTTTTCAAGGTTGCCAAGCAGCTCGGCTTCACCCAGGAAGCGTTCGACAAGTGCCTGTCCGACCAGAAGCTGATGGAAAGCATCGAGGCGGTGGCGCTGGCCGGCAGCAAGACCTACGGCGTGACCGGCACGCCGTCGTTCTTCGTCAACGGCAAGCCGCTCGAGGCCGGTGCGACGCTGGCCGAGTTCGACAAATTGATCGAGCCGCTGCTGGTGAAGAAATAGGGGTCGGGAATCGCCGATGGCACGCGCGCCGCTTCGTATCCTTCTGCTGCCGGTTTCGCTGACCGTTGCGATTTTCGCCGGCGCATGCAGCGGCGGCCTGTCGTCGGACAAGGCTGGCGAGTCCTTCGCTCTGGCCGATAGCGGCCCCGGTTTCACCCCGTTCGCTCAGGTGCCGTCCAGCCAGCTCACCGAGCGGGTGGTGATCGCCAATCCATCGCTCGCCGAGGTGATGCAGCCCGGGCCGCTCGGCGAGCGCTCGCTCGGGCGGGAGGATGCGCCGGTCACCGTCATCAAATATGCCTCGATGACCTGCCCCTATTGCAAGCGGTTCATGGCCGAGGTGTTTCCGAGCTTCAAGAAGGAGTACGTCGATACCGGCAAGGTGCGTTTCATCCTGCGGGAGTTTCCGATCGGCCACCAGTCCGGCCAGGCGACGGTCGCGCTCAGGTGTGCCGCCCCCGACAAGTATTTCACGCTGTATGAGAAGCTGATGGCGCAGCAGGCCAGCTGGGTCTCGCAGGAGGTGCGGCTGGAGCCGATCTATGCGGTGGCCAAACAGGTGGGGATGAGCCGCGCCGACTTCGATGCGTGCATGGCGAATCAGTCCATGATCCAGGGTTTGAAATGGGTCAAGGATCGCGGGCGCACGCTCGGGGTGATCGGCACGCCGAACTTCTTCATCGACGGCAAGCTGGTGAAGAAGGTGCTGACGTTGCCCGAGCTGCGGCAGATGCTTGATGACGCGTTGGCACGGAAGGTTGCTGGCGGCGGGGCGATCCCGGTCACGGCGCGCTGAGCTCGCCGTCGCTCCGTCCCTCCAGCGATGACGGGGAGCGGCCGGTTTGAAAATCAAGAAGCTCCGACTGCTCGGCTTCAAGTCGTTCGTGGAGCCGACCGAGCTGCTGATCGAGCCGGGCCTCACCGGCGTGGTCGGCCCGAACGGTTGCGGCAAATCCAATCTGCTCGAGGCGCTGCGCTGGGTGATGGGCGAGGCCTCGCACAAATCCATGCGCGCCGCGTCCATGGACGACGTGATCTTTTCGGGCAGCCAGAACCGCCCCTCCCGCAATGCCGCGGAGGTGACGATCGTCCTCGACAATGCCGCCCGCAAGGCGCCCGCCGAGTTCAACGGCTCCGATGTCATCGAGATCAACCGCCGCATCGAGCGGGACCAGGGCTCGGCCTACCGCATCAACGGCAAGGAAGCCCGCGCCCGCGACGTGAAAATCCTGTTCGAGGATGCGGCGACCGGTGCCCGCTCGCCGGCCCTGGTGCGCCAGGGCCAGATCGGCGAGATCGTCAATGCCAAGCCCGAGCAGCGCCGCCGCATCCTGGAGGATGCCGCCGGCATCGCCGGCCTGCACAGCCGCCGCCATGAGGCGGAGCTCAGACTGCGGGCGGCGGAGGCCAATCTGGCCCGCCTCGCCGACGTGCTCGGCCAGATCAATGCGCAACTCGACGGCTTGAAGCGGCAGGCGCGGCAGGCCAAGAGGTACAAGGAGCTGTCCGAGGAGATCCGCCGGGGTGAGGCCGTGCTGCTGCATTTGTCGTGGACGGCGGCAGCGGCCGAGGTTGTCGCGGCCGAAGCATTGATGGCGGAGGCCACTGCCGCGCTCGGCCTTTCAACGCAAGCGGAAGCCGCGGCGCGGATCGCGGAAGCCGCGGCGAGCGAGCGGATCGGGCCGCTGCGGGACGCGGAGGCGACGCGCGGCGCGGTGCTGGCACGCCTGAAGATCGGTCAGGAAACCTTCGAGCGCGAGGCCGAACGGCAGGCCCAGCGGCAGAAGGAGCTGCTGGCGCGGCTGGCGCAGCTGGAACGCGACGTCGCCCGCGAACAGGGCCTGATCGCGGAGGCGAAGGACTCGCTCGTCCGGCTCGACAGCGAGATCGGCGCCGCAGCGGGCGAGGGCGAGGGAAGTGAAGCGGCGCAGCAGGCCGCGGCAACCCAGGAGGTGCAGGCCGCGCAGGTGGCGCTTGCCGAGAGCGAACGGCAGCTCGGTCTCCTGACCGCCGCCGAAGCCGACGACCGCGCCCGCCGCCGTCAGCTCGAGGCCGCTCTCGCCGAGCATCGCGCCACGGGCGAGCGGATGCGGCTCGAGCTGGCCGAGGCGCGCGATGCACAAAAAAAGCTTCTGCTGCAATCGTCCGGCTCGGCGAAGCTGGCCGTGCTCTCCCCGCTCGTCGAACGCCTGACCGAGGAGGTCGAGAGCTGCGATGAGATGCTGATCGCCGCCGAGGAGGCCACCCTTGCGGCCGGCGAGACGGCGCGGCTCGCCCGCGAGGCGCACGCAACCACCAACCTGCAGTCGAGCCAGCTCGGCACCGAGATCGCAACGCTCACCAAGCTGCTGCGGCCCGCCGCCGGCAAATCCTGGCCGCCGATCGTCGATACGCTGCAGGTCACCGCCGGCTACGAGACCGCGCTCGGCGCCGCGCTCGGCGACGACCTGGAGGCGCCGGCCAGCGAGGCGGCCCCCCAGCATTGGCGCAAGCTCGGCGTCGGCGACCTCGATGCGCCGCTGCCTGAGGGCGCGGTGCCGCTGCTCGAATTCATCCGTGGCGCAGCCGAGTTGACGCGCCGCCTGCGGCAGGTCGGCGTCGTCGATCGCACCATTGGCAAGGCGCTGCAGGCAAGGCTCGCGCAGGGTCAGCGGCTGGTCTCGCCGGAGGGCGATCTGTGGCGCTGGGACGGGTTCACCTCCGCCGCCAATGCGCCATCCGCCGCCGCGCGCCGCCTTGCCGAGAAGAACCGCCTGATCAAGCTGGAGGCTCGGCAGGAATTGGCGCTGGAGGTGGCCGAAGCCGCCGAGACCAGGGCGAGCGCCGCCGCGGACAAGCTGCGCGGCGCAGAGGCAGAAACGCGGCGCCTGCGCGGCGTGCTCCGTGAATTGCAGGCCAAGCTGCAGACAGCGCGCCAGGAGCTCGGCATCGCCGAGCGCATCGAGCGCGAAAACGAGCACCGTGGTACCGCCCTTGCCGATAGCGAGCAGCGGGCCCGCAAGGCCGTCGCCGACGCCGAGACCAAGGTTGCGGCGACGACGACGGCGTTGACTGCCCTCGCGCCTGCCGACCAGCTGGCCGC
>Ga0209069_10000848_pt1 | contig 14818 bp, 13 predicted proteins | sample Str013_2_FD_187202 | JGI IMG/M metagenome (GOLD analysis project Ga0209069, IMG submission 187202) | Freshwater sediment microbial communities in response to fracking from Pennsylvania, USA - Straight Creek_MetaG_SC_2013 (SPAdes) (version 2) | ecosystem: Environmental > Aquatic > Freshwater >...
TGGATTCGGGCATGGTCAGGATCAGCTTGTAGCCGCGCGCGGCGGCAACGAACGCGAGCGCGATGCCGGTGTTGCCGGAGGTCGGCTCGATCATCACGGTGTCGGGCTTCAGCTTGCCGGAGGCTTCCAGCGCGTCGATCATCGACACGCCGATGCGGTCCTTGACGCTCGACAGCGGATTGAAGAACTCCAGCTTCAGCAGGATCTCGGCCTTGGCGCCGGCGGCGCTGCCGATGCGCTGCAGCTTGACCACCGGGGTCTGGCCGATGGTCTCGGTGATATCATTGAAGATGCGGCCGCGGCCCCAGCTCTTGGTGCCCTTGAGGGTCTTGAATTCGGTTACATCGCTCATGCTTCACCTGCCATTGCTGCGCCGAGGGGGAGATCATCGACCAACCACGAAATGCCGCTCATATTGGAGCAATTCAGCCCGGTGGCAAAGCGGCATTCGTAGAATTCGATACCTCAATCAGCGGTTCCGGGAAGGTTTCGATCCTGTCTTGGCCGGTTTGCCGGTTTTGGATTTCGCCGGCACGGTGTTTCGAGAAACCGTTGGCTTTATTTTGCGGGGGGTGGGCCTTGGCGCCGCGGTGCCGGTGGAGCCGAAACCACCCGCACCACGCCGGGTTTCGGCAAGCTCGCTCACCGCGGTGAGTGCGGCCTCGGACACGGCGCTCACCACCAGCTGGGCGATGCGCTCGCCCCGGCCGACCCGGAACGGCTCGCTGCCGTGGTTGATCAGCAGCACCTGCAACTCGCCGCGATAGTCGCAATCGATGGTGCCGGGTGAATTCAGCACGGTGATCCCATGGCGCAGCGCCAGACCCGAGCGTGGCCGCACCTGCGCCTCGAACCCCGGCGGCAGGGCGAGCTTGAGCCCGGTCGGCACCAGTGCGCGTGCGCCCGGCGCCAGCACGATCGGCGCTCGGTCCAGCACCGCAGCCAGCAGATCGAGGCCCGCCGCGCCGGCGGTCTGGTAGGCCGGCAGCGCCAGCCCGTCGGCGTGGGGGAGCCGCTGCACGGCGATGCGGATCCGGCCAGCACGGCGGCCCGGGGCGCTCACTTGGCCCTCGCCGGCGGTCGCTGCCCGGCAACCTGCCTCCCGATGCGTGCGATCAGCTCCCCGGCGACCGCCTCCTTCGACATCTGCGGCCAGCTCTCGGCCCCGGCGGCGGTGATCAGGTGCACACGGTTCATGTCGCCGCCCATGATGCCGGTTTGCGGCGAGACGTCGTTGGCCACGATCCAGTCGCAGCCCTTGCTCTGCAACTTCGCGCGGGCGTGCTCGATCACGTTCTGGGTCTCCGCGGCAAAGCCGATCACCAATCCGGGACGCTCTTTGCGCGGACTTTTCGCGATGCTCCGCAGGATGTCGGGGTTCTCCACCAGCTCGAGCGTCGGGGCGGCGGTGCCGCCGGCCTTCTTGATCTTCTCCGTGGCTTCGCTGGCAACCCGCCAGTCGGCCACGGCGGCCGCAAAGATCGCGATGTCGGCCGGCAGTGCGGCTTTCACACGATCGAGCATGTCCCGCGCGGATTCCACATGAACCACCGCTACGCCGGCGGGATCTGGCAGGCCCACCGGTCCCGATACGAGCACGACATCGGCACCTGCGCGGGCGGCGGCGGCGGCGATGGCGTGACCTTGCTTGCCCGACGAGCGGTTGGCGATGTAGCGCACCGGATCGATCGGCTCGTGGGTGGGGCCAGACGTGACCACCACGCGCTTGCCGGCGAGCGGCCGTTCGACAAGGCCGGACCCACCCAGCATGGCCTCCGCCGCGGCGAGGATTTCGTGCGGCTCGGCCATGCGGCCTGGGCCCGCCTCGCCCCGCTCGGCCATCTCGCCGCTGTTGGGGCCGACGAAATGCACGCCATCGCCGCGAAGCAGGGCGAGGTTGCGGCGGGTCGCCGGATGCTGCCACATGCGCGGGTTCATGGCGGGGGCCACCAAAACCGGCTTGTCGGTGGCCATCAGCACCGCCGTGGCGAGATCATCGGCATGGCCTCCCGCCATTTTCGCGAGCAGATCGGCGCTCGCCGGTGCCACCACGACGAGGTCCGCCTCGCGCGACAGGCGGATGTGGCCGATCTCACGCTCCTCGTTGAGGTCGAACAGGTCCCGGAACACGCGGTCATTGCTCAGCGCCGCGACCGACAGGGGGGTCACGAACTGGCCGGCGGCGGTGGTCATCACACAGCGCACGGCGATGCCCCGCTCGCGCGCCCGGCGGATCAGCTCGAGGCATTTGTAGGCGGCGATGCCGCCGCCGATGATGAGCAGGATGCGTTTGTGGGTCACGGGGTCGGGGCCGTTGAGATGGGAGCCTGGATGATCCTAGCATGCCCCGCCGGGGCCATGGTAAGTCCCGCGCCATAATTCGCGCCGGGTAGGCGGGCTGTGGGCGGCGGGGGCAGCTTTGGGCTGGGCCGAAACTGAGTGCAGGATCGTCTATGCCGCTTGACCGACCGCCGCCAGGAATGAGGGGTGTCATTACGCCCGGATTGCCGCTGGCCGTCGCGCTCGTGGGGACGCTCACATTGGTGCGGCTGATCGGCCTCTATGGCTCGCGGGTCGATTTCTTCGATGACGAGGCCCAGTACTGGGCCTGGTCGCGCGAGCCGGCATTCGGATATTTTTCCAAGCCGCCGCTGCTCGCCTGGATCATCGCCGCCGCCGAAAAAATCTGCGGTCCGTCCGAGGCCTGCATTCGCGCGCCGGCGCCGATCCTGTACGCGGTCACCAGCCTGCTGGTGTATGCGATCGCCGACCGACTCTACGGCCGCCGCGTCGGGTTCTACTCGGCGCTCGCGCTGCTGCTGGCGCCGGGTGCGGTGTTTTCCGCGCGCGTCATCAGCACCGACGTGCCGATGCTGGCATGCTGGGCGCTGGCGCTCGTCGCCTACATCGAGCTCGTCAAGGGCGAGGGCGGGTGGCGGTGGACGATTGTGCTCGGTGTTGCGCTCGGGCTCGGGCTGCTGGCGAAATACGCGATGATCTATTTCCTGCTCGGCATGGCGCTCGCCGCCGTCTTGGAGGGGGATGCACGGAGACTGTTGCGAACCCGAGGCCCGGTTCTGGCGCTGGTCATTGCAGCTGTGCTGGTGGCGCCCAATCTCGCCTGGAACCTGCAGCATGGGCTGGTGACGTTCCGGCATACCGGAGACAATATCCGGGGTGCCGGTCCGACGTTCAATCCCGTGCACGCGCTCGAGTTCACCGCCGCGCAATTCGGCGTGTTCGGCCCGATCGTGTTTGCGGTGCTGCTCGCCGCGATCTGGCGCTGGCGAGCGCCATCGAGTGCGCAAGCGGACCGCTTGCTGCTCGGGTTTGCCCTGCCGCCGCTGGCGCTGGTCACGGCCAGCGGGTTGTTCGGCAAGGTGCAGGCGAACTGGGCGGCGCCCTCGTTCATTGCCGCGATCGTGCTGGCGACCGCCATCCTGGTGCGCAGCGGCGCGCGCAAATGGCTGGCGCTCAGCCTTTGCATCGGGCTCGCCGCGCAAATCACGCTGCTGGTCGGGGATCGCCTCGCGCCGGACCTGCATCTGCCGCTGATCGCCAATGGCGACGTGTATCATCGCACGCTCGGCTGGCGCGAGCTCGGCGCCAAGACCGGCGCGCTCGCCCGCCAAATCGGAGCCCGCACGATCGTGACGGATTCCCGCTACGAGGAGGCGTCGCTGCTGTACTATTGGCGCGACCAGCCCGAGGTCATACTGGATTGGGCGAGCTCAGTCGTTCCGCAGCACCACTTCGAGCTGACTCGGCCGTTGAAAGACGACGCCGCTCTGCCGATTCTGTTCCTCAGCGGCTGTCCGCGGCCCGAGCGGCTCGCCGTTTATTTCGCCAAGGTCGAGCCCGTGGGGCCGCTGCAAGCCGCCACGGGCCCCGCAACGTTTCGCAGGTATTCGGCGTTCAAGCTCGAGGGCAGGCTGCGCCCGATCGGCCCGCTGGGGCCGTGCGGCTGACGGCCACGCCGGTCGCGTTCGGCCGTCACGGGAACGTGATGCTGTCGACAGGAATAAAAAATGCCGGGACAGGCTCTCTGACGCAATGGCAGGGTACTCAACGAGTGTCGCACGCGGAGGCCTTTCCGGCGAAGTGATGGCGCGAGCCGTGCGAACCAAACGAACGATCATCCATCCCAATTGGAAAGTTGAAACGACGATGTTGAAGAAAATCGTGTTGACCGCGAGCCTGGCGACAGCACTCGGCGCATCGGCCGTGCTCGCGCAGAGCGCCGCCATTGCCGAGCGCATCAAGAACATGGAAGAGGTCATCAAGGCGACCCGGCCCGTGGGTGCCATGATGCGGGGCGAGACCAAGTTCGATTTGGCGCCCGTACAGGCGGCGCTGAAGACCATGTCGGCAGCGGCCAAGAAAGCGCCGAGTCTGTTCCCGGATGATTCCAAGACCGGAGGCGACACCAAGGCGCTGCCGATCATATGGGAAAAGAAGGCCGAATTCATCGGCATTTATGACAAGCTCGCCAAGGATTCCGATGCGGCGCTGGTCTCGATCAAGGACGAGGCGACGTTCAAATCCGAGTGGCCGAAAGTGACCAGTGCCTGCGGCACCTGCCACAAGACCTTCAAAGCCAGGTAATGGGCCGATGGCAGCGACGTCCGCACAGGACAGCGTGCGCGCGTGGGATCTTCCCACGCGCCTGTTCCACTGGACGCTGGTGGCCTTGATCGCCAATGCCTGGCTGACGTTCGAATACAGCGAGGCGCTTGGCGACAACGTGCTCAAATGGCACCGGATCAACGGCTATGCGATCCTGATCCTGCTGGTATTCCGTCTGCTGTGGGGCGTGTGGGGCTCGTCGACCTCACGCTTTTACAACTTCGTGCGCGGGCCACGTCAGGTGCTCGGCTACGCACGCGCTCTGCTGCGCGGCGAGGACCGGCACTATCTCGGCCACAATCCGCTCGGCACGGGCATGATTTTGCTGCTGTTGGGGCTCTTGCTGACGCAAGCGGTGTTCGGACTGTTCACGCTCGAGCACGACGAGACCGTGGCAGGTCCGCTGAAGCGTTTCGCGTCCGATCCGACCGTCGCATTTATGTCATGGTGGCACCGGCGCGGCTTCAACATCATCCTGGGTTTCGTCGCGGTGCATGTGCTGGCCAACCTCGGCTACGCCGTCTTCAAGCGCGACCCGTTGATCCGGGCCATGGTCACCGGCACGAAACCACGCGAACGCTTCGAGGACGCCGCAGAGGCCAGCATCGTCTCCCATCCCCTGCTGCGCGCCTTGCTCACGCTGTTTTTCAGCGCCGCCGTCATCCTCGGCGGCATTCTGGCGCTGGGCGGCAAGCTGCTGTAGCGTCCGGCAAAGCCGCAGCGACTGCCGGCGTCCGCGGTTTCATCGAAACGCGGGTTTTTGCAACGCGCCGGCCTGCGCCGCTACGAAGCTCTCCCACAACCGGCGCTGGGTTTGCATGGTGCCGAGCACCAGATTGGCCAGCATGGTCTGCTGCTGGACCAGGAGCCCGAGCGGGGTGCTGCGCATGAGCGCCGCGCCGATCCGGATCTGCGAATCGATCAGGGTTGCGGCTGCGCGTTGCATGTCGTGCGTCAGGCTCATGGGCGAAATCGTCGGCACGCGCGGTGATGCGGCCGGCACGGGCGCATCGACCGGCGCGGCCGTTGCGGCCGGTGCCGATCGTTTGGTGGCGCCGGAAGTGTCGTCGGCCCGGGCTTTGGCGGCGTCCTCGACGAGTCTCGGACCCCGATTGCGCGCGGCGGCGACGCTTCGCAGCGGTTTGCCGGCGGCCCGGCCCGATGAGCGGCCCGGGGCCGGAGCGTGCGACTTCAGCTTCTCACGCAACCGCCGCACCGAGGAGGGGTCGGTCACGCCGAGCGACCTGATGACGGCGGCTGCCGACTGGCTCGGGTCGCTCGCAAGGCGCGCAGCGACCGCCTCCAGCAGCACGGCATCCTGCTTGCCGGTTCCATTCGGGCGGCCGCGCCGGGGTGTCGATCTTGTCATGGGCTCTGATCCTGTTTTGTGATTCGCTTTTCTGGAACTGTGCGCAATCATGTTGCAAAATGCCACGTCAATCGCGTCGCTTGCTGCAAGTTAATATCTGGCGTGTCCGAAACATGACAACTCTTGACGGAACAAGTACTTTTTGCCGCCAGATCAGGCATGCAGATATCCGAGCACGTCCAGCATCGGGCTATATTTTGAACCCTTTCTGCAACGCAAGCTGCCGCAGCGGCATGGCCGGGCGCGCGCCGAGTTGGGAGATGATCTCGGCCGCCGCGAGGCTGGCGAGCCGGCCGCACGTCTCCAGATCGTGATCGCGCGCGAGCCCGTAGAGAAATCCGGCGGCATAAAGATCGCCCGCCCCGGTGCTGTCGACCACCGCCGGCACCCTTTCGACAGGAATGCTGACGGTCCTGCCCTCGGAGAGGATCACCGAGCCCTTGGCGCTGCGCGTCAAGACCGCGAGCGCGCTGTCGCGTGCGGCATGCGCGGCGGCGGCTTCGAAATCGGTCACCTGGTAGAGCGATTTGATCTCCGACTCGTTGGCAAACAGGATGTCGACCTCATCGCGCACCAGCTCGCGGAACTCGTGACGGTGCCGGTCGACACAGAACGCATCGGACAGGCTGAGCGCCACCTTACGGCCGGCTTTGGACGCAATCGCGGCGGCATGGCGGAAGGCGGCCTTGGCCGCCGGCCGGTCGAACAGGTAGCCTTCCAGGTACACGACCCTTGCCGCCTCGATCAGCTCGGCGGAGACCTCGGCGCGATCGAGCTCGGGGCTGACGCCGAGGAACGTATTCATGGTGCGCTCGCCGTCGGGCGTCACCAGCACCAGCGAGCGGGCGGTGGGGACCAGGGAGCCGGCCGCCGGCCGGGTTGCGAACGCAACGCCGGCCGCGCGAATGTCATGGCCGAAGATGCGGCCGAAGTCGTCCTCGGCGATCTTGCCGATGAACGCCGCCTTGCCGCCCAGCGAGGCGACGCCGACCATGGTATTGGCCGCCGAGCCGCCCGAGATCTCGATGCCGGGACCCATGTCGTCATAGAGCCGCTGCACGGTCTCCAGCTCGGCCAGCTGCATACCGCCTTTCGCCAGCTTGTGGCGGGCGAGGAATGCGTCGTCGCAGCGCCCGATGATATCCACGATGGCATTGCCGATGCCGGCGACGTCGAGGCTGGTGGCGGTCATGATCCGTTATCCTGTGGTTCCGACGATTCGCGCGGCACTATAGTCGCCGCCCGAAGGCCGGCAAGCGCCGCTTGCATCGGGTCGTGCCTCGGTTTCAATCCCCGTAGACCGAAGCCTGGTCCACTTTAATGGCGTCGAGGGCGCAAAGGCGTTGGCCGTATTGCGCCGGACACCGGGTGCAAAATCACGCAGAAAACTTGCTTCAGCCGGGCCGCGGACGGCCAACGCCCGACAGTCGGGCAAGTTCCAGCAGCAGCCGCTCCGCCAGCAGCGTCTCGAGCCCGGGGGTCAGACGCGCCGCCCCCGCCATCTCCTGAATGCGGACCAGGGCCTGATCGAGCTGGCCGCTCGACCAAAGCCGCAACTGCACGCGTAATGCGTCCTGGACCTTGAAGTGCAGCGGCGGCCGCTGTCCCCGCAGCACCGTTTCCAGCTCCCGCCCGGCATCGATGCTGGCGCGCATCTTGTGCAGGCGCAGGAAGTGGCGCTGCGCGGCGGCGATGATCGATTGCGGGCTTTCACCCGATGCGATGGCCCGGTCGCATTCGGCGAGCGCAGAGCCCGCCGTCCCCGCCGCCGCCGCCATGATGATGCGGTCCATGGTCTGCTCGGCGGCATCCCCGACGATGGCATCGACGTCTTCGGCCTCGATGCGGCGCCGGCCGCTCACGTACAGCGCCAGCTTCTCGATCTCGCCGCGTGACAGCGCACGATCGGCGCCGAGGCGCGAAGCCAGCAGCTGGCGTGCCTCGCTGGAAATGTCGAGGCCGGCCGCGGCGAGGACCTCCCGGATCACGGCATCGAGGTCGCGTGCCTCGTCCGGGTAGCAGGCGATGGCGGCCGCCAGATCGGATTTTTCGAACAGGGAGCGCAACTTCTCATCCGGGCGCAGCACCCCCGCCTCGATGATCAGCCAGCCGGCCAGTTGCCCGGCCGCCAGCAGCGGCTCGATGGCGGCGGCGTTGACGCGTCGGCCGGCCGTGGCGCGCACCACCTTGGCGCCGCCGAACATCGGCACGGTTTGCAATTCGACGCTGAGGCGGCCGGAGTCCTGCTCGAGATCGCTGTCGTCGAGGCGAAGCATCTCGCCCGGAGGATCTTCCGACGTTTCGAAATGGCGAGCGAGTTGAGCCCCCCGCTCCGTGACCAGACCGCCATCGGGGCCATAAAGCAGGATGGCGCGCAACCGTTTGTCCGGTGCTTTCACGAACGCTGCGGCAAGGCTGGCTTTGATCGCGACCATCGATCACACTATCCGGTCGTGCCGCCGGTCCAGGGCGATTTCAGCTCTTGGAGCCGATGATGGCCGCAATCCGGTTGCGAATGTCGGTCGCGATCACCACCGCGGCGCGATCCTCGGCGTCATGGCGCGCCCGCACGTTGGCGTAAATCGGCTGGTAGCGCTGGTAGGGAGCACGGGCAAAGCTCTTGCCTTCGACCAGGATTTTCTTGTCCTTGAGGCGTGTCAGCTTGAACGATGCCTCGATCTGATAGACCTCGGTGGTGGTGTTGCCGTCCGATTGGACCAGCACGCCGGCAACCGATTCGGCGATCCCGACATGCAGCACGAACTCGGCGGTCTCGGGATGATCCCCGCCGGTGGTGTTGAAAATCAGCTCGTTGCGAATCCGCTGTCCGACGCGGCCCGGGATCTTGGTGATATCGACGGCGGCCAGCTTGGCGGCCATCGATTCCCCGGATTCGGTCTTGCCATACAGCGGATGGAACCCGCCAGAGCCGCAACCCGCCGCGGCCGAAGCCAGCAGCGCAATCACGCCCAATGCGAGCAACGCCCGGCTGGGGCGCCGCCGTGTAACGGTCAGGTCCGCTTCAGGCAACGACATTTACAATCCTCTGCGGCACCACGATCACTTTCTTGATCGGCCGCCCCCCAATGGCGCGCACGACCCCCTCCAGCTTGAGGGCAGCGGCTTCGACGGCGTCGTTGGCCGCGTCGCGAGCGATGACGAGCTCGTCCCGTCGTTTCCCATTCACCTGTACGGCAATGGTCACAGTGTCGTCAACGAGCAAGGCCGCTTCGGTGGCCGGCCACGGTTGATCGGCCAGGAGAGTGTTGTATCCGAGCCGCGCCCAGCACTCCTCGCCCAGGTGCGGCATCATCGGCCCGATCAGCTGAACCACGATCTCGACCGCCTCACGCAAGGCCCAGTCGAGGCCTTCCTGGCCGCCTTTCTGCAGGGCTGCGGAGAGCGCATTGGTCAGCTCGTAGATTTGCGCCACCGCCACATTGAAGCGCAGCTGCTCGATATTGCGGCCGACGGCTGCCAGCGCCTTGTGGGCCGCGCGCCGGAGCGCCTCGGCCTCCGGACCGAACCGGTTGGGCCGGGTTGCCTCGCGGGACGGGACACGTTCGGCTGCCTCATCCACCAGCCGCCAGATCCGTTGCATCAGCCGCGAGGCGGCGTTGACGCCCTCGTCGGTCCAGATCACGTCGCGCTCGGGCGGGCTGTCGGACAGCATGAACCAGCGCGCGCAATCGGCGCCGTAGTGCCCCATGATGTCGTCGGGATCGACCAGGTTCTTCCGTGACTTGGACATTTTCTCGATCGGGCCGATCAGCGCCGGCTTGCCGCTGGCGATCTCCACCGCATGGCGCGCCGCGCCCTCGCCCTCGATCCGCACCTCGGTCGGCAGCAGCCACTTGCCCTCGCCGCTCTGATAGGTCTCGTGGATCACCATGCCTTGCGTGAACAGGGCGGCGAACGGCTCCTTCAGGTCGAGATGCCGGCTATCCTGCAGGGCGCGGGTGAAGAACCTGGAATACAGCAGGTGCAGGATCGCGTGCTCGATGCCGCCGATATACTGGTCCACGGGCAGCCAGTAGGCCGCCGCCTTCTTGTCGACCGGGGTGCCGGCATCGGGAGCGGTGAAGCGCACGAAATACCAGGAGCTGTCGACGAACGTGTCCATCGTGTCGGTCTCCCGCGTGGCGGATTTGCCACACTGGGGACAATCGACATGCTTCCAGGTCGGGTGCCGGTCGAGCGGATTGCCGGGCGTATCGAAGGTCGCATCCTCCGGCAGCGTCACCGGCAGATCCTTCTGCGGTACCGGCAGCGCGCCGCAACCGCCGCAATGAATGATCGGGATCGGGCAGCCCCAATAGCGCTGGCGGGAGATCCCCCAGTCGCGCAAGCGATAGTTGACGGTGCGGCGCCCGACCGGCTTCTTGCCGAGTTTTTCGCCTTCGAGGCGGTTGGCCACAACCTGGAACGCGGACTTGGTGTCGAGGCCGTCCAGAAGGCGCGAGTTGATCATCACACCGTCGCCGTCGTAGGCGGTGTCGCCGATCGTGAAAGATGCGGCATCCCCCCCCGCCGGCATCACGACGGGAACAACCGGCAGCTGATACTTGCGCGCGAAATCGAGGTCGCGCTGATCGCCCGAGGGGCAGCCGAAGATGGCGCCGGTGCCGTAGTCCATCAGCACGAAATTGGCGACGTAGACCGGTACCTGCCAGCCCGGGTCGAGCGGATGAATGGCCTTGATGCCGGTATCGTAGCCCTTCTTCTCGGCACTCTCCAGATCCGCGACCGAGGTGCCCATGCGGCGGCAGTCCGCGCAGAACGCGGCGAGCTTGGTGTCCTTCTCGGCCGCCGCTTTGGCGAGCGGATGGTCGGGTGCGATCGCCATGAACGAGGCCCCGAACAGCGTGTCCGGACGGGTGGTATAGACTTCGAGCTCGGTGTGGCCCTGGGGGGCGCCCTTGACGAGCTTCCAGCGCACCATCATGCCCTCGGAGCGGCCGATCCAGTTGGCCTGCATGGTGCGCACTTTTTCCGGCCATTTGTCGAGCGTGCCGAGCGCCGCCAGCAGATCGTCCGAATAGGGGGTGATCTTGAAGAACCACTGCGTCAGTTCGCGCTGCTCGACGAGCGCGTGCGAGCGCCAGCCGCGGCCGTCGATCACTTGCTCGTTGGCGAGCACGGTGTTGTCGACCGGGTCCCAGTTGACCTTGGAGGATTTGCGGTAGGCGAGGCCCTTCTTGTAGAGGTCGAGGAACAGCTTCTGCTGGTGGCGGTAGTAGCTGACATCGCAGGTCGCCAGCTCCCGGTCCCAATCGAGCGACAGGCCCATGGACTTCAACTGCGACTTCATCACGGCGATGTTCTCGTAGGTCCATTTGCCCGGATGCGTCTTGCGCTCCATGGCGGCGTTCTCGGCCGGCATGCCGAACGCATCCCAGCCCATCGGATGCAGCACGTTGAAACCCATGGCGCGCTTGTAGCGGGCGAGCACGTCGCCCATCGTGTAGTTGCGCACGTGGCCCATGTGAATGCGGCCCGACGGATAGGGAAACATCTCGAGCACGTAGCATTTGGGCCGCGGATCGCCCCGTTTTCCGGGGTTCCTGGCGCTGAAGATGCCGCGCTCGTCCCATACCTGCTGCCAGTGCTTCTCACGGGCCGGGGCGTTGTAGCGTTCGGTGTTGCGTTCGGGCGCCATGGGGGTCGGGTCTCGGAACGGATGGGACAGAGGCTCACCGGGCACCGCGTTGGGCGCACCGGGATTTGCCGGGCGCGTATCAGTGCCGAATTAGCCTTTCGGGTCAAGACTTAGATGACGCCGAATCGGGCGCTTGCGCCCGTTGTCAAGCCTCGGCCACTCCACACCAATTCCACAGGCCGCATTCCTCGTGGCTGCGAATCGCCGGGCAGCCTAGCGTCTGGCGCAACCGGTGCATGCGTTGTTGTTGTCAGGGGCAAGTGCAATGATTTCGCGGGACTCACGTCGACGGCGCGTGGCGCCAATGTTGATTGTCTCGGCCGGCTTGAGCGGTTGTGTCGGAGCGAGTGCCGACCGGCTCGCCGAGGGGGACTTGGTGTGTGCGCTGCAGGAGCTGTTCAGACCCTGCGCCCGTCCGGCGGCAGCCGGATCGAGACAGGCGAGGGTGCGCGGCGCCCGCTCGAGTGATACGGCCCGCGCGGCGGAGGTGGATGCGCCAAAAAGGCGCGCGGTCAAGCGGACCGCCAATCCTCCGGCCGAGGCAGCGGAGAGCAAGGACGAGACATCGCGCAGGACCAAAGCGGGCGGCATGACCCCATCGCCGCACCAATCTGCGCCCCCCGGTGCCGCCGTCAACGCTCCAACCGCCGCTCCGGACGCTGCGCGAACGACACCCGCGGCACCGCGGGTCCCGCAGCCAACCGTCTCGGCGCCGGCTACCTCGCCGGCACCCGGGCCGTCAAAAACTGGGCCTGTACCCGGCGAGCGGAAACCGGCGCGACCCAACTTCGGTCTGCCTCCGCAACCACGGCTGCCCGGCACGTCGCCGGCCGCACCCGCCGCCAAGCCATCGCCGCCGTCGACAGCGCCTTCCCCTGCGGCTCCTGCTGAACCATCCCCCAACGGTGGCCAACCGGGTACGCCGCCGTCCGAGCCGGCGCCGCAATTGCCGCCGGCTGCGGTGCTGCCGCCGTCCGGCACGCTGCCCCCGCCCGATGGCGGCGCGGCGCCTACGGCACCACGGTGAATTGCCGCTCTCTGCGGCGCAGCCTATTTATGCATCAGGGCCGAGCGGGTCCTGACTTCAAGGGAGCAGGCTGTGACCAACGATAAGGCCGCCGGCGAGGGCTCCGCCGCCCGCCGTCTGGCGGGCGTGATGGGGGACATCGCGGCAGCGGCACAGGCGTCGGGGCGCGATCCGGCGGATGTACAGCTGATTGCGGTGTCCAAGACGTTCGATGCGGCCGAGGTGGAGCCCGTGATCGCGGCCGGCCAGCGCCGGTTCGGCGAGAACCGCGTGCAGGAAGCCATGTCGAAGTGGCCGGGCCTCTGCAGCCGCTGGCCGGACATCGAGCTGCACCTGATCGGCCCGCTGCAATCCAACAAGACGCGGGAGGCGGTGGCACTGTTCGACGTCATCCACACCGTCGATCGGGAGAAGATCGCCCGTGCCATCGCCGCCGAGATTATGCGCACGCACAAGCCATTGACCCTGTTCGTGCAGGTGAACACCGGTGAGGAACCGCAGAAGGCCGGTGTGATGCCGAAAAAAGCGGCGGAATTCGTTGCATTCTGCCGCACGCAATTGCAGCTTCCGGTAGTCGGCTTGATGTGTCTGCCGCCGGTGGGCGAGCCGGCCGCGGTGCATTTCGCCTTTCTCGCCAAGCTCGCCGAGGCGGCTGGCGTCCACCAGCTCAGCATGGGCATGAGCGCCGATTTCGCCGCGGCCATCGAGTTCGGCGCCACCCACGTGCGCGTCGGCAGCGCGATCTTCGGTGAGCGCGGCTGAGCGCGGATTTCCGTCACGGCTATCCCCAAGCGTTTTGGTCGCACCGGGTTGAGCGGCGGCCATCAATGCTAGTCTCATGCAAGTGATTCGCGTCCGGGCGCGCACGCCCGCTGGCAACGTACGGAGCGGCAGATGACGCAAGTGGCACGGAAGTCCGAAGCGCTGAACCACGCGGAAGCCGCGGCGGCGGATGCGGCCGCCGACGAGAAGGCCGAGAGCCTGTCGCGGGCAAAGCCGGCCGCAGGCCGCGCCGCCAAGGGCCGCAGGACGCCCGGGCTGCTCAGCCGGCGCAAAGACTGGACCGAGTTCGAGGTGCAGATCTGGCTCACCGATTTCAACTCGGTGGAGTTCGGCATCTACAAGCACAAGCGCAACATGGCCAAGTCGCGGCAGTTCTCCACCGACATGGACATTTTCGCCGAGGTCAAGACCGGCGGCGAGCGCAGCGGGCTGCTCGGCTTTCGCGAGGAGCTGTGGTCCAAGCGGACGGGGATGGACAAGCGGCTGGTGATGAAGCTGTTCTCGGGCGAGCTCAACTGGCAGGCCTCGATGGACCTGATGCTGGGGCGCAGCCTGCAGCTGACGCTCGGTGCCCGCGGCCTGCCGGTCACCGCGTTCAGCCTCAACCTCGGCGATCACGAGCAGGTGGTGTGCCTCGAGCGGTCGGCCAACAAATGGCCGGGCATGCCGGAGAACTTCTCGTTCTTCCTGCTGCAGGACGGCCGGCCGAAGTTCTACCGGCTGCGCAAGGATTTCATCTCGATCGGCGACGACTACACGCTGTACGACGAGCACGGCAAGATGTGCGGCATCCTCGACGGGCGGGTGCTCAACCTCGGCGGTAAATGGGTGGTGAAAGTGTCGCCCGAGCACGCCGACAAGCGGCTCGACATGGTGCTGAAGCTGTTCTGCGGCATGCTGCTGTTCAACGACGACGTGCGGCACCACCTCGAGGATCTCGCTGCTGACGTGATGAAGGGCAAGTTCGAGCCCAAGCTCGAGAAGCAGGAAGCGGACCTCTATATGAACCCGCGGCGGGTGCGGTAGATTCAGGACCCGACGATCACGGTCTCCATCCTCGGTTGGTCGGGTCTCGCGAATTGCTTCGACCCGCGAGTTCCGTGGGGCGGATTAGCGAAGCGTGATCCGCCGCAGCGCTTGCCACGCGGCCATCGGATTACGGCGCGAAATGGCGGCTAATCCGCCCTACAGGCTCAATGTTTGCATGACGTGCCGATGTCGGCTGTCTCCGTCAGCTTGACCTCGAGAGGTCTGGCAAAATTGTCGATCGCCCCTTGCGTTCGAGGCGATTGACTTGGCCGTCCCGGAGCGCCACTCAATGGGCTCCCTCAATCCCGCCGGGACCGCCCCCATG
>Ga0209069_10000850_pt1 | contig 14809 bp, 11 predicted proteins | sample Str013_2_FD_187202 | JGI IMG/M metagenome (GOLD analysis project Ga0209069, IMG submission 187202) | Freshwater sediment microbial communities in response to fracking from Pennsylvania, USA - Straight Creek_MetaG_SC_2013 (SPAdes) (version 2) | ecosystem: Environmental > Aquatic > Freshwater >...
GGATGTGGCGCTCGGGCCGCTCGCCTCGGCCGAGACGCGCCAGACCATCAATCGCGCGGAGAGCCGGCCGCAGGCCTTGGCGCTCCTGTTCATGGCGCCCGAATTCCAACGCAGGTGAGAGTATGACCCTCGATCCCCATGCCCCGAATCTCAATGCGCTGAATCTTCAGGCGCCGAGCCTTTATATGCCAAATCTTCACGCACCCAGCCGCCGCGAGCTGCTGCTCGCCTCCGGCACTTTGTTCGCCTGGGCATTCGCCCCGAAGGTGGCCCGTGCCGAAGGCCGCGATCCGCGGCTGCTGACCATCGTGCTGCGCGGGGCCTTGGACGGGCTGGCCGCGGTGGCGCCGGTCGGCGATCCGGACTGGGTCGGCTTGCGCGGCGACAAGGCGCTCACCCTGCAGGGCGCGACGCCTGGACTGCCGCTCAATTCCTTCTTCGCCCTCAACCCGGCGATGCCGAACCTGCACCGTCTCTACGTATCAGGCGCCGCCACCATCGTGCACGCGTCCGCCACTCCGTACCGGGAGCGCTCTCATTTCGACGGCCAGGATGTGCTCGAGAGCGGCGTGCTGCGGCCGGGCGCTTCCGAAACCGGCTGGCTCAACCGGGCCCTGACGACGCTCGCGCCCGACGGCCGCGCCGGCTCGGCCAGCCGCGATGCGTTTGCGGTCGGGCCCATGACCCCGCTGGTGGTGCGCGGTCCAGCCCCGGTGCTGTCATGGACGCCGCCGCGGCTGCCGCCCGCCAACGACGACACCATGATGCGGCTCCTCGACCTCTATCGCCACACCGATCCGGCGCTCGCCCGCGCGCTCGAGGAGCGCATGGGCCTCGCCGCGATCGCGGGCGTTGGCACGAGCAAATCCGACCCGAAACCGCAACCCGGCCCAGCCGCGCAGGTGCGCGCCTATTTCGCCGAGTCGGCCGGCATGGCGGCGAAGTTCTTGGCCCAACCCGACGGCCCGCGCATCGGCGCGCTCGCGTTCGACGGCTGGGACACCCATGCGGATGAGGGCGCACTCAATGGCCGGCTGGCGGCGCTGCTCGGCGCGCTCGACGGCGCGCTGGCCGCGATCGAGACCAATATGGGTCCGGCCTGGCGCGACACCGTCGTGGCGGTGGTCACCGAGTTCGGCCGCACCGCCCGCATCAACGGCACCGAGGGCACCGATCACGGCACCGCCACGGTCGCGTTCCTGGCCGGCGGCGCCCTCAAGGGCGGCCGCGTCATTGCGGACTGGCCGGGACTCAAGGTGGCACAGCTGCAGGACGGGCGCGACCTCAAGCCGACCACGGACCTGCGCGCCGTGGTGAAAGGCCTGTTGCACGAGCATCTGCGCGTCGACGAGGCCGCGCTTTCCGCCAAGGTGTTCCCCGACAGCGGCGCCGTGAAGCCGATGATGGGGCTGTTGGCGTAGCCGGCGTCTCGAACCAGCCTTAAGCGACCGCTGGCGCAGGATGGCAATCGGAAAGTGCCATGGTATGCTGAGATCATGAGTCCAAAAATCAAGGAAATCTTGCAGCACGTGCCTTCGTGGCCGGCTGAGGATCAAGAAGAGCTGGCGGAAGTCGCACGGGAGATCGCGGCGCGACGAACGGGTGTCTATGTGCTGGACAAAGACGAAGAGGCGGCGATCCGCGAGGGCATTGAGCAGTTGGACCGCGGCGAAGTCGTGAGCGAAGAGAAAATGCGATCGTTCTGGAAACGCTGCGGCGTTCTATGAAGCTTCGCTACAGTCCGCGGGCGTCCAACGACCTCGACTCCATCTACGAATTTCTCGATCGTCACAGTCCGGCAGGTGCGGCTCGCGTGATGGCTGCGATCTATGCTGCTGTCGAGTTCATCAGGCGAAATCCTCATGCTTCCGAAATGACATCCTTCCACGGTGTGCGCGGAAAAGTCGTTCATCGGTACCGATTCAAAGTATTTTATCGATTGGTCGAGGGCGCTGACGTGATTGAAATTGTGCATGTCCGACATGCATCGCGCCGACCTTGGACTGAAGAAGACCGGTAGGTCAAAATGGAAGACTCGTAAAAGGAAAAATCGCGCAGACCAAATCCCGGTCGCCGCGTATACTGGCGGCGTCCAGTCCGGGAGAGGCGGCATGCAACGCGTCCGTTCATTGTGGTTGTTGGTCGCCGTCGCAGCGGTCGCTGCGTCGTCGGGCGCCTGGGGCCAGGCCTATCCGAGCCGTCCGGTGCGCGTGATCGTGTCGGCGGCGGCGGGCGGCCCGAGCGACGTGATCGGGCGGATCGTGGCGCAGAAGCTGAGCGAGCGCCTCGGGCAGCAGTTCTATGTCGAGAACATCCCGGCGGGCGCCGGCAATCTCGCGGTCGGCATGGTGGCGAAGGCGGCGCCGGACGGCTACACGCTGCTCAGCCCCACCAGCGCGGTGGTGGTCAATCCGAGTCTCTATGCCAACCTGCCCTACGACACGCTCAAAGATTTCGCGCCCGTCACTTTGGCGGCGGCCTCGCCGCACGTATTGACGGTCAATCCTGATCTGCCCGTCCACAGCGTGGCGGAGCTCATTGCTCTGGTGAAGGCCAATCCCGGCAAATACAGCTATGCCTCGCCCGGCACCGGCACGACCGGGCAGCTCGCCGGCGAGCTGTTCCGGCTCTCGCTCGGGCTCGATCTCATACACGTGCCGTTCAACGGCGCGGCGCCGGCCGTGCTGTCCACGATCGGGGGCCACACGCCGATCATGTTTACCGCGCTGCCGTCGGCGGCGGCGAACATCAAGGACGGACGCCTGCGCGCGCTCGCGGTGACGAGCGGCAAGCGCTATCCGGAATTCCCCGACGTGCCGACCCTGGCGGAGGCCGGCGTGCCCGACCAGGAAACCGAGTTCATCGCCTGCCTGCTGGCGCCGGCCGGAACCCCGAAGCCGATCATCGACACGCTCTATCGGGAGATCGCCCGGATGATCGTGCTGCCGGACGTGAAGGAGCGCCTGGCCGCCATCGGCTTCACCCCGGTCGCCAATACCCCGGAGGCATTCGGGGTCGAGATCAAGGCGCAGGTCGCGCTCTGGGCCAAGGTCATTCGCGACGCGAAGATTCCGAAAATCGAGTGACCGGTCCCACCTGATGCGCATCCTCGATATCCGGGAGAAAGCCATCCCGCTGCGCTCGTCGCTGGCGAATTCCGGCTTTGATTTTTCCGAGATGACCACCTCGGTGGTCGCCGTCATCACCGACGTGGTGCGCGAGGGCCGGCCGGTCGTAGGCTTCGCGTTCAATTCCACCGGCCGCTACGCCTGCGGGGCGCAGATGCGCGAGCGTTTCATCCCACGCATCCTGCGCGCCGATCCGGCCACGCTGGTCGACGCCAGGGCTGAGAACTTCGATCCCGCCAAGGTGCTGGCCTGCATGCTGCAGCGGGAGAAATCCGGCGGCCACAGCGAGCGCTCGATCGCCATCGGAACCATCGAGGTTGCGCTCTGGGACGCGGTCGGCAAGATCGAGGGCAAGCCGCTGCATCGCGTGCTGGCCGAGCGCTACAACGGCGGTCGGATCGCGCGCGAGGTGTTCTGCTATGTGGGCGGCGGCTGGTATCTGCCGGGCCGCACCATCGCGGATTTGCAGGACGAGATGCGCCGCCACCTCGATGCCGGCTACACGCTGGTGAAGATGAAGGTCGGCGGCCTGCCGCTCGACGAAGACCTGCGGCGCCTCGACGCCGTGCTCGCGGTGGTGGGGTCGGGCAGGGCGCTCGCGGTCGATGCCAATTGCAAGTTCGAACGGGAGGCTGCGCTCGCCTACGCGCGGGCGCTCGCCCCCTACGGGCTGCGCTGGTTCGAGGAGCCCTGCGATCCGCTCGATTTCGCGCTCCTGGCCGAGATCGCGAGCGGCTATGCGCCGCCGCTGGCGAGCGGCGAGAACCTGTTCTCGACCAAGGACGTCGAGAACCTGGCGCGCTTCGGAGGCCTGCGTCCTGATCGCGATATCATCCAAGTCGATCCGCCGCAGTCCTACGGCATCGTGCACTATGCGGGCACGCTCGCGATGCTCGAAGCGAACGGATGGAAGCGCGCGTCGCTGTTCCCGCATGGCGGCAACCAGATGTCCTTGCACATCGCGGGCGGCTTTGGGCTCGGCGGCGCGGAATCCTATCCGGGCGTGTTTGGTGCCTTCGGCGGCTTTGCGGACGATGCCCGGCCGGTCGATGGCACCATCGCGTTGCCGGACCGTCCCGGCATCGGCTTCGAGGCGCAATCGGCGCTCTACCGCATCATGCGGGAGCTGATCGACTGACGCCTGACAGCGGGCGGCGAGATCGTGTAAGCTTGCGTGCATGCGCTTACGAGCAATGGCCAAAAAACAGGGAGGTTGCCATGAGGTTTAGGATGGGGATCAGAGTAGGTGTCGCGGTTGCCGCGATGGCGGGTGTGCTGAGCTGGGCCGGATCGGCGGGCGCCGCGGAGATTACCGTCCTGACCAGCCAGGGCTGCCTGTCGGGCGTGCGTGACCTTGCGGCCGGCTTCGAGAAGGCGACCGGCAACAAGGTCAACGTCAGCTTCGAGGCCGGCAACGCGCTGAATGAGAAGATCGATGCCAACGCGCCGGCCGATCTCGTGACCAACACCTTTGATTCTTTCGATGATCTCCAGAAGCGCGGAAAGATCGTACCCGGCAGCGTTATCGAGTTCGCTCGCGCCGGCAACGGTGTCACCGTGAAGGCCGGAACGCTGAAGCGCGACATCAGCACGCCCGAAGCTTTCAAGCTGGCCATGCTGAACTCGGCGACGATCGGCCATACCAATGCGGGCACCGGCCCGTTCAACACCAAGCTGTTCCAGAAGCTCGGCATCTACGAAATGGTGAAGGGCAAGGTGAAGCTCATCCAGGGCCGCCTGGTCGCTGCCGCGGTGGCGGCCGGCGATATCGAGATCGGCATTCAGCAGACCAACGTCATCCAGCCGTTCCCGGGCACCGAATATCTCGGGCCCCTGCCGAAAGAGCTGATGGAATACGGCCGCTTCGGCGCCGGCCTGTTGACGATCTCCAAAGAACCGGAGGTGGCGAAAGCCTTCATCAAGTTCATGGCCGCGCCCGAGAACGCGGCCCTGGTCCGCAAGAGCGCGATGGAGACGCCGCAGAGCTGAGGCGTGGCGAGGGGTTTCTGGCCCTCATCCTGAGGAGGCCGCGCTCTTCGCGCGGCCGTCTCGAAGGATGGAGGCACGGCACGGACTCGCGGCCATCCTTCGAGATGCGCGCATCCTTCGCCAAGCGCTCAGGAAGCGCGCTCCTCAGGATGAGGGCCATTTCTTTGCGGCTACTTCCGCCAGGACATGCGGAACAACCTTACTCCGCGGCCAGCACGTCGCCGGCATCCAGGAAGCCGCCGGACTGCCGGCGCCAGAGCGCGGCGTAATGGCCGTCGAGGTCGAGCAGCGCCTGGTGGGTGCCCTGCTCGGCGATGCGGCCGCGGTCGAGCACCACCAGGCGATCCATGCGGGCGATGGTGGAGAGCCGGTGCGCGATGGCGATCACCGTCTTGCCCGCCATCAGGGTTTCGAGGCTCGATTGGATGGCGGCCTCGATCTCGCTGTCGAGCGCGGAGGTGGCCTCGTCCAGCACCAGGATGGGGGCGTTGCGCAGGATCACGCGGGCGATGGCGACGCGCTGGCGCTGGCCGCCCGAGAGCTTGACGCCGCGCTCGCCGACCTGGGCGTCGTAGCCGCGCCGCTCCTTCCAGTCCACGAGATTGAGAATGAATTCGTCCGCATGGGCGAGCTTGGCGGCCGCGATCACTTCCTCGTCGCTGCTTTCCGGGCGGCCATAACGGATATTGTCGTAGATCGAGCGGTGCAGCAGCGAAGTGTCCTGCGTGACCACCGAAATCTGCGAGCGCAGGCTCTCCTGCGTCACCGCGGCAACGTCCTGGCCGTCGATCAGGATGCGGCCGCCCTCGAGATCGAAGAAGCGCAGCAGCAGATTGACCACGGTCGACTTGCCGGCGCCGGAGCGGCCGACCAGCCCGATCTTCTCGCCTGGCTGCACGGTCAGCCGAAAATCCTCCAGCACGCCGGCGTCGCGACCGTAGTGGAAGCGCACATCCTCGAACGCGATCTCGCCGCGCTTGACCACCAGCGCCGTCGCCTGCGGCCGATCGTTGAGCGTGATCGGCCGCGCGATGGTCATCATGCCTTCCTGCACCACGCCGATATTCTCGAATATGGAGGTCACCTGCCAGGCCACCCAGCCGGAGATGTTGATGATCTGCCAGGCCAGCGGCAGCGCCATCGCGACCGTGCCGACCGCGACCTGCCCGCGCGTCCACAACACCAGCGCGAGCGCGCCGGTGCTGGTGACCATGAGGGCGTTGAGCAACGACAAGGTGAGGCCGAACAGCGTGTTGAGCCGCAGCGAGGCGTGGAACGTACCGGTGTGCTGGTCGAGCGCCTCGCGCACATAGGCATCCTCCTGCCAGGCGCGCGCGAACAGCTTCACGGTCAGGATGTTGGTGTAGCTGTCGACGATCCGCCCGGTGACCAGCGAGCGCGCCTCCGACATGACCTTGGAGCGGTCGCGCATGCGCGGCACGAAGGTGCGCAGCAGCACCAGATAGCAGGCGAACCACAGCACGATCGGTAGCGCCAGCCAGCGGTCGGCGGCGGCCAGCAGCGCCAGCGCGCTGGTCCCGTACACCAGGATGTACCAAACGGCGGTGAGCAGCGCGACCAGACTCTCGCGGATCGCCGGTCCGGTCTGCATCACCCGGTTGGCGATGCGGCCGGCGAAATCGTTCTGGAAGAACGCCCAGCTCTGGCGCACCACGTGCCAGTGATTCTGCCAGCGGATCAGGTTCGCCACGTTGGCGGCGATCGCCTGGTTGGCCATGATGTTCTGCGCCGTCAGCGCCAGCGGCCGCAGCACCAGCAGCACCACCGCCATCCCGGCGAGGATCGGCCAGAACGTCGCGAACAAGGTCTCGGGCCGGTTCGACGTGATCAAGGTGACGACCCGGCCGATGAAGACCGGGATCAGCGAATCGAGCAGCGCGAGCGCGAAGCCGGCCGCGAACAGGCCCGCGAACAAGCCTTTGGCCTGGCGGGCAAAATGCCAATAGAACGCGATCAGCCCGGCCGGCGGCTCGGGATCCTGCGGCGTGGTGGTCGGCTGCAACAGCCGCTCGAACAAGGCAAACATGGCGTGCTCGCAAAAGCGATCGGGCCGCGGCGGCGTTTTGGCGCCGCGCGGCACAACCCTACCAGGTAAAGGGACGCGGGTTCGTAAGGGGCGTTCGTGACGGGACTGTGGCGGTGGGGGCCTACTTGTCCCGGGCTTGACCCGGGACCGTTCCACACTCCGAGCTTGGAACGATCCCGGGTCAAGCCCGGGAAAAGTCCGCAAGCCTCGCGCTACTCAGCGGCTTGCACGTCGGCGGCGTCGAGGAAGCCGCCGGATTGCCGGCGCCAGAGCGCCGCGTAGTGGCCGTTGAGGCGCAGCAGTGCCTCATGGGTGCCCTGTTCGGCGATGCGGCCGCGGTCGAGCACCACCAGCCGGTCCATGCGGGCGATGGTGGAGAGCCGGTGCGCGATGGCGATCACGGTCTTGTCGGCCATCAGGGTGTCGAGGCTCGATTGGATGGCGGCCTCGATCTCGCTGTCGAGCGCGGAGGTGGCCTCGTCGAGCACCAGGATGGGGGCGTTGCGCAAGATCACGCGGGCGATGGCGATGCGCTGGCGCTGGCCGCCGGAGAGCTTGACGCCGCGCTCGCCCACATGGGCGTCGTAGCCGTGGTTGCCGCGCCAGTCCTCCAGGATGGGAATGAATTCGTCGGCGTGCGCGAGCCGCGCCGCCTCGACCACCTCGGCCTCGCTCGCGTCCGGGCGGCCGTAGCGGATGTTCTCGCGAATGGAGCGATGCAGCAGCGAGGTGTCCTGGGTCACCACGGAAATCTGGGCCCGCAGGCTCTCCTGCGTCATCTGGGAAATGTCCTGGCCGTCGATCAGGATGCGGCCGCTTTCCAGATCGAAGAAGCGCAGCAGCAGATTGACCACCGTCGACTTGCCGGCGCCGGAACGGCCGATGAGGCCGATCTTCTCGCCGGGCTTCACCTGCAGCGAGAATCCCTCGAGCACGCCGGTTTCGCGGCCATAGCCGAAGCGCACGTCCTCGAACGCGATGCCGCCTTCGCGCACCATGAGCGGCTTGGCGCCCGCCGAATCGATCAACCGCAGCGGCTGGGCGATGGTGATCATGCCCTCCTGCACGACGCCGATGTCCTCGAATATGTCGGTGATCTGGGTGGCGATCTGGCGCGACATGTTGGTGAGCTGGAGCGTCAGCGGCAGCACCATGGCGATGGCGCCGACCTCGACCGCGCCGCGCTGCCAGAGCCCCAGCACCAGCGCGCCGGCGCCCACGATCAGCAGCGCATTCAAGACATTGAGCAGCGTCCCGAACGCCGTCATCAGCCGTTGGGCGGAAATAAACAGCCTGGTGTGGCGCTCGATCGCGTCGCGGATATATTGGTCTTCGTCATGCGGGCGCGCGAACAGCTTGACGGTCAGGATGTTGGTGTAGCTGTCGACGATGCGCCCCATCAGGGCTGAGCGCGCCTCCGAGCTCACCTTCGAGCGCTCGCGCATGCGCGGCACGAAATAACCGAGCAGCCCGACATAGCCGGCGAACCACGCCAGGATCGGCGTGATCAGCCAAATATCGGCCGCGGCCATCATGCCGATCGCGGTCACCCCGTAGACCAATATGTACCACAGCGCGGTGACCGACGCCGTGAGGGTCGAGCGCACCGCGGCTCCGGTCTGCATCACGCGATTGGAGATGCGGCCGGCGAAGTCGTTCTGGAAAAATGCCCAGCTCTGGCGCACCACGTGCCAATGCGCCTGCCAGCGGATCAGGCCGGTGAAGGGCGCCGCGATCGCCTGGTTGGTGATGAGATAGCGCGCGAGCGCCACGGCCGGCCGTGCCACCAGCACGACCAGCACCATGCCGGTCAGCACCGGCCAGGTGACGGCGAGGAAGCGATCGGGCGGAACGGTGGTCACCAGCGTGACGATGCGGCCCATGAACCAGGGCACGGCGCTGTCGGTCAGCGCCTGCAGCATCTCGATCACGAACAGGGCGACGAACAGCCATTTCGCCTGACGGGCGAAATGCCAGAAGAACGCGAGCAGCCCGGCCGGCGGCTCCGGGTGCTCCGGAGTGTCGGTCGGTCGCAGCAGCTTTTCGAACAGTGCGAACATGAATCGGTGGCGTCCTGGCGTCCTGGCGCCTTGGGGACATGGGTTACCGTTGCGGCTCCCGTGGCGCAAGGCGAGCAATCCGAGGCGGCGGTGGCAAGTCGGCTGACAACGCTGGATTGTCTTCTCGAGCGTCGCAGCATATCCTGGCTCAACTCGATTTTTCGCCCGGATTCGTCGTGATGTGGTCCGCCCACGACTTTCTCCCCAATCAATCCCTTCCCGGCGCCGTCCTGCCGCCATGGCGAAGCCTATCGCTCTGCTTCTTCATGGCCTTGGCCTTGGGCTGGGGTCTGCTCACTTCCGAGGGACGAGCGGACGAGTGGACCGATTGCGACCCGAACTTTGCCAACAAAGTCGAGCAGGCTTGCACGGCCGTGATCGAGAAGGCCGAGCGCAGCCCGCAGGACCTGGCTAGCGCCTATGCCCGGCGCGGCGATCTTTACCGAAGCCGCGCAATGCCCGACCGGGCATTCGCCGATTTTGCCGAGGCGCTCCGGCGCGATCCTAATTCTTGGGAAGCCCATTTCGATCGTGGACTTGCTTTCCGCGACAAGAATCAGCTCGACGAAGCGCTTGCCGACCTCGACCGCGCCATCGAGCTCGCTCCGCAGCGTCCAAATCCCCATATCGCGCGCGGCAGCGTTCTGGAATTGCGCCACGACGGTGACGGGGCCTTGAAGGAATACGACAAGGCGGTCGCGCTGCGGCCGGATTTTTGGTTCGTTTTTTTGAGTCGTGGCGCGTTCTTGACTCAGAGCGGCGATCTCGATCGGGCCATGGCGGATTTCAATCGCGCGATCGCGCTCAACCCGAATTCGCCTGAGGGGTTCTTTGGCCGCGGCAATGTCTTCCGCCGCATCGGCGACCTTGACCACGCCGTTTCCGACTACAGCCGCGCGATCGCCCTGAACCCGAGCCAGGGGAACTACTACGGCGCCCGCGGCGACGCCTTCGGCGCCAGGGGCGATTTCGACCGCGCGATCGCCGACTACAATTTCTTGCTTTCGAAGGATCCCGCCAACAAGCTTGCGCAGGATCGCAGGCGGGCGGCGCTGGCCGAGAAAACCGAGATTGCCAAGGCGACCGCCCCGCCGGACGCCCGCCCTTCGCCGCCCGCGGTCGCCGCCCCGCCCGCGACCACGAACAACCCGACGGTCGCGTCGCTGGTCCAGCAGGCCGTGGCGCTTCTGCAGCAGCGCCGGCCCGACGAGGCGATCGCGGCCGCCAACAAGGCGATCGCGCTCGACACGAGATCGGCCGAGGCACTTGCCGCGCGCGGGCTCGCGCGCCTGACGAAAGGACAATCGTCGGATGCGCTTGCCGACCTCGATGCGGCGCTCGCCCTCAAGGACAATTCGGAGCTCCGCAATGCCCGCGGCTTGGCCTTGCTCAGCACCAAGCAATACGCCCCCGCTATGGCCGACTTCGATCGCGCCCTCGCGATCAATCCGAACAATACCGAAGCCCGCACCAACCGTGGCCTCGTCATGTTCCTCCAAGGACAAAACGAGCCTGCGATGGCTGAATTCGATCGCGCCCTAGCGATCAATCCCAAGCAAGCCACCGCCTATCAGGGCCGTGGCAAAGTGCTGCTCCGGCAGGGCCAGATCGACAAGGCGCTGGTCGAATTCGACCGCTCGCTCGCGATCAACCCGCGACAGGCGGAGGTGCTCGCGGACCGGGGCTTTGCGCTCGTGCTCAAGGGGCGGCCGGAGGAAGGCAAGGTGGACTTCGATCGGGCCATGGAGTTCAGCCCTGATTTCGCTGCGGTATTTGCCGGGCGCGGGCTGTCGCTCTTGGCCTCCGGCCAGGCCGAGCGGGCTGTCGCGGCCTTCGATCAGGCCATCGCCAAAGGCATCAACGATGCCCAGATCTACCTGTTCAGAGGCAAAGCCCTGTTCGAGGCGAACGAGCTCGATCGTGCGCTGTCCGATTTCGACCAGGCACTCAAGCTGACACCGTTGTTCGCCGATGCACTCGCCTCTCGCGGCGCCGTCTGGATGAGGAAAAAAGACTATGCGCGGGCGCGCGCCGATCTCGACCAATCCATCTCGCTGCAGCAAAGCGTGCTGACCTACTTTGCCCGTGGGCAATTGTTCGAAGCGCAAGGAAAAGTCGATCTGGCAATTGCGGATTTTCGCAAGGCGATCGAGCTCAAGCCCGGCAATATCTTCGATGCGAGGGCGCAGGCCATCGCCAAGAGCCGGCTTGAGGCACTCGAGCGCGGCAATTCCTGCGGCGGCAAGAACGACCAACGCTGTCTCTAGTCCAGCTCAGCGTGTCTCGCTGGCGACGATCTTGCCGGCCATGGGGCCCGGTTCCGGATTCGCGACGCTACTGGCGATATCGGCACGGGCGAGCCCGATCGACACGGCGGTGGCGGCGATCAGCGTGGAGAGCGCGAGCGTCACGATGGCGATCAGTTGGATGAGCGCAACCGGCCTGAGCTTGGGCTCCGGTGCATCGGGGGGCCGATGCCGGCACGTGTCCGCTGGCAGCTTGGGCATTTCAATCTCCGCGAATCAGTGTCGGTATGAAATTGCCCCCGATACCGGGCGCGGATTCGGCCGGACTAAGGCGAGGCGGTCGACGAATGGGGGCGATTTTGTGAAAGTGGTTAGCGAGGCGTTAACGTCGAGATGATGGCATTCAACCGCGGCGCGCCGGCCGCGCCGCCGCAGGCTCGCGGCCCTATTCCGCCGCCATATCGGCGGGCTGCTGTTCCATCAGCACATGACCGGGCTGCGCCGCCATGCGGTCGAGCCAATCGCGAATTGCCGGAAACGTGGCGAGATCGAAATCGCACTCGTGGGCGAGATGCGTATAGGCGTAGAGCGCGATGTCGGCGACCGTATAGCGATCGGCGGCAAAAAAGCGGTGCTCCTTGAGGTGATTTTCCATCACCCGGAGCGCCCGGTAGCCTTGCTCCATCCAGTCTTCGAGGGCGTGCTGCTGCAACTCGCGGCCGCCTTTCACCAGCGCCAGCCAGAAATAGGCCGCCCCGATATTGGGCTCGAGGCTGTGCTGCTCGAAAAACATCCATTGCAGCGCCTCGGCGCGCGAGATTCGATCATCGGCCGCCAGCGACGAGCCGCCCGCCACATACCAGAGTATCGCGTTCGATTCCGCGAGATGGCGCCCGGGCGCGACCTCGAGCAGCGGCACCTGGCCGCTCGGATTCTTGGCCAGAAACTCCGGGGTACGGCTCTCGCCGCGCAAAATGTCGACCTCGACCAGGCGATAGGGAATGCCGAGCTGGGCCAGCGCCAGCCGCACTTTGTAGCTGTTGCCTGATCGCTGCATCGAATAGAGCGTATACATTCGGTCCTCGTCCGCCCGTCGTCATCCACGTTGGCCGAATCGCGCTGTCGCCGACCGCCGCCGTCCTGAGACACGACCGCGGCAATGTCGTGACACCGCCCGCATGATGAGCCGAGCCGCAACATAGGGGAAGCGCCGGTCGCCCGTGATCACAACATCGACAGAAAGAAATTTGCCGTTGGCCGGCAGCGCGCAGGGGCATTTGCCGCTTTGCAGCATGGCCGGGAGCACGACCTCATCGCCCGGGGGGCCGATGGAGCTCCAATGATCTTCCGGAGCGCCCCGCCACGGGCGTGCGCGGCGCCGGTCCCTTAAAATTCTGGCGATTTTACACGGAAAGCTGATTCCACTTTTCCTGAAAATGCTCTAGGACCCACATGCACATTCTTCGGCACATTCTGCCTCGATTGGAGACGTCCATGGCCTTCCTTGCGGATTCGCTTAAGCGTATCAAGCCCTCTGCCACCATCGCGGTGACGGACAAGGCCCGCGCGCTCAAAGCGGCCGGGCGCAATGTCATCGGGTTGGGGGCGGGTGAGCCGGATTTCGATACGCCCGACAACATCAAGCGCGCCGCCATCAAGGCGATCGAGCGCGGCGAGAGCAAATACACCAATATCGACGGCATCGCCGAGCTCAAGGCGGCGATCGCGCGCAAGTTCAAGCGCGAGAACGAGCTCGACTACAAGCCGTCGCAAATCTCGGTCGGCGCCGGCGGTAAGCAAGTGCTCTACAACGCCATGATGGTGACGCTCAATCCGGGCGACGAGGTGATCATTCCGGCGCCCTATTGGGTGAGCTATCCGGACATCGTGCTGCTCGCAGGCGCCACGCCCGTCATCGTCGAGACCAAGCTCGAGCACGGCTTCAAGATGAAGCCGGAGGCGCTCGAGAAGGCGATCACCCGCAACACCAAATGGCTGATCTTCAACTCGCCCTCGAACCCGACCGGGGCGGCCTACAGCCGCGACGAGGTCAAGGCGATCACCGATGTGCTGGTGAAGCATCCGCACGTCTGGCTGCTCTCCGACGACATGTACGAGCACCTGGTCTACGACGATTTCAAGTTCTCGACGCCCGTGCAGGTCGAGCCGTCGCTCTATGACCGCACCCTCACCCTCAACGGCATGTCCAAGGCCTATTGCATGACCGGCTGGCGGCTGGGCTACGCGGGCGGGCCCGAGATGCTCATCAAGGCCATCGCGACGCTGCAGTCGCAGTCGACCACCAACCCGAATTCCATCGCGCAGTGGGCCGGGGTCGAGGCGCTGGACGGACCGCAGGATTTCATCGCCGAGCACAACAAGGTGTTCAAGGAGCGGCGCGACCTCTGCGTCTCGATGCTCAACCAGGCCAGCGGCCTGCACTGCCTCAAGCCCGAGGGCGCGTTCTATGTCTACCCGAGCTGCAACGGCACCGTCGGCAAGACCGCCGCGTCCGGCAAGCGGATCGCCTCCGACGAGGACTTCGTGACCGAGCTGTTGGAGCAGGAAGGCGTGGCGGTGGTGCAGGGCACGGCGTTCGGGCTCGGTCCGGCCTTCCGGATTTCCTATGCGGTCAAGACCGCGGACCTGGAAGAGGCCTGCCGCCGCATCCAGCGGTTCTGCGGAAGCCTGCGGTGAGGCGGACGGAAAGGATCGTTCCGCCGCGAATTCTCAGGAAAAGTGGAATTCGGTTTTCCGTTCGAAAATGCGACACGCAAAAACGCTAGAGCGGTTTCTATTTCCAGCAACTGTGAAACCGCTCTAGAATGATCCGAAGTCCTGGCCGTGACGGTTTGAGTGTCGGGCCGGAGCAACCGAAGCAGGGAGGGGTAAATGCGTCGAACATTTATGGGGGCGTTGATTCTGGCGCTGGGCGCGGTGTCGTTCAATGCTGAGCTTGCGCAGGCGCAGCGGGTTCGGACCGGAGTTCTCAATTGCGACGTCTCCGCCGGCCTCGGCCTGATCATCGGCTCGCAACGGTCGGTCAACTGCCTGTTCACGCCCGACCAGCCGGGTCCGCAAGAGGGCTATTTCGGCACCATCACGAAACTCGGCCTCGATATCGGAGCCACCGCCGGCGGCGTGATGGTCTGGGCGGTTTATGCGGACACCAGCCGGGGATACGGGTTTCTGGCCGGCGATTATGCGGGTGCCAGCGCCACGGTGGTTCGCCACGGCGGCGCCAGCGCGGAGGACACCTTCGGCTTCGATACTTCGGGCGCGGGTTTCACCGTCAGCGCCGACGGCCATACCCTGCTCGCGGGCGGGGCGGCCTTCGCC
>Ga0209069_10000851_pt1 | contig 14805 bp, 8 predicted proteins | sample Str013_2_FD_187202 | JGI IMG/M metagenome (GOLD analysis project Ga0209069, IMG submission 187202) | Freshwater sediment microbial communities in response to fracking from Pennsylvania, USA - Straight Creek_MetaG_SC_2013 (SPAdes) (version 2) | ecosystem: Environmental > Aquatic > Freshwater >...
GTATTGAAATTTACATGGATCCTTTTATCCTTGAAAACTTTTTGAAAGGCATTCGAAAATTGATGGCTAAGTGCATTGGATATTGCACCGGAGATGCTATTGACAACTATGCCGCTGACGGCTTCGTTGGCATTAAAAGCAGTATTGCTGTTTGCCATCGGGCCGAAACTATTGAATACGATCAGGAAAGCGACCTGTTTATTGAGTTCATTGGGATCACTTTCAATTCTCTGAATCAGCCAGGCTGCATCCTGGTTATTTTTCAGTTCGCTGTTGGGAGGCAATTGTATTTCGAAATTGATAGCAGGCTTCATCAGTTTATCGCTAAGCGTGGCGACTACCCATACTGGACCGTGATAACGTTTTACACTTTCGTTGGAGATAGCAGCATTGCCTCCCGATCCGGAGTTTAGGCCCAGATCGCTGAATTGAACATTTTCAGCCTCGTATACTGCCTGGATATTGATATCCGCATCATATGGGTCGCCTGTCCATTGGATATAATTACCTACACCCTGCATAAACACAAATGGCTTGCGAATGAATGACTGGAAAGTAAAATTATAATTTCCCCTGTCGATCTCATACCTTCCTCTCATATCCATGCTTTCATTGGTTCCGACCCTGATACGCAGGTTGCCATGGCCATTTGCCTTGATGATATCTTTCGTTAGCGGATCAATGATCACATATACATTCGCATAGTTATTAGCTGTGATATCCAGGGTTACGGTAAAATTATTATTTCCCTGGGTGATGGTTTTTGACATTTCTTTACCATATACCTTCCATACAATAAAATCGGCTTCGGCGCTTTCCCTACTAGTGGCTGTAGGAAGATAAATGGTTGAACTGTCGGTGGGTTCGCCTTTGATATACATCTGCATATCCTCCTGCGGCCCGGTCAAGGTGATATTTGCCCGTGCAATAACCTGCCCATAAAACTGGTTGTTGTCTGCAATCTTTGTATTCAGTACAAGCAGATGGTTCGTGCTCAATGCAAAATCATAACGAAGATCCTTAAACGAATGATGAAAAAGTTTCCCTTTCAGAACCTGGGCCTTATTTTTCAAAGTATCTTCCAATACAAAGCTGCCGAAATCTATATAGCCGTCTCTCAGCTGAACGGTCGCCGCAGGTATTTTGTATAAGCATTGCGTGTAATTGACTTTCAGCCTGGCGTCTTTCAGTTTAATATCTCCAAGATATTTTAGATTGTCGGCGGCACCTATTAATTGTAATTGGCCGGAAGCGCTGCCACTAAGATCGCTGAAAATGCCGCCGAGGTATTTTCCAAGCAGATCGATTTTGGTATCCACGATGTTAGGGATCATGATATTGATCGGTTCGGCGTTGCTGCTATCTGCAGTGTTGAAAATCCCTTTCAGATCGAATTGATAATCCTTATTGTTGGAATGGACGGTTGCATTGACAAGCCCGGTTTTTTTATTATAATCTGCGGTGAGGTGCATTTTTCCTATGGAATCGTTATCGAATCGGAATTGATCTGCTTCACCGTTAAACTGCATGTAAGGTCTGTTAAACGGATCATTGATTTCAGCATCACCCGTCAAGAGGCCTTCAATTCGTTCATCTTTGATAAAGAAGGATGCAAAATCCCCGATATTTATTTTTTTCAGGCCTATTTTCACATCGTTCCAATTCCCTTCGGCAGATGGATGTGTGCTGATAAGAATTTGCTGATCGCCATTATAGATTTTTAGCGCATCGGCTGCCACTATATTGTTGTTGAATGAAAGTTGACTGTTCCTATCGATTGTCCAGGTCTTGCTGTTGATATCGAAAGTGGAAGGATTGAATGTAATGTGCATGCCATCAGTGAGTGTTTGCACCTGTGCAGAAATATTTGCAGCATTCAACGTTTGATTTGCACTTGTAATGATCTTTACGTCGGACAGATCATTAAAAGATTTTAATTGAATATGTGTAGAAGGGAAATGGAGGCTATCGTTGATATAGATTTCACCCATTGTTGTTTCTACAGAAAGACTGTCGAAGCTGCCTCGCCCTTTTAGATTTGCGTTGTAAAAGGAGATATTTTTATAATTAAATTGCGGCACTTCGGCGTTCACATCAAGCAGGTTGTCGCGGGTGTTAATCCGGCCGGTGATGTTGGTATAGTTAAATCCTTTCAGGTTCGTATCAAACAGATCGAGATAATCATCCACTTTTTTTGTTGTAATAACAAAGCTGAAGTTTTGAGCGGAGGGTTTGCTTTTGGCGGGTTTGATATAGCTTGGATAATACCTGTACAAAAAAGCCTGGAATGCTGCGGGTAATTCCTTAATCGAAAATTCTCCCGCTATCGCTCCATCGAATTGATTGCTGACAACAGTAATGGTTTTGTTACTGTCAATGATACTCGATTCGAGCGTAAGTGAATCAAACGGAAGCCGCTGCCCTCTTCTATACACAGATGCATTATAAACACGAGCATTCCCAAGAAAATTGTCTATATCATCACCGACAAAATTAAATCGCAGTTTTCCATTGAAATCTATGCTGTCATTGGTAAAATTCAGGGTTTTTAGACTGGCGTGATCAACGCCCGCGCTGAAGTCGAATTTTGGTTTATCTCCGCTGAAATCAATCAAGCCGTTTAACGTAGCATGCAAATTTGAATCGTTCACAGCAAATTGTCCGTTAAACTTTTTTTGTGCCACAGTACCATTCACGAGTATATGCTGGTAGGTATAATAGTTGAAATCAAGTTGACTGACAGTTCCATCTAATGTTGCATTGAGTGTTTTGGATGTTAATCCTTTGCCATCTACTTTTCCTTTAAACGAGATTTCTCCCAACGACGGATCATCCAGAAATTTGCCCAGGTCAAAATTGTTGGTTGCAATGGTGCCTGAATACACAGAAGGCTTGTTTTCCGTGATTTTCATATTTACGTTCGCGTCAATTGTCCCAATGCCGGTTTCGATTGTTCCGGATGTTACAAAATCGTGTATATAACCGGTAAAAGCTCCTTTGAAACCGATGTGTTCCATCCGGTCGATACGAGGTTGTGTTATTTTTTTCAGTGATGGAACAAATGTGATCGCATCCTTATACGTGGTCCTGAAATTGTTTGATTTGAATTCGATATAAGTACGATCGATATCCGGCAATCCTTTCAGCCGAATATCGCCACTTAGCAAAGTGTTTTCTCCAGCATTAACCAATATATTTTTTCCTGTAAGATCTGTCACGGGTCCTTTGATGTTTCCTGTAAGGCGGATCTTTTTTTTCCAGTCTTTTAATTCAGGGGCAAAATAAGCGATATCGTCACTGTCGATATATGCTCCTGTAAAATTGCCCTCCATATTTACTTTATCAATAAAATCCGACATATCGTCGAAAGTTTTAAAACGCATGGCAAAAAAATTGCGCAACCGGCTTTTGCTGGTCTGTATATCCATCTTATTAAATTCCATTGCCTCCGGAAAGAATTTTATATTTGCAGTGAATTTTTTTACTTCAAAGCCACTTCTTTCTTTTGTACTCATGTCCATTTGTGCAGTAATGGTATCATGTTTCAGGCGAATGTTTTTAAAATCCCAGTCAATGGCGTAAAAATGAATATGATTTCCATCAAAATGGTCATAAGGATGAATATCGGTTAGTTTATCATTTTTGAAGGAGCCATTATGAATGACCGAATGTTGAATAGCGATATCCCAGTCGCCGGCATTCCAGCGCAAATGATTGGGATCATTCTTGATGGTGTCGTCATTTGTATCTGGTGGTGCAGGTCTGTTGCCGGGATAACTGCTGATTGCAAATTGAGGTTCCGTAAATTCAAGAGACTTGATATTCGCTGTTTTTTTTGAAAGATCAATCAAGTCGGCATCCAAGGCCAATTCTCCCAATTGAAGTTCCATGTCTTCTCCGCGCCATTCATCTTTTTTCAGCAGGTGAATATGTGAAAGCTCGACTTTTTTCAGGTTAAGCTGGATAGATTTTTTTTGCGAGGAGGTGTCGTTGCTTGAAAAATAGTCAACCAGGAACTGATAATTCCATACCTGGTTCTTCCTTTTTATTTTGATAGCGGCATCGTCGAGGCCGATATATTCCAAGGCTATCTTGTCTTTAAAAAAGAACCAGTCGGTGATCCTTAATTTTACTTCCCCGGCATACAATAAAGTGTCTTTATCATTATCCCGCAGCAATACGCCCTGGAGTAGCATTTTATTGAAGAAGGAAAAATCGATATGGCGAACGCTTATTTCTGTATGAAGATTGTTGGATAATTTTTTTGTGACTTTGCGAGTCAGCCAGTTTTGGACAGGTATGGTTTGCAAAGACAATGCGAGCAAAACTAATAGCGTAAGACATCCAAGTATAGACTTCCAGTTCGCTGTTTTTTTTATCAGCCAGAGTACAAAAACAAATAAGAGGAAAAATAACACCGATTTCTGACTGATTGTAAATGCCAACAGCCCCAGCGCAACCAGCAATAGAAGCAAAGTCAGCAATGTTAACAGGAGTATTTTCGAGAATTGTTTCAGATACGATGATTAGAGTGCAAAAGTAACTCCTTTTGTATGCAAAAGCAATACCAAAGGCAGGTTCGGCGGGCCTTGAATACCGCCGGCATATAGAAATTCGAATTGCAAGGCAGTTTTTTCCCGACCTCCCTGGTCTTACAGAGTTCGGGTCATTTGAAACAAGTTTGTTAAAATTTGGAACTACATGGGGAACGCATAACGCTTAACGCATAACGCATAACGCAGAGCTCTACAGCGTTATGCGTTAAGCGTTATGCGTTGCGCAGCACACCTCCTATTTTGATTTTCGTTTTTCCATGGAAAGATTTTTCCATTTATCATCCATGATTATTTTGCCTATATAAAGAATCTGGCCAACATGATACGGATAATGGGCCAGCTGGCGGTTAATCGCATCAATTGCTGAAAGCGGTTCATTGCGGATATACACGGTCTTTAGCAGGTCGTTTTCGGTTAATGATTGCAGTGAATGTGACAAGCAATCCCATCCCATATTCCAAATGTCAAGTAATTGCCTGCGGGAGTATGGATGAGTTTCAAATTCATCATCACGGGTGCGCCAGGATTTTTCTCCATCTTCTGTTAAGAAATTTGTCCAACGGCTGAGCATGTTCCCACTCATGTGTTGTATAATGATAGCAATGCTGTTGGAAGATTCATTCGGCTGAAAGTGAAAATCCTTCTCTTCCAATTGCATAAAAGCTTTTTCTGCCAGTTCTTTGTATCCGACCAGGCGGGCAATGACTGATTCGAGATATGTAGTGCCTAATGACATATGTATTATTTAATATCCTTCTGCTGAATCTTCTCCACGCTTATCACCCACTGCTTCTATTCTTCCGGTAGGTAAAATTTTTATTATATCAGTTCGCCCGATGTCTTCTCTTTGTTCGATGGTATATCCCATTTGCTGCAATTGTGTTATGATATGCGGAGGAAAATCTTTTTCAACATAAATTACATCAGGTTGCCACTGATGATGGAATTTGGGTTTATTGATCGCATCATCCGTTTTCATATCAAATTCCAGTATATTCATGAGAGTTTGAAAAACAGAAGTTGTAATAGTTGTTCCTCCAGGAGTGCCCAATATTAAATATGGTTTTCCTTCCCGCAATACAATAGTAGGTGTCATTGAGCTCAGCATACGTTTTCCCGGTGCTATAGCGTTTGCTTCGGCCCCGATTGCCCCATACATATTCGGCACGCCTGGCTTGATGCTAAAATCATCCATTTCATTATTCAGAAAAAATCCTGCTCCGGCAACAACAGTTCTGCTGCCATATCCACCATTCAATGTGGTGGTAATGGATACGGCATTGCCGCCACTATCATATGTATCAAGATGTGTAGTTTCTTCGCTTTCAGGTATAATGCCAGCCTGAATTTTATCACTTTTGCCTGCTATATCCGGTTTGTATAATTCCATTCTTCGGTAGAGATAAGGATAACTGATAAGCGTTTTAACGGATACTTTATAAAAATCTTTATCGCCCAGGTATTTTGCCCGGTCGGCATAGGCAAACCTTTCTATTTCTGTCATCAGGTGAACTGCCTTGGCCGATTGAAAGCCATAACTCTTCAGCGGTTGGTCCTCAATCATTCTCATCATCTGGGGTAGCAGTACACCGCCTCCGCTGGGCAATGGCATGGTAATAATGGTATAATCTTTTTTATAATCAAAGACTACGGGTTCTCTTTCTTTTGCGTTATAATTTTTCAGGTCCTCATAATTGATTATTCCTTTGCCGCGCTGCATATCTTCAACGATCAACCTGGCAGTTTCTCCTTCATAAAATCCTTTGGCTCCGGAATCGCGGATAAGCCGTAGTGTTTTGGCGAGATCTTTTTGAATCAGCGTATCACCAGCTTTCCATGGATTTTCTTTCACAAATACAGGCATTGCTGTGTTGTATTTCTTGAAATCAGCCTGCAATTCATTCAAACTCCTTGCTTCTGCTGCTGTAATGGAGAACCCCTTTTCAGCAAGATCAATAGCCGGCTGAATTAATTTTTTAAAAGGCAAATTCGAGTATTTCAGTTCCATGAAAATACCTGCAACGGTACCGGGGACGCCGCTGGAAAGATGTCCGTCCTGACTTAAATTGATTTGTGCATTGCCGTGGGTATCCAGGTACATATCTTTCGATGCCTTGCCCGGAGCTTTTTCGCGAAAATCAAGTGCAATATTTTTGCCGTCGGATAAGCTGGCAATCATAAATCCTCCGCCTCCCAGGTTGCCGGCGCCGGGGTAAACTACCGCCAATGCCAGTTGTGTGGCAATGGCTGCATCTACAGCGTTCCCGCCTTTTTTTAAAATCGATAATCCTACCTGGCTGGCCAGTGGATGTGCTGAAACAACTGCGCCATGGGTGCATTCAACTTTTTTGTGAATAATATAATGATATGGATTATACCCCCGCTGTGCATACGATTTTACAGAAGCTGCAATAATCAATAAAATAAAAACAAACCTGGTGTACAATTTCTGACCCATAGAACAAAGGGATTTTAAGCTAAATTACTAGAACCATCATTTATATGATTAAAAAACTTACGCAACTTTATCATGCGGGCAAGGATTATCGAAAATCAAAAAAAGCATAAACCCGAATAGTCGTAATTGTTATATTGCCTGTTTTTCTTCGCCATCATAAAGAATCCTTTAATCATGGGTTTATCCGTGTGTTACCGCCTATATTATTTTAATAATCCGAAAACAAAGGATTCATTAATTTGCCCTCCTGTATATTTATTAAAAACCGCCTGATGAGAAGAATTATTGTTTTGTTCGGGATTCATTTTTTTTTGTTATCTGTTTTTTTATATGGGCAAACCCCTCAAACGATTAGCAGTGCAGAGATATTTCTTCGGCTGAGGAAATTAAATGTATTGGGATCTGTATTATATGTTGCTGCACACCCGGATGATGAAAATTCCCGCCTGATTGCTTACCTGGCAAAAGAAAGGCTATATCGGACCGGTTACCTGTCCATGACAAGGGGGGATGGGGGCCAAAATCTTATTGGGGATGAGCAGGGAGTAGAACTGGGCCTGATTCGTACGCAGGAAATGCTGGCTGCCCGCTCAATTGACGGCGCCGAACAGTTTTTTACCCGCGCTTTTGATTTTGGATTTACCAAGAGTACAGAAGAGGCATTAAAAACCTGGGACAAAGAAAAAATCCTAAGCGACGTAGTTTGGGTAATACGAAGATTTCAGCCGGATGTAATCATTACCCGCTTTCCCGAAGAATTCAAAATGGCGTTCCATGGACATCATTCTGCCTCGGCCGTATTGGCTCATGAAGCATTCGTAGCAGCAGCCGATCCCACAAAATTCCCCGAACAGTTTAAATACGGGGTACAGCCCTGGAAGGCCAAACGCTTACTATGGAACACTTTCAATTTTGGAACAAATAATACTACCAGCGAAGAACAAATGAAAATCGATGTAGGCGCGTACAATGCAATATTGGGAAAAAGTTATGGAGAGATTGCAGCTGAAAGCAGAACCCAGCATAAAAGCCAGGGCGCTGCATTGCCCCGTACCAGGGGACAGGCATTGGAATATTTTACTACGATCGCGGGCGATAAAGCAGGTGCCGACCTAATGGAAGGTGTTCCAACAACATGGGACAGAATAGATGGCGGAAAGAAAATACAACAAATGATCGAAGAACTGATCCGGAACTATTCCCTTTCAAATCCCGAAAAATCAATCTCCAATTTGGTCAGTTTGTATGAGACTATGACGAAATTGAAAGATAGTTATTGGAAATCACAGAAGTTAAAAGAAGTGCAGCAATTGGTGGAAGCCTGCAGCGGACTGTGGTTTGAAGCCACGGTCCACAATGGATATATGGCCCAGGGAGATCCCATGCAGGTGAATATTTCGATGATCAACCGGTTGAATACAAATGTAACGGTGAAATCAATTGCTGTCGGCAATATTGATACGACGCTTAATCAATTGCTTGCTTTTAATAAAACCTATTCTCTTTCCGAAAATATGGCTGTGCCTGCTACAAAAACCATCACACAACCGTATTGGTTGCAGGAAGAGATGTCGGCTGGTTCTTTTAATGTAAAAGATCAGTCAGTCATCGGCGACGCACAAAGCAAACCGGCATATGAGGTTCAATTCAGGATCGCTATTAATGAGAAGGATTTTACTTTTACACGCCCCTTGCAATACAAATTCCTGGATCCGGTAAGAGGAGAATTATATCAACCCTTAACCATTTTGCCTGCAGTTACCGGGCAATTCGATCCTGAAACAATAATATTTACATCCAATAAAGGAAAAACCTTTGATATACGCACCAAAAATCAAAGCCTCCGTAATATAGAACCAAAAGTATCATTGACCGCAATGAATGATGTTGATGTAAAAAAAGATGGCAATGCGCATAATGCAACGCTCAGTTATTCGGCCAGGCCGCTTAAAAAGGAATCGGCTGTTTTTTATTCTACGCTTGTATTGGAAGAACAGGGCAAAATGGACAGCATCAAAGAGCTTAAGACGTTATCGTACGATCATATTCCACGTATTGATTATTTCAGGAGTTCAAGGGCGAAATTTGTCATTACAGATGTACAGACAGAAGGTAAACGGATTGGATATATTGAAGGAGCCGGCGACAGAGTGCCGGAGGCTTTGCAGCAAATGGGTTATGAAGTCGTATTGCTCAAGGAAAAAGATATTGTCGCGGGCAGCCTCAAACAATTCGACGCCATCATTGCCGGTGTTCGCGCTTATGATGTGCACGAATGGCTTTCTGGAAAATATGATATGCTGATGGACTATGTAAGGGAGGGGGGCAATCTTATTGTTCAATATAATCGGAACAATATGGGAACTGCCAGACTTAAAATAGGTCCGTATCCATTCAGCATCTCCAATACGCGGATAACGGATGAGCAGGCGAAGATCAGCTTTCTGCAGCCTGCACATGCTGTATTGAATTACCCGAATAAAATAACAGGCCGTGATTTTGAGGGATGGGTACAGGAAAGAGGAATTTATTTTGCGGGACAGTTAGATTCAAGTTACCAGGCTATTCTTTCGATGCACGATCCGGGTGAAGCGGAGCAGAAAGGAAGCCTGATCGTAGCCGATTATGGCAAGGGCAAATTTGTATATACCGGCTTGGTTTTTTTTAGGGAATTGCCAGCAGGTGTGCCAGGCGCTTACCGCTTGTTTGCTAATATCATTGCGCTTAACCATAAACGTGGGTTTTAATTATGCAAAAAAGGAGAGAAATAGCTTTTATAATAGCTATAGTCATCGGACTAATCATTGGAAGATTTATTAAAAAAGCAACCATCGGGTTACTTATTGGGCTTGTGCTTGGGGTGCTGGCAGCTGCTTTGATGGTGCGGCGGGATGACAAAAAAAAATGATATACATGGATGAAATGCAGGAAGATAAAGTCCCGCTATTTAAAAAATGGAGTTACTGGTACTTACTGGTAACAGGTTTTTTGTTTTTGCTGATTATTTGCTTCTATCTTTTTACCAAACATTTTTCATGAGCCGGCTCGATTGGTTGGTATTGACCATTACTTTACTGGGGATCATTGCTTATGGATTGTACAAAAGCCGTACGACTAAAGATATCGAGGGGTATTTTCTCTGTAATCGCAGTATGCCTTGGTACCTGGTATTGTTGAGCATCATGGGCACGCAGGCAAGCGCCATCACTTTCCTGGCGCCAGGTCAATCGTATACTGATGGGATGCGCTTCGTGCAGTTTTATTTTGGCCTGCCAATTGCCATGGTGGTGCTTAGTATAACTTTTGTTCCGGTTTTTCATAAACTGAAAGTTTTTACAGCATATGAATTTTTGGAAAAAAGATTTGACCTGAAGACAAGGACGCTGACTTCTTTTTTATTTTTATTGCAACGCGGCCTCTCGACGGGTATTAGTATTTCGGCTCCTTCTATTATCTTATCTTCTTTACTCGGGTGGGACATTTTCTGGACAAATGTATTTATGGGTGGACTCCTGATCATTTATACAGTTACTGGCGGAGCCAGGGCGGTTGCGTATACACAGCAGTTGCAACTGGTGATAATTCTTGGAGGCATGGCCCTGGCGGGATATATGGTTGTGCACCGATTGCCCGCTGGTATTGGATTTTTGGATGCATTGCATGTAGGTGGCAAAGCCGGTAAATTAAATGTAATTACTACAGGTGTAAACGAACATGGATTTAACTGGAATGACAGGTACAATTTATGGAGTGGTTTGATCGGGGGATTTTTTTTGCAACTATCTTATTTCGGAACAGACCAATCGCAGGTGGGCAGGTATCTAACTGCAAAATCAGCTGGCGAAAGCAGGCTTGGCTTATTGATGAATGGCCTCGTGAAAATTCCTATGCAGTTTCTTATTTTGCTGCTCGGCGTGCTGGTATTTTCATTTTATCAATATCACCGCGAACCTGTTTTTTTTAACGAATCGCAATTATCATTATTGGCCAAATCGAAATATAAGGATTCCCTGGTTGTACTGAAGAAAGAATATGATGCCGTGCAGGAAGTTAAAATAAAACAAATGAACCTGCTTGCATCCGGCAGTTTGCAAAAAACATCTACTGACTGGCAAAAGGCTCAATCCATCGTTCAGGTATCAGAAGATCAGAAAGCCCGGTTTCGCAGCACAGTTAAACGCTGGTTGAATGACAAGGAAATAAAAGGAGATGACAATGATACCAATTATATTTTTCTCCGGTTTGTGATTGATCATCTTCCCAAAGGCCTGATCGGTTTATTGATTGCTGTTATTTTTTTGGCAGCCTGGGGCTCAATCGCTGCGGCCTTGAATTCTCTGGCTTCCTGTACCATTGTGGATTTTCACAAAAGATTTTCCAGGCATCTCATCACTGAAAAAAAACAATACACCCTTTCCAGGTGGTACACTTTGTTATGGGGAATTTTCTGCATTGCCATAGCCCAGTTGGCCTATAATATCGGCAATAGCCTCATTGAAGCGGTGAATGTTTTGGGCTCATTGTTTTATGGCGTGATACTGGGTATTTTCCTGGTGGCTTTTTATTTAAAGAGAATTGGAGCCACAGCGGTTTTTGCCAGCGCGGTGATTGTAGAAATATTTATTATTGTCATACATATACTTAACCAGAAAAAAATTGTCAGCCTTAGTTTTTTATGGTTAAATGTGATAGGCGCCATCGGTGTGATATTGCTGAGCAGCTTACTGAGCATAATGATGAGGACCAATAAAAGAGCCAGTGTTGGATCTGATTAATGTTGCGTCTTTTTTTTCGTGAGACGTGAAACGGCAGACGTCAAATGTGAATATCTCACGTCTATCGTTTCACGTCTCACGAAAAAAAATATCGCCAATCAGACTGTTTATTTCAACGAAGCAATCAGCTTTTCATTCAACACTACATAATCATTATTACCTGCTTCTTTGGACAATTGCATTGATTTTTGTGCCGTTGCAATTGCATCCTGCTTCTTCCCCAATTTTGCCTGGCACCTGGCTTTTTGATAAAACATAAAAAATGCTTTGGGATTTTGATCTGTTGCTTTATTGAACCATTCCAATGCTTTATTCAGATCTTTTCCATTGTCGAGGTAGTATAGCGCTGCACTATAATAAGGACGATTGTCTTTATTCATAATATCGTCAATTTGAGCCATTACATTTGCATCTATTTCTGTTTTGATGGGTAAGGAAACAACGGTTTTGTCCCAAACCAATTGCAGGTCGCAGCTACTACCGGTAACATTATTAAATAAAATGCTAAACGTTTCTAGAGGGAATGGCAATTCATTAACTGTTACAGTAACGCGCACCACATCCTGGTCCTGTTTGTATTGAGATGGATTGGTTACATCCAGTTGCCGGGTAATGATTACAATCCATTCATTGGCGCCCGGAATGGTAAGCAGCCCGTATTTCCCTGCGGTTACTTTTGTTCCGCCAATGATCACATCATCTCCAAATGTTATGGTAGTGGCGCCATTGGCCCCCGTGCGCCATATTTTTCCGTACGGAACGAGATCACCAAAAATCTGCCTCGATTTTATTCCGGGTCGGGAATATGATAATTCAATGGAGGACAAACCAAAATCTTGTTTCACATATTGCGGGGGAGAGGATGGGGGTGTTTTTAATTGTTGTGCAGAGGCTCCGGTATAAAATATGCATGCCAGCAAAAAGAGACTGATTAGTTTTTTCATAAAAGAAATTTTTGAATTGCGAATGTAAAACAATCGGGGAGTAAAATATCAATTAGTTTGAAGAGGCGGTCAGTAAGTTACGGTCACAGTTATATTTGCTTTTTTTCCTTTTAATAATTTCCAGGCCGGCCCGTCTTTAATGAGGCGAATGGCTTCTTCGTCATAACCGGGCCCCAGGGATTGTTCGATGGCAAAACGAGAAAGGGTCCCTTTTTGATTGACTATAAATGAAACCACCACCGGTCCCCTGAGCCCTACACTATCTTGCGGAGCTTTCTTGTTTCTTTCCAGGTATTTATTGTATTCCACCCATCCAATCAGGGGTGCGGCATCCTGTGCGGTTTGTTGGCGCATATCGGTTTTTCTGCGTTTACTCGAACCCGTGGTTACTACTTCCTGCAAATTATTTTTGTCTTCGCGCAGTATGATGATATTCGGAGAACTATTCTTACTCAAATCTATCACCGCAGGTTCATACCCGGCAGAATTGACTTTTGCAACTACGGTTGAATCAGTATCTTTTATATTTAGCTTGAAGTTGCCATTGTTGTCGGTAATGGCGGCTATTTTTTTATCTTTCAGTTCGACAGAAGCTGCAGCAATGGGTTTGTTATGCTGATCAGTGACTTTGCCTATAAAAGAATTTTGTTTGGGTGGTTGTTCAAAATCATCACTGCGCGCAATTGCTGCGGCCTTCAGCGGCGTTTCTTTTTCTGGCACTGAAGCGGGCTCTTTTCTTTTGTAGCTTGATTGATCTTCGACTGAAGCGACGGCGCCGCTATCAGATATATGCTCATCTTTATCTATTGTTTTCAGGCCGGTATTTTTTTTGCGCACCTCAGCACTGCGGCTGGGTTCTGATATTTTTGGATTACCGGGTGCAAGAACTTCCGTATCGCTTTTCGGGGAGGCTGCTCCGGGAACTGCAGTGGGCACCGAATCAATTTTCGACTCTATTGCTTTCTCCTTTGTTTGAGCAATTGATTTTTTTTCCGTTTCATTTCCACGGATAATGTAATAAGTGAATGTGCCGCTGAGCGCCAACACAAATACCACTGCAGCAACCTGCCACCAGTACCGGATGGAGAAAATGGGGATGATTTTATTTTTATCATTTGCCACACGTTGGTTTAATCGTTGACGCAGGTCGGCCATATCATTAGCCATTGCATTGCGACCGCCGCTTTGTAGCGACAGGCTCAACCCCTCTATTGCATCAGCCAGGAAAGGATCATCCAACGCTGCTTTTTCAATGGCATGCATTTCATCGGGAGACAGTTTTCCCTGCAAGTATTTTTCAATCATTGCGGCATTGTATGATTCGTTATTTTTTCCTTTTTCATTCATTGCTTGCGCTGTGAGTTTTTTGTTCTATACAAATTTTCAGGTTCCTTCGGCCATTTTGAATATGACTCCTTACCTTATTCCATTCCAGTCCCGTAATCACTTCAATTTCTTTATAGCATTTATTCTGCATGTAAAATAATTCTACGATTGATTTTTGTTCTGGTGAAAGGGTTTTGAGGCATTCGGTGAGCCGAACCAAGTGCTCTTCTTTTTCCATGATACCATTTAGATGCACACTTTCTGTCAATTGCATATAATCCGGATCAAACTCATTTATTTTGAAATTTTTTGATGATCGCAGTTGCATCAGGCAATGGTTTTTGGCTACCATATACAGCCATCCTTTGAAATTTTCTACCTCATGTTTTTTCAGTTTCGTAACCAGTTCTTCGAAAATAGCCAGCACTGCATCTTTTGCTGCTTCACCATCTTTAAGGTATTTCAGGCATACGCCATATACCAGTTCCATATAAGGTTGGTATAATATGCCGAGAGCCTCCAGCTTACCGGATTGCTTGTATAAGTTGATCAGTTCCTTGTCGCTAACTGAATTGGCTGATATGTTTTTTAAGAATGGCAATGATGAATGAATGCTGACTTTGGACTTCCAGCAGCCAAAGTTAAAAATCATTACGGCATTATGCAATTTTCAGAATTACTCGCAAAAAGAATTCTTATTGAAAATTACATGGATGCTAAGCAACTATTTTATTGCGGTATATAGT
>Ga0209069_10000852_pt1 | contig 14804 bp, 16 predicted proteins | sample Str013_2_FD_187202 | JGI IMG/M metagenome (GOLD analysis project Ga0209069, IMG submission 187202) | Freshwater sediment microbial communities in response to fracking from Pennsylvania, USA - Straight Creek_MetaG_SC_2013 (SPAdes) (version 2) | ecosystem: Environmental > Aquatic > Freshwater >...
GCCTTGTTGGCCAACCCAGCCGCCAGCCTATTGGTGAGCGAACTGCCTGCAACGGGTGATATTCTGACTGGCCAACGTGCTTCGATCATGGGGCGCTGTGTGAGGCTTGAAAATATTGAGGCCGCCAAGGCAGCCTATCTCGCTCTTCACCCTTACGCGAGCGGCTATGCCGGCTTCAGCGACTTTTCATTTTGGCGCCTTGAGCCTGAGCTTGTGCATGCTGTTGCGGGCTTTGGGCAAATTGCCACCATGCCCGCAACTGAAGTGTTTGGGGTTTAATTCAGGGCCTTTGCCACACCAACCATGGCGGGGCGCAAGCAGCGATCACCCACAGCAAAACCGGCCTGCATTTCCTGCATCACAGTGCCGGGTGGCTTTTCATTGGTTGGAACTTCATAGATTGCCTGATGAAAATTGGGGTCAAACTTCTGCCCCACCACATCAAGTTTGCGGATGCCGTGACGTTGGAACACGTTGAGCAACTCACGCTCTGTCATCTCAACACCGGTGATCAGATTGCGTTCAGCCTCTTGGGCCCGGTCACGCTCTTCTTGTGGCAAGGCCTGCAGGGCACGGCCCAGATTATCAGCAACAGACAATAGATCGCGCGCAAAATTTGTCGCCGCATAAAGCGTGGCTTCAGCCTTTTCACGCTCTGAGCGTTTGCGCAAATTTTCCATTTCAGCAGCCAACCGCAGCAGACGGTCTTTGGTGGCCGCCACTTCGTCTTTCAAGGTGGCGATTTCGGTATCGCGCGGATCCGCCATCGCCTCTTCCAGCGCGGCATCAATTTCAGTTTCTGGTGTTTGATTATCGTCGGTCATTTGCTTGCTCATGGGGCTGCATATCGGCAATCGCTCTGCAAAAATCAAGAGATCAAACGGCCAACCAATTTAGCCGTGTATTCAACCATCGGGATAATGCGTGCATAATTGAGGCGGGTTGGGCCAATCACACCCAAAACGCCCATGATTTTTTCATCCTTGTCGCGGAAGGGTGCGGCTATCAAAGAAGAGCCAGACATGGAGAATAGACGGTTTTCAGACCCTATATAGATGCGAACACCTTCAGCTTTTTCTGCCAAGCCCAACACTTCAACCAGGCCGCGCTTGTTTTCGATATCGTCAAACAGGCGGCGGATACGTTCCAAGTCCTCAGCGGCGCCTGGCTTTTCCAATAGATTGGATTGGCCTTTGACAATCAAATTGCGCGAGCTGAGGTCGTCAGCACCTGACCAAACGGCAAGGCCACTTTGAACCAGCCGTGCCGAAAGCTCATCCAGCTCATGGCGCAGCGTATCGACTTCGACACCCATGTGTCGGCGCAACTCGTCAATGCTGCGCCCTTGGGCCAGCTGGGACAGATAATTTGAGGCGCGAAGAAAACTTGCTGGCGGCATTCCAGCGGGCACATCCACCAGCCGGTTTTCAACATTGCCATCTTCGCTGACCAGGATCACCAAGGCACGGCCAGGCGAAAGATTGACGAATTCAATATGCTTGAGGCGCGCGTTGAATTTCGGGCTCATCACCAATGATGCACATTGCGAGAGGCCGGAAAGCATGGCTGAGGCCTCGCCTAAAACTTCTTCGGGCCTGCGATGTTGGCGGCCTGCTGCAATTTCCTTTTCAATGCGGGCCCGTTCAGCACCATCCATCGTGTTGAGTTGCAACAATGCGTCCACAAAAAAACGCAGACCAGCTTGGGTGGGAAGTCGGCCTGCCGAAGTGTGTGGCGCGTAAACGAGACCAGTGTCTTCCAAGTCCATCATTACGTTGCGAATGGAAGCAGGAGACAGGCCAGATAGATTGGACTTTGAAAGCGTGCGTGAACCCACCGGCTCCCCTGTGGCAATATAGGTTTCCACCAGATTGCGGAAAATATCGCGCGCTCTTTGATCCAGACCCTGCGGCCCAGATACAGCAGCCAGGGATGTGGGCTTCATCTCACCCATTTTGGGCTTCCCGCTGTTTCAAGGCATTGGGAGCAGGCTTGACGTGAATGCGCACTTTTCGAATGCGGCGCGCATCTGAATCAACGATCTCAAATTCCAAGCCTGACGGATGGCGGATGATTTCGCCGCGCGTTGGCACACGCCCCGCCATTTCAAACAGCAGGCCCGCCAAAGTGTCGGCTTGGTCTTCCTTGTCTTGCGGCAACAACACTACAGAAAGCAGCCCTTCCAATTTTGGAATTTCAATCTGGGCGTTGGCGACAAAGGTTTTGTCGTCAATGCGCGACAGCATATCGTCATCGTCATCGGTATCATGCTCGTCTGAAATTTCGCCGATAATTTGTTCCACCAAATCCTCGAGTGAAACAATCCCGTCAGTGCCACCATATTCATCCACCACAATAGCCAGATGGATATGAGAGGCTTTCATTTTCAACAACAGATCAGGCGCTGGCATGGACGGGGGCACAAACAGCACTTCACGGCGCAAGCTGCCATGTTGGCTGACCATGGAGGAGAGTTCCTTGGCGGGAAGTTCAAGGCCAGTTTCAGCAGTGCCACGCACCTTGCGCTTTTTGCCCTTGCCGGTCATCCAGCGCAAGAAATCCTTGACGTGCACCATGCCGGCAATGTCATCAAGACTGTCGCGGTAAATCGGCAGCCGGGAATGATTTGCTTCAATGAACTGCTCAAGCAATTCACGCATGGTGGAACTTTCGCTTACCGCCACAATGTTCACGCGTGGCACCATCAAATCTTTGACGCGCGTATCGGAAAAGCCGATTACGTTGCGCATCATCGAGCGTGCATCACGCGGCAAGGACTGCGCGCCATTTTCTTCGGCGTGATTTTCAAAAGCGGTCTCGAGCGTCTGCCCAAGATCGGAGTTTTTTGTGCCCGCCATGCGCCACAGCCTGCTGAGGAGTGGGGGCCTTCTAATTTCGTTCATGCTCAGTCTTCTAGCACATAAGGATTGGCAATGCCCAGTTTTGCGAGAATGCGAATTTCCCTCGCTTCCATTTTCGCGGCTTCCTCGTCTTCCATATGGTCATGACCAACAAGATGTAAAAGGCCGTGAACTGTGAGGTGAACGGCATGTTCCCGCAAAGTAATGCCCGCGGCCTTGGCTTCTTTCATGCAGGTTTCATAGGACAGGATAACATCCCCCAGCGGTTTGACTTCACCGCGTGGCAGCTTTTGGGCTGCGGCGGGAAATGACAACACGTTGGTTGGCTTATTTTTGCCGCGCCAATCGCGATTTAACAGTTTGACTTCTTGGTCGTTTGAAAGATTGAGCGCCGTAAGCTTGGCGCCGTCACGCTTGTTGAGCGCAAAAGCGTGAGCTTTGATAAGAAGTTCATCGAGCCCACGCACGCGTTTCCAACGCGCGTCAGCAAACGCAATATCCAACGCCATCAGACTTTGCCTTTGGCCAACTTTGCTGATCGCTTGTCATAGGCCTCAACAATACGGCCCACTAGCGGATGGCGCACGATGTCACTCGACAAGAAACGCGTAATGCCAATGCCTTTGACGCCATCAAGGATCGAGGTTGCTTCTATGAGGCCAGAACCTACACCTGAGGGTAAGTCAATCTGTGTTGGATCTCCCGTGACCACCATGCGACTGCCTTCGCCCAAGCGGGTGAGGAACATCTTCATTTGTTGGGGCGTTGTGTTCTGGGCTTCATCCAAAATGATGAAGGCAGAAGCAAGTGTGCGGCCACGCATGAAGGCCAAGGGCGCAATTTCAATCTGGTTTTCAGCGAGACTTTTCTGCACCAAGCTTTGCGGCATCATGTCGTGAAGCGCATCATAAAGCGGGCGCAGATAGGGATCGACTTTTTCCTTCATGTCGCCTGGCAAAAAGCCTAGTCGCTCGCCCGCTTCAACGGCAGGGCGCGACAGGATGATGCGGTCAACTTCACCATTCATCAGGGCTTCAGCCGCACAGGCCACAGCGAGATAGGTCTTGCCCGTGCCCGCAGGGCCGGTGCCGAACACCAACTCGTGTTTGCGGATCTGTTCGATATAGGCCTGTTGATTGGGGGTGCGGGCGTTGATGGTTTTGCGTCTGGTGCGCACACCACCGTCTGCACTGCCTTCAGCTTCGGCGGCTTTGACCATGCGCACGGCACCGTCAATTTCGCCGCGGTTGATTTCCACACCGCGCGAGGCCTTGGCGTAAAGATGAACCAGCACATTGCGCGCCAATTCAGCTTGCTGCCTATCGCCCTTCACAGTGAGCCTGTTGCCGCGTGGATTTATGGCCACGCCCAATCGGTGTTCAATCTGTGCAAGGTTGGAGTCATGTTCGCCCAGCAACAGGGCCATGACATGGTTGTCATCAAAGGTGAGGGATAAAGACCCCTCTTCGGTTTCGGCGGCTCTCACAGCAAGGGCGTTGCGGTTCAAACGGCGTTAGCTCCTTATGTTGGACTCAACAGGGCTATAATGCCCTGAAAGTGAGTTGGGGCCAATAGATTTAATTTCAACCTTTGCGATGTCCCCAATCTTCAGATTTCCGGCCTCAAGGTGCACAGATTGAAGATAGGGCGAGCGACCGATGAGCTGTCCTGCTTGACGGCCAGCTTTTTCCAGCAACACGTCAAAGCTTTTGCCAACGCATGAGGCATTGAAAGCCAAGGTTTGTTCAAGGATCAAGCTTTGCAATCTGGCCAGACGTTCATTCTTCACGTCTTCATCAATCTGGTCAGCACGTTCGGCCGCAGGCGTTCCGGGGCGCGGCGAATATTTGAAGGAATAAGCTGACGCGTAATTCACTTGCTTGACCAAGCGCAGGGTGTCTTCAAACTCTGCGTCTGTCTCACCGGGAAAGCCCACGATGAAGTCGCCAGAGATCGCCATGTCTGCGCGGGCTTTGCGCATGCGTTCGATGATTTGGACATAATGCGCAGTTGTGTGGCCGCGGTTCATGGCTTTGAGAATGCGGTCATTGCCGGATTGAATAGGCAGATGCAGATAAGGCATCAATTTGTCATTCTGCGCATGGGCCTCAATCAGATCGTCGGTCATGTCACGCGGATGGCTGGTGACATATCTGATGCGTTCAATGCCTTTGACCTGTGACAGTTGCGTGACCAGCCGCGCCAGACTTTCTGGGCCACTTGCCCCTTGCCCACGATAGGCATTTACATTCTGGCCGAGCAAGGTGACTTCACGCACGCCTTTGGCCGCGAGCTTTTCGGCTTCCGTTAGAATCTGTTGCACAGGCCGTGAGAATTCCGCGCCACGTGTATAGGGCACGACGCAGAAAGTGCAGAATTTGTCACAGCCTTCTTGAATGGTCAGGAAAGCCGCCACTGATGTGGAAATTTGGGGCCTGCTTTCAAGATCGGCGAATTTGTCAGAAACATCAAATTCCGTTTCGACAACGGATTTGCCGGTGTCTTGAAGTTGCTTCATTAATTGCGGAAGGCGGTGATAGGTTTGCGGGCCGAACACCAGATCAACTGCCTTGTTGCGTTTGGTGATTTCAGCACCTTCGGCCTGGCCAACGCAGCCCGCAACGGCAATCAGCATTTCTCGGCCAGTTTCAGCACGTTCCAGTTTTATGTCGCGCAGTCTGCCCAATTCGGAATAGACTTTATCGGCCGCCTTCTCACGGATGTGACAGGTATTAAGGATCACAAAGTCGGCGGCCTCAACGCTTTCAGTTTCTTCGTAACCAAGCGGAGCCAATACGTCGCGCATGCGCGATGAATCGTATACATTCATCTGGCAGCCATAGGTTTTGATGAGAACTTTTTTGCTCATAGGGTGGGGCCTAGCCCATTTTTGCGGCGGCGTGAAGATTTTCAGCCATGCAGATGCGGATGGTTCGTTCAGCCGCTTTGGTCAATGCCTTGCGATTGGCGAAATCAGCGGGATGAAGCGGTGGGTGAAAGACGATCTTCAATGCCAACGGGCCAGCTTTTAAAACCTGCCATAAATGAGGCGCCAAATCGCCCTCGCCATACCACGCCACAGTGGGCCGCTGACGCAGGGTAAGCGGGAGGCCATGTTGGCGCTGATAAATCAAGGTCACGGGTATAACCGGGGTTCCGGTTCGTTCTGCCGCCGCAACGAATGAAGACTTAAATGGCTTGATTGATTTGCCCGTATGCGTGGTGGCCTCTGGGAACAGCACCAGAGTTGAGCCATCGTTCAACCGCGTTTTGATTTCCTCTAGACTGGCAATGATTGATCGTTTGTTATCGCGATTGATGAAGATGGTGCCTTGCAAACGGGCCAACGCGCCAAAGAGTGGCCAGCTTCCAACTTCGCGCTTAGCAATCAGAGACAACGGCAAAACCGCGTTCAGGGCCGGAATATCTTTCCATGAAACATGGTTGGCTACAATCAACCCACTACGGGGCGGTGTGCCTTCAACTGTAATCTTCAGGCCCAACAGAGCGCTGAGCATTTTATTGTAAAGTTGAGGAACCCAGGTTTTTTTGCCGATGTCTGCATTTACCAAGAGCCATTGTGCCAACATCATCGGAGGCGTGAAGCTTACGAAAACAACCAGCTTTAAAGCCGCGATCACACTGCACATCAATTGAGATTCCGAAGCATCAGGATCGCATCGTCGCCCGTTGCGTAATATGATTTTCTTCTGCCGGATTCTGTGAAGCCCAGCTTGAAATAGAGCTGATGGGCAGCTGTGTTGGAGGCGGCAACATCGAGGAACATGGTTGTGGCCCCCAGTGCTCTTGCGGCCGGTAGGGCATGGCTGAGCAGCCTTGATGCCACGCCCAACTTTCGCCGCGACGGCAAGGTTGCAATGGTGAGCAACTCGGCTTGGTCAGTAATGCTGCGGATGATGGCAAAGCCCACCGCTTCATTGGCAATTTCGGCAAGTAAAGCCACAGTCCCGGTTACTTCAAACATGTTAGCTATTTCTTCAGCACTCCACCCCTTGGTGAAAGCGCTGTGATGCAGTGTTGAAAGTTTGGTTGCAGCATCGGCGTGAACTTGTTTCACAATCACTTGCGGCTTTGCATCAGGCGCGCGAATATAAACAGGTTCTGGCATCTGGTTTGTTGCGGCTTGCGATGCAGCCCATTGGGCAACGGCGATCAAATCGGGCGTGCCCGCCACAAAATCACTGGGGTCAACTTCTTCCACTGGCACCAATTCGATCTGATGCTGACCTCGAACTGAAACAAAGGCATAACCACTATTGCCACTGGGCAAGGCCAAGGTCTTTTGATCCGTGGACAGACGAAAGGCCTGCAATGTATCAGTCCCAATCACAGGAATGTTGCGCGCCAAGCCCAGAGCGCGCGCAAAGCTGAGGCCAATGCGCAGACCGGTGAAGGTGCCGGGGCCTGTGGTGACAGAGATACGTTCAATATCGCCAATCTTTTTACCAGAGCTGGCAATAACCCGCTGCACCATGGGGGCCAAGGCTTCGGCATGGCCACGTTGCATATCCAAGTGTTCTTGAGCGAGAGCATGTTTCTGGGAACTGTCAAACAGACAGACTGCGCAACGCGCCAGACACGTATCAATGGCAAGAACAAGCATGGCGGTCTCATCGGGCCAAGCGCCCAAAAGATCAAGGGTGGATCACGCCCTTGCGCAAAACGATATTGCCGTAGAGCCTTGCCTCTGAGGAAGCAACGATCGCGTAACAGCCCTTCACGCGGTTGTAGAAATCAGCCCCTACCAATGTTGTGACATGGCGCTTGGGCTCCCATTTCATTACGATCTTCTCAAAATCTTGAAAGACCGGCTCCATGCGTTTGGGATCGTTGTAAGCGGCGGGGCGGAAAACACAATCCGGCACCATTTCATCCAGAGGCATCACTGAAAGGATCGCGTCCAGCAAGGCTATGGCCGAATGGCCGTCGGCACGCACCAACCGCTTGGCATCTGTGTCTGCGGGATAGTTGCCATCGACAATGGCAATTTCATCACCGTGGCCCATGGCGCGCAAGGTTTTCAACAATTCTGGCCCCAACAATGGGTTTAGACCCTTCAGCATCACACGGTTCCTTTGAATAAGATGTCACGATCGATAATAAAATTGGCAAAGAGTGGCAAGCTTGCAGCACCGCGTGAGCGCGCATCAAAACCAATGCTGCCTTCTGTCAGAGTAAAACTGCTGATGCCGCTTTGGTTGAGCTTGGACAAAGCAACGCTGGTTGCTGCGACCAAGCGGGCGCGCACAGAGGTAGGCATGGCACCGTCAATGACGGCTTCAGAACATTCAGTGATGGCGGCAACTGCAACGACGGCGTGGGCAATGCCAGTGGCGGCGCGGCTTAGCCAATCGTCCAGTGGTTTGCCCATTGCACTCCAGTCATTTTCACTGTCCCACATAAATGAAGACTTCTTGCCACTGGCCTCAATGGCAGCTTCCAGCTTGTAGAGCGAAGCTGAATGGATCAATTGTTCAGCGCCGCCCCCGCTGCGCGGCACGGGTACTGAGCCCAAAGCGGCTGCATTGCCACTTCGGCCTTGCAGGAGCGAGCCGTTCAAGACCAACCCACCGCCGATGAAATAGCCAACATAGAAATAGGCAAAATCGGATGCCCGTGGCTGTTCGGCAAACAACAACTCTGCGGCGCAGGCGGCGGTTGCGTCATTGCAGGGGATCACCGGAAAATCGAATTTGGTCGCCAATTCTCCCGCCAGATTGAAGTTGCGCCAAGCTTCCAACGACTTGGGCGGCGCACCCATTTCTTCTTCCCAATTCCACAAATCAAAAGGGGCAGCCAAACCAAGGCCAGAAATGCGTTTACGCCCTGCAGATGTCAGGCCACCCAACAGTTTTTCCACCCCTGTTACGGCAAAATTCATGAGTTCAGTTGGTTCAGGAAAAAGATAGCGGAGGCGCAAACGTTCTCTCACCTTGCCGGCAAGATCAATGAGCAGCAATTCAGCTGATCTGCGGCCCACTTTCATGCCAATCGCAAAAGCGCCGTCAGGCTGAAGTGCAAAGGGCACCATGGGCTGCCCCACACGCCCGCGTTGCGGCTTGCCCGATACCACCAAACCGTTTGATTCAAGGGCTCGCACGATGACCGAAACGGTTTGAGCCGATAATCGAGTAAGGCGCGACAATTCAACCTTGGATAATTCGCCGTGACGACGAATGAGCGAAAGCACCAAGCGCTCATTATAGAGCCGAAGGCCCAGCTGGCTGGTGCCCCTGGCATCCTTCTGTAACGTTTCGTTTCGTCCCGGTTCAAAAAACATAATTGGAGGCTTCTTTTTGGGTAAGCATCCGTCAGGAGCAAAGCGCTGTCAATAATAAATCAGAGCGATTTACTTATTGACAGCGCTATGAAAAAGATTCCATGATTGTTTTTGAAAGCTTGGAGACCCGCTGGGCCTCCTGCATTCGCAACTGTAACTTAAGTGTACCCCTCAATGGGGTTTCCATGGGAGAAAACACGTGAAAGCAACTCTTAAAGCTGCTCTGGTTGGCGTCGCTCTGACCGGCTTTGCAACCACCGCAATGGCTGGCACATCTGCCTGCCTCATCACCAAGAACAACTCAAATCCTTTCTTCGTAAAGATGAAGGAAGGCGCTGAAGCCCAAGCTAAGGCTGCTGGCGTTGACCTGAAGTCATTTGCTGGCGTGAAGGACGGCGACGCTGCCCCACAAATCACAGCAATTGAAAACTGCGTTGCTGGCGGCGCAAAGGGCATTCTGATCACCCCATCCAACGACTCGGTGATCCCCGCTCTCAAGGCTGCTCGCGCCAAGGGCGTTCTCGTGATCGCACTTGACACCGGTTTGGGTGACAAGGACGCTCAGGACATCACCTTCGCAACCGACAACTTTGAAGCTGGCACCCTGATCGGCGCTTGGGCCAAGGCTCAGCTCGGCGACAAGGCAAAAGATGCCAAGATTGCTATGCTTGACATCAACAAAGACAACATCTCGGTTGACGTTGCTCGCGACACCGGATTCCTCAAGGGCTTCGGCATCGAAGTTCCTGACCTGAAGGTCATGGGTTCTGAAAAAGACGCCCGCGTTGTTGGTCACGGCTCTTCGGATGCAAATCCTGAAGGCGGCCAAAAGGTCATGGAAGCTTTGCTCGCCAAGGATCCATCCATCAACGTTGTTTACACCATCAACGAACCAGCTGCTGAAGGCGCTTTCGCTGCCCTCAAAAAGGCTGGCAAGGAAAAGGGTGTTCTCATCGTTTCAGTTGACGGCGGCTGCCCAGGCGTGAAGAACGTTGCTGGCGGCGTTATCGGTGCAACTTCGCAACAGTATCCTTTGTTGATGGCCTCCAAGGGCATTGACGCTATTGCTGCTTTCGCCAAGGACGGTTCCAAGCCAAAGGTTTCAGAAGGTCTTTCCTTCATGAACACCGGCGTGAACCTGATCACCGACAAGCCAGCTGCTGGTGTCAAGTCTATCGACACCAAAGAAGGCTTGGCTAAGTGCTGGGGCTAATAGCCTGACTAAGTATTGAACTTTGCGAAGGGCGGCATTAGTGTCGCCCTTCGTATATGTAGTGAAGGGTGGGTTAGGCAACATCTCTCCCTTTTGTCCGTCACCCCTGCGAAGGCAGGGGCCCAGCTTCTTGGTGACGAACTCGTAATTAAGTAGCTGGATCCCCGCCTTCGCGAGGATGACGATCTAAGAGGTTATGGGGTTTAAGGAGCGAGGGAGAATATAAAATGAGCGAGCAAAAATCGCCGACGAAAACGATTTCAGATTTTGAGGCCAAGCTGTCAGAGGCAGACAAGAATGTCGCCGCGTTTGATACTTCGAAGCTTGGGGTGCTATTTAGGATTCGTTCTTTTTTGCGCGACAATCCAACGTCGATTCCAGCTTTCATTTTGCTATTGAGCATTGTTGGCTTTGCGCTGAACGCCCTGTTCTTCAACCCAAACAACTTCATATCAACAGCGGTAGCCAACGCCATTCTGGTACAAGTTACTGTGGTGGGCATTGCGGCAATCGCCCAAACGTTGATTATCCTCACCGCCGGCATTGATCTGTCGATTGCTCCGATATTGGTGATCAGCTCGATGATCATGGGCAAGCTTGGCACTGAATCTGGTGTGCCCGTCTGGATCTGTGTGCCGCTTGGCATTTTTTTGGCAGGCCTGATGGGTTGGGTGAATGGCGCCCTCATCGCTTATGTAAAAATTCCACCCTTCATCACCACCTTGGGCACGCTGAACATTTTTGTGGCTTTGAAGCTTTGGTACACGGATGCACAATCCGTGCGCCCCAACGATCTTGAAGAAAAGGCTCCCGGACTTTTGGATTTTGGCAATAGTCTGAATATCGGCTTCAAAGACGGCTTCCACATTACCTACAGCACTGCCGCCAAGATCGTGCCGCCCCTTCCAGGTGATATCACCATCCTGCTCGGCACGGTGGTCATGCTGCTGCTGGCCGCACTGGCTTGGTACATGCTTTACCGTACCCCTTGGGGTCGACATGTTCACGCCATTGGTGATGACCCGGACGCAGCTATGCTGTCAGGCATTCAAGTGAGCCGCACCCTGGTTTCTGTCTATGCTGTTGCAGGCCTCATCATTGGTGTTGGTGCCTGGGTTTCGATTGGCCGTGTGGGTTCGATTTCTCCCATCGCCTTTGAAACCATCGCGCTGGATACGATTACGGCCGTGGTGATTGGTGGCACATCGCTGTTCGGTGGCCGCGCCTCCATCGCTGGCTCGGTTCTGGGAGCCCTGATTGTGGGCGTATTCACGACCGGCCTGCAAGTGGCTGGCGTTGACAGCTTCTGGCAATATTTCGCCGCGGGCAATTTGATCCTTGCTGCCGTGGCGCTTGATCAATGGTTGAGGAAGGCTTCACAATGAGTGCTAAAAAAGTGGGAAGTGCCACAAAAGTGGCTGCGAAGAAAAAGCCAACGCGCAGGGCTGACGTCAAATCTCCTGCGGTGGTTCATTTCGAAGCCGTCAGCAAGGCGCCGATCAATCCGAATCTGGAAAAGCAACAGCCGATCCTGATGACGCGCGGCTTGGTTAAGCGCTACGGCACCGTGGTGGCCTTGGACAATGCAGATTTTGACCTTTACCCCAATGAAGTTTTGGGGGTGATTGGCGATAACGGTGCTGGCAAATCCACACTGATCAAATCTCTTACCGGCGCTGTGACACCTGACTATGGTGAAATCACGCTTGAGGGAAAAGTTGTGCATTTCCGTTCACCGCAAGATGCCCAGAAGAACGGCATTGAAGCGGTTTATCAGAACCTGGCTTTATCTCCGGCTTTGTCAATTGCTGATAATATGTTCTTGGGCCGTGAGCTGCGTAAGCCAGGGCCACTTGGAAAATTCCTGCACCTGTCCGACCGTTCACGCATGCAGAAATTTGCCCGCGAGAAACTGTCTGAACTTGGGTTGATGACGATTCAGAACATCAACCAAGCCGTGGAAACGCTATCCGGCGGTCAACGCCAAGGTGTGGCAGTGGCGCGAGCTGCAGCCTTTGGTTCCAAGGTTGTGATCATGGATGAGCCGACGGCAGCGCTGGGCGTGAAAGAATCACGCCGCGTTTTGGAATTGATCCGCGACGTCAAAAAGCGTGGGCTTCCAATTGTGTTGATCAGCCACAACATGCCTCACGTGTTTGAGGTTTGTGACCGTATTCATATTCACCGTCTCGGACGACGCCTCTGTGTGATCAATCCGAAAGAATATACCATGTCGGATGCCGTGGCTTTCATGACCGGGGCCAAAGAGCCGCCGAAGGAATTGCTGGGCTAATGCCTTCGCAGTCTGAACTTGCAAGCCTCATCCGCCAAAAAGCGGCTGGGGCTTTGCGGTTTCTGGTGGGCATTGCCGGGCCTCCTGGGGCTGGCAAATCAACCATTGCTGAGTCCTTGCGCGCTGAACTGGTGAGCCAAGGCGAGAGCGCCATCGTTGTGCCCATGGACGGGTTTCATTTTGATGATGCAGTGCTCGATGCGCGTGGCCATCGTTCGCGCAAAGGTGCGCCGCATACGTTTGATGTGGCGGGCTTTGAAGTGTTGCTGAAGCGGATCAAGGCGCGCGAGTCTGACATTGCCATTCCGGTTTTTGACAGGGCGCAGGAATTCTCGCGCGCTGGCGCTTCAATCATTTCTGCCGATACCAAATTCATTCTGGTGGAAGGCAATTATCTCTTGCTCAAACAAGCAGGCTGGCAAAATCTAAAGCCTCTGTTTGATTTCACTGTCTTTCTCAATGTGCCGGAAGCTGAACTGGAACGCCGCTTACTGGAACGTTGGCGCGGGTTTGGCTTTGACGAAGCAACGGCACGTGAGAAGGCATTGGGAAATGATATTCCCAATGCCAAAACAGTTTTGCGTGAAAGTGCGAAGGCAGATTTAGTTCTTTAGCCGCCATCGCCCACAAAGCCCGCTGCGGCTATGCCTGCCAGCGCTGCGATCTCATCATTGTCTGAGGTGTCGCCCGATACGCCGATGGCACCGACAATTGCGCCTTCTTTGGTTTTGATTAAAACACCGCCCGGCACTGGCACAACGGCCCCTTGAATGGCAGAGACAGCGCCCACCAGAAAATGCGGCCGGTCTTTGGCAACTTTTTCCAAAGCCCTCGTGCCCATGTTGAAGGCCATTGCACCATTGGCCTTGGCGCGGGCCACATCAAAGCGCGCCAATGATGAGCCGTCCGAGATTGCAGCAGCAACCACCGCCCCGCGCATATCAACAACCACAGCCCCCAAAGGGCGCATCTTGGCATCACGGCCATGGGCGAGGGTTTTATCGAGAATGGTTTGGGCGGCGGCAAGGGTGAGGGACATAGGTGGCTCCATTTGTGTTTCAACTATCACATTGCAATTGGTTTCGTCACCCGCCGCATCGTCAAATTTATACGTCCGCCTTCTTTCAGCAAAGTCGATGTGCCACTCAACACGCGGTCAATGCCATGGAAACTGAGCCTCGACGCGCCGCCCATCACCAGCACATCGCCGGAACTTAATTTCACCGTTTGGGTTTTGCCTCCGCGCTCATGGCCGCCCCAGCGGAACACGCCTGTGTCTCCCAGCGACACACTCAACACTGGCGCATCAAAATCTTCTTCATCCTTATCTTGATGCAGGCCCATTTTTGCGCCTTGCTGATAGAAGTTGACTAGGCAGGCTTCTGGCGGGTGGGCATAGCCAGCGTAACGCTGCCAGAGTTCCAGCAAAAGTTCCGGCATGGCGGGCCAAGGCTGGCCCGTCTCAGGGTGGACTTGCTGATAGCGATAGCCATTTCTATCTGCCACCCAGCCCAGCGGGCCCAGATTTGTCATGCGCACTGAGAACGGCCTTCCGGTGCGCGGCATTACAGGTGTGAACAACGGGGCCTGCTTCACGGCAGCGCGCAAAGCCTCAACCAGGGTTTCTTGTGCGGTGCGGTCCAGAACCTCTGGAAAATGCTTCATGGGAGGGCCTCAAGAATCTTGCTGCAAAACCTTGTATGGCTTGGCGGCCCTGCCTATATAGCCCCTCGAACGGTCAGTGGTGCATCAATCGCGCCACTATGGCCAAAGTTGTTTATGCGGGGGCAAAAGCCCGGTGCCTAACGGGGCCGAAGCTGAAACCCGCCAGAGGAGAATGAGATATGTCGAAAGTTATTGGTATTGATCTTGGCACCACAAATTCATGCGTGGCCGTTATGGAAGGCAAGAACCCAAAGGTGATCGAAAACGCCGAGGGTGCCCGCACCACGCCGTCAATCGTGGCTTTCAACACCGAAGGCGAAACCTTGGTTGGCCAGCCTGCCAAACGCCAAGGTGTGACCAACCCCGAAAACACTTTCTTTGCCATTAAGCGCCTGATTGGCCGCCGCATGGATGACCCGATGGTGGCCAAAGATAAGAAGCTTGTGCCTTACAACATCATCAAGGCTGACA
>Ga0209069_10000853_pt1 | contig 14792 bp, 12 predicted proteins | sample Str013_2_FD_187202 | JGI IMG/M metagenome (GOLD analysis project Ga0209069, IMG submission 187202) | Freshwater sediment microbial communities in response to fracking from Pennsylvania, USA - Straight Creek_MetaG_SC_2013 (SPAdes) (version 2) | ecosystem: Environmental > Aquatic > Freshwater >...
GACTTCAGTTCGGGATGGAATTGTACGCCGATGAACCAGGGATGATCCTCGTATTCGACGATCTCCGGCAGCACGCCGTCGGGTGACAATCCCGAAAAGCGCAAGCCGTGCTGTTCAAGTCGATTCTTGTAGGCGGTGTTGACCTCATAGCGGTGGCGGTGGCGTTCAGAAATCTCGGTGGCGCCGCCATAGACTTCCGACACCCGGCTGCCGCGTTTCAGCGTTGCCGGATAGGCGCCAAGCCGCATGGTGCCGCCAATGTCGCCAGATTGCGCGCGCTTCTCAAGTTCGTTGCCACGCAGCCATTCGGTCATCAAGCCGACCAGCGGCTCCGACGTTGGGCCGAATTCGGTGGAATTGGCGTTTTCGATGCCGACCAGATTTCGCGCCGCTTCGATCACAGCCATCTGCATGCCGAAGCAGATGCCAAAATACGGCACGTCGCGCACCCGCGCGAATTGCGCCGCACGGATCTTGCCCTCCGCGCCGCGCTGGCCGAAGCCGCCGGGCACCAGGATGCCGTTGACGTGCTCAAGGAACGGCGCGGGGTCTTCATTCTCGAACACCTCGCTTTCGATCCAGTCGAGATTGACCTTCACCTTGTTGGCGATGCCGCCATGCGAGAGTGCCTCGATCAACGACTTGTAGGCGTCCTTCATGCCGGTATATTTGCCGACGATCGCGATCGTGACCGCGCCTTCGGGGTTGCGCACCCGCTCGTTGATCACATTCCAGCTTTGCAGCGCCGGCGCAATCCTGGATTCGATGCCGAAGGCGGCCAGCACCTCATCGTCGAGGCCGGCGGTGTGGTAGGCCTCCGGCACGGCATAAATATTGTCCGCGTCGCGCGCCTCGATCACAGCGCTTTCGCGCACGTTACAGAACAGCCCGAGCTTGCGCCGTTCCTCCTTCGGGATCGGCCGGTCGGTGCGGCACAACAGGATATCCGGCTGGATGCCGATCGACCGCAATTCCTTGACCGAATGCTGGGTCGGCTTGGTCTTGAGTTCGCCGGCGCTCGGGATGAACGGCAGCAGCGTCAGGTGAATGTAAATCGCATGGTCGCGCGGCAGTTCGTTCTTGAGCTGCCGGATCGCCTCGAAGAATGGCAGGCCTTCGATGTCGCCGACAGTGCCGCCAATCTCGACCAGCACGAAATCATATTCTTCGTTGCCCGAGAGAACGAATTCCTTGATCGCGTTGGTGACATGCGGGACGACCTGGATCGTGGCCCCGAGATAATCGCCGCGGCGTTCCTTGGTGATGATGTCCTGATAGATACGGCCCGTCGTGATGTTGTCGGCCTTGGTCGCGGGCCGCCCCGTGAAGCGCTCGTAATGGCCGAGATCGAGATCAGTCTCGGCGCCGTCGTCAGTGACGAAAACTTCGCCGTGCTGGTAGGGCGACATCGTTCCGGGATCGAGATTGAGATAGGGATCGAGCTTGCGCAGCCGTACCTTGTAGCCGCGCGCCTGCAGCAGGGCACCAAGTGCCGCCGAGGCCAAACCCTTTCCGAGCGAAGACACCACGCCGCCGGTGATGAAAATGTACCGCGCCATGGGACTTAACCTTTAAAGCCACAGGTCCGATTCGCCAAAGCGAATCCGAAGCCATGGCAAACAATCTGCCGGGCTGTGGGTGACGTAAATTTCAGAATGTTATCAGAGCATTGATGGCGATTTCTGATGCAGGCCGGTAGCTGCGGGCCTGCATGGCCACCCCGCGTTATTGCGAACGTGGCGCCTGCGGCCCCGTTGGCGCGGGCGCATTCTGTTGCTGCTCGTCCGCCTTTTTCAGCGAATCCAGGATGCCACCGCTGGTCGGGGCGGTCACCGGTGCACCTCCAGGTGCCGGTTGCGACTGCGAGGTCGGCGCAGTCCCGAGAATCGAGCTAGGCTTGCGGTCGGAACCTGCGACCCAGGCCAAAAACAGGCTGGTCGCAAAGAAGCCTGCCGCCAATATCGCGGTCGTGCGCGACAGCAAATTGGCGGTGCCGCGGCTGGACATGAAGCCGGCGCCGCCGCCCATGCCCAGGCCGCCACCCTCGGATTTCTGCAGCAGCACAGCGCCGATCATTACGGCGACGATCATGAGGTGAATGACGATAACGACGGTCTGCATCTCTAACCTTCCGTCGCAAACCGAAATTGCCGGGTTCCGGCAGATCTCTGGGACTTGCGGGTTCTTGAAGTTGCGCGGTGTTACACGATCGGACCGGGCATTGTCACCCCTGATACATCCGGCCCTAGCTAGGGGCAGCCTGCCGCTATCGCAAGGAAATCGGCCGCTTTCAGGCTGGCGCCCCCGACCAGCGCGCCGTTGACATTGGTGACCCCCATCAACTCGGCCGCATTCGAGGGTTTTACGGAGCCACCATAGAGAATGCGGACCCTGCTGCCGTCGCTCCTCAGTCGGTCAGTTAGAAAAACTCGGATAAACCCGTGAACTTGCTCGACATCTTCGATCGTGGGGGTGAGGCCGGTGCCGATTGCCCAGACCGGCTCGTAGGCGACCACCAGATTGGCCGAGGTCGCCGCATCCGGCAGCGACCCCTTGAGCTGCCCGCCGCAAATATCCAGCGTCTGCCCGCCATCGCGCTGCGCCCGCGTTTCGCCAATGCAGACGATAGCGGTCAGGCCCGCGCGCCAAGCCGCTTCGGCCTTTTGCCGCACCTGCGCGTTGCTCTCGCCGTGATCCGCGCGTCGCTCGGAATGGCCAACGATGATGGCGCTCGCCCCGGCATCAGCCAGCATTTCCGCCGAGAGATCGCCGGTATGAGCGCCAGACGCCTTGGGATGACAATCCTGGGCACCGACCGCGAGGTTTTTCGCGCCGCCTACCTTACCGGCGAACGCCGAAATCAGTGTGGCCGGCGGGCAAACGAGCAGATCGGTCCTGGTCGAGATCGCGGCGGCGCCCACAAGTATGGCCGCGAATTCGGCCATGGACGAGGAAAGGCCATTCATTTTCCAGTTGCCGGCGATCAGCGGCCGGATGGTATCGGTCATATCTCAACTCTCGCTCATGTCAGATCCTATGCGCTAGCAGAGGCTTGCCGACAGTTCCAGATACCCGCTGCGGCGGCTTCTGGCCGTTAACTGTCTCACTTGGCCGGCGCGGCTGAGGTTGCGAGGGGACGCCGGCCACTTTATGATGCGTTATCAACTCGGTGACGCCTTTTTGTCGAATTCGGTCGCGAATTCGCGCGGGCACGAGCCGGTTCCCTCCTGAAAAACAAGTTGGACCCATGCTTCGAGGAATGCGGAAAGCCTCATCAAACTGGCTCGGCAAGATCATCATGGCCACGGTGATGGGCGTGTTGATCGTGAGTTTCGGGGTCTGGGGCATCGCCGATATCTTCCGGGGATTTGGCCAGTCGACGCTCGCCAAGATCGGCCGCACTGAAATTTCGGCCGAGCAATTCCGCCAGATCTACACCGACAAGCTGCAGCAGCTCGGCCGCCAGTTCGGCCGCCCCCTGACCATGGACCAGGCCCGCGCCTTCGGACTCGACCGGCAGGTGCTGCAACAAACCATCGCCGAAGCCGCGCTCGATGAGGAAGCCCGCCGCATGGGGCTCGGTCAATCCGAAGCCGAGACCATGCGGATGATCTACAACGACCCCAACTTCAAAGGATTGGGCGGCACGTTCGAACCGGCGCGTTTCCAGTCCGTGATCCGGCAGTTCGGCTATAGCGAGCAACGTTATCTCGCCGAACAGCGGCGCGTCGGGCTGCGGCGCCAGATCGCCGGCACGCTCTCCGCCGGGCTTGAGCCGCCGAAGCTGCTGGTCGACGCGCTCACCCGCTTTCAGAACGAGCAACGCTCGATCGACTACATCAAGCTCGATGCCGCGCAGGCAGGGACGATCGATGCGCCCTCGCCCGAGACGCTGGCGGCCTATTTCGACGACCACAAGACCCAGTTCCGCGCGCCCGAATACCGCAAGCTCTCCTTCGTGGCGATCACGCCGGAAGAAATCGGCAAATGGAGCGAGGTGTCCGACGACGACGCCAGAAAGGCTTTCGACCTGCGCCGCGACAAGCTCGGTACGCCGGAGCGGCGCGAGGTATCGCAGATGGTGTTTCCGACCGTCGAGGACGCGCTGGCGGCACGCGGTCGCATGACGTCCGGCATGTCGTTCGACGATCTCGCCAAGGAGCGTAACCTCAACCTCTCCGACGTCGACCTCGGCATGATCGCGAAATCCGCGATCATCGATCCCGCCATCGCCGACGCGGCGTTCTCGCTGCCTTCGGGCGAGATAAGCCAGCCGCTGCAGGGCCGGTTCGGTGTCGCTCTCGTCAAGATCGGCAAGATCGAACCCGGCGTCACGCCCTCTTATGAGAGCATTGCGGCCAACGTAAAGAAGGAAATCGCAACCGAGCGGGCGCGGGCCAAGGTCGCCGAACTCCACAACAAGATGGAAGACGAACGCGGCGGCGGCGCCAGCGTCGTCGAGGCCGCGCAGAAGCTTGGGCTGACCGCCACGACCATCGATGCCGCCGATCGCTCCGGCCGCCTTCCGAACGGTCAACCCGTAACCAACGTTCCGCGCGGCCTCGATGTGGTCTCACAGGCCTTCAACAGCGATGTCGGGGTCGACAACGATCCGATCCAGTTCGGTGGCGGCTATGTCTGGTACGATGTACTCGGCATCACTCCGTCGCGGGAACGCACCCTCGATGAGGTCAAGGACCAGGTCGACGCGCGTTGGCGGGAAGACCAGGTCTCGAGCAAATTACGAAGCAGAGCGACCGAGATGGTCAAGAAGATCGAGAATGGCGGCAACCTCGCGGAAGAAGCCGCTTCCGTGGGATCGAAGGTCGAGACCGCTGCGGGATTCCGGCGCGATGCCTCGCCTGCCGGCGTGCCCGCGAGCGCGATCACCGCGGCATTCCGTACCGCCAAGGATGGCGTCGGGCAAACCTCCGGGGCCGGAGGCAACGAATGGATCTTGTTCCGCGTCACCGATGTCAGCGTACCACCGGCGGACATCGCCTCGGACGACGTGAAGAAACTGAAGGAAACGCTGCAGCGCGGGCTGAGCGATGAACAACTCGCGCAATACGTAACGAAGATCGAAGCCGAGATCGGGACGTCGATCAATCAGGCCGCCTTCGCGCAGGTGACGGGCGCTAATAATTAACCCTCCCCGAAAGCACGCGATGGACGAACTGAAATCTATCATCGGAAAGGTCGCCACCGGCGCGACGTTGTCGCGCGACGAGGCGGCAAGCGCGTTCGACAGCATGATGTCGGGTGAGGCAACCCCCTCGCAGATGGGCGGCCTGCTGATGGCGCTGCGGGTGCGCGGCGAAACCGTCGACGAGATCACCGGCGCAGTAACGGCGATGCGCAGCAAGATGCTGAAGGTCGAGGCGCCAGCCGATGCCGTGGATGTGGTCGGCACCGGCGGCGATGGCTCCGGTTCGGTCAACGTGTCGACCTGCGCTTCCTTTATCGTCGCCGGTGCCGGCGTGCCCGTTGCCAAACACGGCAACCGGGCGCTGTCGTCGCGGTCGGGATCTGCCGACGTGTTGTCGTCGCTCGGGGTCAAGATCGATCTCACGCCCGATCGGGTTAGCCGCTGCGTGCAGGAAGCCGGGATCGGCTTCATGTTCGCGCCCGCGCATCATCCCGCCATGAAGAATGTCGGTCCGACCCGGGTCGAACTCGCCACGCGAACGATCTTCAATCTGCTGGGGCCGCTGTCCAATCCGGCCGGCGTCAGGCGGCAGATGGTCGGGGTGTTTTCCCGGCAGTGGGTCCAGCCGCTGGCGCAGGTCCTGAAGAATCTCGGCGCCGAGTCGGTCTGGGTGGTTCACGGCTCCGACGGGCTGGACGAAATCACCCTCACCGGACCGAGCTTCGTCGCGGCGCTCGAAAACGGCAATATCCGCACCTTCGACGTCACGCCGGAGGAAGCCGGCCTGTCCCGCGTCGGCGGCGAAGCGCTGAAGGGTGGCGACGCCAATGCCAACGCGGTGGCGCTGCAAGCCGTGCTCGACGGCAAGCCGGGCGCGTTTCGCGACGTCGCGCTGCTGAATTCCGCGGCGGCGCTGATCGTGGCTGGCCGGGCCAAGAATTTGAAGGAAGGCGTGGCACTCGGCACCAGGTCGCTGGACAGCGGTGCCGCGGCCGCACGGCTGAAGCATCTTGTCGCGGTTTCCAACGACTGAAAGCGGAAAGCCTGCGATGTCCGATATCCTGAGCAAGATCGAGGCCTACAAGCGCGAGGAGATCGCGGCCGCCAAGCGCGCGCGGCCGCTCGCCGCCGTCGAAGCCCTCGCCGCTTCAGCCTCCCCGCCCCGCGGATTCGTTCGTGCGATACGGGAAACACTTTCGCGCGGTGAATATGCGCTGATTGCCGAGGTGAAGAAGGCGTCCCCGTCCAGGGGCCTCATCCGTGCCGATTTCGACCCGCCGGCGCTCGCCAAGGCCTATGAGGCCGGCGGCGCTGCGTGTCTCTCGGTACTCACCGATACGCCTTCGTTCCAAGGCCATCTCGATTTCTTGGTGGCCGCGCGCGCGGCGACCAGCCTTCCGGCGCTGCGCAAGGATTTCATGTTCGACACCTATCAGGTGGTCGAGGCGCGCGCGCATGGCGCTGATTGCATCCTCATCATCATGGCGGCGCTCGACGATGCCGCCGCCGCGGACATCGAGGACGCCGCTATCGCGCATGGCATGGACGTGCTGATCGAAATCCACGACCGCGCCGAGCTTGACCGAGCGCTGAAGCTTCGCTCGCCGATGATCGGCGTCAACAACCGCAACCTGCGCACCTTCGAGACCACGCTGGCGACCAGCGAAGCGTTGGCACCGCTTATCCCGAGCGAACGCCTGATGGTCGGCGAGAGCGGCATTTTCTCGGCCGCCGATCTCGCGCGGCTGGAGCGGGTCGGCATGTCGACGTTTCTGGTCGGTGAAAGCCTGATGCGGCAGGCCGACGTCGCGGCCGCCACGCGCGTGCTGCTGACGCGCACGGATGCGCCGCGCGCAACCGGAACGCGTTAGGCAATGGTCAAAAAGCCCTCAAAGGTCGCCCCCGCGCTGACCCATATCGATGCCAGCGGCGAAGCGCACATGGTCGACGTGTCTGCCAAACCGGCGACCGAGCGAACGGCGGTGGCCGAGGGCCGCGTCGTCATGGGCAAGGCCACACTCGCACTGATTGTTTCCGGCAATGCAAAAAAAGGCGATGTGTTGGGCACCGCGCGCATCGCCGGCATCATGGCGGCCAAGCGCACTTCCGAGTTGATCCCGCTGTGCCATCCACTGGCACTATCGAAGGTCACCCTCGATATCACACCGGACAGCAAGCTGCCGGGCTGCGTTGTCCGCGCCACCGTGAAGGTGACCGGCCCGACCGGCGTCGAAATGGAAGCGCTGACAGCGGTTTCGGTTGCGTGTCTGACGATCTACGACATGATCAAAGCAGTCGAACGCGGCATTCGCATCGAGGGTATTCATCTCATCGAGAAGAAGGGCGGAAAATCCGGACACTATCGGACCCCTGACTGAAAGAGATCAGCCTGCCCCGCCCGCTTCGCGCAGCCCGTTCTGCCAGGTCGACGGTTTGGTGCCGAAGCCTCGTTTGGCGCGGGTTCCCAGCCAGTAGCCGAACTGCGGCGGTACATTTCGGAATGGGCCGTCGACGCCGAGCTTCAGGGCGGCATCCATCGGCCAGTTTGGATTGTTGAGGATTTCGCGGCCGACCGCGATCAGGTCGGCCTGCTTGTCGCGCAGGATCTGCTCGGCCTGGTCGCCATGGATGATCAACCCGACCGCCATGGTCATGATATTGGCGTGGCGCCTGACGTATTCCGACAGCGGCACCTGGTAGCTGTACTTGATTTCCTTGCCCAGGATCGGCGCCAGCTCGGTAATGCCGCCCGACGAACAATCTATCACGTCGACGCCCCTCACCTTCAGGATCTTCGCCAGCCGCGCGCTCTGCTCCGGTCCCCATCCGGCGTTGTCTTCCACCGATAGCCGGACGAACAGCGGCTTGTGGTCCGGCCAGTGCGTCCGCACCGCCTCGGTAATCTCGATGATGAAGCGCATCCGGTTCGATTCCGAGCCGCCATATTCGTCGGTGCGCGCGTTGGATCGCTCCGAGAGGAACTGATGCACGAGATAACCGTGGGCGCCGTGCAGTTCCAGCACGTCGAAGCCGGCCTCGTGCGCGCGCCGCGCCGCATTGCCCCAGGACTGCACGAGGTCTTTCACCTCGCGGCGCTCCAACGCTTTCGGAACCGGCCATTTATCGCTGTGGGCGATGGCGCTCGGCGCTACCGGCGTCCAGGCGTCCCAGTCCTCGATCTCAGGGGTACGCTGCAACGGCCGGTCGCCTTCCCACGGCCGGGTAGCGCGCGCCTTGCGGCCGGAATGGCCGAGTTGAATGCCGGCGACCGAGTTCTGCTGCTTGATGAATGTGACCAGACGGCTGAGCGGTTCGACGAAGGCGTCGTCCCAGATACCGAGATCGCCGATCGTGCCGCAGCCGCGTCGCTCGACTTTCGTGGACTCGACGACCACGAGGCCGGCGCCACCGGCTGCGAAACTTGCCGGCGTTCATCAGGTGCCAGTCGGTCGGAAATCCCTTGATAGCGGAATATTGGTGCATCGGCGGCACCACGATACGGTTGCGCAGTTCGACGCCCCTGATCGTCATCGGCGAGAACAGCATCGTCTCTGACATGGATCGTTTCCCCGCTTCGGACATCCGCATTCTCGGCGCAATACCGGAAAATACGTCTTCTTTTGTGCTGCCATGGTTCGGCGGCTTTCGCTCGCCGGGCTTTCGTCGAAAGCTTACCACCTGCGGGAAATTCCGTGCAAACGTTCAATACAGCATGGTCTGGCACCCTCGCCGCGAAGCCGATCGTAGGAGCTCTCAAGAGCCTCGAACATCGGTCAATCGAGCCTGCCGTTGCTTGTGTTCATGTAGTTTTGTAAGCCAGATGGATGACTTCCGACCTCTTGCCCAACTCAGCCGATGCGCTGCTGTTCGACCTCGGCCGCGTCGTGCTCGATATCGATTTCAGCAAGGCGTTGGCCTCATGGGCCGGTCATGCAGGCTGCCAACCGACCGACCTCGCCGAGCGGTTCGTCCGTGACGAGGCTTACGAGTATCATGAGGTTGGCAAGATCGACGATGCCGCTTATTTCCAAAGCCTACGCGGCTCGCTCGGGATCGGAATTTTGGATGCCCAGTTCCTGGAAGGATGGAATGCGATCTTCGCCGGCGAGATGCCCGGTATCGCGCCGCTTTTGAAACGGGCAGCAGCGCGGCTGCCGCTCTACGCATTCTCCAATACCAATCGACCGCATGTCGAACATTTCTCGATAGCCTATGCCGACGTACTCGGTCACTTCAGCGAATTGTTTCTGTCCTCGGCAATCGGGCTTCGGAAACCGGATGCCGCCGCCTATGATTACGTGGTGAAAGCCATCGGGGTGCCGGCGAAGCGCATCGTGTTCTTCGACGACCTCGCTGCGAATATCGAAGGCGCCCGCGCGCGCGGCCTGACCGCCGTTCACGTCACCTCTCCCGAGGATGTGGCACAGGCGCTTGCCGCGCTGGGAATTTAGGAGTTGTGCTTGTGGCTCTGATGCCGGTTGCCGACGCGCTCGCCGCGGTCCTCGCGGGCGCGGAACCGCTGCCCGAGGAAATGGTCTCGCTCGACTTCGCCTATCATCGCGTGGTCGCGCGGGACGTCGCAGCACGACGCACCCAGCCGCCCCAGGCAATGTCGGCCATGGACGGTTATGCAGTAAGGGCGGCAGATTCGGCCGACCTCAAGGTACGGCTGAAGGTGATCGGCGAGGTCGCGGCTGGTCGCCCGTTTGAACGCAGGATTGGCGCCGGCGAGGCGGTGCGGATTTTCACCGGCGGCGTGATTCCCGACGGCGCCGACTCGGTCGTCATCCAGGAGGATACCGCCGCCGAGGGCGACCATATCACCATCGCGGAGGTAACCGCGGCGGGACGCCATATCCGGCCCGCCGGCGTCGATTTCCGCGAGGGCGACGTCCTGCTCGCGGCGGGGAGCCGCCTCACCGACCGCGATCTTTCGCTTGCCGCCGCCATGAACTATCCGGAGTTGCCGGTGCGCAGACGCCCGCGCGTGGCGCTGCTCGCCACCGGCGATGAACTGGTGATGCCCGGCACGATCCCCGGCCCAGGCCAGATCGTCTATTCCAACGGCTATGCGCTGCGTTCGCTGGCGCAGGCCGAGGGCGCCGAAACCGTCGACCTCGGTATCGCCGCCGATACCATGGCCGCCACCACGGCGGGCATCCGTCGGGCCCGAGAGGCGGATGCCGATATCCTGATCACAACCGGTGGCGCCTCGGTCGGCGACCACGACCTGGTCAAGAAATCGCTGGAGGCCGAGGGCGTGAGCATGGCGTTCTGGCGGATCGCAATGCGACCGGGCAAACCGATGATGCATGGGCGGCTTGGCGCAATGCGGGTGATCGGCCTGCCGGGCAATCCCGTCTCGTCCTATGTCTGCGCGCTGCTGTTTTTGGTACCGCTGATTCGCGCTTTATCTGGCCGTTCGGATCTCCATCACGTCAGCGAAAAGGCCCTGCTGGGCCGCGACCTCGGAGCCAACGACCAGCGCGAGGACTATTTGCGTGCCCGCCTCGAAGAGCGCCCCGACGGCACATTGGTCGCAACCCCGGTAACCCAGCAGGACAGCTCGCTGCTTGGGAATCTTGCTGCGGCACGGGCGCTTGTGATCCGCCCGCCATTTGCACCGGCGGCCACGGCCGGCTCGCCCTGCGCGATCCTCCGCCTGCCCCAATGATGCGCTGAAAACCCTCGCCCGACAAAACCTCGCCACGTTCACCGGAAATTAAGTGGTTGCGGAACACATATCGAACAGATAGTGTCCGTTCATGATTTGTTTCTGACTTTTGCCGATGGCAGAAGGTCGGAGATTGGAAACTGGACGACGCGAACAACCGGGGGAATGCTCGAGATGCTTACGCGCAAACAGTATGAGCTACTGCGTTTCATCAACGAACGGCTGAAGGAAGCCGGCGTGCCACCCTCCTTCGACGAGATGAAAGACGCGCTGGACCTGCGCTCGAAGTCCGGCATTCATCGCCTCATCACCGCGCTTGAGGAGCGTGGCTTCATTCGCCGCCTGCCGAACCGGGCCCGCGCTATCGAGGTCATCAAGTTGCCCGAACTTTCCGGTGGCAACGGCAATGGCCGGCGTGGTTTCACCCCCAGCGTGATCGAAGGCACCCTCGGTCGGGTCCGCGCCAGCAACGCGCCGGTTTCGGAAGACGATGGCAACCGCCCGGTCGCGGTGCCCGTGATGGGAAGAATTGCCGCGGGCACGCCGATCGAGGCGCTGCAGACCCGTAGCCACACCATCAGCGTCCCGCCGGACATGCTCGGTTCCGGCGAACATTATGCGCTCGAAGTGCGCGGCGATTCCATGGTGGACGCCGGCATCCTCGACGGCGACATGGCGCTGATCCAGCGTAACGATACTGCCGACACCGGCGATATCGTGGTGGCGCTGATCGACGAGGAGGAAGCGACGCTGAAGCGTTTCCGCCGCCGCGGCGCTTCCATCGCGCTGGAGCCCGCCAACACCTCCTACGAAGTCCGCATCCTGCCGCCGAACCGCGTCAGGATTCAGGGCAAGCTGATCGGACTTTACCGGAAGTATTGAGCGGGTACGTTGATCGATCATAGTGGAACTCGATGTCCCGATCCGCCCCGGCCTCGCAGCCGGGGCTTTTTGTTGTTCAGGCACCCATCGCAAAGCGGCGTAGCGTGTTTGTGATCACACCGGACGACACGGGTCGCATAATTGCCCAGAAGCTGGCAAAGACTCTCAAGCTAAGTCCACTCTGATAGAGGCCCGCGCCTCCCGGAGGTTTGGGTCGCTGTCTCGACAGAGGAGCCATCCGATGTGTGACTACAGCCTGCATGCCATTGCATCGCGCCCGGCCAAGGTCGGAGAGACGTTGATCACCACGACATTCCGCGGCACATCGACCCGCGGCTTTGCGGCAGAGACCGAGCCCGACGTCGCTGTCTGCATGCTACCTGGGACCGAACTGGCGTTCTCGGAAGACATCAAATACGACAATCGGTGGATTTGGCCGCGAACCCTCGACTCGCGGGTCGGCAGATTCAGGGAGATTGAGCCCGACGTCTCTGACCGGCACCACGATGCCGTCGAATTTTCCGACGGAACCCAGGTGCTGGTGACCCAGTTGTGCGCCGGGCAACGGGTGACGGTGCTGCAATTACCGGTCGGCCATCCGCTCCCTGAGCGCGTGCCGAGGGCTGTCGACACGGCCTCCCGGGCCGCGCCGGTGTTTATCGGTTGAAGGGGTGATAGGGCCGCCGGCCGGGCCGTTCGAGGCCCGGCTGGCGAGCAGCGATCAGTGGGAGAGTCGTGAGGGCCTCAATCGTCGGTTTGCAAATCGGCCTCCGATGGGGTCGCATCGATTGTGCGTGGCGAAGTCGCGCGCGGCGCGAGGATGGTTGTTTCGGCCTCACCCTCGCCCGCGACCGCGGGTGACCAAGGCCGGTCGATCCCTTTGGGCCTGACCGAATCGACAACGAACCCCTGCCGGCTTCGCCGCAGCGCCATCGCACCCTGCCGCCGCAAGCGTTCAGCATCGATGACGGATGCACCGCAGGCTGCCGGCGCCGCCTTCGCAGTCACCACCAGCGCGGCGTGCTCACAATCATCCGCCAGCGCTTCCGGCCGCAGCGCCAATGCGACGAACATGCCCCCGGCGGCCTGCGTCACGCAGCCCGATTCATCGCAGGATACGCCGTCGGCAAGAGACGTGTCGCCGGCCGGCCTCACATCAGCATCGGCGGCAAGCCATTCCTTCACCAAGAAGGCGTCCTTGGCAGTCCGTATCAAATGCAGCCGCCCATCGCCGCCGCGAACGCCGACGTTGCGGCCGTCGGCGGAGATCAGGACATCGGGCCTGGGCACGCTCACCGCCCAGGCGACCGCCAGCGCGAGCACGGCCGCCCCCGACCAGCGCAGCGGCGTCCGCAGCAGGCCAAGCAGGATGATGCCGGCGCTGGCCGCGATCAGCGGGCCAATTCCGAACGCTGTGATGCGGCCGACCGCGCCAGGCAGGCCCGCGACCCATTGCGTCACCAGAATCATCCAGTCGATGCCCCAGCCCATGAGCGCCCAGAACAGGCCGTCGAAGCCGAACGGCATCGCCAACAAGCCGAGCAGGCCCGCCGGCATCACCACCGCTGAGACGACCGGCATCGCCGCGAGATTGGCGAGCACGCCATAGGGCGTGATGCGATGAAAATGAAACGCCGCGTAGGGCGTCGTGGCGAGCCCCGCCACCAGCGAGGCCAGCACCAGCATCGTGATCTCGCGCCCGCCCCACATCGCCATCCGCGCGGTCGTGGAATTCTCCGTGGCGGCGAACAGGCGGGGCATGCCGATCTGGATCAGTGCCACGAGACCAAGCGTTGCCGCAAATGACATCTGGAAGCTCGGATGCACCAGCGCCTCCGGCGCGATCGCCAGCACGATCATTGCGGCCACCGCCAGCGTACGGAAGGTGATGGCTCGGCGGTCGACCATGACCGCGATGAGCACCACCGCTGTCATGAAGAAGGACCGTTGCGTCGCGACTTCGGCGCCCGACAGCAACAAATAAAACGCCGCCGCGGCCAGCGCGGCCGCCGCCGACCATTTCTTGATCGGGAAGCCCGAGCTGAGCGCCGGGAAAAGGGCCAGCAGCGCGCGTACCGCGAAGAATACCACGCCGGCGACGACCGCCATGTGATAGCCCGATATCGACAGTACATGGCCGAGGCCGGAGATGAACATGGCGTCGTTCACGGGCTCCGAGATCGCATCGCGCCGACCGGTGAGAAGCGCGGTCGCAATCGCCCGCTTATCGCCGGCGAGTGTGGTTCGAATGCGCGCATCGATGGCATCGCGCAAACCCTGCATGAACGCGGCATAGCGCAGCCGCAACCCGCCAGAGGCCGGCGGCTCCTTGCCCCTGATCGCGCCCATCACGAAGCCGGACGCGCCGATTCCCTGAAAGTACATGTCGCGGCCGAAATCGTAGCTACCGGGCCGCAACGGTGCGAGCGGTGGCAACAGCCGCGCCTTCAATTCGACGAAGCTGCCGACCGCGGGCGCCGTACCCTTCTTCACCGACAAGCGCACGCGCTCCAGCGTGAGCGATCCGCGCGCGCTCTCCATGGTCGCGACGCGCAGCACGAACCGGTCGGTGCGCTCGCGGATGTCGCGGGCTTCGACGAAGCCCGTCAGCGATACCGAAAACATCGGTCGCGCCAGTACGCCATGCGCGACCCGGGCAGTTTTCCAGGTGGCGACCGCAAAGCCGGCGGCGACCGCTGCGATCATGACAGCGACCGGGAATATCTTCTGTCGCAGCAACAGGAACGCCGCAGCGCACATCATGACGGCAGCAACCGCCGCCACGGCGAGCACCGGCTCGTGATCGGCGGCAAAATAAAAGGCGATGCCCGTACCGAATGCGACCGGCACCCACGGCAGCATCCTTCCGGCGCCTGCCTCGGCGCGAACCCAATTCCTGATGATGTCGACAAATGGCGGCCACGCCGGTCGCGACGGCACGTAGCCGATAGCCGGTGCCGATGCGCGCGGCGGCCAGGTCCCGGCATAGCCTCGCCGCTCGCCAGGCGTCCTGCCCTGCTCCACCATCCCACATCCCGCGATGATCTAACGGGTGCCGAGGCTACTGGAACGTGTCAGCGGAGCGAT
>Ga0209069_10000854_pt1 | contig 14790 bp, 15 predicted proteins | sample Str013_2_FD_187202 | JGI IMG/M metagenome (GOLD analysis project Ga0209069, IMG submission 187202) | Freshwater sediment microbial communities in response to fracking from Pennsylvania, USA - Straight Creek_MetaG_SC_2013 (SPAdes) (version 2) | ecosystem: Environmental > Aquatic > Freshwater >...
ACACTCACACGCAAACGACCCCATGGTATTTTAACCCCATGACCATTCTGGTCACGGGCTGTTTGATCGCCATCGTTAATTTCGGCATCCGCTCAACCTTCGGGCTTTTCACTTTGCCCATAAGCGTGGACCATCAGTGGCCGCGTGAGGTTTTCTCTTGGGCTGTGGCTTTGCAGAATCTGGTCTGGGGCATCGGCACGCCAATTGCGGGCATGTTGGCGGATCGTTATGGCTCAGCGCGCGTGTTGATGGCCGGTGCCGTGATGTATGCGCTCGGTGTCATTGGCATGAACTATTCCAACACCGGACTGGTGTTGGATTTCACCGCCGGACTTTTGGTTGGCCTTGGCGTGGCCTTCTCGTCCTTCTCTATTGTGATGGCCGCACTGGGCCGCTTGGTGCCGCCGGAAAAGCGTTCCTGGGCATTTGGCTTGGCCACCGCCTCAGGCTCCATGGGCCAAGCCCTATTCATCTGGCCTGTGGGCCAAACCATTTCATCCTATGGCTGGCACACCAGCCTCATTGCCTTGGCGGCCATGGCACTGGTCATCATCCCATTGTCTCTGCCTCTACTGATCCAGAACACCAACAAGTCTGCCACGGTAAAGGGCGAGACGGTGATGACCATGAGCCAAGCCATTGGCGTGGCCTTTGCGCATCCGTCTTATTTGCTGCTTGTTGCCGGCTTCTTTGTTTGTGGATTCCAATTGGCCTTCATCACCGTGCATTTTCCGCCCTATCTGGCTGAACACGGCATCAGCAAGGAAGTGGCCTGGTTGGCCATGTTGATGATTGGCCTGTTCAATGTGGTGGGCGCATACATGTCAGGCATCATTGGCGGCAAGATGGTCAAGCGCGTGCCATTGTCGGCAATCTATTTCGCCAGAGCCGCACTTTACACGATCTACATTCTGACCCCAATCAGTGTGACCTCAACGCTCATCTTTGCGGCCTGCATCGGATTTCTTTGGCTTTCCACCGTTCCCCTCACCATGGGGCTCGTGACCGTGATGTTCGGCACGCGCTATATGGCAACACTCTATGGCTTTGTGTTTCTCAGCCACCAGATCGGCTCATTCCTTGGCGTTTGGCTGGGCGGCAAATTCTATGACATCTATGGCAATTATGATCAGGTGTGGTGGATGAGCGTGGGCTTGGGCGTGTTTGCTGGCCTTGTGCATTTGCCGATCAGAGAATTGCGCGCCAAGGCCTTTGCTGCGGCATGAATTTTCCCGGCCATAAATTCGCGCTGGGTTTTTTCGGCGCGGTGTTTGTGGTCTGGGTGGTGGTCATGGTGCTGCTCATGCGCAACGCCGCCCTGCCCGCTGAAGCCAGCGGCACCATGTTGGCGGTGTTTGACCCAAAAGTGTCAGACACTGAAGCCCTGCGCATCATCGGCGCTGCTCAAGGCAAGATCTTCAAGCAATCAGGTCTCAGCTTTGCGTGGATTGTAACAGCAGATGAGCCCGGGCTTGCTGGCCGACTCAAATCAAATGGCGCTCTAGGTGCTTACCGTGAATTGCCCATCAGCCCAGCCTTGGCGGGTTGCTTCGCGGTGGTTGATACTAAAGTCGAAGCCATATTTCATTAGTTTCTACTATTGGTTGCCTTTTACTTGCTTCTTTATTTGATAAATATGCTATGTCCAAGAACGTACTCTTCATGGTGACTGTCTTGGGCAACCTACCTGGCGACAAGAGTTGGACAGCCTATCAGGTCTTTTCTGAGAACCTGTTATCGCTTTGCAATGCCAAAGGTTCCATCGCTGATGCATGCCGCGACATTGGAATTAACCGCCAGCAATTTAATAAATATCTCTCTGGCCAAGTGCTTCCCAGTTCTGTCAACCTGTTGAAGATCTGCAAGCACTTCAACGTTCCATCTCATTCCTTGTTCAACTATCCGAACAAGAATCTGAACAGTCAGCCTTCAGAAACGGGAGATATCTTGGATGTGTTGCGCGGTGACTGCGCTGGCCGAACCATGGCACCCGGCCTCTATTGGTTTTACTATGAGACGCGTGACCCGGCATGGCCCCTCATGCGGATGCTGTTTGAAGTTCGCACCGAAACAACAGGAACCCGCATCTGCGGCTTGCGCCGTATATCTCGGTCGGGAAAATCATCCGGTGGCACGAAGGCCGTGCCTTTCCGTGGCCTAATCGCCAAGTGCGGCAACCGCATCAGCATCATTTACCGAGACATGACCGAAATCGCGAAGTGGACAATGGTGACCATGATCGCCAATGAATTGGAGAGCAGGTTGCTGCAAATGGGCGTTGCTTCAGGAGTCCGCTTCGACAATCAAGCGGTGGGCGTAATTGCGGCTTGGCAATACATAGAGGCAGACCCAAAAAAATGGCGCAAATACTACCGACTAACGGGCAGGATCAACCCAGAAATGATTGCAAAAGATCCCATCGCCTCTGCCATCCGCACATTGTTTGAAAGCAGCAAACTGGCCCACATTCTCGCACCGGAAATGGGCGAAGACTTGCTGCGCAGCCAATTGCTTGTTTGAGGCCAGTGACCTTTACAAATTCGCTAGTTTATTTCTTTTTCCGCGCTGTTCTGTAGATAAAGCAATGCGTCGATTGCACCTTTTATTTTTGCATCAGTATCAATGTTCAAGTCGCCTGACCTCGCGTGGGCCATGATTTGGCGTTTCAGATAACGCACACATATCCGGTTGGCAGCCGCAATCGCCTGATTGTTGCTGACCTTCAAGACGTCACTGAGCATGCTACAAAGAATCTTGACCTCCGCATTTTGGGTGCTGGATTTCTCGATCAAGTTGAAGATTTGATTGGCAGTCACTCTGATACGTTTTGTTACTGGAGTATCTGCAGCGACAACGTCCCGATCAGATTCAGAATTTGAGATGGTCTGTGTTGCAACCGCCGTTTGATTTAACATGGAGAACCTTATGATCGTCGTGAAGACCCAAATCAGTCTTCGAATCAATCATACAGGACTCAATCCAAGCGTGAATTTCGCACGGCCTTCGCTGCTTCAAATATCATTCAAACATGGCAAATTAAAAATGAATGCAACCTGAACCTGCCTAATAATGCGGCGGTCTGTCCACTGGCACAGCACCTTGTGCCACATCTTGCATCTCATCACCCAGCCGCTTGATCTGGCGCTCCAACGCTTCAATCTTGCGCCATTGCGCTGTCACCATTTCATTGAGGTCGCTGATGGACTTTTCTTGATGCGCCATGCGCTGCTCCAACTCATCAATTCGCGCTGTTTGATCTTGCATAACGCACTCCAAAAGAAAAAGGCCTGCGCGAAAGCAGGCCTTTTGAATTTTGCACGGGTCGCGAATTAACGCGAGTAATATTCCACCACAAGGGCTGGCTGCATCTGCACTGGATATGGCACATCGCCCAGTGACGGAATGCGCGTCAGCTTGGCAGTGTCCTTGCCATTGGTTTCTACATAGTCAGGCGTATCACGCTCGGCGGTTGCCAAAGCTTCACCAACAACCGGGAATTCACGGGCCTTGTCAGAAAGCTCAACCACATCGCCAACCTTCACTTGGATGGAAGCAATGGTGACACGCTTGCCGTTGACCTTGACGTGGCCGTGCGAAACCAGCTGACGGGCCGCAAACATGGTCATCGCGAATTTGGCGCGGTAGCACACTGCGTCCAAGCGGCGCTCCAACAAACCGATCAGGTTTTCAGAGCTATCGCCTGTGAGGCGCAAAGCTTCTTCGTAATACTTGCTGAACTGGCGTTCAGAAATGTTGGCATAATAGCCCTTCAGCTTTTGCTTGGCGCGCAGCTGAATGCCATAGTCTGAAACCTTGGACTTGCGGCGTTGACCGTGTTGGCCAGGGCCGTATTCGCGCTTGTTGACTGGAGACTTGGGGCGGCCCCAAATGTTCTCGCCCAAGCGGCGATCGAGTTTGTATTTTGCATTTAAGCGTTTGGTCATTTTACAGCTCACAAAGTGAGGCTGAGGCGCAAAGGCGCACAACAGATGTTGCGAACTTTACAGCCCCAACCAGTTGGGTTGGAGCCCACCCTCCTCTGCCTTTTCAGGCCGACAGGGATTCACAAGAACCCCACGGGTAAGCAAGTAGTGGGCGGCTGATAGGTGAAGTGGGGGCGAATGTCAAACCGGCAAATCCACAATCTCATGCTTGGCAAAGCCCATGTTGGCGTATGCCACCAGCGTTTCTGAACTTTCGCCGCGCGCTGCCGTTAACAAAACTGTGCCGTGGACTGGGGCCTTTTCATCAACACCGTTCAGCTTGGTTTCTTCAACCACATCAGCAACCCGCCTTGCGATGGCAGCCGATGGATCAATATAATTCGCCTCCCACGGGGCCACTTTTTTGATCTCTTCAATCAGCAACGGATAATGCGTGCAGCCCAGCACCACCACATCAGTTTTGCCACCATCACGCTTGCGGAAAACGGGTGCCACTTCATCGGCCAGTTCCGCCATATCCACCGCATGCCCGCGCAGTTTCTGTTCGGCAATTTCGGCAAGGCGTGGCGCACCGTGCAGGAACACTTTGCAATGATAGGCGTAAGTATGGATCAGCGAATGAGTATATTCGCGGTTCACCGTGCCGGGAGTGGCCAGCACACCGATGATGCCGGATTTCGTCATCGCGGCAGCGGGCTTGATGGCGGGCACCGTGCCCACAAAAGGCACGGTAAAAGCGGCGCGCAAATCAGCAATGGCGATGGTTGAGGCCGTGTTGCAAGCCACAACCACCACATCTGGCTTGGCGCGGTCAATCAACCTGCCCATCACCGTTTTGATGCGCTCAACCAGCGGCTTTTCTTTCCACGCCCCGTAAGGAAAGCCTGCATTATCTGCCGAATAAATCAGATGCGCTTCAGGCATCTGCTTGGCCACGGCGCGCGCCACCGTCAGCCCGCCCATGCCACTATCAAACAACAGAATGCGCGGCTGGCTCATTTGCCCCTCTTCAACTTGCGTAATTCATGCACGCGCGTGAGTGAAGATACAATGCCGCGCAATGAGCGCACTTCCTGTTCGCTCAATTGTGCCCGCGCAAACAGGTTGCGCATATTGCGGATCATATGGGGGCGTTTGTCGTCGGTTTTGAAAAAGCCAGCCGTGTCCAACTCACCTTCGATGTGATCGAAAAATCCAAACAGCTCATCCTTGGTGGCGGGCCTTGTGCCGGGCATTTGCAAGCCCGGACCTTCCAGCGCCGCCAATTCGGATGTTTCCATGCCCAGCGTTGTGGCCAAGGGCTTGAACCATTCATAGCCCACCAGCAACACGGCTTGGGCGATGTTCAGCGAAGCATAGGCCGGATTGACGGGTGCAGAGATAATCATATCGGCCAAGGATACTTCGTCATTGGTTAAGCCAAATCTCTCACGCCCGAAAAGAATGGCAATTTTCTGTCCTTGTTTCACCCGCATGTGCATATCCGCTGCCGCCTGCTCTGGTGACATCACGTCCTTGGTCATGCCCCTGGGGCGCGCCGTGGTGGCATAAACATACTGATAGGGCTTCAGCGCCTCCGCCAACTCAGGCTCAACCTTGGCGGCTTTGACGGTTTCAATGGCGCCTGATGCCGCCGATTCGGCTTTTTCACGATCCCAGCCCTCGCGCGGGCTCACTAGCACCAAATCCATCAGGCTGAAATTCGCCATGGCCCTTGCCGCCATGCCGATATTCTCGCCCAATTGCGGGTTCACCAACATCACCGTGGGTGAAGGGCCAAAGTCTCGTTTTTGTCTATGATCTGTGCCAGCCATTGGCTCGCCATAACAAGAACCAGCCTGCGCTGCAAAGCCGCATTTACGGAACTGGCTTGACAGGTTCAAATTCCCGACTTAACCACTCGGATATATCCCGACTAAAAGAGTCGGAAATAATGAGGGCGCAATGAAGATTTTTGCAATCGCACTGTTCGCGGTCACCATCACAAGCCCAGCCATCGCTGACGAGGCAAATGCAAACTGGGCATTGCAAGGCACCAAGTTTGACCCGCCTGTTTTGACTGTTGAAGCCAAAAGTTCCTTCACCCTCAAATTCATCAATAACAATGACGCATCAGCTGAGTTGGAATGCAAAGGCCTCAAGATCGAAAAGCCAGTTGTGGCCAAGGGCACAATTCTGGTACGCGTGCTGAACCCAAAGCCCGGCACTTATGATTGCGTGGATGAGCCGCATGAAGATGAAGCCAAAGGTCAGATTGTGATTAAGTAGACAAAATGTTTGGCACCGCAATAATCGTATTTCGTGAAGTCTTTGAAGCTGGCCTTGCCATTGGCATTGTGGCGGCGGCCTTGGGCCATGCCCCTCGTGCCCTGCGCTATATCTGGGGTGGCGTTTTTGCGGGTGCTATCGGCTCATTGGTGCTGGCAGTATTCGCTGGCACCGTATCCAATTTTTTTGGCGGCTTCGGCAATGAAATGCTAACGGCCACCATTCTCATTCTCGCTGTCATGATGTTGGCTTGGCACACGCTTTGGATGGCCACCCATGGGCGGCAAATGGCGCAGGATTTGAAATCAGTGGGGCTTCAAGCCGCAACGGGCTCCAAGCCCATGTTGGCTGTTGCCACAGTTGTTGCAGTTACCGTGCTGCGTGAAGGTGCCGAAGTTGTTCTGTTTCTTTACGGCGCAGCGGCAGGCAGTGGTGCTACGGCCTTGCAATCTTTGGCTGGCGGCATCATCGGCATCGTGCTGGGTGGGATGGTCGCTTACGTGACTTACAAGGGCATTGTGCGCATTCCGATGCGCTGGGTGTTCACCGTCACCACTGCCCTCATCGCGCTGCTCGCTTCCGGCATGGCTGCACAAGCCGCACATTTCCTGCAAGCCGCAGGGGCCGCTACCATCTTGGAAGCAGAAGTCTGGGACTGGTCTTCGGTGTTGCCGGAAACCAGCATTATCGGCACGTTTCTGAAGGCCCTGATGGGCTATAGCGACAGGCCCACAGGCTTGATGCTGGTGGCCTTTGGCGCAACGCTGATTCTGTTCTGGGTTGCCAACCACATGGCGCGCCCAAAGCCACAAGCCAAACCCGCTTAACTCTTGCTGGTCAAATACCGCTGATCACGCAGCTTGGGGAAGGCCAGCGCCCAAATGACAGCAATGGCAACGGTGCCAAAACCACCAATCACCACGGCTGGAACTGCCCCAATGAAGGCCGCCACAAAACCGGCGCGCGCCTCACCCAATTGGTTGGAGGCGCCGATAAAGACGTTGTTCACCGCGTTGACGCGGCCTCGCACTTTGTCAGGGATCCACAGCTGCATCAAAACTTCGCGCACATAAACACTCACCATATCAAAGGCACCATAAAGCACCAGCATGAGGATAGAGAGCCAAGTGGTGGTGGAATAACCAAACACCACAATCACCGCCCCCGTCAGCGCCACGGCTGCAAACAACCACCAGCCCGCCCTGTCCTTGATGCCGAACTTTGCCAGCCAAATGCCAACGCCAATTGCGCCAATGCCCGGCGCTGCCCGCAACAATCCATTGCCAAAAGCACCCAAATGCAAAATCTCTGAAGCATAAATTGGCATGAGCGCCACGGCTCCGCCCAGCAACACCGCGAACATATCCAGCGAGATCGCGCCCAACACGATAGGTTCGCTCAACACAAATTTGAAACCACCCAAAACCGCGCCAAACCCATGATCAGGGTTTTCATGGTGGGTTTGTTTGACATCGCCCATCACCATGACCAGCAAAACGGCTGCAGCAGTCAATGCCAAGGAGATGCCATACGTCGTGGCTGAACCGAACAACAGAAGCAGGCCACCCAAAGCCGGCCCCGCCACAGAGGCAAACTGCCATGTCATCGTATTCAGCGAAATACCATTGGCCAACTGTTTGCCGGTAAGCATGTTGGGCACCAGCGCTGAGGCTGCCGGATTGCCAAAGGCTGAAGCCACACCGATCAACACCAAACAGGAATAGACCAGCCAGATATGGTCTGCCCCAAAGATTGAAAACAGCAAAAGCCCAATGGCAGAAAGCGCTTCCAACATCATGCAAACGGCCAAGATCAATTTGCGGTCATAGCGATCAGCGGCCAAGCCAGCAGGAATCACCAAACACAGAACTGGAATGAATACAGCTAAACCAATCCACGCCAAATATTTGGCATCATGAGTCAAATCCCACACTTGCCAACCAACAGCAGTGGTCATGATCTGCATGGCAAAATGGTGGGCAATGCGGCTTGGAAAGAAACGCTGAAACGCACGCGAGGCTAATGCACTCGAAGAACTGTCTGTATCCATCGCCATGCCCTGCCACGAATGCGAGAGTCTGTCAAAAGCAACAGCTCAACCCGCCGTTAAAATGGCACCAATGCAAACCCCAAACATCAGAATGATGGTGAAGCCCACAACCACGAGGCTGAGTTTCGATGAGGGTTGCCCCAGCATGATCTTTTCATCGCCAGCCACCAGCCAAATCCCCACCAGCAGGAAGGGGGCCAACACGCCATTGATAACAGCCGTCCAATAAAGCGCAGACACCGGGTTAACGTGTATCCAATCCATCGCAACGCCCATCAGTGCTGACAGTAAAATCACGCCATAAAAAGCCCGCGCTTGCCACCATTTCTCATCCAGCCCGTGCCGCCAGCGGAAGGTTTCTGAAAACGCATAGGCCGCTGAACCGGTCAATGTTGGAATGGCCAGCAAGCCAACCCCGATGATGCCCACGGTATAGAGCAGCATGGCAAACTTGCCCGCAAAAGGCTCCAACGCCTGGGCCACTTCACGCGTTGAGGAAATATTGGTGATGCCATGTGCATTCAATGTCAAGGCGGTGCAAACAATCACGAAGAACATCACCAGATTGGAAAAGAATGTGCCCACCGCAACATCAATCTTGCGGTGGCGCAGTTGCTTGTCAGTAGCCCCTTGGCGTTGGATCAAAATACGGCGACCAACGGCTTTCTCTTCCTCAACTTCCTGGGCTGATTGCCAGAAAAACAGATAGGGCGAAATGGTTGTGCCAAGGATGGCCACCACGGTGGCAAAACCATCCTTGCCGTCAACTTTCAAAACCACTGCACTTTTAAATATCTCGGCCCAGTTTGGCTTGGCCATAAATGCGGTGACCAAATAGGCGCCCAAAAACAGCGCCAGCCATTTCAACACATTGGCGATTTGATAATAGCGAAATTGTACGATTGCCCCGCTTATCCCAAAGCCCAGCACAACCACGAATATATGGCTGCTGAAACCCGTCAACAACTCTGCGGCATCGGCCATGGCGGCCAAATCCGCGCCCACATTGATGGTATTGGCGATGAGCAGTGAAACGCAAACCACAACCATCACCCATTTGGGGAATTTTTTGCGCAAGGCACCTGCCAGGCCCATGCCCGTCACCATGCCAATGCGCGCGCACATGTTCTGCACTGCCGCCATCAAAGGCCAAGAAAACCATGAAAGCCACAAAAGCCCCAAGCCAAATTGCGCGCCAGCGATAGAGTAAGTGGCAATCCCTGAAGGATCATCATCCGCAGCGCCCGCAATCAGGCCGGGGCCGAGAATGGAAAAAAATTGGCGAATCCGACCCTTGGGCTCTTCTTCGTTCGCAGTTTTGGCCTGGGCGGTGGCATTTTCAGTCATGGGCTGGCCCTCAAATCAGCTGGTTACATGGAACCCTGCCTAGCGCATAAATTGTGACAGGCAAGTGACAATTTCGCTTTCTATCAAATTGCGCTTCCCCCCAGCCCGCACCCTTTGCTATAGGCCCTGCAACTCATTCAAAACGCAGGGCTCATTCATGAACAAGATCAAGGTTACCAACCCCGTCGTTGAACTCGACGGCGATGAGATGACGCGCATCATCTGGGACTTGATCAAGACCAAACTGATCCTGCCCTATCTCGACATTGATCTGCATTATTATGACCTCTCCGTTGAAAACCGTGATGCGACAGACGATCAGGTGACCATCGATAGCGCCAACGCCATCAAGAAATATGGCGTGGGTGTCAAATGCGCTACCATCACCCCAGATGAAGCCCGCGTGAAGGAATTCAACCTCAAGCAAATGTGGAAGTCGCCTAACGGCACCATCCGCAACATCCTGGGCGGTGTCATTTTCCGTGAGCCGATCATTTGCCAAAACGTGCCGCGCCTGGTGCCGGGCTGGACCAAGCCGATCATCATTGGCCGCCATGCTTATGGCGACCAATACCGCGCCACAGATTTCACCTTCCCCGGCAAAGGCACGCTGACAATGAAGTTCGTTGGCGAAGATGGCCAAGTGATTGAACGTGAGGTCTTCAAGGCCCCATCGGCAGGTATTGCTCTTGCCATGTATAACCTTGAAGATTCGATCCGTGATTTCGCCCGCGCCTCTCTCAACTATGGCCTGCTACGCAAGGTGCCGGTTTATCTCTCTACCAAGAACACCATTCTGAAGGCCTATGATGGCCGCTTCAAAGACATCTTCCAGGAAATCTATGAAGCAGAATTCAAGAGCCTGTTTGTGGCCGCTGGCATCACCTATGAGCACCGCCTGATTGACGACATGGTGGCCTCTGCCATGAAGTGGAGCGGCGGCTATGTTTGGGCCTGCAAGAACTATGACGGTGACGTGCAGTCAGATCTCGTGGCCCAAGGCTATGGCTCACTCGGTTTGATGACTTCGGTATTGCTGACACCAGATGGCAAGATCGTGGAATCCGAAGCCGCACACGGCACAGTGACACGCCACTACCGCCTGCACCAGGAAGGCAAGCCAACCTCAACCAACTCCACTGCATCCATCTTCGCTTGGACTGGCGGCCTCAAGCACCGCGCCAAGTTGGACAGCAATGACAAGCTGATGAAGTTTGCCGACACGCTCGAAAAGGTCTGTGTACAGACGATCGAAGAAGGCAAGATGACCAAAGACTTGGCCGTTCTCGTCGGCCCAGATCAAAAGTGGCTCACCACCGAGGGCTTCATCGAAGCGGTGGACAAGAACTTGCAGAAGGCGATGGCCTAAACGTTTTGCATTTCAACGAAAGGCAAAATTGTCGGCACGCATAAAACAAAAAAGGCGGGGCAAAACCCCGCCTTTTTCATTTGCTCTAAAAGCTCAGGCCGCGCGCTTTTCCACAATATCCAACAACTGCATCGGATCAGTGGGCTTCGAGAATACGCCCATGGCGCCGCCCTGTCGGGCGCGGTCAAGCAATTCATTTTCTGAATACCCCGTCATGAAGTAGATCTGGGCATCAGGGTGAGATTTTCGGATTTCAAGAAAACTGTCAACGCCATTCTTTACGGGCATCATCACGTCAAAGAACCCGATATCAAACTGATTGGCCGTATAGGCATCAATGGCTTGCTGGCCATCATAGGCGATAATCACACGGTGATTATCCGATGCAAACAGGTCAGCAATCGATGCCGCATTTTCCGCATCGTCATCCACCACCAAGATATTCAATAGCCGCGCCATAATCACTTCTCCTAAATTTAAGCTGCGATTTCATTAAGTTTGTTGAGCAATTTTTCGGGATCGAAAGGTTTGTTCAAAATTCCGGTCACCGAAACATCTGAAAGCATTTCAACACCACCAGAGCCGGGCACCTGTTGCGCCAAAATAACCGTTGGCGGCATGGGGTGCGCCTTGCGGCCAAGGGTATAGTGGCAAAGGCTGTCAATCAGCGTTTCCTTGGCATCCACGATCATCACACTGCTGATGTCTGCACGCTCTTGGGATTGTGAAGTGTTGATCACCTGGCACCGTGCGCCGGTGCTTTCCAACCCAATGGAAAGTGCTTTGGTAAATTCCGGCCCCTGCCCTTGCGCCACCACCAAGCCATTGGGGCCCACACTTTGCACCATGCGCAAAATTGTTTCAGGCGGAACCGGTTTGGTCAAAAGGCCCATTGCCCCATTATCAACCGCCTGTTTCAATAGCTCTTCCACGCTATAGCCAGACATCATGTAAACATTGGCCGTCGGGCGAAATTTGCGAATGGCGAGGAAGCTTTCCACCCCATTCATCCCCGGCATCATTACATCCAGAAATGAGACATCAAAATTGGCCCGCTGATAGGCCTCAATGGCATCATGCCCGCTGTAAACAACGCTCACACGGTGGCCTTCAAGTTCGAACAATTCGCCCATGGAATTGGCATTGTCCTGGTCGTCATCGACCACCAGAATATCAAGACACTTTCTCACGCTGCCTCCTCAGAACTTTGCACGGCCAGTGGCAGGCGCAACACAAAACATGCGCCATCACCGGGCTTGGAATAGATATCCAGCTTGCCACCATGTTGCGCAGTAATCTGCTCAATGGCCGGCACCCCAAGGCCAGTGCCAAAACTTTTGGTGGTGAACAATGGTTCGCGCACCTTGGCCAGCACCTCTTCATTCATGCCGGGCCCATTGTCTGAGACCGAGATGATGATGCTGTCGCCATCAATAAACGTTTTAACTTCAATCTTTGGCTCTGCCGAACTGTTGGGCAAAGGCGTGTTGCCGTTGCCCACCATCGCCTCAGCCGCATTGGAAATCAGATTGACGATGGCCCTTTGCAAGCGCGCCTGATCAAACGGCACATGTCGTCCCGAAAGCCCAAGGCTGCAAGTGATGGTGACGCAGCTGGAAACGCGTTTGGCTTCCTCTTCAACTGTGTTTTCAAGCCACGCATCAAGATCCGCCAATTGAGTTACGACCTTCTTGGTGCGCGAAAAATCCAGAAGCTGGGTGATGATCGAGTCACAACGCGAAATGCCATTGTTGATGCGCTGCAATTGTTGCTCAACACCCATGCCCTTGTCTTTGAGCTTGCGCTCAATCACAAAAGCCGCCGTGCGGATCGTGCCCATTGGGTTGCGCAGTTCATGGGCAATCGTTGCCGTCAGCTGCCCCATCTGTTCCATGCGCCCTTTTTTGACCAAGGCTTCCTGCGCATCACGCAACTGTTGCATGCTTGCGGCAAGTTCATTGTTCAGGCGCGAAACTTCGTCATTGATGCGCTTCAATTCGGCGTTCTCAGAGGTATCAACCACACTCACAATGGCGCTGCGCTTGCCGCCCTTGGAAAGAAGAAGCCAGCCAGAACTGATCACCAAAACACGCCGCGCATGACCTTTGCGGTCGAACAATTCAAATTCCTCGCGTGAGGCCTGCCCCGGAAAGCCCGAAGGATTGCCCAATGCACGCAAGAAACTCGCCAGCGTGAAATCATCTTCGCCAAGATCAAATGTCGCCAATAACAAGGGATTGGCAAAACTCACCGTGCCATCCTCTTCAAACTGAATAACGCCAACTGGAACCGTTTCGGCCAGTGCACGATATTGCTCTTCGCGTTTTTTGATTTCGCTGAGATCAAAATTCATGCCAACAAGATAGGCCTCGCCGTCCGGCAAAATCATCCGCGCCTTGCGCGAAAGCACAGGCCTTGCCTGACCGTCGCTGCTATTTGCCAACTCTTCCACGATGGCTACATTGCCCGTTTCAATAACCAGCCGGTCGTGTGTCAGAAATTTCGCAGCGGTTTCGGCGGGGTAAAAATCGGCATCAGACTTACCGATCAGTTCTGCCTCGGTTCTGCCGATCATCTCATCATGAGAGCGATTTGAAAATACAAAGCGCGCTTGCGCATCTTTTGCATAAATTGGCGCAGGCAAGTCATCCAACATCTGTGCCAGAAATTCAACATTGACGCCAGCACTGCGCCTTTTTGCTTCACTCATCGGCATTTCCCCAGCCATTATTCGTATAAGTCATGCCGCCTCCAACACTGTTTCAAGTGGCAGTGTTATGGTGGCCGTTGTCCCGATCCCGACTTCCGAAGTAATCTGCATTGATCCGCCATGCTGGGCCGCAATCTGCTCAACCGCAGGCAAACCCAATCCGGTGCCAAAGCTTTTTGTGGTGAACAAAGGTTCGCGCACTCGTGCCAGGTTTTCAGCCGAAATTCCGGGTCCATTGTCGGTGATTGTCAGCTGCATCATATTGCCAACAATTGTGCTTCGTATGGCAATGCTTGGGTCTGGCACCGAGAACTTAGAGGCATCATCGCCTGTTCCCACCATCGCTTCGCTGGCATTGTTAAGCAGGTTGGTAATGGCGCGGTGCATGCGCGATGGGTCAAATGCAATTGGTTTGCCCTGTGTGCCAAGTTCAATTGAAATGCTCAGCGCGTTGGGCAAGCGTGCAGCCTCCTCCGTCACAACCTTTTCAAGCCATGTGTCGAAATCAGCGGAAGTGGGTGACAGTTTTTTGGTACGTGAAAAGTCTAGAAGCTGGGTTATGATGTCGTCGCACCGCATGATGGCATTGGTGATGCGCTGGATCTGGCTTTCAACGCCCAGCCCCTTTCCTCTGGTCTTGCGCTCCAACAAAAAGATGGAAGTTCGCGCCGCACCAAGTGGGTTGCGCAACTCATGCGCCATTGTGGCAGTGAGTTGGCCCATTTGTTCCATCCGGCCTTTTTTAACGAGCTGTTCTTGTGCATCCTCCAGCGATTTGAGGTGGTGGCTGACCTCCTTGTTCATGTCCGCCAAACTGGCATTCAGTTGCGCCAATTCTTCTGAACTACTTTCAGCGAGATAGCGCGCACCTTCAGCCTCTTTTCTGGATATTTCCAATTGATCCAGATGGATCAAGGTTGACCTGAACATGCGAATGGCAAGCCCAAGCCCAATGACAACCGCAGCAATTGAACAACCGAAAGTACGCGCCGCCCAGAATTTCAATTCGCTTAAACGGGCATCGCTGATTGCGATCAAACGATCATGAAGTTCACCCCAAATATCCAGGATTTGAGAGTGCCATGCCGCGTTGGTCTTGCGC
>Ga0209069_10000855_pt1 | contig 14785 bp, 19 predicted proteins | sample Str013_2_FD_187202 | JGI IMG/M metagenome (GOLD analysis project Ga0209069, IMG submission 187202) | Freshwater sediment microbial communities in response to fracking from Pennsylvania, USA - Straight Creek_MetaG_SC_2013 (SPAdes) (version 2) | ecosystem: Environmental > Aquatic > Freshwater >...
ACGGGAAATGAATCAAGTGCTCGAGAAATTCAAGACCTACGGTAAGCAACCGCCGGTGAAGCTATGAGTGTCGGCACCGTTCTGGTCACGGGTGCGGCGCGCCGTCTCGGGCGGGCGATTGCGCTCGATCTGGCGCAAGCCGGATACGACGTGGCGGTCCACTTCAACTCGAGCCGCGGCGACGCCGAAGCCACGGCAGCAGAAATCAAGACGTTGGGCCGGCGGGCGACCGTGGTCGAGGCCGATCTGTCCGACGAGATGCAAGTCGAGACCATCGTCGCGACGTGCACGCGAGATCTCGGACCGCTGACGGCGCTCGTCAACAATGCCTCTGTTTTCAAAGACGACCGCATCGAGACGGCGACGCGGGCGAGTTGGGATCTGCACATCGAGACAAATCTCAGAGCGCCGCTGGTCTTGGCACAGGCGTTTGCGGCGCAGTTGCCGGACGGACGCGAAGGCGCGATCGTCAATCTACTCGATCAGGCCGTCTGGAAGCTGACGCCGCAGTTCCTATCTTACACCGTCAGCAAAGCGGGATTGTGGACGCTGACGCGGACGCTGGCGCAGGCCTTGGCGCCACGCATTCGCGTCAATGGGGTCGGACCAGGCCCGACGCTGAAGGCGGAAAAGCAATCGGACGCCAATTTCACGCGCCAGGTCGACGCGACATTGCTGAAGCGGGCGCCGGAGGCCGCAGACATCGCGGCGGCGGTGCGCTATCTGTTGTCGGCAAAGGCGGTGACGGGGCAGATGATCGCCGTCGACAGCGGGCAGCATTTGGCATGGGCGACCGGAGATCAGTACGAGTGAGAGGGTTATGACGGAGCGCAAGAACGTCTTTCCGCTGCGCATTGCCGACGCGAAGAAGCGCATCCGGCATGTCTTCGTGCGCGATCTCCAACTCGACGCGAATATCGGGGTCTATCGGCGGGAGAAGGGCAAGCTGCAACCGGTTCGCATCAACGTCGATCTGACGGTCGAGGAGACGGAAGGCGAAGTCGCCGACAAGCTGGAGAATGTCGTCGACTACGGTGCGGTGGTGGAAGGGATCAAAACCATTCTCGCCGCCGGTCATTTGAATTTGGTCGAGACGCTGGCCGAGCAAATCGCCGCGCATTGTCTCGCCGATGCGCGCGTGAGAGTGGCGCGGGTGCGAATCGAGAAGTTGAACGTGATCGCCGAGGCGAGTTCGGTCGGCGTGGAGATCGAGCGTGAGGCCGATCAAGGCTGACACCTGCGAAGTCGGCGGATGACCCTGGACGACGGCGAAACGACAATTGTCGACGAGAAGCCGCTGGCGACCGGCGCGGCGGTTATCGGCTCCTATTTGCCGCGGCTGCCGAATGCACCGGGCGTCTATCGCATGTTCGACGCCGCCGGCGACGTGCTCTACGTCGGCAAGGCGGCAAATCTGAAAAAACGCGTTGCGGCCTACACCAAGATCGTGGGTCACACGGGGCGGATCGCGCGCATGATCGCGGGCACGGCTTCCATGGAGTTCGTGCAGACGGCGTCGGAAGTCGAAGCGCTGCTGCTCGAGGCCAACCTAATCAAGCGGCTGAAGCCGCGCTACAATGTTACGCTGCGCGACGACAAATCGTTTCCCTTTATTCTGGTGACGGGCGATCACAAGGCGCCGCAAATCATCAAGCATCGCGGCGCTAAGTCGCGCCAGGGCGACTACTTCGGTCCGTTCGCGTCGGCCGGGGCGGTCAACCGCACGCTCAACACGCTGCAGCGCGCCTTTCTGTTGCGCAGTTGCTCCGACTCGGTGTTCGAGAGTCGCACGCGGCCGTGCCTGCTGTTTCAAATCAAACGCTGCTCGGCGCCCTGTGTGGCGAAGGTCGACGAGGTGAGCTACGCGCATCTCGTCGGACAGGCGCGCGAGTTCTTGCAGGGCAAGAGCGATCAAGTGCGGGCGGAGCTGTCGCAGGAGATGGAGCAGGCGGCCGAGGCGCTCGATTTCGAGAAGGCGGCGCGGCTGCGCGATCGTATTCGGGCGCTGGCGCACATACAACTCAATCAGGGCATCAACCCGGAGACGATCGAGGAAGCCGACTTGTTCGCGGCGCACCAGGAAGGCGGGCAAACCTGCATTCAGGTGTTCTTTTTTCGATCGGGGCAAAACTGGGGCAACCGGCCTTATTTTCCACGGCACGACAAGGGGCTCGATATTCCGGAGGTGCTCGACAGTTTCCTGGCGCAGTTCTACGACGACCGCGATCCGCCGAAGTTGCTGCTGATCAGCCATGACGTGCCGGGGCGGGCGTTGCTCGAAGAAGCGTTGAGCGTCAAATCGGAACGCCGTGTCGAGGTGTTGCAGCCGCAGCGCGGCGAGAAGCGCGAGGTGATGGCGCAGGCCGTGATGAACGCGCGCGAGTCGCTAGCCCGGCGCGTCGCCGAGAGCGCCAGCCAAGCGAGGCTGCTCGACGGTGTCGCCGAAGTCTTTCACCTCGATCGCCCACCGGTACGCATCGAGGTCTACGACAACAGCCACATCCAGGGTACGAACGCCATCGGCGCCTTCATCGTCGCCGGGCCGGATGGCTTCGTCAAAAATCAATACCGGAAATTCAACATCAAGAACACCGAGCTCACGCCCGGCGACGATTACGGGATGATGCGCGAAGTGCTGACGCGGCGCTTCAAACGGCTGCTGAAAGAACAGACGGCGAAAGCGGACGCGCCGGTGTTCGACGAAAAGTCGGACGACGAAGAGAGCGAAGGCGAGCGCCGCGGCTTTCCCGATCTGGTGCTGATCGACGGCGGTCCCGGCCAACTCAGCGTGGCGCGCGAGGTTTTGGCGCAGCTCGAGGTCACGGGTGTGCCGCTTGTCGGCATCGCCAAGGGTCCCGATCGCGACGCCGGACGAGAGCGCTTCTACATGGAAGGCCGCCCGGCGTTCGGTCTGGAGCCGAAGAGCCCGGTTCTATTCTTTCTACAACGCTTGCGCGACGAGGCGCACCGTTTCGCCATCGGAACGCATCGCGCGAAACGCGCACAAAGCATCACGGCCTCGCCGCTCGACGAGATCGACGGCATCGGGCCCGGCCGCAAGCGCGCGCTGCTCAATCATTTCGGCTCGGGGCGGGCAGTGACCAGGGCAGGTCTTGCGGACCTCGAGGCCGTGAGTGGAATCAGCAAGGCAATGGCGCGCAAAATCTACGATCATTTCCACGACAAGGGTTGACGGGGCCGCCGTCGTGCTAGAGTGGCGCTCATGGGCGACCATTTGCCGAATCTCCTGACTTTGGCCCGCATCGCGCTGGTGCCGATATTCGTGGCGGCGTTTTGGCTGCCGCTGCCGGCCGGACGTTGGATCGCGCTCGCCATTTTTCTGGTCGCGGCAATTACGGATTACGCAGACGGATTCATCGCGCGTGCCCGCAATGCCGAATCACGCCTCGGGCAGATGCTGGACCCGATTGCCGACAAGCTTCTGGTTGCCGCGGCGCTGATGATGCTCGTCTACTACGACGACATCCGCGACTGGGTTCTTGTGCCCGCGCTCATCATCTTGTTTCGCGAGATCATGGTCTCCGGTATGCGCGAGTTTCTGGCGTCGATCGCCGTCCATGTGCCGGTGTCGAGTATCGCGAAATTCAAGACGGCAATTCAGGTCGCCGCGCTGTCGCTGTTGATCAGCGCACCGGCGGTCGAGTCGGTGTTCGGCGCGCTGCACCGGATCGGAATCATCGCGTTATGGGCGGCGGCGTTGCTGACGCTCTACACGGGCTTCGTCTACGTGCAGGCGAACTTGGCGCACATGTCCGGACCCGAGCGCAAGGCATCGCGCGCGGCGCCGGAGAGCGCGTCGTGAAAATCCTCTACTTCGCCTGGGTGCGGCAGAAGGTCGGCCGCAGCGAAGAGATCGTCGATGCACCGGCGAACGTGCGAACCCCAGGCGAGCTCGCGGCTTGGCTCGTCGGGCGCGGGACCGGTTATGCCGAAGCGTTCGCCGATTTGAAGCGTCTACGCGTCGCGATCAATCAAGAACACTCGAATTTCAATACGCCGCTGGAGGCGCAAGACGAGGTTGCGTTCTTCCCACCGGTGACGGGCGGCTGACCATGATCCGCGTCCAGCGCCAGGACTTCGACATTGGAACCGAGATCGACGCTGTGACTCGCGGGCGCAGCGATGTCGGTGCAATCGTCAGCTTTACCGGCGTCGTGCGCGCCGACACCGAGGCCGACCCGCTCAAGTCGATGACCTTGGAGCATTTCCCGGGGATGACCGAGCGCGAACTCCAGCGCGTCGAAGCCGAGGCCCGCGTGCGCTGGCAGCTTCTCGACGCCGCGATCATTCACCGCGTTGGCGAGTTGCTGCCGGGCGATCGCATCGTCCTCGTCGTTGCGGTTTCGCAGCACCGGAGCGACGCGTTCGAAGCGGCGTCGTTCCTGATGGATTATCTCAAGACCCGGGCGCCGTTCTGGAAGCGCGAATTGCGCCGGTCCGGCGAACACTGGGTCGAACCGCGCGACAGCGATGAAAGCGCCGCCGCGCGGTGGCAGAACGGCTGAACTCAGTTCGCCGCCTTGCCGCGGACGATGTTGGAATAGTCGTCCATCAGCGTACGCGTGAGATTGCCGACCTTGAATTTCCAAGCGCCGATCTCGCCGACGGGCGAGACCTCCGCGGCCGAACCGGTCAGGAAGCATTCTTCGAAATCGCCGACGTCGGAACTCTGAATGTATTTTTCGACGACCTCGACCTGGCGATGGCGGGCGAGATCGATCACGGTCTTGCGCGTGATGCCGTCGAGGAAGCAATCGGGATAGGGCGTGAAGAGCTTGCCGTCCTTGACGAAGAAAATGTTGGCGCCGGTCGCTTCGGCGACAAGGCCGCGGTAGTCGTACATCATCGCGTCTTGGCAGCCCTTGGCCTCGGCCTCGTGCTTGGACAACGTACAGATCATGTAGAGGCCGGCGGCCTTGGCCTTCCAAGGTGTCGTGTCGGGAGCCGGCCGGCGCCAGCGCGCGATGTCGAGCTTGATGCCTCTTTCCTTGACAGCGGGATCGAACATCGACGGCCACTGCCAGACGCCGATCGCGACGTGAATTTTGGATTGCTGGGCGCTGACCGACATCTGTTCGCTGCCGCGCCAGGCGACAGGGCGCATATAGGCGTCGGCGAAGCCTTGCGCTTCGGCGACTTGGCGGCTCGCGTCGTTGATCTGTGTCTGCGTAAACGGGATTTGGAACCCCATCACTTCGGCGGAAGCAAAGAGCCGCGCCGTGTGCTCCTCGAGCTTGAAGATCTTGCCGTTGTAGACGCGCTGGCCCTCGAAGATGCAGGAGCCGTAGTGAAGTCCGTGTGTCAGCACGTGAACCTTCGCGTCGCGCCAGGGCAGCATCTTGCCGTCCAGCCAAATGTGTCCGTCGCGGTCGTCGAAGGGGATGAGCGCCATTGGGTAACCTTGTTGAGCGATACGCCGATAGAGGAGCGTCAGTATACGGGCGCACGCTTGCGGGCGGTACGGCGCTCGGCCTATTGTGGCAGAATGACTGCCATAACCGCCGCGCATAGGTCATGAAGCCCGTCCCCTCGCTGCTCTATCTACGCGAAGAAGAGCTGACCGACGGGATCGAGCTCTTCTTCTTCGCCACGCGCGATTTTGGACGTGGCGCCGACGAACGTTTGCAATCGCTGGGCCTCGGCCGGGCGCACCATCGCGCCTTGCATTTCATTGCGCGACATCCGGGGATGCCCGTTTCGGATCTTTTGAGTATCCTAGGCATCACGAAACAATCGCTCAGCCGGGTTATCAAGCAGCTTGTCAGCGACGGCCTGATCGCCCTATCGACCGGCACGCGCGATCGCCGCCAGCGTCTGTTGAAACTCAGCGCAAAGGGCCAAGCCTTGGAATCGGAACTGGCATCGATACAGCGCAACCGCTTCGCCAGAGCCTATCGCGAGGCAGGGGCCGAAGCCGTCGCAGGCTTTCGTCAGGTGCTGACGGGACTATTGGCGGAGCAAGAACGGGCAGGCGTGCTGCGCCTGATAGCCAAGCGATGACGATGGAAGTCAGAACCGCAAACGTCGAGAAAACGGTTCAGCATTTGCTGGTCGTCGACGACGACACGCGCATACGAACGCTGCTGCAGCGCTATCTGTCGGAGAACGGCTACCGCGTGACGGTGGCGAAAGACGCCGTCGAAGCGCGGCAGCTGATGACGAGCCTGACCTTCGACTTCATCGTGCTGGATGTGATGATGCCGGGCGAAGACGGATTTTCCTTGACGCAATTCATTCGCGAATCGTCGAGCGTGCCGATCCTGCTGCTGACGGCGCGCGGCGAGTCGAGCGACCGCATCCAGGGTCTCGAGCGGGGGGCCGACGATTACTTGCCCAAACCGTTCGAGCCGCGCGAATTGCTGTTGCGGATCGCGACGATTTTGCGGCGCACCGGAACGCCGGTCGAACCACTACGCCAGACGCTTTTGCTGGGCTCTTGCCGCTTCGATCCGGAGCGCGGCGAACTCACACGTCACGGCAATCCCGTCAAGCTGACCTCGGCCGAACTTTCCCTGATGCGGGTGATGGCGGCTTCGCCCGGCACGACATTCACGCGGACCGACCTGTCGCAAAAAATGGGCGAGGTGCTGGAGCGCACGGTCGACGTTCAAATCACGCGGCTGCGGCGTAAAATCGAGAACGATCCAAAGATGCCGCTCTATCTGCAGACCGTACGCGGCATCGGCTATGTGCTGGTTCCGGATCGCGTCGGCTAGAGATGAGTACGCGCAGCATTTCCCGACGATATCTGCCGCGCGGCCTCTTTGGCCGCTCGCTGCTCATCATCGTGACGCCGATGGTGCTGCTGCAGGCCGCGGTGAGCTATCTGCTGTTCGACCGCCAATGGGAGTCGGTGACCGGGCGCATGGCGCGCGGCGTCTCGGCGCAAATCTCGCTGATCATGACCACCTACAAGAGCGTCGGTGAGGATCAATTTGCCAAGACGTTGCCGGCGCTGAGCGACGCGACGTTTGGAATGCGCGCCGGCCTCCAGCGCAATGCGCGCATTCCCGACACGGAATCGCCCGCATATGACGTGCTCAAGCAAGTGTTCGTGCGCGAGCTGTCGTCGCGGATCGGGCGGCCGGTGTGGATCGATGGATTTTCCTTGCCCGACGACGTGGATATCCGCGTGCAACTCGACTCCGGAGTCATTCGCTTCGTGGTCGAACGAAAACGTGTCGTGTCGACCAACACCCACATCTGGGTGTTATGGATCACGGCGGGCGCCATCATCTTGCTCTCGGTCGCGATTCTGTTCCTGCGCAATCAGATCCGGCCGATCGAACGGCTGGCCGATGCAGCCGAAGCCTTCGGCAAGGGGCGCGATGTGCCGGACTTTCATCCGACGGGCGCCACCGAAGTGCGCCGCGCGGCGCTTGCCTTCCTCGACATGCGCGAGCGCATCTCGCGCTTCGTGCAGCAGCGTACCGACATGCTTGCCGGCGTCAGTCACGATATGCGCACGCCCTTGACGCGCATCAAGCTCGAGCTGGCGATGATGGGCGACGGCGCCGAAGCGCAAGCCCTGAAAGGCGACATCGCCGAGATGGAGCACATGCTCGACGAGTACCTTGCCTTTGCCCGCGGGCAGGGCGGCGAGCCCGCCGCCGATACGGATATCGGCCAACTGCTGCGAGACATCGCGACGAATGCCGGGCGCAAGTCCGACGGCCAGAGTGCCGGCAAAGCCGTCGACGTGAAGCTGGCGGGCGACCTGGTCATGCAAGTGCGGCCCAACGCGATGCGCCGCTGTCTTACCAACCTCGTCGACAACGCGCTGCGCTACGGCAATCACGCCGAACTGACCGCGGCCGAAAAAGGCGATGCCGTGGAAATCGTCGTCGACGACGATGGGCCGGGTATTCCCGCCGAAAAGCGCGAAGAGGTTTTCCGGCCGTTCTACCGCTTGGAGGGCGCGCGCACCCTGGCCTCCGGCAATGTCGGGCTGGGTTTGGCCATTGCGCGCGATATCGCCCGCGGCCACGGCGGCGACGTGACGTTGTCGGACAGCCGCCTCGGCGGCTTACGTGCGGTGGTGCGGCTGCCGGTTTGACGGTTAGCGCAGGCGCGCGCCGTTGGGTATCTGTTGATCGGCGTCGATCAGCACGACGTAACCGTCGTTGTCGGCGAAGCCCAATGTCAGCACTTCCGACATGAATGGACCGATTTGGCGCGGCGGGAAATTGACGACTGCGCAGACTTGGCGGCCGGCCAATTCGTTCGGCTTGTAGTGCTGCGTGATTTGCACCGAGCTCTTTTTGCGCCCGATTTCAGGACCAAAATCGATCAGTAGCTTGTAGGCGGGCTTGCGCGCTTCAGGGAACGCGTCGGCGGACACGACCGTACCGATGCGAATGTCGACGGACATGAATTGATCGAATGTGATCGTGGGGCTTGTCGCAGTCACTATTCAGTCTCCCCCGCAGCCATGCTTCACCCCAAGCTCGGCCTTCGCTTTGCCCGGGGGTAAACTCCGTCGAACCATCCACGACCTTTGTCGCCTCAAGCGTAAAGTCGTGGATGGTCGGCCTTCGCCGACCATGACAACCGATGGGTCAAGCGCATGCGGAGAATTGTTATTTCTTGCCGCTCGACATCTTGTCGGTCAGGACGCGCAGTTCTTCGATCGATTCCGATGCGCGGTCGCGCATGATCTTGAAGGCGTCGCTGTTGGCGCTGACGGCCATGTCGGCCAATTCGCGCATATGCTTGAAAGCGCGCCCGACCGTCTTTTCCACGAGCTCGGATTGTTTCTTCGGCAAATCCTTGCCGGAATTCGCCTTCATCAAATCGCCGACTGCTTCCTGGATCGCCTGCATGGTCTCGCTCATGATCTCGCCTTGGCGGCGCATCATGTTGGCGTAGCCCTCGGCGGCCTTGCGATTGGCGTTGACCAGCGCGTCGATATTCTTGCGCTGACTTTCCATCAGCGCTTGCGTGTCGATGCCCGGCACGGTGAAGCGCTCAAAGAAGCTTTGATCGAAATTCGGCCATTTGAAGTCGAATTCCGGGAAGGGTGATTTGGCCATGTTTGCGTTCTCCCAAGGTGGCGGACCTTGGCGCGGTCCCGGCGCCGCCGTCAATCGGCAGGTTGCTTCTGGTCTCTCGTCCGGTCGAGCGCACCGAGCCACGACTCCGCGAGGCGCAGGCGCCGGTCGACATGCGCCATCGTCTTGGAGAGATCTTCGCCGTCGCTCAGCCAAATGCCCATGGTGTCGGCGAGCAAAACGGCGATCCCCCGCGTGGTGGCAAAGCCGCGCAGGCCTGTCGTCGGCAGCTGCGCGTTGTCGGCGATCCACTGGGCGCTGCGCAGAAATATGGGGGCTGCGTCCAGCCAACCGCCGGGATCGCCACGGGTCTCAGCCTGTATCACAGCAAGCGCCGCCTTATAGGGGGCCATTGCTTCAAAACAGCCAAGGACCGCGTCGAAGGCGCGGTCGCGGGGCGGCGTGTTCTCGGCCGGCCCGTTCATCCGCTTCAGCGCCGCGACGTCGATGCCGGCGCCGATCAACCGCAGAAGCGCCTGTTTGTCGGGACATAGCTGATAGACCGTCTCGACCGGTATGTTCGCGTGGCGCGCCAGATGCGCAAGGCTGAGCGCGCGCCAGCCATCGCGCTCGATCATGGCGAGAGCAGCGGCGACGAGTTTTTCCTGCGGTGTTTGCTTTGCGGCCATGGCGACAGCTTATGCCGTCCGCGGCTATTTGCCGAGTTCTCGTCCGCGCGCAGTCGCGGCGAGGACGGCGGCGCGCAGCAACGGCTCAAGACCGCGCTCGGACATCAGAATGCGCAGTGCGGCCTCGGTTGTGCCGCCGGGGCTGGTGACGGCGCGGCGCAAATCCTCAGCCGCCTCCTGGCGTTCGGCGAGGAACGCGCCGGCGCCTTCGACGGTCTTGCGCGCGAGCTTCAAGGCGGTCTCCGGCGGCAAGCCCACGGCAACGCCCGCCTTGGCCAGCGCCTCGACAAGCAGGAACACATAGGCAGGACCGGACCCCGAAACGGCCGTTACCGAATCGATCAGTTCCTCACGCTCGAGCCAAATCACCTCACCGACGGCACGCAAAACGCGCTCGGCCAAGGCGCGCTGGGCGGGCGCGACTTGCGGCGTGGCGAAAGCCGCCGAGATTCCCTTGCCGATCGCGGCCGGCAAATTCGGCATGGCACGAACGATTGCGGCGCCGGCGCCGAGCCATGTCGCGAGCCTCTCGCTTGTTGTTCCGGCGGCTATCGAGATGATCAAGGCTGAGCGCGCTGCCGGCGCGTAATCCGGCACGACGGTCTGCATCAGTTGAGGTTTGATCGCAAAGATGAGCGCTCGCGGCTTTGTCGCGGCCAAGTCCGTGGCGGATTTGACGGCGGTGACCCCTGCGGCGCGATAGCGGCGCGCATTGCCCAGGGCCAGCGCCGGATCAACGACGATAAGCTTGCCGCCCAATCCCTTGGCTATCAGCCCTCGTGCAAGCGCGCCGCCCATGTTGCCGGCGCCGACAATGACGATGGGACGCACCTTCGAGGGCGAAACGTTTTGTGCGGATTTCAGGCGCTGCCTTGGCATTCGTAAACGACCGTCGCTGCCGCTTCGGCAGCCGACTTACCCGCCCAAATCACGAATTGAAAGGCCGGAAAGTAGCGGTCGCAGGCTTCGAGCGCCGCTTGCACCAAAGCCTCGCATTGTTCCGGGGTGGCGCCAATGGCGCCGCGCAGGAGCAAGCCATGGCGGTAGATGATCTGGCCGGAATCCGGATACATCTCGAAGTGGCCGAGCCATAGTTGTTCGTTGATCATGTTGATCAGCGTTGCGATCTCGGTGCGGCGCAGTTTCGGCACCTTGACCTCGAGCTGCGCGGCAAGCTGCAGCGTTTCGACGTCCGCGCGCCAACTAAACGACAGATGATGATCCTCGGTGCGGCCGGGGAACGACAAATGCATCTCGTCCTCGCCGGCGCGATCGAATAGCCATTCGTTTTGGACAGCGATCTGCTCCATCAAGTCGATGGGATTGCCGGAGGCGTCGATTTCGATGGCGGTATTCATAGTGCTGCGACCTTTCTTACTGCCCGAGAGTCAGGCCGCCGCCGGAGGGGGCCGGCGGCGGGACACACGAGGGTAAATGACGCAAGGGAACGCAGGGTGCGCTCAGGGCTGGTACTAACGCTACAGGTACTAGGTCTAGTCGCCCTACGCGAAGCAGCACCCATGAATGGAAAGGTGCACCAAACGTTGAGTCGGGCGCAAGAGTCTCCCGACAAGAACGTCAAGCTTCATGTGGACGAGTCAGCGACGGCGACGCAACCTTGGGGATTGGCTGCGGATAGGCCGATTTCTGGCGCTGCTCGAGTCTGTTTTCGGTGCATCGGCGCGTCCGGATTCGAGACTAATGATTCGCGCTTTGAGCGTTTCGATCTCGCTGCGTGCTTTTAGCGCAACGGATTTCATCGCTTCGAACTCCTCGCGCGGTACGAGTTCCAAATCGTTTGCGAGGCGCTCGCCTTGGGAGCGCACCAGCGTCGCAATTTCGTCGCGCACGCCCTTTGCCGCGCCGGCCGCGTTGGTTACGAACTTGGCGACCTGGTCGAGAAACGGATTTTCGCTTTGCATGACAGCCACCGTCAGAGAGACCCGGAAAAGGTAGAGAGCCTACGGCGCCAGGGCAATGCGGCCTGCTTGACAGGCCTTGCGCGGGCGCTTCACACCTGAGGCGGCCTCTAGGAGCCCCCATGCTCGTCATCCCGTTCCCGGCGATCGACCCGGTCCTGATCAGCTTTGGACCCATCGCCATCCGCTGGTACGCGCTGGCTTATGTCGCGGGTCTGTTGCTGGGCTGGTGGTATTTGCTCCGCCTACTGAAGATCAACCGGCTCTGGGAGGGCGTGCCGTTCGACGGCAAGCCTCCGATCACAGCCGAGCAAGTCGGCGATTTATTCGTTTGGGCCGCCCTCGGCGTGATTCTGGGCGGCCGTGTCGGGTACGTTTTGTTCTACGGGTTGGTATATAACACTCAGTACTTCCTAGATAATCCGCTGCGGGTCTTTGCCGCATGGGAAGGCGGTATGTCTTTTCATGGCGGCATGATCGGCGTTGTCCTGGCGATCATCATCTATGCGCGTCGCGGCGGCATGGACATGGTCAAGCTGGGCGATTTGGTCGCCATAGTGACGCCGATCGGATTGTTCTTCGGGCGTGTCGCGAACTTCATCAATGGGGAGCTGTGGGGCAAACCGACGAGCGTTCCGTGGGCGATGATTTTTCCTCACGCCGATTCGCAGCCCCGGCACCCAAGTCAACTCTACGAAGCCTCGCTGGAAGGGATCGTCCTCTTCGCGATTCTGAATTTGCTGATCTATCGATACGGAGCGTTGCGTAAACCCGGTCTGACGATCGCCGTGTTCTTTGCCGGCTACGCGCTCTTCCGAATTCTGGTCGAGATTTTCTTTCGCGATTCCGATCAGCTGGTGTTCGGCGCGAATAGCGGCTTCACGATGGGCATGGCGTTATCGCTGCCGATGTGGGCGGTCGCCGCCTTCTTCTTCTGGTACGCACTCTATCGAATCCCCGTTGCCGCGAAGACATGATGTCGGTACGCGATCATCTCGCACATCTGATTGCGGCCGAAGGTCCCTTGAGCATCGCCGAGTTCATGCGGACCGCGCTCACGGCGCCGGGGCTCGGCTACTACATGCGAGGGGATCCCTTCGGTGCCGAGGGCGACTTCGTTACTGCGCCTGACATCAGCCAGATTTTCGGCGAGCTGATCGGGCTTTGGAGCGTCGCGACGTGGGCGGCGCTCGGAGCGCCGCCCCGGTTTTCGCTGGTCGAGCTCGGGCCGGGCCGCGGGACGTTGATGAGCGACGCCCTGCGCGCGGCTCGCGTGCGTCCGGCGTTCCTTGAAGCGGCGAACGTTGCGCTCATCGAGATCGGCCCGGCGCTGCGCGCGCGGCAGCGACAAACACTAAAGGACGCGCGTGTCGGCAGCTTGGCGTGGTTTGAGACGGTTGATGAGGCGCTCGTCGCCGATCGTCCGTTGATCCTGGTGGCCAACGAATTCTTCGATGCGCTGCCGGTCCGGCAATTTGTCGCGACCGATCGTGGCTGGTGCGAGCGCTGCGTAGGGCTCGCTGGCGACGGAACGTTTGCCTTCGCACGGTCGCTGGCACCGATCCCAGACGACTTGATTCCGCGCGCGATCTGCGCTGCGCCGCAAGGCAGCGTTTTCGAATTCGCGCCGGCGCGCAATGCGTTGGCGAAAGACATTGCGGAGCACCTGGCGAGGCGTCGCGGCGCCGCATTGGTGATCGACTACGGGTTTTCTGGGCCCGGGGTCGGCGACACATTGCAGGCCGTTAAGGCTCACGGCTTCGTGCCCGTGCTCGACGATCCCGGTCACGCGGATTTGACGACGCACGTCGACTTCGACGCGCTGGCAACGGGCTTCGCCGCGGGCGGTGCCGATGTCTATGGTCCCCTTGAACAATCCGCATTTCTTCAACGACTCGGCGCACGCGAGCGCACCGACGCTTTGGCAGCGGGGGCGACAGGCGTGGGACGCGCGGTGGTCGAGGCAGGCTTTGCACGATTGACCGAACCGGCGCAGATGGGCAGCTTGTTCAAGACGCTTGTCGCCGCCTCGCCTGGGCTGCCGCCGCCGGGATTTGTACCGCATGAACGTCGTTGAGTGCCGCACGCTGGCGAAGCTTCCCGGGCTGGCACACGGATTCTTCGGGCGAAGCGGCGGCGTCTCCGAAGGAATATTCGCGTCGCTGAACTGCGGCTTGGGTTCGAGCGACGACGCCGAGCATGTGCGGGAGAATAGGGAGCGGGCCGGGCGCCGCTTGGGGGTTTCCGGCGACCGGGTGCTGACCGCTTATCAGATTCATTCCGCCGATGCCGTCGTCGTCAACCAGACCTGGGCGCGCGGATCGCAACCGAAGGCCGACGCCATGGTGACACGCGAGCGGAATATAGCGCTCGGCATTTTGGCGGCGGATTGTGCGCCGGTGCTCTTCGCCGATGCCGGCGCTCGGGTTATCGGAGCGGCTCACGCCGGTTGGAAGGGCGCGATCATGGGCGTCGTGGAGGCGGCAGTCGTCGCGATGGAACAGCTCGGCGCCACACGCTCGCGAATCGTGGCGGCGGTCGGCCCTTGCATCAGCCAGGAATCCTACGAAGTGGGGGAGGAGTTTCGGGCGCGATTCGTCGCCGCCGACCTTGTCAATGCTGCGTTCTTCGTACCCGGCAAGCGCGCCGGCCATTGGCAATTCGATCTGCCTACTTACGTCGGTCACAGGCTGGCGAAACTCGGCCTGGAGGCCGTGAGCCTGCCCCGTCGTTGCACCTACGCCAACGATGCGGAGTATTTTTCGTTTCGCCGCACGACGCATCGCGGCGAGCCCGACTATGGGCGCAATTTGTCGGCGATCGTGCTGACGCCATGACTGTCGCCCGCCCTCCGTTGTGGTGTTTGTTGGTGCTCGGACTCGCGGGTTGTGCGGCGGTGACCGAGCCGATGGGGGTGAAGGATCCGTTCGCGATCCAACAGCCGTTTCAAGGCGTGGCGCGCAACGATCGCATTCTCTCGGTCGTGACCGAGGCGCCGGCGATCGTCGTTCGGCCGATCTATGGATTGGGAGCGGAGAACGCCGAAGCGTTGCGCAAACGCGTCATGACCGTGCTGCGCACGCATGATGTGCCCGCGATCGCGGAAAGCTCCGCGTCGATCGCGTGGGTGCTGCAAGGCCAAGCAGCCTTCATCCGTCGTGAAGAC
>Ga0209069_10000856_pt1 | contig 14782 bp, 19 predicted proteins | sample Str013_2_FD_187202 | JGI IMG/M metagenome (GOLD analysis project Ga0209069, IMG submission 187202) | Freshwater sediment microbial communities in response to fracking from Pennsylvania, USA - Straight Creek_MetaG_SC_2013 (SPAdes) (version 2) | ecosystem: Environmental > Aquatic > Freshwater >...
TCGCATAAGCATCTGGCTGCGGAGGTGGCAGCGGGGAAACTTTTTTCGGAAAACCGAGCGGGCGATTCGCCGATTCAGTCAGCAACTGCGCTTGACGCGGTTTCGTCACCCGCGAGCTTTGTTCCGCTCGAAACCGTCCAGCTTTCGGCGCCGGCCTTCACTCTCATCGGCGACATCTTTGCTCACACCGAATTGATCGCGGCACCGGTGTTTGCGGCGGATGATTCGGGCGAAATCGGTGGACGGACGCGGCCTAACCTCAAAGTTCAGGACGGCTGTGATAACCGCTGTTCGTTCTGCATTATCCCCAGCGTGCGTGGACAAAGCCGTTCGATGAAGTTGGACCGCGTGATCGCCGAAGCCAACGCGCTGGTCGCAGCCGGCTACAAAGAGATCGTTCTGAGCGGCATCAACCTTGGACGCTGGGGGCGAGACTTTGAATCTTTAAACGGCTCTGGCGCGCCGCAACGTTTCGAGCAACTCCTGCGCGCACTGCTGGAACATACCGACATCGCCAAGATCCGCATCAGCTCCGTCGAGCCCATGGACTGGAGTGATGAACTGATCGCGCTAGTCGCGGGCTCGCCGCGCATCTGCAAGCATGCGCACTTGCCATTGCAATCCGGAAGTGACGCAATTCTGCGGCGCATGCATCGCAAGTATCGTCCCTGGCATTACGCGGAAAAGATCCGCAAGATCCGAGAAGCCATGCCGGACGCGGCCATTGGCGCCGACGTGATGGTCGGATTCCCCGGCGAAACGGGCGAACTGTTTGAACAGAGCCGCAGCTTCATCGAACAATTGCCATTTACTTACCTGCACGTGTTCACGTATTCGTCGCGACCGGGAACGCCGTCCGCCGCAATGCCTGACCAGATTCCGGTGCAAATCGCCCGCGAACGAAATCGCGTGCTGCGTGATCTTGCCGCCGACAAGAACCGCAGGTTCCGCGAAAGCTTTGTCGGACGCTCGTTGGAAGTCATCACCCTGCAAACCGGCGGCGATGGCTGGACGGAAGCTCTCAGCGACAACTTTCTAAAGGTCCGGCTTGCGGGGCGGCATGAACCTAATCAGATGTTGACCGCGAACGTGACAGATATGGGTGACAACGATCTACTGGCCGCGGCAATGGACGAAGCAGCGGTTGCTGTTTGAACAGCATTCCGAGGAGTATCAGCTCATGTTCCCTTTCCAAAAACGTTTGCCTTGGGCTTTGATCGGCATCGTTCTGGTCGTCCTCGCAGGTGGATTCCTCCCGGCTCCAGCATCTCCTCGGGCTTTGTCAGCCGGCCCGGGACTAGCGGACTTCCTGAAGCAGGGTGGAATCTGGCGAGCTGATTTTCAGGGCCAGCCAATTTGCATGGTGCGGTTGAACCCGCTGGTCAAGGAAGTAGAAGGCGGCTTGAGTCTGGCACCAGACTTCAGCACAGACGACAACGGGAGGTGTCCGCGGTTGACGATCCGGCAACCCTCAAGATGATGGTTCCGCTCGTCGAACCAAGGATCGAAGGTGCGAAGCTCATCTTCAAGATGGTGGATGATCCCGAACACCCCGATACGTGGGAGATGGTGGCAACCGGGCCTGATTCGGCCACGTTGCAACTCATCGAAACCTGGAATTCCGACTTACAAGAGATCCAAACCCGTGAGCAAATTGCAAAATGGCAGAAACCGTTCCGGCTGAAACAAGCCTGGAAAGGGAACGCTCTCTAGCTGGCAGATGTAGCTTTCAACCGCGAAGTCGGCTTGCGCGCTGAACGGCGCTTATCAGGAGTTTGAAGAGATGAGACCGTGCCCATGGCTCGCCGCCGGGTTGGGGGCGCAGCGACAACAAATAATGCTATACTTTTGATTGTCTTATGCCGCGTGTCGGCGCCGTGGCATTTCCCCCTTAACAGCACGGCAGGACAGGCAAGTTGGCCCCGAGTTCACGGGAACCGGGCCTGGGAGGCTTGAATCGATAAACGTTTTATTCGCATGAATGACCGTATCCGGGCGCGGGAAATCCGCGTGATCGGTGCGGACGCCGAACAGCTCGGCATCATGACGCCTTTTGACGCGATCAAGAAGGCCAAAGAGCTGAATCTGGACCTGGTAGAAATTTCGCCCAACGCGGTGCCGCCGGTCTGCCGCATCATGGACTACGGCAAGTTCCTGTACGAGCAGGAAAAAAAGGAACGCGCGGCCAAGAAGAACCAGAAACAGATCGTTCTGAAGGAAGTAAAGTTCAGCGTAAACGTGGACGAACATGATTACGTCACCAAACGCAATCACGTTCTGCGCTTCCTGGGCGAAGGCGACAAGGTGAAAGCCAGCCTGCGCTTCCGGGGACGCGAAATGGCCCACCAGAACCTGGGACGCAACGTGCTGGAACGGCTGATCAAGGAAGTTGGGGAAAAAGGTATCGTGGAATTCAGGCCGCGCATGGAAGGTAATACCATGCACGCCATCATCGCGCCGCCGAAAGTTATTCCGGGAGCCAAGAAGACGCAGGAACACAAGGCCCAGGCGCACGATCCCAAACCGGAGAAACCGAAACCGGCGGCAGCGGCAAAAGAAGCAGCTAGCAGCTAGTGGCTACAAGGATTTTTATGCCTAAAATGAAAACACACTCTGGCGCGGCCAAACGGTTTAAAAAAACCGCCACGGGCAAGATCAAACGTGGAAAGGCCTTTAAGCGCCACATCCTTACCTCCAAGGCGACCAAGAGGAAGCGTCAGCTCGACACCGATACGCTGGTGAGCGAAGCCGATGCCCCCAAGGTCCGGAGAATGATCCCGTACTAGCCGCTGGCTAGCGATTCGGGACGGAATTTGGCCCGCCTGGCGTAAGCCGGTGCAGAGGCCGAATCTGAAAAAGAGCGGGAACCAAGAGTCTCCGCTTACGCGTGCAAAGAGGGCAACTTTCCCTCCAGCCGCAATAACCGCCGGGAATCCGGCAACTAAAAAAGGAGCACTATGCCTCGCGTAAAACGCGGCACTAAACGCCGCCAGCGCCGCAAAAAGATATTAGAGCGCGCCAGTGGTTATTTCCTCACAAAATCAAAACTCTACCGTCAGGCGCAACAGTCCGTGGAACGCGGACTTAAGTTCGCCTTCACTGGACGCAAACAGAAGAAGCGCCAGTATCGCGCCATCTGGATCGTCCGCATTAGTGCGGCCTGCAAAGCCAACGGCATCAGCTACAACATGTTCATCAGCGGACTGAAAAAGGCCGGCGTGGAACTGGACCGCAAGATACTGGCAGACATCGCCGCGAATGATGCCGGATCGTTTACCGTTCTGGTGGAAACCGCTAAGAAGGCGCGCGAAAAAGCGGCGTAGTCAGCAATTGGCAAATAGCAATTAGCAACTAGCCAGAAAAGCTCTAAAACCACGAAGGGCACGAAGTTTCACGAAGGACTCACATGAGTAAGCAGCCTTTGTGTTCCTTCGTGTCCTTTGTGGTTAGATATTAGATGGAAGATTGAAGCACACAGCCGAGGGCGGCTGTGCCACACGATTATCGAAATGCCATACACGGTTCCCAAACTCGAAGATTTCTCAGCGGCCGCGCTGGACGCTGCGGGTCGCGATCTGCTGGCGGCTGTCCGACAGGAAGCCGAGGCCATCTCTGGCGAGAACGACTATAAGAATTTTCGCGATCGCTGGATGGCTCGCAAAAACGGCGTCCTTACGCAAATCAACGATCTGTGGCTCAAGGCTGCACCCGGTCCGGCAAAACGTGATGTCGGCGCGCGCGTCAATCAACTCAAGACTGAAGTCGAGCAGATCGTGGAGAAGCGAAGACTGTGGGTACTTGCTCCGACAATAACCGCAGAACATCCTGGCATTGAAATACCTGCCCAGGACTGGGAACGGTACATTAAAGATGCTCAACTTCTCGGGCAGAAGATCGACATTACCCTGCCCGGCATTCGCCGTCCCATGGGCGCCGAGCATCCGGTTATCCGCACGATGAATGAAGTCATCGGCGTTTTTCGTGCCATGGGCTATTCCGTCGCCGAGGGGCCGGAAGTGGAAACCGACTATTTCAATTTTGAGGCTCTGAACTTTCCGCCGAACCATCCCGCGCGCGACACGCAGGACACGCTGTTCGTCGCCGGCCAGGAAAAGAAAGCGCAACGTGACCGTCTGCTGCTGCGCACCCATACGTCGCCAGTGCAGATACGCGCCATGCTGGCCACGCCGCCGCCCATCCGCGTGGTGGCGCCGGGCAAGGTCCACCGCGCGGACACCGCGGACGCCACGCACTCGCCGGTGTTTCATCAGGTGGAAGGCCTGGCCGTGGACACCAACATCACCTTCAGCGACCTGAAGGGCACGTTGGACCATGCCATGAAATCGCTGTTCGGATCAAGCATGAAGACGCGCTTCTTCCCGTCGTTCTTTCCCTTCACCGAGCCGAGCGCTGACGTTTCCATCACCTGCTTCAAGTGCGGCGGCAAAGGCTGCCGTCTATGCAAGATGAGCGGCTGGATCGAGCTCCTGGGTTGCGGGATGGTGGACCCCAACGTTTTCAAGTTTGTGGAAAGCAACGGCTACGATTCGCAGAAGATCAGCGGCTTTGCCTTCGGCATGGGCGTGGAACGCATCACCATGCTCAAGTACGGGATTGACGACATCCAGCTGTTCTACCAGGGGGATGTGAGGTTCCTGGAGCAGTTCGCGTAATTGCAAATAGCAATTGGCAATCAGCAATTGGCCAAACCAAATCCGGTTGAGCTAATTGCTAATTGCTAGCTGCTAATTGCTCGCCTTATGCGTATTTCTCCAACATGGCTTCGCGAATTCGTTGACCTGAAAGTCAGCGACACCCAGCTCGCCGACGACATCACCCTTGCCGGCGTGGCGGTGGAGTCCGTCAAGCAGATGGACGGGCAGACGCTCTTTGAAATGGAGATCGGCACGAACCGCCCGGACGCGATGTGCCACTACGGCGTGGCGCGTGAGTGCTCGGCCATCTACGAACTCGATCTGAAACCAATCGTGCCCAAACTGCCTAAGGCCAAGCCTTCGGCCAAGCCGTTCCCGATCGAGATACAAGACGCTGACGGTTGCAAGCGCTACACCGCGCGCGTAATCCGCAACGTGAAGATCGGCCCGTCACCGGAAAAGATTCTCAACCGCCTGAAGATTGACGATCACGGCGGCATCAGCAACGCCGTGGACGCCAGCAACTATACGCTGATGGAAATGGGCCATCCCACGCACGCGTTTGATCTGGACAAACTGGAAGGCGGCAAGATCATCGTCCGCCGCGCGCGCGCCGGGGAAACGCTGAAGACCCTGGACGGCGTGGACCGCAAGCTGGAACCCGAAGACTTGATTATCGCCGACGCTGCGCGCCCCGTGGCGCTGGCCGGAGTGATGGGCGGACTGAATACGGCCATCTCCGCCACAACGAAAAACATTCTGATCGAATCCGCATGGTTTGATCCCGCAACCGTGCGCAAGACGGCGCGGCGGCTGGGCATGCATACTGACGCTTCCCACATTTTTGAACGCGGAGCGGACTGGGGCGCTACCGCGCTGGCGTGTAACCGCGTGGCCGAACTAATTCTGACATCCGCCGGCGGCGAACTCGAAGGCGAACCAGTGGACGCCATCGCTGGACACGTCGTACGCCATTCGCTCATCCTGCGGCAAAGAGAAATTCTGCGGCAATTGGGCAAGGACATTCCGGAAACTCAAGTTACCGGCCTGCTTATCCGACTTGGATTCAAAGCCGAACAACGCAAGGGCGAAGATATTCTGAGCAAGCTGAAAGGACAGCTGCCCGAAGGCGTGACCTTCAGGATGCTGTACCAGAGCGGACTGCTGCCGCCGAATGCGACGCCCGAAGAACTGGAGAAGATCGTCCGCGAGCACAGCAAGTCGCCGTTGGTCGAACTACTCAACGAAAAACTCGTCTGGATAGTGGACCTGCCCACATGGCGACTCGACGTGGAACGCGAAATTGACCTGATTGAAGAAATTGCGCGCATACACGGCTACAACAAATTCGCCAACACGCTGCCATCGTTCTCCGGCGGCGTGATCGAGTTGCCGGACGCTCCCAAAGAAACCCGCCTGCGTTCCGAACTGCTCGCGCTAGGGTACAACGAAACCATTTCGCCAACGTTCATTGCTCCTGCGGACGCGCAAGCGTTTTCCAAATCGCAAGTGGTGATGCTGGCCAACCCGCTCAGTGACGAGCAGTCCGCCATGCGGACGTCGCTCGTCCCCGGCATGCTGGGTATGCTCGGTTGGAACCTGAATCGTGGCGCTTCGGACGTACGCTTGTTCGAAATGGGACACGTGTTTCAACTGGTGAATGAAAAATCGGCGGAGCAGAAAACGATCTGTCTGGGCGCCACGGGCACCGCTGACGAAGCCAGCGTCCACGGGAAAGCCCGCTCATATTCGTTCTTTGATCTCAAGGGCGATATCGAATCTTTACTGTCGACTTTTGAAATTCGTACGCTGGCGTTCACGCCAAACGCTGACGCGGTTTATCACCCCTGGCGGTCAGCCAAGGTCATGGCGGACGGACAACTCGTCGCGCAGATCGGACAGATTCAGCCTGATTTCGCCACAGCGCGCAAGCTGAAGCAGGAAATTTATGTGGCGGAAATTTATCTGAACCAGTTATTCCCGCTCGGCCTGCGCACATCGCGCTACCAGCCGCTTTCAAAGTTCCCGGCGGTAGACCGCGACTTCTCGTTCACGTTCACTGACGCCGTAAGCTTCGAACAGATAGAGTCCGCGGTGCAGGCGCTGAAGATAGCGGAGATGCAGAGCTTCAAGCCGGCCGAGGTTTTCCGCGGCGGCACAGTCCCGGCCGGCAAGTATTCCCTGTTGGTGCGAGCGCAGTTCCAGTCCGCGGACCGCACCCTGCGTGACGACGAAGTGGCGCAATGGTCCGCACAGATCATTAAGGCCATGGAAGCGCTGGGCGGAAGTATGCGCAGTTAACTTAAAAGCAAATCCGCGCTAACGCGCAATGAATTCACGCAGCAAGAAAGACAAACGATGCGTTGGTTCTCAGCAGCACTGAAGTCGGCCAAGCCGCAAGGTGATTCCAAGACGAATCCGAACTCGCGCATCCAACCCACTCTGCAAACCGACCGCCTGATCATCCGTCCATTCGTTGCCACCGATGCGCCCCGCCTGGCAAAGTTGGCCGGCACGCGTCGCGTAGCCGACACCACGGTTTCCATTCCGCATCCTTACTCAGCCGAGCAAGCGCTGGGGGACATTGAGCACTACAATGCAGAATTCCAGACGGGCGCCGGAGCGTACTTTGCCATCGCGCTACGTGAAGCTCCGCAGGATTTGATTGGCGGCGTGCTGATCAAGTGCATTGACCGTCCGCACGAGCAAGGTGAACTGGGCTACTGGATTGACGAAGCTTACAGCGGCAAAGGTTTGGTAACGGAAGCAGGTCACTGCGTACTGAGTTACGGCTTTAACGTGGAAGGCTTGCACCGTATGTGTGCCTATCACATGGTGCGCAACACTGCCTCCGGACGCGTGCTGGCACGCCTGGGAATGCGCCAAGAAGGCCGGTTACGCGACATGGTGAAAAAGTGGGGCGCGTTTGAAGACGTAATGTTGTGGTCGATTTTGCGGGACGAATTCAAATAGGTTTCCTTTTACGTGAGCAGAATGCGGGAGCCGTTGCCTGGCACGATCTTTCGCAGCGCCAGCAAGAGCCGACGTTTATCCAGAATGCCGTCTGCTGATGCCAGCAGCGTCATTTCGGTCTCCCGCACTGCTCTTCTACTTTAATAAGGAACTGATCAGGGAAGTTTGGCGCCCAGCACTTCCAGTTGTTCAATCACCGGAGCCGCAGCGAGAAGGTTGGGAGCATTGGCCATCAGCGCTTGGGCGATTGGTCCCGTCAAGTGCGCCTGCCGGCCAGCTTCGTTAAGAAACGCATCAAAAATGGCGAATGTGCTCGGACTGAGCCGCAGTGCGAACCACACCGGAGTAGTTGCTTCCTGGTTGGCCATTTCAAGGCCCTGTTTCAGGAACGCGGCCACTTCAGCTTCTTTGCCGGGCTTGGCTTCCAGGCGGACAAACAGACTTTGCGTAAGCATCTTTTGAATCTCCTTGGGGTTCGAAGAATAACCCAGATTGATGCTAAGTCCCGGGCCTGATTTTGACCATAGGCAAGAACGCCATATTTAGTATGATATTTGCCATGCGCATAGAAGTGCTTGCTCTTGACGGCGTATTTGATCTGGGCTTGGCTGCTGTGCTGGACGCTTTCCAGACGGCCAACGAGTTAATCAACGTTGGCGGACTTTCGGTGACCCCGTTCGAAGTAAAGATTGTTGGCGTTCGCAGGGCAGTGAAGACGTCCCAGGGCCTGAGCGTTCCCGTGCTGCCGCCCGCCAAGCGGTCGCCAGACTGCGTGGTGGTTCCAGCCATTGGGTTCAAGATGCCGGGTCCTTTGGAAGCGGCTCTGGCCCGCCCGGACGTCGCAGATGCCGCGACCTTACTCCGGCAATGGTCACAGCGCGGAGCCATCATGGCGGCTGCGTGCATTGGAACGTTTGTGATGGCCGAATCCGGCCTGCTTGACGGTCATCGCGCCACGACCACTTGGTGGCTGGCGCCAATGTTCCGTCAAAGGTATCCGAACATTCTGCTGGACGAATCCAACATGATCGTAAAATCCGGCCGCAACGTAACCGCCGGCGCAGCGCTGGGGCACATGGACTTGGCCCTGTGGTTGATACGCGGAGTCAGCCCGCAATTGGCAGCCCTCACCGCAAAATATCTCATCGTCGATTCGCGACCAGCGCAATCGGCATACGCGCTCTCAGATCATCTGGTGCATTCGGACCCTATTGTCCAACTCTTTGAAACCTGGGCGCGCGCGCGGCTGAAACAAGGTTTTTCTCTGGACGAAGCAGCCAAGGCCGTCGGCGCCAGCAAGCGCACCCTCGCCCGACGCATGCAGAGCGTTCTGGGAAAATCTCCGCTGTCTTATTTCCAGAGCCTGCGCGTGGAGCGTGCAGTCCACTTGTTGAAAACGGGCAACGCAAGCGTGGACGAAGTTGCTGCCAAGGTTGGATACGCGGATGGCTCGACGTTGCGAGTCCTTCTGCGCCGACAACTCAGCCGCGGTGTAAAAGAAATCCGGCGGGCGGGCTGAGCAATGATTCCTCCGACAGCGCGGGATGCAGCCGTGGCCCCTCTTGTGTTTTGCCTGTGCGACCCCTTAATCTGTCGCCTATGTTTCTAGGACACTATGGACTTGCCCTGGCCGCGAAAAGCGTTGCGCCTAAAACTTCTCTTGGCACCGCGGTGATGGCCACCGAGTTTGCCGATCTGCTGTGGCCTCTCTTCTTGATTCTTGGCTTGGAGCGCGTGGTCATCGCGCCGGGCATCACAAAAATGACTCCGATGGATTTCGTTGCCTATCCGTGGTCGCACAGCTTGCTCATGGATTTGCTATGGGCCGCCGGATTCGCCGCAGTGTATTTTGCCGCGCGGCGTTACAAAGCGGGGACAATTGTCGTCTTCATTGGCGTGCTCAGCCATTGGGTACTGGACTGGGCTGCGCACCGTCCGGACATGCCGCTTACGCCGTGGAGCACACAGAAATATGGACTAGGATTGTGGAACTCAGTTGCCGGCACGGTGGCTATTGAAGCGCTGATGTTCGTTGGCGGGCTGGCCATTTACCTGAGTCGGACGAGAGCTAAAGATCGTATCGGCAGTATCGCGCTGTGGAGTCTGATCGCGCTACTGGTCGTAGTGTGGGCAGGCGCAGTGTTTGGTCCGCCACCACCGAGCGTGAACGCCCTCAAGTACAGCACGCTGGCACTGTGGCTTACGGTGCCGTGGGGGTATTGGATTGATAGACACCGTTTTTCTGTCGCTTCGCTCCAAACCGCCAAAGAGAATCGTAAGAGCTAAAAGGCTATTGCGCTTGTTGCAGGCCGCTCGCCGCGCTAGTCGGGCTTGCGGCCACAATTTCGTATTGATGGAAAACCTTCGCAGCATTGGTTACAATTCCCGCCATGCTCTCCCGTAAATCGTTCTCCAGAAGATCTTTCTTCAAGGCGGCAGGTGCGTCTGCCGCGGTTGCCGCTGCGTCTAGCTTCTCCAACGGCAGCTTCCCCACCGGACTCTTGAGCTTTGCCGAACCGCTGCGTGAACAGCAGCCGGGCGGGCCGATCCTGCTTAACAGCAATGAGAATGCTTACGGGCCGTTGCCCAGCGTGCTCACACTGCCTAATCCGTTCCGCGACGCCAACCGCTATCCAGACAGCAGTTATGAAGCGCTGGTAGCCAAGCTGGCCAAGATGCACAAGGTCAAGCCGGAACAGGTGATCGTGGGCTGCGGGTCCACGGAGATTTTGAAATTAGCCGCCAGCGCGTTTACCGGTCCGGGACGGAAGCTGGTCACGGCCACGCCGACGTTTGAAGCGTTGTGGGACTACGCGCGAGCCACCAAAGCCGAGGTCGCCAAGGTGGAACTCACGGGAACGTACGCGCACCATCTCGCCGCCATGGCGGATGAAGCCGCAAAGAATGGCGGCCTGGTTTACATCTGCAATCCCAACAATCCCACGGCCAGCCTGACGCCGCGGCGTAGCCTCGAAAACTTTATCCGCGATTTGCCCAAGAATGTTTACGTCTTGATGGACGAGGCCTATCACGACTTTGTCAGCGTCTCCGCGGATTACATTTCGTTCATTGATACACCGATGGACGACGACCGGGTGATCGTAGCGCGCACGTTCTCGAAAATTTACGGGATGGCAGGTTTGCGGATGGGCTATGCCGTGGCCACACCGAAAACCGCGAAGCTGCTCATGGAACAGAAACAGCAGGACAGCGCCAACATCTTCGCTTTGCGCTGTGCCATCAAGTCACTGGAGAGTACGGAAGAACATCAGATGGCCGCGACGCGTAACAATTTTGACCGTCAGGAATTCATGCGCCAGGCCACGACACGCAAGCTTTCAGTGATTCCATCATGGGCCAACTTTGTAATGATGAACACGCAACGTCCGGTGAAGACGGTGATTGAGCATTTCATGAAGAACAATATTCGGATCGGCCGTCCGTTCCCGCCCATGGATACCTACGCGCGCATCTCGCTGGGGACACCGGACCAGATGAAAGCGTTCTGGGTTGCCTTTGATAAATTGCCGAAAGCCTAGTTCGCTTAGCGGAAAACCGCTGGAGAGCATGGCACGCGCGAAGAACGTTTGGCTCCGTAACGGGCCGCGCGGCGCGCCGGTCGGGGTCTTTATTTTCTAAACCCCGCGGAAAGAGGATTTCAAGAGCGGAGAACGTTCCGCTCCTGGTGCACGCCGCTCACCGCGCTAGTCGGGCTCGCGACCTCAGTTTTAAATCTTTTTCCTAAGCTGGGAAAGATGCCGGACCAGGAAGCGGATCAGCAACGTAGTCCCGAAAGTGGCGAGATATCCCATGACGATGCAAATCGGGATGAAGTAGTTAGGAAGATATTCCTGCCCGTATTGCACGGGAAATTGCGCAAAGTTAATGCCGGCGTCGCTGACGAAGAAACCAACATTCTTAGGGAAAAACGGCTTCAGCAGAGCGCAAATGTAAAAGCTCGCGGACAGAATGTATCCAATCAACGCGACCACGAACACCAGGTAGCCCTGCACGCCGGCCACGGTCCAACGCAGAGTGGTGCGCAATACTTTGAAGGGCGAAAGCCGCCAGGACGAAGTGCGCAGGATCATCTCCATGCGGTACTGGCGGGCGATCTCATCGGGCGCGCCCAGCGCTTTGAGTACGTTGCGGCAGTCGTCCACGGTGGGAGCGGCAACTTGTTCCAGACGGTCCAGCACATGGGCGCGCAACTCACGCAAGAAATCCTGACGACGCTCGACGGGCAAATCCGAAAGCTTGGCGTTGAGCTGGGCAAAATACGTATCCACCATGGGAATGCAGTGTGTCAGGTTCATGAGGGTTCTCCCTTGTCATCCTTTCCGTTGAGTACGGGCACCAACAACTGGTTGAGACTGGAGGCAAATCCTTTCCATAAATGCGCCATGGAAACTATTTTTAGGCGTCCGGCAGCGGTGAGCCAGTAATATTTGCGGGGATGTCCAGCTTCAGCCTCCACCCACTCCGATTGCAACAAGCCCTCTTCTTTTAGGCGGCTCAGGATGGGATAAACCGTCCCTTCAGCCACTACCAGGCGCGAATTCTGCTCCAACACACGAAGGATCTCAAGCCCGTAAAGCCTTGTTTTCCATAAGCTTGCCAGGATTGCCAAATCCAAGCAGCCTTTGCGGATCTGGGCTTCCCACTTTTCTGTAGACTCGAGTTTGGGTGTGCTTTTAAGCAATGCAATATACCTCGTATTGCTATGTATAGTGTAAAGCATAGATTCGTGTCAAGAGGTTTTTGCGGATCGGGACTGGGCAATTGTTTTTAAAGAGGAGATCGGCTTGTCAGCAGACCCAGGCGCCACCAGGAATTACCAGTGCTGCCAGTATCCCGAGAGCATCGAGCAGATAAGAAACGATGATTCCAAACGTCACGCCCTTGCCGATTTTCCCGGCCTCGTTCTTCATAGGGAAAAAGAGCCAGAGCAAGAGCCACCATTCAGCAATGCGGATAGGAAGAAGGCCAAGCAGATAGATCACCGTGCTGGCATCGCCACGGTCAAACAGATGTGTTGCCCATGCAAGAGCGCCGTAAGATAACCCGGCCGCCAGTCCTATGAGGGTCCGCGTGCCACCAATCTTGAAGGTGCGGCCAAAGCCGCGATCAGATGGATCATCCAACATATTGCGCAAGTAGTGCGAATAAGCTGTGTATCCCGCGAGTTTTACTCCGGTGAAGTATAAAAAGCCGGGAACCTCTGCTCCCAAAGCCAACGAAACCCCCTCTTGGAAAACAACCTAGGATAGTGGACGTTCTTAACAAAGACCAGAGAAAGCTGCTGGTCAAATACGGCATTTCCACAAGGCAATACGCTATACTGCGCGTGCGTCAGTTCGACTACATCTTAAGGAATGGATTGAGGGCTTATGTCGGCAAAACTGGCCCAGCAACTGGAACCACTCAACCACAAACCAGGCACAGATGACTTCCCTGCCCTGGAAGAAAAAATCTATAAGGCGATTGAACTGTTGAAGTCCGCGCGCGCGGGCCAGGCCTCCGCCGAGCGTGACGCCAACCGCCTGCGCGAACAGTTGGAGCAGCGCGAAGAAGAAATGGAAATCATGCGCGCGGAAGTGATCTCACTGCGCAAAGAGCGCGAAGAAGTTCGCGGACGGGTGGAAAAAATGCTCAAGCAGATTGATGCCTTGGTGGCGCAAGCCTGATGCCCACGGTCTCTCATCAAATGACCACCACGCAGTTTGAGCTGGAAGGCTATAAGGTCGTCCGCACGCTGGGAATCGTACGCGGGATCATTGTGCGGTCGCGGTCCATCCTTGGGACCATTGGCGCCAGCTTGCAGACGATTGTGGGCGGAAACATTAGGCTGCTGACCAACTTGTGCGAAAAAACCCGCGAAGATTGTTTTGAAGCCATGCTGCAACATGCGGCATCGCTGGGCGCCAACGCCGTGGTGGGCGTCCGCTATGACGCTACGGAGATTATGCAGGGCGTAACGGAAGTGTTGTGCTACGGGACCGCCGTAGTGGTGCAGCCGAAACAGAGTTGATGGCGACCGGATTTCTCTTGACCTCAAATCTCAGGGAACGATAATCAGGGAATAGGATATTGTTCGGCAGGAGAGCAGCGTGGCATCAGAAGGAACAGCACCACCGGTGAAAGTGGAAATCTACGATCAGGTGTATAACCTGCGCGGCGTGGACGCGGAGTACGTTACACGACTGGCTGAGTTCGTGGATAAAAAAATGCGCAACGTGGCCGAGCAGACGTCCACGGTTGATTCCCTGCGGCTGGCGATCCTGGCGGCGCTGAACATCGCCGATGAATACCACATCCTCAGGAAAAAGTACGAACTGCTGGCTGGCGAATATCTGCAGCGGGCGGATGCGCTCTCCGGAGCATTGGATGAAGTACTGGAAGACGGACGCAAGGCCGGATAACGCAAAAACCATTCCTACCACAGAGGGCGCAGAGGAACGCGGAGACAAGAGCTTGAACCACAAAGGACACGAAGGAGCACAAAAGAAAAAGGCAAGTTGAGCCGCGACGGACGCAACGAGCGCGAAGAATTGAAGAAAGAGCCCTAAAGAAAGCCGCGAACCCGGCGCGCGGTGAGCCGGTATCTTTACCACAGCGGCCACAGCGGAGCACAAAGTGGCCGAATGCCCGCACGGATGATTCATCGTAAAACCTTCTTTTTCTCACAGCCATAGACGGACAACTCCATTTGACTTATTTGTTCTACTATGTAGAATATTGCCGTTTCGCTTAACTCAGCAAACTGAATGGAGTCTCACTCATGCCGGCAACACCTGTTATTTACTTTGAAATTGGCTGTCGCGATACGGCCAAGACCCAACAATTCTTTGCCCAGCTCTTCGGATGGCAGATCCAGCAGTCCGGTCCAGTGGCGGCGATCAACACCGGGTCCAAGGACGGGATACAGGGCCACATCAACTCTTTAGGACACGAGCCGCACAACTATGTGACGGTCTATGTGCAAGTGGATGACATCAAGGCCTATCTGGAAAAGGCCACGGCGATCGGCGGAAAGATGCTGGTACCGCCGGTGAAGATTCCAACAGGCACGTTCGCGTGGATCAGCGATCCGGATGGAAACATTGTGGGATTGATGCAGCCAAAATAGCCAAACCCTTCACCACAGAGGACAC
>Ga0209069_10000857_pt1 | contig 14769 bp, 14 predicted proteins | sample Str013_2_FD_187202 | JGI IMG/M metagenome (GOLD analysis project Ga0209069, IMG submission 187202) | Freshwater sediment microbial communities in response to fracking from Pennsylvania, USA - Straight Creek_MetaG_SC_2013 (SPAdes) (version 2) | ecosystem: Environmental > Aquatic > Freshwater >...
CCGAGTCCTTGCCGGCGAACTGCGTGGCGGTCCCGGCATCGATCGCGGCCGAGCCGGCGGCGAGGTGGAAGTCGCCGCCAGCAGCGTTGGCGAACGCCACCGCGGCGACGCCCTTGTTGCCAGTGTTGACGCTGGCATTGGCGGCGCTGAAGGCAGCTGGGGTGATGACGTTGTTGACGAGTGACAGGTTCGAGCCGCTGATCAACGAGACGGCATCCTTGCGCGATGCCGAGATCAGGTTGTTGCGGAACATGATCGCGCTCGGCGTTCCCGCCCACGCCGTTTGGACCCAGATCGAGTAGCCGTTGTTGTGGCAGGTGTTGTTCTCGAACGTGATCGCGGTGACGCCGTTGGTCGCGGTGAGGCAGCTGTTCAGCGGGCCAGATCCGGACGCCGAAGCGTTGTTGTAGACGACGTTGTCGTAGACGTGGACGTCGTGCGTCGGGCCGGTGGCGACCTCGTCACTGACGACGATGCCATCACCGAAGTTGTCGTGGATCGTGTTGGCGTAGACGTCGACGTTGAACAGCTCGGCGTTGCCACCGTCGACGTACAGCGCCGGGCCACCACCGGCGCCGTACAGGCCGGCGCCCGTCGAGGAGATGCGCGCTTGATGCGAGATGTCGTTGTCATGGACCGAGCCGTTGCGGGCACCGTCTTTGACGTCGAGCCCTTCCTTGGAACCGCCGTCGATCGTGTTGTTGGCGACTTCGAACCCGTCAACGCCCCACACGCTGAGCGATTCCTGATCGCACTTCTTCGTGACACCCGCGACCTGGCACAGCGCGCCACCGAGCAAGCCGGTCTTGGTCGTCATCACGTTGACGTCTTTGAGCGTGTTGTTGAGGATCTTGACGTTGCCGTTGGTGACGTTGCCGGCACCGGCCGATGGGAACAGGATGATCCCCGACGCCCAACTGCCCGTCGTCGTGTTGCTCTGCACGACGACGTTGTGAACGTCAGAGAGCGCGATCCCAGCCCACACGGTCGCCGTGTCGGCGATGAGCGTCAGGTTCTGGATGACGAGGTCGTGCGTGCCGTTGGTGGCAAACACGCCACCTGCCCAACCCTGGTCCTTGACCGGGTGGACGTTCGTGCCGCTCTCACCGGTGATCACCAGCGGCTTGCCCGCCGCCCCCGAGCGGGTGTTGACGACGTTCTCGTCATAACGTCCCGCCTTGATCAGCACCGTGTCACCGGCGCCAGCGGGCGAGTCGGCCCGCAACGCTCGGGTGATCGTCCGCCACGGTTGCGACGGCGTACCCGGATTGGTGTCGACACCGGCAGGCGACACCACGTAGGTGACGCCGACCGCCGACGCACCACTGCTCGGCAGGGTCAGCAGGACGGCCACTTGGGCGGCGACGAGCGCCGCCAGGGCGAGGCCTTCACGGCGGGCCCTGAAGGTGCGAGCACCGGCCAGTCGGTTGCGAAGTGCGTTCATCGAGTTACCGCCTTGGGGGTTGTTGCTGGTCAGGACTGCGCGTCAACCCTGAGCTGTTCGTCCGGACGCCCCGATCGAGACGCTTCCGCTTGTCCTAGAGCCCGACATCAAACTGAAACATCGGGACCGCTCCGTGATGATGCGGCGCTCTGACCTGCGGAACAACCGCAGGAACTCCCAACGTTCAGTCAACGAACTTCTTGATTCGGTAACATTTCTGGCCAGATCTGTCATTTATTGCTGTCTTAGAGCAGGCCTTAGAGCCATCTAAGGGCGCGTTTGTGCGCCACAACGGCAATTCGGTGCGGCTACCGTTCTCTGGCGGCGCGTCCGCTAGCTGACCGCCGACCGAAGGGGCAACGGGTGGATCTCGGCATCGCGGGGCGATGGGCGATCGTGTGCGGTTCGAGCCAGGGCCTCGGTCGGGCCTGCGCCGAGGCACTGGTCGGCGAAGGTGTGAACGTCGTTGTCAATGGACGCGACGCTGCCAAGCTCGACGCCACTGCGGCCGAACTGCGACGCGCTGCGCCGGTCGAGGTGCGTGCTGTCGTCGCCGACCTGACCCACGCCGGCACTGTCGCGATGCTGCTTGCCGCCTGCCCGGCGCCCGACATCGTCGTAACGAACAACGCCGGTCCGAAGCCCGGTGGCATCGACGAAGTCACCGATGACGATCTCGATCGTGCCCTCGACCTGCACTACCGGGCACCGATCGCCCTGGTGCGCGCCGTGCTGCCAGGGATGTGCGAGCGCCGCTTCGGTCGCATCGTGAACATCACCTCGGCGATGGTCAAGCGGCCCAGTGGACGCATGATCGCATCAGCCGGGGCTCGTGCCGGGTTGACGGCGGTGATGAAGGCGGTCTCGATCGATGTCGCTCGCTACAACGTGACGATCAACTCGTTGCTACCGGAGCGGATCGACTCACCACGGCAGATGCACATGGCGCAGGTCGAGATGGACCGCGACCGCATCTCCTTCGACGAAGCGCGCCGTCGTCAGGCGGCGTCGATCGCCGCCAAGCGCCTCGGTCGGCCAGAGGAGCTCGGCGCGACGTGCGCGTTCTTGTGCAGCGAGCAAGCGGCGTTCATCTCCGGCATGAACGTCCACCTCGATGGCGGCAGCTACCCCGGCCTCGTTTGAGCGGCCCGGCTCACACGTGCAGCCCGAGTTCCGTGACGACGAGGTCGGCGACGTCAGCGGCGGCCATGTCCGATCCCTCTTGGTCGACGTTGGCGAGCACGACGATCGTCGCGCCGTGGTCGACGTAGTGGCGCACGGTGGCGTCGATGCCAGGATCGGAGCCGCCGTGCCCGAAGCGAACGACGCGACCGTCGACGAATGTCATCCAGATGCCGTAGCCGTAGTGCTGGTCAGGATCGGTTGGGTCGGTTGCGTGTGAGCTGAGCATCGCAGTCGTGCTCGCTGGCGACAGCAGGCGTCCGGTGCGGACGGCGTCTACGAAGTGCGTCAAGTCGTTGGCCGTCGTGATCATCCCGCCGTCAGGCAGGCCGACGGCAGGCACGCTGTAGATGTTGCTGCGCCACGGTCCGCCCGGCGTCGTCGGTCTCGAGTAGCCGACGGCGAGATCGGCAGGGTCGCTGTCGAGCGCCGCGAACGTGCTGGCGTGCATGCCGGCCAGATCGAAGACGTGTTCGGCGACGACGTCAGCGAAGGTCGCGCCGGTGACGTGTTCGCACACGAGGCCGGCGAGGATGTAGTTGGCGTTGCCGTAGCGCATCGCCCCGCCCGGCGCGGCGAGCGCAGGCTTGCCGACGAAGAGCGGAAGGAGATCGCGGACCGCTCGCACGTGGTACGTCGGCACGATGTCCCAACAGGCGAGGTAGGGGGCCCAGTCCTCGACCTCCTCATCGAAGTAGCTGGCGATGCCCGACGTGTGCGACAGCAAGTGGTGCATCGTCAACCGCGGCGACACGTCGTGCGGTAGCAGCTCGGCCGGCAACAGCTCGACCAGTGGCGTCGCCAGCTCGAGGCGGCCCTGATCCATGAGGCTCAGGGTCGCCGCGGCAGTGATCATCTTGGTCACGGAGGCGACGGCGAACCGCGTCGTCAGCGTGTTCGGGACGCGATGGCCGCGATGGGCAAAGCCGCTCGCATAGGAGAACACCGGCTCGCCCTGGACCGTCGCCAGGCAGACGCCGCTGAAGCCGCGTTCGTCCGCCGGTGCTTCGATCTGTGCTCGCAGCACGTCGGCGTTCACGGCCGCAGCGTACCGATGCGCGGCCGGCCTAGCGTTTAGTCATGCGGTTCAGTGTCAGCCTCCGTCGACGCGTTGGTGATGGCGATTTCGTCGAACGGGTTCGCAGTTGGGAGGCGGGTGGCATTGGTGGTCTGTGGATCGCCGATCATCTCGGCTTCGTCGATCCGTTCGTGCCGCTCGCCGCGGCCGCGGCAGTGACGACCTCGATGCAGCTCGGGACGTTGGTCATCAACCACGACTTCTGGCATCCGGCGCTCCTCGCCCGGGCGATGGGCACGCTTGCGCAGCTCGCGCCTGGGCGTTGCACGCTCGGCGTCGGTGCCGGTCATGCCGAGGTCGAGTACCAGGCGCTCGGCCTCGCCTACGAGCGGCCAGTTGTCCGCGTCGAGCGCATGACCGCGCTCGTCGACGCGACGTGCCGGTTGTTGGCCGGCGACTCGGTCACGTCGGCGAACGCGTGGTTCCAGCTCGAACAGTGCGCGCTGGGCGATGCCACCCCTACCGTCCCGGTGCCGCTGCTGATCGGTGGAAACGGCGACCGGGTGTTGCGTCTTGGTGCGACGCGCGCCGACGTCGTCGGGTTCACCGGGTTCACGTCCGGCACCGGTCAACGTCACACCGAGCTGTCGCACTTCAGTTGGCGCGGCCTCTCCGAGCGGATGGCGTTCATGCGCGATCACGCCGCCGGTCGGGCGGTGGCGACGAACCTGCTCGTCCAACGCGTCGTGGTGACCGATGATCCGGTGGGCTCGTTGACCGAGTGGCTGCAAGGCGGATCGATCGCCGTCGACGATCTGCTCGACTGCCCGTTCGCGCTCGTCGGATCGCGCTCCTACATCAGCGATCAGTTGGCTCGGCTGGCCTCGATCGGGATCGACGACGTCACCGTCTTCGAAGACAGCGCGCCCGCGCTGCTCGAGGTGATCGAGCACCTCGGAGGTTGACGGTGCGCAGACGGCGTTGCCGTAGGATCGGCACCGCCGTCGCGACGTTTGGGGGATCGATGATCTACGAAGTGCGTGACTACCACTATCGGCCCGATCTGATCGACAAGTACAAGGTCTGGGCGCAGGAGGCGACCGTCATCCTTCGGCGCCATCTTGATGTCGTCGGGTTCTGGGTCGACGAGGGCGACCTGGCGCCAGAGATCAAAGGCACGGACCCGATCGACTCGCCGATCGGGACTGCGAACGTGACGTGGATCATCCGTTGGGAGAGCAAGGCGGTTCGCGACACCGAGTTGCGCGCCGCGCTCGGCGGCGACGATTGGTTGGAGATGTGGTCCCGCCATCCCGACCCGACCGGCTACCGGCAAGTCTCGTCCCGCTTCATGACCGCGCTGTAACTCGCTACGGGCAGCGAGCGGCCTGACGGCAGGAGCGCGTTCGGCGGCCAACGATGCGGGTCCTTCGTTATGTGAGACAGCATCGTCACGTCGTGGCCGCGACGGGAGAAGAGCAAGCAAGGATGGGAGAACGCGTATGACGAGCTATGCCGTTGGGATCGTGAACGACGCCAAGATCGGGCCGGCGATCGTTGAGTACCTCGAGCGCATCGATGCCACGTTGGCACCGTTCGATGGCCACTTCATCGTCCACGGTGCCGAGCCGACGATGTTGGAAGGAACTAGCCCCGGAACTGTCGTCGTGATCGAATTCCCAGACCGAGTGCAGGCCGAGGGCTGGTACGCGTCGGCGGCGTACCAGGCGATCGTCGCGCTGCGGACCGAGAACTCGACGAGCACGGTGTTCCTGATCGACGGCGTAGGACGGGACCACGTCGCGACCGATGTTCTGCGCGCTTAGATCTCATACGTAGGGCCTACGCCAGCAGATCGCGTTGGATCGGGGCCGGGAACCGCACGTTGATGCGCGCGTGGCCGACGAGTGTGTGCAGTCGTGCTGCCGCCGTCTCGATCTGTGCCGCTCGGTCGCGACCGACATCGACCAGCAGCTCGTACGAGATCTCGCCGGTCTTTCGTTGCGCCCAGGCACCGACGACCTCACCGTCCATCCAGATCGTTGGGCCGGCGTTGCCATTGCGATCGAACAGCGACCGCCCGAGCTGGCCGTGCTCGCCGATGTACCAGTCGCGCTGCTTCCAACCCATGATCGTCGGGTCAAGCGCAGGGAGGAGCGCGACCCACGGCTTCGGTGGGCGTACGGCGTCGACGTCGTCGGGTAGGACCCAGGCATCGTCATCGTTGACGCGCACGGCGATGGCGCCGATCGTGTCGAGCGCACGTTTCGTCGTCGCCATCGTCCAGCCGGCCCACCACTGCACGTCGGCTGTCGTCGCCGGGCCGAACGCGCCGAGGTAGGCGCGCACAAGTCCGGCCGCCGCGGCACCGGGATCCGCGCCGATGATGCCGCCGGGAAACCATCGCTCCATCAGCGACCACGAGTACTCGCTCGTCACCCACGAGCCGGCTTGCCGCCCTCGGACGATCACGCCGTCGAACCCGAGGTTGAGCAAGATGCGCGTGTGCGCGCCTTGCGTGCCGGCGTAGGACTTGCCCTGCGCCATCAACAGCGGTGCCCGCAGCGCCGGGACGAGTTGGCCGAGCTGGCGCGCTGTCGCCTCACCGACCTTCGTCAAGGCGCTCAGCGTGTCCCGCCGGGCGGCGGCAACCCACTTCGCCCCGTCGGCAGCGACGTTGCTGTCCTCGACCATGCTGACGAGCCGCTTCCACTCGCGCTCGGCGAGCGTCGCGGTGCACGACGCGTGTCCCAGCCGGGCGATCTCGGGCGTGAACACCCAAAGTGTGCGCCGCATGGCGTGCTGGCGCAGCACCGTGCGCTGCTCGTGCAACGCATCGGCGACGGCGGCGATCGATGGGCTCCGCATCCGTGCCATCGCCGACAGGTGCATGGCGGCCGGGTCGCTGCAGTGCAGCCCGACCATCGAGTTGGCGATCGCAGCGACGTCGTCGGTGTGTTCAGCAGCCGTCAACCGATGCCGCCGCGCCAACCGAGCACGTCTCTCCGCAACCGTGATCGTCCGGACCGATGCCACAGCCATGAGTCTGGCCGCGCTTCAGCGCGTCGTTCATCTTCAACGCTGACGAGCGCCTGCCCGGTCTGAACGGCCCGACGACGCGCGCCCGGGTACTCGTTCAGTCACGCCCGTAGGCGTCATGCCGATGCAACCACGCCATCGACCACGGCAGCCCGGCTTCGTCACGGCCTTTCGGTGTCAGGTCGAGCAGTTGATAGGCGGTGTTCAGCGGATCGAGCCCGCGGGCGTAGCACGAGTACGTGTGGAACACCGAGTCGCCATCGAGGGCGAACACGCTGAGACCGGGTGCCTCCTCCATCGGATGCTCGGACGGCGCGTAGTTGTACGTGCCGCCGTCGCGCTGCTGCGCCTCGGTGAAGGACACGCCGAAGTCATGGTTGAACTCGCTGCCCATGCTCGACACCCACGGCACGCTCCAGCCCATCCGGGTGCGGTACTCGAGCAACGTCGCCAATGGTGCGCGTGAGGCCATCACGAACGTGACGTCACGATGGGCCAGATGGATCTGCGTTCCATCCCAACTGTCGGTCCAGAACGAGCAACTCGGACATCCCTCGGTCCAGTCGGGACCGAACATGAAGTGGTAGATGATGAGCTGGCTTCGCCCATCGAACAGCTCGGCCAGTGTTCGCTTGCCGGCGTCGGTGTCGAACTCGTAGGCGTTGGTCACCGGCTCCCATGGCAGGGTGCGCCGCATCTCTGCAACCTCATCGCGCGCTCGCGTCAGGTCCTTCTCCTTGGCAAGCAGGTCTCGGCGAGCGGCGAGCCAGTCCTGCGGCGAGACGACGGTGTGATCCACGCCGCGACCTACGCCTTGCGTCCGAGGAAGGCGACCAGGCGCTCGGTGGCGCTGGCGTCAGGCGATGTCGGCACGGCGTCGTCGAAGCGACCACTACGGATCTCGGGCCGGATGATCTGCTCGCACAGCCCAAGGGTGAACGTAGCGAGATCGTCGTCGATGGTCGCGTCCTGATCGGTGGCAATCGCCAGATCCCAGGCGTGGGTGAGCGTGTCGAGGACGTTGATCGACGCATACATCTGTCCGGGCATCGGCCCCGCGCCAAGTGCCATCTCGCGTTGGAACACGCCGTCGGCCTTCCAGGCGGCCAGCGCCTTGTCGGCGAGTGTGCGGAACTGTGCGCCAGGGGCGTTGCGGTCGAGCGTGAAGGCGCCCGGCGCGCCACCGCTGGCGACGGTGCCCATCGCGTCGACGACGCCGAACGCGTGCGTCATCAGCGCGGCAACGTCCCAATCAGAGCACGGCGTCGATCGGCGGTAGTCGTCAGCAGTCACTCCCGAGGCGACGCGATGCATCTGGTCGAAGCTACGGGAGAGTGCGGGTAGGAGCTCCATGGTTCCTGCTTTCGTTGTGTGAGCGATGAGCTCTCTTGGCGGCGATCAGCGCACCAGTGGGTGGCCCGACCGTTGAACGTAAGACTAGACTTACGATCGTGACGTTGACAAGGGTCCGGCCACCGAACGTCGGCCCTGCCGATTCGTCTCTCGACATCACCCTGCGGGCGATCGCCGACCCGACTCGTCGCGGCATCCTGACGCTGCTGTCGGGGGGAGAGCGAGCCGCCGGCGACATCGCTTCCCACTTCTCGCACATCAGTCGACCAGCCGTGTCGCAACACCTCGCGACGCTGAGCGAAGCGTCGCTGGTCACGGCGCGCAAGGAGGGTCATCGGCGCATGTACCGAGCCCGCGCCGAAGCCTTGATCGAAGTGCGCTCCTTTCTCGACGACATGTGGCGCGACTCGCTCGCCGTCCTCAAGACTGCCGCCGAGCGCGCCGAGCGCGCCGAGCGCGGCGAGATGCCAGCACCTCGTCGTCGGCCGGCGCCAGATCGGTCACCGAGCAAGGAGCGCCGATGAGCCTCTCGTCCGACGACATCGTCCACACGATCCTGATCCACGCTCGGCCGGCCATGGTGTGGTCATTCTGGGTCGATCCTGATCGGATGGCGCAGTGGTGGGGAGCGGCCGAACTCGAGCCCACGGCTGGCGGTCGTTACCGCGTCACGATGCCGACGGGTCAGGTCATGGAAGGCGAGTACGTCGAGGTGCGGCCCCACGAGCGAATCGTGTTTCGCTTCGGTTGGGCAACCGGCGGCGACCCGGCCGTTGCGCCGCGTTCGACGACCGTCGAGGTGACCCTCGCCGAGCAAGATGGTGCGACACTGTTGACGCTGCGCCACAGCGACATACCGGCGCCGAACCGGCGCGAGCACGAAGGTGGATGGTCTCACTTCCTTGGCCGCCTCGCGCAAGCAGCGGCCGGCTAAGGGTTGATCAGCCCGTCGTCTTCGTTGATCAAGAAGTGCATGCCGCGTCGCAGGAAGTCGGTGACGATGTCGGCGAACGCCTCGGGTCGGTCACCTTGGATGTCGTGGGCGGCGTCATACACATAGGTGAGCACCGAGTTGCGCATCTGCCGCCGGTAGGTGCGTCCGTTGATCGGGTTGATCACGCCGTCGTCGACACCGAACAGGATCAGCGTCTTGTGCCCGAGCGCCGCGATTCGATCCACGAAGGTCTGATCGTGGTCGCCGGCACCCATCACCCGCTCGACGAGTGGCCAGACGCGGGCCATGAACGCGGGATCGGGTGGCTCCATCGCCGGGAGCCGCTCGGGATGGCTGCGGAACGCGGGGAGGAATTTGTCCGGCGGCAGTTCCGCCGGAGACATCGACGCCTCGCGAAACTTTGCCGGGGCCTCCAGCACGAGTGAGCGAACCCGATCGGGGAACAGCGTCGTCAGGTGCAGCGCGCAGGCGCCGCCGAGCGAGGTGCCCATCAAGTGGTACGTCTCGTAGCCGGCAGCCGCGATCGCCGCAGCGGCCTGCGTCGCTAGTGCGTCCATAGTGTTCGTGGCGTCGTTGCGCTGCTCGCCCCAGCCCGGCAGTTCGACGAGCGCGACACGAAACGACGCAGCGAGCAGGTCGAGCGCGATCGTCTGTCGCGGTCCGCCAGCGCCAGGCAAGCAGACGAGCGCGTCGCCGTCGCCGGCTTCGGAGAACCGGACATCGAAGCCGGCAGCGTTGACGGTGCGCGACGTGAAGGTTGCGCCGATCGTCGATGCGGTCGTGCTCATCACCAACCCTCCTTGTGGATCACGGGAGCGACGTGGTCGCTGATCAGTTTCAACGATGTCATCGCTGCCTCATGAGGGATGGGGTTGACGCCGACGCCGATCGAAACTTCGAGTCGGCCCATGCCGATGCCGCGATGGGCCTCGGCGATGCGTTCGAGCACTGCGTCCGGCGAGCCGACGAGGGCCGGCCAGGGGACCAACGGTGGCTTGGCCGTGGCTGGGTCGATCGTGACGTGCTTGGGCACGCCGCCGAGCGCGGCGCCGATCTGCATCATCACGTGCATCGTGTCGGGCGTGGCGCCGGCGAACAACGCCAGCAGCCCGCCACCGGCGTACTGCGCTTCGATCTCTTTCGCGGCGTCGTCGGTCTCGGCGACGTACATGAACTGGCGGTACTGGATGTTGTCGGCAGTCGGCGTCCATCCGGCAGCCGCGGCCGATTGCTTGTAGAGCTCGACGTTGGCGGCGCACTTGTCCGGCGCCATGTAGCTGAAGCCGAGATCGAAGCCGTGCGTGCCGGCGAAGGTCGCGCCGTCGGCCGAGTTGCCCGAGATCAAGATGCGCGGGTGAGGGTTCTGCACGGCGCGGGGCCAGACCGCGATCTGCCGGAAGCGGTAGTAGCGACCTTCCCAACCGAATGGCTCGGGTTCGGTGAAGCAGGCCCGTACGAGCAGCGTCGCTTCCTCGAACCGTTGTCGCGACTCCCACGGGTTGGAGCCATAGGTGAGGTACTCGTTTGGCGTGCCCCGCAGCATGCCGATGCGCAACCGGCCGTCGAGCAGGTTGTCGAGCAGGGAGTACTCCTCGGCGATGCGTACCGGGTTGTTGATCGGTAGGTCGGTGCCGAACACGCCGATCTGGGCGTCGGGGAAGCGGCGGCCGGCGATGCCGGCGTAGATCAACGGGTTCGGGCTGAGCTGCTTGGGGGAGTAGTGGTGCTCGGCGAAGTTCAACGAATCGAACCCGGCATCAAGGGCTGCGCTGCACTGATCGAAGCCGTGCTCCAACGTCGTGCGCCCCCACTCCGAGTCGTAGATGCGGGGCGGTGCTGGCCACGAGTCACCGTGGTCCGGTCCGCAGTAGGTGAGCGTCTGGAAGAACTCGAGCTTCACGGCGACCTCCTCGGGATGACCGGTCGCCCTCGCCGACCGTGTCTCTGGTCACTATAGAAGACGCATTGGTGCGCTGTCGATATCAAACTGCACTCTATTTGCGCACGGACCGAACTCGTCAGGCGAGGACGTCGTCCATCGTCAGCGCCTTGATCTGCGTCGCCACGCCAGGCGCGAACTTGCCGACGAGGTGGGCGACGCGGGCTGCGGCGAGCGGGCCGAGGTCGTCGACGAGATCGCAGAACAGCGCCCTCGCCTTCGCCCCCGGCCAGTTCGCCGGCAGCAGCTCGGCCGGCAGCTGGGCGTGGTCGTTGGCTATCTGGAACCAGCGGTAGACGAGCTTCGTGCGGCTCACCAACGCCGCGGCCGGCGCGATCGCGCCGCGCTCCAGGCGGGCGCGTTGCGGCTCGAACTCGCGCACGAAGGCGTCGAACGCCTTGCGCGTCGCCGCCAGGTCCCACGCCTCCAGCGGCCACTGGCGCTGCTTGCCGGCGACCGGGTCGCCGACGAACACGGCGCACTGCGTCGGTGGTACCTCGGCGAGGACCTGATCGAGGGCTGGGCCCGGTTGGTCGGGTGACACCCACAGACCGTCTTGCAACGGCGCGAAGCCCAGCCAACGCAACCGCGTTCGCAGCAACGGGCGCAACGATCGTTGCGCTTCGTTGATCGAATAGGCGACCACTGTCCAGCGGCCATCCCACTCCTCGACGCTGCCCGTGAACCGGTAGGTGAGGTAGCGACCTTCTTCGACGAGCGCGGCGCAGCGCGGCGTCATCGAGTACGCGGTGTTGCGTCCTGACTTGGACGGCACCAGCAGTCCTCGGCGGGCCAGGCGTCCGATGGCGGCTCGCGCCCCGGCCGTCGTCACTGCGAACTCGGCGAGGATCGCCACTAGTGCGCCCGATGGAACCATCACCCCAACAGGAGGTCCGTAGTCGCCGAGGACTGTCAACAAGAGGTGCTGCGGTGGATAGCCGACCTGGGTGCGCGGCAGCTCGCGCTCTTCATCCAACGACAAGCTGTAGCCGGGGGCGCGGGTCGTACCGCGACCGTGGCCAGCAACCGGCCGGGCAGCGGGACGTGCATCAGCGCGCCGCGAGCCCTTCTTCGACCCCTTCGGCGTACCCGCCACCGGCGCTCCTCGTCGTCTGCTGATTGTTGGTCGACTGCTCGTGGCAACGTTACGCGACGTGCTTCGCTGCTGGCCGACGCGCTGGCCACACGGTCGACAGGTCGTGGTCCGACTGGCTACGCTTGTGCACACTGCGTTGCTCGTCAATGGGCCGATGACCTGGGGGGTGCGTCGTGGACGTCGATCGCTTCGAGTCGCCGCTATTGGCGATACGGATGACCGCTGCGGCGTGGGCGCTGCTCTACGACATGGACGCCGCGCAACAGGCGCAGGCCTGCTTCGCGCTCGACGACGACGGCGAGCGTTGGGATTGGGACTTCATCCCGAAGTACGGGCGCAAGGGCCTGATGATGCGGGCGATGTCGGACCGTCAGAAGATCATGACCCACCAGCTTCTGGAGAGCGCGCTGAGCGTCGAGGGCTACACCAGGGTCGTGACGATCATGGCCCACGAGAACACCCTTCGCGTCCTGCAGGCGCCGATCTTCGGTCCGCCGGTGGCCGAGTTCCGCCATCCCGAGAACTACTTCCTGTCGATATTCGGTACACCGAACATCGAGCGCACCTGGGGCTGGCGGTTCGTCGGTCATCATGTCTGCCTCAACTTCACCGTCATCGGCGGGCGCTTCGTCGCGCCGACACCGTTGCTGCTCGGCGCCGAGCCGGCCCGCATCGGTGCCTTCGACCCGCTACGCGACGACGAGGAGCGTGGCTTCGAACTGTTGGCGGCGCTGAACGACGACCAACGGCGCGCCGCGATCATCTCGGACGTCGCGCCGGCGAACTTCGTGAGCCGCGTAGTCCACCGTCTCGGCGATGTCGAGCGGCCGGGCGAGCACGAGCTCGGCTTCGCTCGCTACAGCGTCCCGGCGGCGGCCCGTGAGCAGTTGACGTGGCATCGCGATGCGCCAAAGGGTGTCGGCGGCGGTCTGCTCGACGAGCGCCAGCGCGAGCTGCTGCGCGCCGTGATCGAGGGCTACGTCGCGCGGCTGCCAGGCGACGTCGCCAATGCGCATCTCGCCGCCGTCGATGGCGTCGGCCTCGACAAGTTCCACTTCGCATGGGCGGGGCACACCGGGCCGGGTAAGGCGCACTACTACCGCGTCCAAGGTCCGTCGTTCCTCGTCGAGTTCGACAACGCCCAGGACGACGGCAACCACATCCACACGGTGTGGCGCGATCCCGACAACGACTTCGGTGTCGACCTGCTCGCCGAGCACTACGCCAATGACCACGACGCCTTCCACCGCGGCCGGATCGAATCGAGCAGCCCGCGCCCGCTGCCCGACGGGCTCGTTGGGCTTGCCGTCCGCGGGAGCGCCGACAATACCGGCGGCGCGACGTGAGCGAGCCGTGGCGCGCCTTTGGCCTGCGCTCGTTGGCGGCGTCGTCGGCCCGCACGCAGCTCACCACGCACTCGCCGTTGGTCGCGGCGATGCTGGCCGATGCTCGCCGCGAGCTGGCACGGCCACTGATCGGGATCACGAGCGACGGTGCCGTTCAGGCGGGGCTGTTCTCGTTGTCGCCGACGGGTGTGCCGACCGATGCGATCACCGACGCGGCGCTCGCCTTCCTCGAACTGCTCACGACCGAGCAACGCCAGCGCGCCATCTTCCCCCTCGACGCCGAGGAGCGGCGGATGTGGTTCAACATCCATCCGAACGTCATGCGCCATGGGCTGCTGTTGGAGGATCTCGACGTTCGGCAACGGGCCGCAGCGCTCGTCGTCATGGCGGCGACGCTGTCGGCCCGCGGTTATGCCCAGGCCCGCGACATCATGCGAGTCAACGGTCTGCTCGTCGAGATCACGAACCGCGCAGACGACTTCGGCGAGTGGCCGTACTTCCTGTCGTTCTTCGGTGAGCCGAGTCGTGACCAACCGTGGGCGTGGCAGCTCGACGGTCACCACCTGAACGTCAACGCCACCGTCGTCGGCGACCATCTGCTCATCGCTCCGACGTTGATGGGCTCGGAGCCGTGCCGTGTCGACACCGGCCCGTTGGCCGGCACGGCGCTGTTCGCGATCGAGCAGGACGCCGGGTTGGCGTTGATGCGCGCCCTCGACAGCGCCCAGTTCGCGCTCGCCCAGCGCTGCCCGTCGATCTTGCCGGGCGAGATCCCGCCCGAACTGAGCCACCCGATCGACGGGCGGATGGTTGCCGGCGCGTTCAAGGACAATGCTGTCGTCGCGCCCGAAGGTCTACGCGGCGACGCGCTGAGCGACGGGCAACGCCGGTTGCTGCGCGACTTGATCGGCACGTACGTCGGCTGGCAGCGAGACGGCCACGCGGCGCTGAAGATGGCTGAGATCGATCGGCATCTAGACGACACCTACCTGACGTGGATGGGCGCCGTCGCCGACGACGGGCCGTTCTACTACCGCGTCCACAGCCCCGTCGTCTTGATCGAGTTCGATCACCATCCCGGGATCGTGTTCGACAACCTCGAGCCGTCGCCGAACCACATCCACACCGTCGTGCGCACGCCCAACGGCGGCGACTACGGCGTCGACCTGCTCCGCCAGCACCACGAGCGGTTCGACCACACAACGGGCCGTCACGAACCGCGCCGCTGACCAGCCGCGCGCCCGCTGCTTTGGCGTTGGAATTCGCTCTCTGGCCGCCCGATCCAACGCCAAAGATCGAGAAGCGACGGCTCCGCTAGCGGAAGCCGACGAACGTGTCGCCGAGTCCCGTCGCCCCAGACGCTTCCAGCAACGCGATGCCGAGCTTTTCGTAGTTGA
>Ga0209069_10000858_pt1 | contig 14753 bp, 14 predicted proteins | sample Str013_2_FD_187202 | JGI IMG/M metagenome (GOLD analysis project Ga0209069, IMG submission 187202) | Freshwater sediment microbial communities in response to fracking from Pennsylvania, USA - Straight Creek_MetaG_SC_2013 (SPAdes) (version 2) | ecosystem: Environmental > Aquatic > Freshwater >...
GACGGCAGCAACGTCTACATCCAAGACAACCAAGGCAACGTCATCAAGGTCACGACCGGACCGTCCGCTGTCGTCACCGTCACCAAGCCCGGCACCCCCGCCGACCTCAAACCCGGTGACAACGTCTCGGTGCAAGGCACAACCGACGCGTCGGGCAACATCGCCGCGACCGCGATCAACCCCGTCACCGGTGGCTTCGGCCGCGGCGGTGGCGGCGCAGCAACCGGTGCCGCAACGCCGGCTGCGACCGGTGCCAACGGCACCGCTGCGACGGGCGCCAACGGCACCGCTGCGGCGAACCCCGCAGCTACGAGCGCCAACCCGTCCGCGAGCACGGCCGCGGCCAAGGGCACCGGCAACGGTACGGGCGGCAACGGCAACGGCGACGGCAACGGTGGTGGCGGTCAGGGCCGTACGGCGACGACGACGGCGACGGCCACCACACCAACGACCGTGTCCAACGGATAGCCGACGCCGATGCACACGCTCATCTCCTCTCCGCCCGTCGTCGTCCATGACCCGCCACCGCACCCGCCGCCGCACGCGACGGCCAGCGATCGACACGGCAACGTCGCGTTGGACTGCGATACTGGTCCAGTGCGGGTTCTTGTGGTCGAAGACGAAGTCCGCCTCTCGGCGGCACTCAAGCGAGGTCTCGAAGCGGAAGGCTTCACCGTCGATGTCGCCGCCAACGGCAGCGACGGACTCTGGCTCGCCACTGAGCAGCCCTACGACGTGATCATGCTCGACATCATGCTGCCCGGCATCAACGGTTTGAAGGTCTGCCAAACGCTGCGGCAGAAGCAAGTGTGGACGCCAGTGCTGATCTTGACCGCGAAAGACGGTGAGCTCGACGAGGCCGAAGCACTTGAGATCGGCGCCGACGACTTTCTCTCCAAGCCGTTCTCTTACACCGTGCTCATCGCCCGGTTGCGGGCCCTGATCCGCCGTGGCGCTTCGGCCCGCCCGACGGTGTTGACCGGTGCCGGCGTCGTGCTCGACCCTGCGGCACGAACATGCACGCTCAACGGTGAGCCAATCGAGCTCACAGGTCGCGAGTTCGCCGTGCTCGAGTACCTCATGCGCCGCATCGGTGAAGTCGTACCAAAGAACGAGATCCTCCAACATGTCTGGGACTTCGCGTACGAAGGTGGTGACAACGTCGTCGAGGTCCACATCTCTGCCCTACGCCGCAAGCTCGGCGCATCAACGATCGAGACAGCGCGCGGTAGCGGGTACCGCATCGTTGACCGCCCCAACCTCGAACGATTGACGCGGGTCTCCGAAGACGCGTGAACGAGGCGAGCCGTTCGCAACAAGCTCTGACCGAACTCTCACCTCCCACGCCTCGGCGTCGACCGCTCGCAGCCGATCGGTTGAGCAACAGGCGAACGCTCGCCAACGGGCCGGGAGGTCAACGATGATCCAGAGCACGAACGCACTGTCAACGATGCCATCGACGATGGCGGCACAAGGCGCCCGGTTCGATCGCCGCAAGATGATGGCGCCCGTCGCTGACCTGCTCGGCATGAGCCAAGACGAGCTTCGCGTCGCGCTGAAGGGTGGTCAGACGCTCGACAAGCTGGCGGCCAGCAAGGGGATCTCGCACAGCGATCTCGTCGCCGCGATCAAGAAGGGTTTGCAAGACGCCCGCCCGAACGGCGCGTCCGACGCTGACGGCGACAACGACATCGACAAGGTCGCGGAGAACATCGCCACCGGCAAGGTCGGCGGCCATCACCACCATGACCACACCAACCGCACCGCAGCTGCAGCCGCTGCTGGCGCCGCGAGCGCCGACGCGACCATGCTCGACAACGTCTCGTCGTTGTTGAAGATGTCGAGCGGCGACCTCGTCAACGCGCTCACCAAGGGCACGTCACTGGCGGACATCGCCAAGCAGCAGGGCGTATCGTCTGATGCCGTGCTGCAGACCGTCGGCAAGGGCATGATCCTCAAGACCTACGCCTGATCACGCTGGCTGGCGATGGTCGACGAGCGAACGGGCACGGTCGTCGGACTACCGTGCTGCCGGTGAGCGCCGGGGTCGGAGAGGGTTCGTCCACACTCTCCGATGACGCCATCGACCTCGTCGAGGTGCCGACGCGCCGCCATCGTTGGCTCGTCGCTGTCGTTGCGCTCGTTACCGCCAGCTACCTGGTGTGGTTGGTCGTCGCTCATTGGAGCCAGATCGATCGCGCCGTCGTGCGCTTGCAGGGCGCAGGTACGCGATGGTTGCTCGCTGCCATCGCGCTCGAGCTGTTCTCCCAAGCGTGTTCCGTGACGGTGCAGCATCGGCTCTTGCGTCGCGCCGGTTCGCGCTTCGGGATCTTCGCCACGGCGCGCCTCGTGCTCGCCCAGAACGCGATCATCCTCGCGCTGCCTGGTGGCCAAGCGGTGGCGTCAGTGTTCTCCTACCGTCAGATCCGTCACCGTGGCGCCAACTCCTCGGCGGCGATCTGGGTCGTGGCCGCTTCCAACCTGATCACGATGCTGGCGTTGGCGACGTTCGGAGCGTTCACCGCGACCGGCGCGTCATGGATCACGATCGTGTCGGGCTCATTCCTCGTCGTTGCGCTCGCGGTGCTCGTCACGTTGGCGCGAGCACCGCAACGGCTGCACCGGCCCGCAGTGGCGCTCGTGCGTGTCGCTGATCGGCTGCGACCACACCGTGTTGGCGGGCAGAACGCGCATCAACGTGTCGAGCAACGCCTCGCCCGGTTGAGCACCGTCCAGCTCGGGTGGAGGGACTGGTTGGTCGTCGCCACGTTCGCGCTCGTCGCCGTCGCTGCCGACTGCGCGGTGTGGATCTGCGCTAGCCACGCCATCATCGTGCGCTCGGCACGATGCGTGCGCTCGCCGCTGTCTGGTCGAGCGGCCCAGCAGTGCGCCGCCTTCCGAGCACCAACGACGGCGGCGCTGCTCGTCGCCTACTCCGCCGGTCAAGCTGCGCTTCAACTCCCCTTCCTTCCCGGCGGCATCGGCCTGGTCGAGTCGTTCATGACCGCGGCGCTGACGACGAGCAAGGTCCGCGCCATCCAGGCCCTCAGCGCGGTGTTGTTGTACCGCGCCATCAGCTTCTGGGGCATCGTCGTCATCGGTGGCGCGATGTGGCTGGCGCTGCGGCGGACACGTCGCCACGCACCAATCGCCGACGAACGCGTCACGACCGCCATCGACGAGCCAGACGTGGTGTGACGAGCGCGCGCCCCAAGGACCGGGCCGTGCCGGGCGTTACGGCGCGCTGCGCGACTTGTTGCGGGCAGGACCCTGCAGCGGACCCGCTGCGGCACCTGAAGGCGCCTTCAGGGTTCTTCACTTCGTCGCAGCCGTGTGGGCACCCGCCGGCGCGACAACCGCGATGGCACGCAGATCTACATCATGGCGATGGCGCTGGTGTTCATCGTCCTCGCGCCGCTCGCCGCCAAGGCGATGCAGTTCGCCATCTCGCGCCGTCGTGAAGCGCTCGCTGACGTGTCTGGTCTGCTCATCACTCGCAACCCTGAAGGGCTGATCTCCGCACTCGAGAAGCTGCGCGACAACCCCGCTGTCATTGCCCACGCGCCGGCGGCTACGGCGCACCTGTGGATCGAGTCACCGCTCGATCCGCGATCGCACGGCGCCCACGGCTGGTTCAACCGGCTGTTCGAGACCCATCCACCGTTGGAGACGCGCATCGCCGCGTTGCGCGAAGTCGCCGGAGCGATGCCGGTGCCATAGCCATGAACAACGATCGCGAACTGGAGATGACCCAGCCGGCCGCGTCGACCCGAACTGCTCAGCGCAGAGGAGCGCACGAGCGCACGATGGATCGGCAGCTATCGTCCGCCCACGCGGGCCCGCCTAACCCATCGGGCGTATCGCGTCAGACACCGGCGCGGTGCCGCTCGAGGCCGATGGTCCCCTCGACGACCGCCGCCGTCAGCTCCTCGACGCTCGTCTCGTCTCGGCGCGCATCGAGGATCACCTCGCCGTGGTTCATCACGATGTGGCGGTCGCAAACCTTGAAGGCGTGATGCAAGTTGTGGGTGACGAGCACGCTGCTGACGCCCTCGGACTTCAGCTGGACGAGGAACGCGAGCAGCGCCTCGGTGGCGCGCACCGCCAACGCCGACGTCGGCTCGTCGAGGATCAGGACGGTGCGCTTGAAGTGCACGGCTCGGGCGATGGCGACCGCCTGCTTCTGACCACCGGACAGCGACCCGACGAGCTGGCGCGGTGAGCGGATTCCTTCGATGGTGACGACGGAGTCGAGGATGTGCGACGAGATGCGGTCCATGTCCTTGATCTTCATCAGGCCGAGCGCGTTGGTGATCTCTCGTCCCATGAAGATGTTCCGGCTGATCGAGAGCTTGTCGACGAGGGCAGAGTCTTGGAAGATCGTCTCTAGGCCGAGGTGCTCGGTGAGAGCGCGGGTCGGCTTGGCGATTCGATCCCCGCGCCAGAGGTAGTCGCCGCTGCTCGCTTCGATCACGCCGGACATGATCTTGACGAGGGTTGACTTGCCTGCGCCGTTGTCGCCGAGCAGCCCGACGATCTCGCCCTCGTCGATCGCGAGGCTGACGTTGTCGACCGCAACCATCGGCCCGTAGCGCTTGGTGATGTTACGTAGCTCGAGGAGCGTGCTCACTTCGCCCTCCGCTCGAAGAATTGGTTGGTGATGGCGAAGATGATGATCATCAAGCCGACGTACACCTTGTAGTAGAACGCGTCGAGGCGCGTCAGCAGCGAGATGGCTTGGAACGTCTTGAGGAAGCCGACGCCGAGCACAGCGCCGAGCACGGAGCCCTTGCCACCACGCAGGGCCGTACCGCCGATGACCGCAGCGGTGATCGCCTCGAGCTCGTAGCCGACACCGGTCCCGGGGATCAGCGTCTTTTCCTGCACGCCTTTGAGCACAGCGGCGAGACCGACGAGCGTGCCCAACATGATGAAGGCGATGAGCCGGACCCGGTTCGGGTTGATCGAGATCGAGCGGGCCGCACTCTCGTTGCCGCCGACGGCGAAGATGTGGTTGCCGATGCGATGCCGGTGGATCAAGACCGCCATCAAGACGGTGACGATCACGAGCCAGATCATCTGACCCCGGAGCCCGTGCCAAAGGCTGGCACGAAAGACAGTCTCGAGCGACTTGCTGACCTTCTCGGAGGGGATCCGGGGGGCGACCCCGTCACCGCCGACGTACCACTGCTGGGCGCCCCACCAGAACGACGCCATTCCCAAGGTGGCGATGAAGCTGGCGATCTTGGTGACGTTGATGATGATCGCGTTGATCAACGCGATGACGATCCCCAAGGTGATCGCAACCGCGCCGCTGATCCACGCCGAGTGGCCGTGGGAGTACCAAGTGACGAACACCATCTCGCACATCCCCATCGCCATCGCGATGGAGAGATCGAGCTCGCCGACCATCATCACCACGGCGGAGCCGATGGCGAGCATTGCCAGCCACGGGATGCTCTGGCTCATCACGCCGATGTTCGCCTTGTCGAGGTAGGCGAAGCTCTTCGGGTACTTGAGCGCGAAGACCACGCACCCGATTTGGAGGAGGACGAAGAGCGCCGTTACTTCGACGGCGCCTCGTCCGCGACGATCGGCGTACCACGATCGCAGCCCCGATGTCCCTCCGGCGCGCCTTGTCGGCGGTACCGTCGCCGGCCGTTCATTCTCGATGATTGCCATGGTTTCCCCCGGAGAAAAGCTAACAGGGGGCAGGTGCGACGCACCTGCCCCCGTGTAGGTAACTCGATCCGTGCTCGTTAGCGGACGACGCCAGCGAGCTCTTCGACAGTTGCGACGTTCGCCTTGTCGACGATGCCGGCACCGGTGTTGATGCTGAATGGCTTGATCCCGAAATCGAGCAGCAATGCCGCTTCGGCGATCGTCTGGAAGCCCTGGATGTACGGCTCCTGCGTGACGGCCGCCTTGATCGTGCCGGCCTTGATGCCATCGGTGACGGGCTTCGAGATGTCGAAGCCACCGACCGACACCTTGGACGGATCGAGGCCGGCGTTCTTCAGCGCTTCGAGGGCGTTGCGATGCGGTGTGCCACCCATCGGGATGATCGCCTTGACGTCCTTGTGGCCCGTGAGCCACTGGGTCATGTTCTCCAAAGCCTCGGCGTCACCTTTGGCGCCGGCCTGGATCACTTCGTACTTGGCGCCGATCTTGTCGAGTGCCTTCTTCACGCCGGTGCCGCGCTCGACGGCATAGCTTGCCTCGGGCTGCTCGACGGGCAGCAGCACCAGGTCACCGGACTTGAGGCCGGCCTCTTTGACCATCCGGTCGCCGATCAGCTCGCCGGCCGTGACGAAGTCCTGGCCGATGAAGTTCTCGACACAGGCTCGCACCTTGCCGGGGGCGAGCACGTTGTAGTCGAGCACGGCAATGCCGGCCTTCTGGGCGGCGCAGACGTTCTCTGTGAACGTGTCGGAGTCACGGATGACGACGGCGATCGCTGCTGGCTTCGTAGCCGAGGCGGTGCCGATCAGCTCGTTGTACTTCTGCGGCGTCGCACCTTCGGTCGTGAACTGGATGTCGACGTCGATGTTGTAGAGCTTGGCGGCGTCCTTGACGCCGCGCTGGATGACGCCCCAGAACACATCGGTCGGCGGGTTGTCCATCAAGAAGATGACCTTGCGGTTCTTCGCACGCGAGCCAAGGCCAGAGTCGAGCCCGGCCGACTGCGTGGCTTGGACGGTGGCCTTGGTCGTGGCGGCACCGCCAGCGGCCGTGGTCGCGGCGGCTGCTGCTGCCGCCGACGTGCTCGTCCCGCCGCCGCTGGCGGCGGTAGTTGCCGAAGTCGACTTCTTGCTTGAGCCGCAGCCGGCGGCGATCAGCATGCCGGCGGTCAACGCGACGAGTGCTGCCTGTCGCGCCGACGAGCGCGTGGTGCGCATGGTCATTGTCCTCCCTGGATGAAGGGACTCCCCCCTGAGATGGGCCCCTGCTGCGTGGTGGACGAGCCCGGTGCATGACTGCGGCGGGTCGAACCGCGGGCAGCGTGTCACAAGGCACTTCCGAATGTCAATATGTAAGAACAAATCGATCCCAGGTCAACAAGATGCGTCGGGCCCGTGTTGGGTGGCCGTGATCAGCAGTCGGTCAGTCGAGACCTTGTACGAACGCCGCGAGCTCCTCGTCGGCGATGTCGAGCTCGTGCTCGGCGCCGGGGTAGGCGCCGCCGGCGACGTCGGCGCTGAACTCCGAGAACGCGGCGACTCGCTCGCGATGCAACCGTTCGTGCTCGGCGCGGAAGTCGCGATACACCTTGGCGTGACGTGGCGTGTGGCCGGAGGTGTAGCCGAGGACGTCGACCGAGAACAGGTATGAGGCGTCGCAGCCGGCGCCGGCGCCCATCGACAACAGCAGCAGTGATGTGCGCTTGGCGATCTCGGCCGCAACGCGACTCGGCACGACTTCGATCTCGGCGGCGAACGCGCCGGCAGCCTCCAGCGCTTTCACTTGCTCGTAGACGAACCGCGCCGAGGACGCCGTCTTGCCGACAGCCTTGAACCCGCCTGTCCACGTTCGCTGCGACGGAATCAGACCAGTGTGGCCACACACCGGAATGCCTTCGGCCCGCAGCTTCGAGACGATCTCGAGGCTCGCCGCGCAGTAGACCGCGTCACCGCCGATCATGATCGCCTCGTGTGCGGCGCGCACGTAGTCCTCGAACGTGCACAGGTGCCCGTAGAGGAGGCCGACGAAGACGAAGCAGTCGCCGGCGGCGTCACGCATCCTTGGGCTCCAGATCGGCGTCTCGATCGACAGCAAGTCGATGCGCGCAGCGCTGGCCGCCACTGCTTCGTCGAGGTTCTCGATGTGGAGCATCGACAGTTGGCGGCTGCCCCGCACGCCTAGCAGGTCGGCGACGGTCTTACGCGTACGGTTCATGTGTGTTCCTTCAGAAGCAGCTTGAGGCTGGCGCCAGCATCGGCGAGAGCCGCAGGATCTGGGTGAGCGCCGGCGGCGATCAGCATCTCGGCAATGCGTATGTCCTTCGCCGCGGTCGTACCGATGCCGATGCCGCTCGCCGACACGATCCGCTGCTCACCATCGAGACCGAAGCGGATGACGGCGCCGTTGTGCGAGGTCCGTTGGATCTCGTCGACGGCGACGTCGGGGATGCCGGCGATCTGGAGCGTTAGCTCGTACTGGTCGGACCAGAACCACGGGACGGAGAGGAACGCCTTGTCACCGCCGACGACGGCACGGGCGACGTGGGCGCCCTGGTCGATCGCGTTTCGCCACGCTTCAAGACGCAGCCGTCGCCCGCCGAACAGCGGATGGGGGAACGAGCAGCAGTCGCCGATCGCGAAGATCGCAGGGTCGTCGGTCCGTAGGCGAGCGTCGACGGCAATGCCGTTGTCGATCCTCAGACCGGCGGCGTACGCCAGTTCAGTGTTGGGCACGGCACCGACGCCAGCTACGACGGCGTCGCAGTCCAACGTCGAGCCGTCGCCGAGCACGACGACACGGCCGCCGCCGTCGGAGACCTCGATGGCGGTGACGGTCACCGAACAGCGGATCTCGACGCCGGCCATCCGATGCCGATCGGCGACCAGCTCGGCGATCGGTGACGGGACGGCCCGGGCCATGACGCGCCGTGCTGATTCGAGTACGACCACCGAGCAGCCTTGCGCCGACGCCACGGCGGCAACCTCGAGCCCAATGAAGCCAGCGCCGATGACCACGAGTCGTCGATGCCCGCCGAGCTGCGGGCCCAATGCCAGCGCGTCTGCGAACGTGCGCAAGACGTGGGCGTGTTCCTCGCCGGGGACCGACAAGGCGCGGGGCCGCGCCCCGGTGGCGAGGACGAGGCGTTGGTATCGAACCTCGCGACCGTCGTCGCAACGCACGCTCTGATCGTCACGATCGATGCTGCGCACCGCGACTCCGGCGACGAAGTCGATGCCAGTGCTGGCGAGTTGCTGGCGCGAGCGCACGATGGTCGGTGCCGGTTCCGCGGCGGCCAACGTTGCCTTCGACAGTGGCGGGCGTTCGTAGGGCTCGAGCGGCTCGTCCCCGATCAGCGTGACCGGCCCAGCGAAGCCGAGCTCGCGCAGTGCGACCGCCGTGCGCGCCCCCGCTTCGCCTGCGCCGACGATGACGACTGAGCCCACCACGGTGGCTGGTCAGTCCCCGAGATCGATGAGCACGTCGTCGTGCTCGACCTTCGCAGGGTACGTTCGCAGGCGCTCCGTGATCGGCGCGCAGAGGCCGGCGCCGGAGCGGTAGTCGAAGCGACCGTTGTGCTTCGGGCACTCGATGACGTGACCCATGACGAGACCGTCGGCGAGATGGACCTTCTCATGGGTGCAGAGGCCGTCTGTGGCGAAGAAGTCGTCCTCGGGCGAGCGATAGATGGCGTAGATGCGACTGTTCAACGTGACGGAGATGACGTCTTCGGTCTCGATGTCGTCGGCGCGACACGCCCTGATCCAGGTGGACATTTTTCTCCTCCGACTCTGCAGAAATCATCGCCCGCTTGTCAATACATTCTGACAATGAGACATCTCAGGCCAAGGTACACTATGGCTGGTGACCGGACGTTACGTGCTGACCTTGGTCGGCCCTGATCGTCCAGGGCAAGCGGTGGTGTTCCCTTGATCAGTGGCAGGCCCTTGGCGACGGCGGTCCTGCTCTTGACGGGTGCCGTTGCGACCGGGCCCGAGCCATCCGTTCGGGGCGATGCGGGACAGTCGGCTGTGCAGGTCGTGGCCGACGGCTGCCCGGACATCGACGCCTACGGTTCGGGCACGATGGTCGCTCCCGGACGCGTCTTGACGTCGGCGCACGTGCTGGCCGGATCGACAGCAGTGACCGTCCGGCGCGGCGAGGTGTCGGTCGCCGCCACCGTCGTCGCGTTCGACCCGATCGCCGACCTTGCTGTGCTGGCCGTCGAGCCGAGCGTCGCCCGCGTCGTGCCGCTCGGTACGGCCCTCGCCGGAGATCACGGTGTCGTTGTCGCCGTCCGGGCCGGTCGGCTGACGGCCCTACCGGTCGAGGTCCGTCGCGCCATCATCCTGCAAACCTCGGACATCTACCGCGACGGCGTGCATGATCGTGACGCGTTCGAGCTGCAGGCCGACATCGCGCCGGGTGACTCCGGGGCCGCTGTGCTCGTTCGCGGTCGTGTCGCCGCCGTCGTGTTCGCGCGAGACCGCCAGGTCCCCGGTCTCGCCTATGGCCTTGACCCGGCACCGATCGTTGGGCGGATAGGCAACGTGTCTCCCGTGGCGACCGGCAGCTGTGCGCCGCTCGGCACGTGAGCTCGATCGGAGGCGCGCGTGTCGATCGGCCGTGACCGAGCCGAACATGCTGATCGCCGGATTCGCGTCGGTGTGCCCAGCATCATCACGTTGTCTCCGCGCATGAGCGGTCAATAGGACAAGTCCGGAATCAACGCCGCTAGAGTCGACGCGGTGGCGAGCACCCGTCGGACCGCTGGCCAGCGCCGTGCCACACCGGTCGCGACTCGTACGAGGCGACCCACGTCGCGCGAGCCACGACGCATCGTGATCGTCGGCGCTGGTGACTGCGGGACGCGCGCCGCGTTGGCGATCCGCGCGTCGGGCTGGAACGGAGAGCTGGCCCTGATCGGCGACGACCCCGTCGTCCCCTACGAGCGACCGCCGCTCTCGAAGGACGTGCTCGCCGTCGACTCTGCCGCGCCCCCGGCGATCACGTCGGCGAAGCAGCTCGCCGAGCTCGCCATTGGTTGGGAGCCGGGCGTAGCGGCCAAGGGGGTCGATCGCCCAACTCGTGAGGTCGTGCTCGCCGATGGGCGGCGTGTTGCCTACGACCGGCTGCTGCTCGCGACCGGGGCGCGGGCTCGTCGTCCGTCGATCCCTGGTCCCGACGTCGTCATGACCCTGCGGAGCCTTGCCGACGCCGCCAAGCTCCGCGCCCACCTCACCGCCGGCACGCGGTTGCTGGTGATCGGCGGTGGCTTCATCGGGCTCGAGGTTGCGGCGACGGCCATCGCTCGGGGCTGCACGGTGACTGTCATCGAGTTCGCCCATCGGCTGATGAGCCGCGTCGTTCCCGCCAAGGTCGCTGACGTCGTCGAGGCCCGGCACCTCGAAGCGGGTGTCGACCTTCGTTGTGGGATCGGCGTCGATCGCATCGAGGTTCGCGGCGATGCCTACGCTGCGGTGCTCACCGACCAGACGATCGTGATCGCCGATGCAGTCGTCGCCGGCATCGGTGCACTGCCGAACACCGAGCTTGCCGCGTCGGCCGGCCTCACCGTCTCGAACGGGATCTGCGTTGATGGTCGGCTCTCTACGGAAGATCCGGCGGTGTTCGCCGCTGGCGACTGCTGCTCGTTCCCGCATCCGCTGTACGGCGGGATGCGTGTGCGGATCGAGGCATGGAAGAACGCGCTCGAGCAGGCGGAGCTAGCGGCCCGCAACATCCTCGGCGACGACGCAGTGTGCGAGAGCGTGCCGTGGTTCTGGTCCGACCAGTACGAGCTCGGAATCCAGATCGCCGGTTTGCACGCTGCCGCCGCCTATGACGTCGTGCGCAGCCGGCAAGACGGCACCGACATCCGCTTCGGGCTCGACAACGACGGGCGCGTCGTCTCCGCGAGTGGTGTCGCCGAGGGGTCGAGCATCGGGCGCGACATCAGTCTCGCCGATCTGTTGATCGCGGGGCGCGCCGCACCTCGACCCACCGACCTGGCCAACCCGGCGGTGAGCTTGCGGGAGCTGGTGAAAGAAGCATCGTGACCATCGCCGTTATCACGGGTGCACGGCGCTCTCGGCAACGCTCAGCTCTCGACGATCGCCATCTCCATCGAGTACGCCGACGCGTCGTAGACGTGGTCCCCAACGTCTATCCGGGTTCCCGACTTGTCTTGCATCACGCGGTGAACGGTCAACAGCGGAGCGCCGACGGGGAGGTCGAGCAAGGCGGCATCGGTCGGCCCCGCAGTACGGGCGCCGATGCGTTGCACGGCGTAGTGAGGCCAGATCCCACGAGCCCGCAGCAGAGCGTAGAGGCCGTTGCCAACGAGCTGCGTCGTGGTCAGTTCGCCGGCTGCGTCGATGGTCAACCAGTTGCGCAGCACGGCCAGCCGCCGGCCGGCGCTAAGACGGCAGCGTTCGGTGTGGACGACGGTTGAACCAAGCGCAAGCGCGAGCCCGGCGCTGACGGTGGTGTCGGCGATCACTCGCTCGTGGGTGATCACGGTCGTCGTCGGATCGCCATCGACCGCCAACAGGTCGTCGTACAGGCTCGTCAGCCGCACCTTCGGTCGTAGCTCGTCGTTGACGACCTGGGTGCCGACGCCGCGCTGGCGGACGAGCAGCCCGGCATCGACGAGCTCTTGAATGGCCCGTCGCACGGTTGGACGCGACATCTGCCACACCTCGGCGAGCTCGAGCTCGTTGTCGAGGAAGCCACCTTTGACGAGCCGACCCTCGGCGATGGCCCGCCGCAGCTCGGCGGCGAGCTGGTAGTAGAGCGGCACGGGGCTAGAGCGGTCGACAGTGATCGCGAGCTCAGTGATGACCCGCTCCATTGCCGCCAGCCTATCCCCGTGATGAAGGCGTCATGGAAAGGTCAGCGTGAGGTTGGACTATTGTCCTGACAAAGATGCAAGGAGTCGAAGATGGCCAGCTCAGCGACGTCGCACTACGCGCTCGGTGGCGAGGCGGCGGCGGTGACGTCGCTCGCTCAGGACCAGTTCGAAGACGAGGTCGAGGCTGAGTGGTTCTCGGCCGTCGTCGACCGCAAACGCCTCAAGGCATTGATGAAGCGGTCGGACCTCGCCGGCTGGCGTCACTTCGGGCTTTGGCTGGCGCTCCTGGTTGGCTCACTCATCGGCATCGTCGCGACGTGGTGGAGCTGGTGGAGCGTCCCGTTCCTCGGTGTCTACGGCGTGATGTACGCGATGTCGGACCACCACGCCCACGAGCTCTCCCACGGCACGCCGTTCAAGACCCGCCGAGTCAACGAGCTCCTCTACCACCTCAACGCGTTCATGACGCTGCACGAGGCGTACTACTGGCGTTGGAGCCATACGCGCCATCACACCGACACCTTGTTGGTCGGGCGCGATCCGGAGATCGCGCTGCAGCGCCCACCGGACCTCGTCGAGATGGCACTCAACTTCTTCTTCATCCCCGGTGGGGTCGGGCAGCTGCGCGCCATCGTCAAGATCGCCGTCACCGGCAAGGTGACAGGCGACGGCGACCACTTCATCCCGACCGCCGAGCGCGCCAAGGTCGTGCGCAACTCGCGTGTCTACACGGTGGTCTTCGCGGCGACGGGCGCAGCATGCGTCGTCTTCCACACGGTCTTGCCGGCGATCTTGATCGTCACGCCACGCTTCTGGGGTGGACCGTTCGCACAGGCGTTCAACGTCACCCAGCATGCCGGTCTGCCCGAGAACGTGTACGACCACCGGCTGAACTGCCGGACCGTGCGCATGAACCCGGTGTTCGAGTTCCTCTACATGAACATGAACTTCCACGTCGAGCACCACATGTTCCCGATGGTGCCGTTCCACTCACTGCCCGACCTCCACGAGGAGATCAAAGACCAATGCGCGCCGGCCAGCACGAGCGTGCTCGCTGCCTGGCGCGAGTTCCTGCCGGCCCTGCGCACGCAGCGCGTCGACCCGTCGTACGCCATCGTGCGCGCTCTCCCCTCCATGCCGGACGCGAGCTGACTGGTATCGCTGGTTACGGCTCCCCGGCGATCTCGTCGAGGAAGTCGGCGAGATCGCGCGCCGGCACGATGGTGATGCCGTCGCTCGTCACCCGCCTCTTCGGTTCGAGGCAAACGATCGCCTGCCGGCGAACCGTCTGGTCGACAGCCAACTGGCGGAGGCCCTTGAGGTGGGCGTCGGTGATGGTACGAAAGGACTTTGCTTCGATCGCGAGGCTGAGATCGTCGACGACGAAGTCGACTTCGATGCCGCTTGCCAGTCGCCAGTACGTCAACTCGGCCGGTGCTTCGCGATAGCGCAGCCAAAGTCGCATCTCGTGATGGACCCAGCTCTCGAACGCCTTTCCAAAGAGCTCGCTACCGGGAACCATGTGGCCACGACGGGCCAGGTGGTTCACTATGCCGACATCGGTGAAATAGAACTTTGGCGCTTGGATCACCCGACGCTTGGGCCGCTTGGTGTAGGCCTTCAGCCAGTGCCCGAGCAGCGTGTCGGTGAGGATGTCGAAGTAGTTCGCAACAGTCGGGGCGGACACGCCGCACTCCCGGGCGATGTTCAGCTGGTTGACGATCTCCGCATCGGAGAGCGACGCGGCGGCGAGAAAGTCGGAGAACGCGGGCAGGTTTCGCACGAGGCTCTCGGCCGCGATCTCCTGCTGGAGGTAGTCGCTGACGTACGCGTCGAGCAACCGGGGCGCGCGGTCCGCTGCGTAGATCCGCGGCAGCCATCCATTGTTCGTGATGCGTTCGACGTCGAACGCATCACCCAACTCCCGAGCGGTCAGGCCGCCGAGCTCGTAGCGCAGCGCTCGCCCTCCGAGGAGGTTGACGCCACCGTGGCGGAGCTTTCGTGCGCTCGATCCGCACAGGGCGAACTGGATGCCACGATTCTCGTGCAGCCAGTGCACCTCGTCGAGCAGCGTTGGAACCTTTTGGATCTCGTCGATGACAACCTGCGACGGACGCCGGCGATCAGGAATGGCAAGCAGTTCCTCACGGAGACGCTCGGGGTTTGAGGCGTACCGCCGGAACTCGTCGGCCTTCAGCAGGTCAACCCAAAGAGCATCTGC
>Ga0209069_10000860_pt1 | contig 14747 bp, 15 predicted proteins | sample Str013_2_FD_187202 | JGI IMG/M metagenome (GOLD analysis project Ga0209069, IMG submission 187202) | Freshwater sediment microbial communities in response to fracking from Pennsylvania, USA - Straight Creek_MetaG_SC_2013 (SPAdes) (version 2) | ecosystem: Environmental > Aquatic > Freshwater >...
AGTCAACAACATCGAGGTGCTGCTTGACCGCGAATTCCGCACAACAGACGAGGGCCTCGCCGAGCGGATCGCCAATGTGCTGAAGTGGAATGTCTCGGTCCCTGGCAAGGAGATCAAGGCGACGGTGAAAAACGGCATCGTGACGCTCACGGGCCAGGTCGATTGGCAATACCAGCGCTCGAACATCCTGCGGAACATCGAGCATGTCGGCGGCGTGGTGAACGTGCTCGACCATATGACGCTGAAGCCGGCGGCGTCGATGGTTGATGTGCAGAAGAAAATCAAGGATGCCCTGTTGCGCCATGCCGATGTCGAGGCGAGCAATGTCACAGTGTTGGTTGCCAACGGCACGGTGACCCTGACGGGCACCGTTGAATCCATGGAGGAAATGGACCGGGTGGAAGATGCGGCCTGGACCGCGCCGGGTGTAACGAAGGTGATCGACAATCTGCGCGTGGCGGCGTGAGCTTGCCCGGCGCAAAGTGAAGCCTTCTCGTTGTTCGCAATGGGGCCGCACTCATTCCGGTGAGTGCGGCCCTTCCGTGTTCGTAAAGATAAACCCCGGACGCCATGCCTTGGCGGTGCCCGGGGTTTGCGAATTTCCAGGTTGGGAACTTCCGTCTACTTCGCCGTGATCGTCGCCCACATGCCGGCCATGTAGTGGCCCGGTACGTTGCAGTAGAGTAGATAGGTTCCCGGCTTCAGGGTGACAGTGAGCGTGCCGGTTTTGCCGGGGTCAAGCTCGGACACCTCACCGAGGTCGCCAGCCTTGTCCTCGTCAACGCGGTTCTCATTGTCGTTGTAGGGCATCGGCTTGGCAGCGTCTGCGATGCCCGCCAGGATCATCTCGTGCACGACGGTCTTGGAGTCGTTGGACACCTGGAAGGTGACCTCACCCGCCTTTACCGTCGCCGGGTCGGCCTTCAGGAACATGGTCGCTTTTTTCATGTCGCCGCCGGTGGCCATTCCCAGCTTCATGGTCAGGTCCATGTCGGCGCTGGTTTCGGTCAAGGAGACCTTGACGACATCGCCCGCCGCCAGCGCGGGAGCCGGTGAACTCGCCAGGGCCAGGACGCAGGCAGCCGCTAGTAAGCCGTTTCTCTTGAGGTTGAGCATGATCGGATCCCCTGGTTGGTGTCTGCGGCGCGCCGCTTCGGCGGCATCGCGGCCGGTGGAACTCTCTCCGCCGGATGCAAGAGGACTAGGCCCTCTGCACGCTGACAGCATTGACCGGTGTCAATCGGGGGCACGCAATGCCTGCGAATCACCGGCGGGCCAGCACCCGGAATCATAAGTCGCTGAGACGACGCCATTTGATACGGCGCCGGTGGACTTTCGATTTGGTCCAGACGAACAGATCGGCATCCATGTTGTGGGTTTCAACAAGAGCGTCGTTATGCGCCTTGGTTGGGGTCGCATCGAGTTAACGCCCAATCTCATGTGTGGATGTGCCCTCGACTGCCTCCAGCACAACTTTGATCCTCAACAGCAAACGGTGCCCGGTGATGGCAGCGCGAAGTCGAGCCCCAAGGGCTGCGCGCTCTTTCGGCTTCAACCGAACCGGGATTGCACCGCGCTTCATCGGGCTAGTGAATCATGGCGCAACAGACGCCGATGGTGCAAACGTGGATCAGTCACTTCGAATAGCGGGTACGGGTTTCGCGGATTCGCGGGCGCAGCAAGGCAAAGGGGCAAATGGACGAACGCGACGCGGGCGGATACTCAGTCGCCTACAAGCGCAGCGACATCGCCTTCCCGGTGGTCGCCGCGGCCATAATGACTGTGGGATTCTGCGCGGCTGCCCTTGGCACAGGCTATGCCTTCTGGCTGCTCTTTGCGGTCGGCTCCGCAGCCGCCACCTATCACAACTATCCGCTGCTTGAGACCGGCCGCCCGACAATCGGCGCCAACCAATATGGCATGTTCGTCCAGGGGCTCGGCCTCATCGGTTGGCGGTCGATCAAGCGCATCGACCTGGTTCCCGTCGCCAACCGCTCCATGACGGTGAACCAGTTGCAGATCGCCCTGGCCGTGCCGCTGGCCAGCGCCCTGGTTGCCGACTGGCGCAAGCGGCCCTGGCACCGCGAAATGATGCGCCTGCCCTGGACCAGCCCTTCGCCCGGCGTCATTGAGGTCAGTCTTGACCCGCTTGAGCAGCTTCCCGGCGAGGTTCACGAAACCCTGCTGCGGATGTGGCGGTACTACCGGAGTTGAACAGCCGCGCTCATGCCTTCTTTCCGTCAGCGTTGTTCAGCCGTGCCACCAGGCTGCTGGTATCGAACCTGCGGCCGCCCATCTTCTGCACTTCGGAATAGAACTGGTCGACCAGCGCGGCCACCGGCAGGCTGGCGCCATTGCGGCGCGATTCCTCGAGGCATAGCCCCAAGTCCTTGCGCATCCAATCGACCGCGAAGCCGAAGTCGAATTTGCCAGCCGCCATGGTTTTCCAGCGGTTCTCCATCTGCCAGGATCCGGCCGCTCCCTTGCTGATCGTTTCCATCACGGCGGGTATGTCCAACCCCGCCTTCTGCGCGAAATGCATGCCCTCGGACAATCCTTGCACAAGGCCGGCGATGCATATCTGGTTGACCATTTTGGCCAATTGCCCGGAGCCTGCAGGGCCAATGCGGCGCACCATGCGGGCGTAATTGGCGATCACCGGCTCGGCAGCCTCGAACGTCGCCTCGCCGCCGCCCACCATCACGGTGAGCACGCCGTTTTCCGCGCCCGCCTGCCCGCCCGACACCGGCGCATCGAGGAAGCCGAACCCGCGCGCGCTGGCCGCGGCATCCAGTTCGCGGGCAATGTCCGCCGAGGCAGTGGTGTTGTCGATGAACACCGCGCCCTTGCGCATCGCCCCGAAGGCGCCGTTGTCCCCAAGTGTGACAGCGCGCAAATCGGCATCATTGCCGACGCAGGCGAACACGAAGTCGGCGTCCTTTGCCGCCTGGGCTGGTGTCGCCGCCGCCCGCCCACCATGCTGGGTCACCCACTTGGCGGCCTTTTCGGCGGTGCGGTTGTAGACGGTGAGGTCGTGCCCGCCCTTGACGCGCAGGTGCCCCGCCATGGGATAGCCCATCACTCCGAGGCCGATCCAAGCGACTTTGCTCATGAGTCCATTCCTTCGTATCAGGGATGCTTGCTGGCGATCCCGCGCACCGGTGCGATTGTTGACAGGGGCGCACATTCGCGGCAAGGCCATCATCGGCTTTATTGAAGGGATCATCCATGACCACCGCCGCCCCGCCCGCTTATGGCGCTCCGATCACGCTCGCTCAGGCCCAGGCCGTGCTGGCCGCCGCCGAGACCGAGGCAAATGCGAATGCCTGGCCCCTGTCGCTGGCCATAGTTGACAGCGGGGCCAATCTGGTCGCGTTCCACCGCATGGACAACGCCTCGCTCGGCAGCGTGGCCATCGCCCAGGCCAAGGCGGAGACGGCGGTGAAGTTCCGCCGCGAAACCGTGGTCAACCAGGACAGCGTCGCCTCGGGCGGCCTGCATCTGCGGCTGCTGGCGATGCCGGGTATGACGCCGCTTGAGGGCGGCATTCCGCTGTACAAGGATGGCAAGATCATCGGCGCCATTGGCGTCTCGGGCATGGCATCGGGCCAGGACGCGCAGGTCGGAAAGGCCGGCGCCAAGGCACTCTGAGTTGGCGCCGGGCGACACCGCTTCGGGCCTTCGGCGCGCAGGCGGGGAGAAGGCCGCCCGGCGCTGTCTCAATCGAACAGCCTCGAATCGGACAGGTTTTGCTAGTCGTATTGAGTCAGTGATCTACATCCTCCTTTTGCAGATGCCGCCCGGTGTCGAGCAGGTGCAACATGTACTCGTGGTAGCTCACGCCCGCAGCCTCGGCCCGCGCCACGCGGAACTTCATCACGCTCATGCCGGGGTTCTTCCAGACCTCGCGGTGGGCCTTCTTCCAGCAATGGCGGCGCCAGAGATAGCCGGGCGCCTCCTCGTCGAGTTCCGGCCCGCCATTGTGGCCGAGGCCCCAATTGAGGATCGGCTCGGGCGGCATGGTCAGCCCGTGGCGGCGGTGGAGGCGCTTCTTTTCGTAGCGGTCGCCCATGCTTGTTCCGTCAGGACATCACGGGGCGCATCTTAACCCACGGCGCTGCCGCCTCCAACTGCGCGGCCAGCTTCAGCAATGCGGCCTCCTCGCCGAAGCGGCCTGCGAACTGCACACCGATTGGCAGGCCCGCCGCATTGCTGTGCAGCGGCACGTTCATGGCCGGCTGGCCGGTGGCGTTGAACAGGGCGGTGAACGGCGAATACGGCAGCACGCCGTTGGGACCGACGCGGTAGTCGATGAAATCGGCATGGTCCGGCTTGAAGCGGCCAACCAGCGCGGGCGGCTCGGCCATGGTGGGTGTGAGCAGCATGTCGTAACCAACGAGAAACCGCGCCATCACGCGGCCCACCTCATGCACCAGATTGACCGCCGCCAGATAGTCCGCACCGCTTACTGTCTTGGCGTGACGTAGCGCCGCCCAGGTGACGCCCTCGAGTTCGTCCGCGCGCGGCTCACGGCCAAGTGCGCGAACTTGCCCGGCAACAGTCAGCGCGTTGCCGCAGGCAGTGATGTCCGCCCAGCCGCGCATCAGGCGATGGATGTCGACATTGGGTTTGGCCTCGATGATCTCGTGGCCGAGGCTGGCGCACAATTTAGCTGCGGCCTCCACTGCCGCCTCGCAGTCGGCGTGGACCCGCTCGCCCGAGAACGTCCGCTTGCAGAGCGCGATGCGCAGGCGGCGCGGCGGCGTGGCGATTTCCTCCAGAAACTGGCGCGCGACGGGCGGCGGCCAATAGGGCGCGCCGAGGTCGGGGCCGTGCGTCGCGTCCAGCAGCGCCGCCGTGTCTCGAACTGTCCGCGTCAAAAACCCGTCAATCGCCATGCTCGCCCAGCCTTCGCCGGACGCCGGGCCATCTGGCAGCCGCGCCCGCGTGGCCTTCAGCGCGAACAGCCCGCAATTGCTGGCGGGGATGCGCAAGCTGCCGCCGCCGTCGCTGCCATGGGCCGCTGGCAGGATGCCCGCCGCCACCGCCGCGCCCGCCCCGCCTGACGAACCACCGGGCGTGCGATCCAGCGCCCACGGATTGCGCGTTGGCCCGCCATAGACCTGCGCCTCGGTGGCCGGGCCGATGCCGAATTCGGGTGCGGTCGTGCGTCCGAACGTCACGAAGCCGGCGCGGGCGATGCGCAGATAGACTTCGCTGTCGTAGTCATAGACCGTGCCGGCAAAGAACCGCGAGCCGTTATTTGTGGGGAAGTCCCTGGCCTCGCAGCCGAGATCCTTCAGCAGCATCGGCACGCCTGCGAAGGGGCCGCTGAGCGCGCCAGAGTTCGCCCGCGCCATCGCCGCCTCGCGCTGCTCCAGCACCACGGCGTTGAGCCTGGGGTTAAGCGCGTCCACGTGCGCGAAGGCCGCTTCCAGCAGTTCGCCCGCCGTCAGCTCGCGCCGCGCCACCAGCGCCGCCAGGCCGAGCGCGTCATATTTCTCATAGTCCGCAAATCCCGCCATTCCGCCAGCCCCGTGTTACAGAAATTTCATCCACCCACAGCCTCGTTTGTGCCAAATCAGGCGACAGAACAGCCCCCGCCAGCCCGTTGCCGTTGCCTGATCTCATTGCCCCCGCCCCGTAGCCTCCTTGAAGGATACTGACATGCTGACTGACACGAAAGCCGGTTATGGACTGATTGCCATATCCCTGCACTGGCTTGGCGCCATCGCCATGGCCTACCTCTGGCTCAACGCGCCGGACGATCATGGTGGGCGGCTTAGCGTTTCGGCGGCCTCGCACATCGCGCTCGGCTCCGGGCTCGGCATACTGCTGCTGGCGCGCATATTCTGGCGGCTGGCCTCGGTCAATCCCGCGCCACTCAGCCCCAACACCACGCTCAACTCCGTTGCCTCCGTCGTCAAGATGCTGTTGCTGCTCGATATTCTCCTGATCCTGGTCACCGGAATGCTCGGCGTCTGGTTCAAGGGCGAGTCCATCAATCTCTTCGGCGTGCTGGCGCTGCCCAACCTCGTTGGCGTCAATACCAGCCTGATGGGCCCGATGCGCGGACTGCATAGCCTGTCGACCAACCTCATCTTCCCCGCCCTGCTCGGCCTGCATGTGCTCGGCGCGTTCAAGCACGTCATCTTCGACCGCGATGGAACCTTTGGCCGGATGATCTGGCCGCGCGGCGAGAGTGCGTGACGTGGGCAGAATGTTAGGACTCCGACGTTTTGACATGGCTGTGCCTTAAGCTGTCCCAAGAGGAGCGGGGCCGCCGTCTGCCGCAGAGTTAGTTTTTTAGAAGCGGCATGGGGCCGCCCCGCCAGCGTCTTGTCCGAACCGTTCCGTCGCCACTTTTCTGTGGGCTGCTCCACCCCGAGGCTTCTCACCCCCGGAGGGCGACGGCGGACGCCTGCGCACCCGGGTGTGCGGCACCCGGCGCCGGTCGCTGTCCTCTTCCAGCAGATCGAGACGCCCTCGAGTGCATCCCCGTGGAAGAAGATATGTGGAGGATAGTACAAATTCAGTACTTGCAAACACAAATATGACAAATGTAGTAAATTTCATGCCGATCCAGAGTAATTCCAGGCAAACTCACCCGCGCTTCTTCAGCCTTAGCCGCTTGCGCACCTCGTCCGGCCCGGCGAGGCTGACGTTCATTCCCTTCAATATGCCGGCTGCCCGCTCCACCAGCGCGCCGTTGGTGGCCTTGACGCCCTTCTCCAGCCAGATGTTGTCTTCCAGCCCCACCCGCACATTGCCACCCGCCAGCACCGATTGGGCGACCCATGGCAGCTGCATCCGGCCGATGGCAAAGCTCGACCAGACCGCATTTGCGGGCATCGCGTTCACCATCGCCATGAAGGTGCCCAAGTCGGCCGGCGCGCCATAGGGGATGCCCATGCAGAGCTGGATAAGCACTGGGTCCGGCAGCAATCCATCGCGCATCAGGTCCTTCACCTGCCAAAGCTGGCCGGTGTCGAACACCTCGCATTCCGGCTTGACGCCATAGTCGAGCATCAGTTTGGCCATGGCCTTCAGCATGTCCACCGAATTGACCATGATGTAATCGCCGCCGGCGAGAAAATTCATGGTGCCGCAATCGAGGGTGCAGATGTCGGGCAGCAGCGCCTTCACATGCGCCAGCCGTTCGGTCGCGCCCGCCATGTCGGTGCCCTTGGCCTTGGGCGGCAACGGGGTTTCCGGCTCGCCGAGCACCAGATCGCCGCCCATGCCCGCTGTGAGATTGATGAGCACGTCCACGCCGGAAGCGCGGATGCGGTCCACGGCCTCCCGGTACAGCGCCACATCGCGCGAGCCGATGCCGGTCTTGGGGTCGCGAACGTGAAGATGCACGACGGCTGCCCCCGCGCGCGCGGCTTCAAGCGCCGAATCCGCGATCTGGCGCGGGGTGACGGGCACCCTGTCCGATTTGTCCGTGGTGGCCCCCGAGCCGGTGACGGCGCAGGTGATGAAGGCGGAGGTGTTGAGCATGGGTGGCGCGGGCTCCGGAGTGGTTCGATGCCCCAAACTAGCTGAGTTGCCTGGGACGTGCGATGTTCGTTTGATGCATCAGTTGAGCGTCGAATTCGGAGGATGTTTCATTGGGGATGGGCGCTGTCGACTTGCTCATGGAACTCGAAGAGATTTTCGACATCGAAATTTCTGATGAGGCCGCCGAAAACACTCGGACGGTCGGCGAACTCCAGGCACTTGTCTTATCGCTCTTGGCCGAAAACCGGCGACCGCAAGACGCTGCGGATGTCTATGAACGGATCAAGCGAATTCTGATCGAGTTCCATGGCATACCGGAAGCCCGCATCAGGCCTGAGGCGACGTTTTTCGACGACCTGGGCCTCGACTGATCCTTGCTTGGGCGGCGGACGTTTCGTGCCTATATCCCGGCAAAGACACCCGCGCAGCGGATGAAAGACAGCTCATGAGCAACAACAACGAAGATTCTTCCCTCGGCGGCCGCCTTCGCCGCTACGCCCAAGTGGGCACCAGCGTCGGCGGGCTGGCGGCACGGGCGGCGGGGGCGCGGCTGTTCGGGCTGGAGCGGGATGACAGCAAATATGCGGGCGAGCTGGCCGCCGCGCTTGGCGGGCTGAAGGGGCCGATCATGAAGGTGGCGCAACTGCTCGCCACCATTCCCGAGGCGCTGCCGGCCGAATATGCCGCCGAGCTGCAACAGCTCCAGAGCCAGGCGCCGCCGATGGGTTGGGCGTTCGTCCGGCGGCGGATGATGGCCGAGCTGGGGGCGGATTGGGAACAGAAATTCGCCGGCTTCGAGCACGCCTCGGCGGCTTCGGCCTCGCTTGGCCAGGTCCACCGGGCGGTGGCGCATGACGGCGCGAAGCTGGCCGTGAAACTGCAATATCCCGACATGCAGTCGGCGGTGGAAGCCGACGTGACGCAGCTTGGGCTGATCTTCGCCATCCACCGGCGCATGAACCCGGCGGTCGATACCTCGGAGATTCTCGCCGAGGTGTCCGAGCGGCTGAAGGAGGAGCTGGACTACACGCTGGAAGCCCGGCACATGGCGCTTTATTCGCTGATCTTTCAGAACGATCCGCTGGTGCATGTGCCAACAGTGCGGCCGGAGCTGTCAACCGGGCGACTGCTGACCATGCAGTGGCTGGACGGTGGGCGGCTGATTGATTTCACTGGCTCGCCAGTTGAGGACCGCAACCAGATCGCCCGCGCCATGTTCCGCGCCTGGTGGTTCCCGTTCTCGCACTTTGGCGTTATCCACGGCGATCCGCATCTGGGCAACTACACGGTGTTTTCGGGAGCAGATGGCCGGCCCGGCGGTCTCAACCTGCTCGACTATGGCTGCATACGCACATTCCCACCCAAATTCGTGCAGGGCGTAATTGATCTGTACAACGGTTTGCGGACGGGCGACCGGGCGCTGGTGGTGCACGCCTATGAAAGCTGGGGTTTTATTGGCCTGTCCAACGAGCTGATCGACCTGCTCAACATCTGGGCGCGCTTCATCTACGGCCCGCTGCTGGACGACCGCGAGCGGCGCATCGCCGAGGATGTCGCGCCCGGAGAATACGGGCGGCGCGAGGCGTTCACGGTGCACAAGGGACTGAAGGAGAAGGGCCCGGTGAGGGTGCCACGCGAGTTCGTGTTCATGGACCGCGCCGCGATTGGCTTGGGCGGCGTGTTCCTGCATCTGGACGCAAAGCAGAACTGGTACAGATTGTTCAACGAGACGATCGAGGGGTTTCAGTTGGACGTTGTGGCCGAGCGCCAGCGGGCGGCGTTTGCCGCGACAGGGGTGCCGGGGGCGAGATAGGGGGTGGAATTGATCGAAGGTCTCAGCCATCTGACATTCGTTGTCCGTGATCTCGACCGGACGGAGCGGCTGCTGTCGTCGGTGCTCGGCGCCCGCAAGGTCTATGACAGCGGTGAGCACACGTTCTCTCTGTCCAAGGAGCGGTTCTTCTTGATCGGTGACATCTGGGTCGTGATCATGGAAGGCGATCCGTTGCCATCGCGCACCTACAATCACACCGCATTCAAGATCGCCGAGGCCGATTATGAGTTGTGCCTGGAGCGCATTCGTTCCCTCGGGCTCGACCTTCGTGAACCCCGGCTTCGCGTCGAAGGCGAAGGCCGGTCGATCTACTTCCACGACTATGACAATCACTTGTTTGAATTGCATACCGGCACGCTCAGTGAGCGGCTGAAGCGGTATGCGCAGGACTGAAGCACTGTGTCAGCACACTGGATTCTGGTTGGTGAGCACGTTGCTCGCAATTCGTCACTGCTTTGTGCCGATTGGCAACAATCTCAGCCGCGCCCGGCCCGGATCGACCGAGACCAAGGCCCCAGTCTCCAGTTCCGTTGCCAACTGCTTGACTGAGGCGATTACGGACTTGCCAATCACCTCAGGGTCAACGTCCTCGGAGCGAATTTGCACAACGCTTGGCTTGGCTCCACCTGTTGCCGCCAGGATCGCGCCAAAATCCAGATCGTGGGTCAATACGACAAAGTCGTGGCTGCGGGCAAAGGCCATTATGTCAACATCCGGTGCATTTCTGGCGCCCACGGCTGCCCAATGCGTGGCGTCAATGCCCTCAACCGCGAGGACATCGACCCATCTTGGCGACAGGTTCATGTCCACGAGCAGCTTCATGGCGTGCTGATGGCAACTTCGCGCTCATCGGCACGCCACGCCGCATAGCGCAACGCCTGTGCAATGTCCTCCCGCTCCAGGTACGGATAGTCGGCCAGCACCTCGTCAAAGCTGTGGCCGGCCGCGATCTGCGCCACCACCATGCTTACGGTAACGCGCATCCCGCGAATGCACGCCTTGCCGCCCATTACGCCGGGCTGCTGCGTGATACGGTCAATTGCTCCTGCCGGCATCGTTGCCATCCATCTGCGCTGATTTCTGCAAATGATATGCTAACAGGGATCGTTCATAATGTCCTCTGCGCGTCCAGACATTTGGCACTCACCCCACCCGAACCCACCGGTACCCATAAGGCTCAATCTCGCCCGCGTCCTCCGGCCCGCTGGTCAGCAGCAGTTTGCCGTGGCCCAGATGCGGATTGGCCGCCGCCGCCGCGCCGAAGTTGAACACGCACACCACCTTCTCGCCGTCCAGGTCGCGGTGCAGCACCAGCACGTCGCCACTGGTCTCCTCGCAATCAATGTCGCCGAGCCGCAGCGCCGCGCTGGCTTTGCGCACCGCAATCGCCTTGCGGTAGAAATTGAGCGTAGACGCCGCATCCGTAGCCTGCCGCGCCGCCGCCAGCGGCACATGCCCCGGGGAGACCGGCAGCCACGGCTTGCCCGCTCCGAACCCGGCGTTGGCCTGAGTATCGTCCCACGGCATCGGCGTGCGGCACCCGTCGCGGCCCTTGTACTCCGGCCAGAAGGTGATGCCCGCAGGGTCCTGAAGTTGCTCGAAGGTCAGCTCGGCTTCGGTCAGGCCCAGTTCCTCGCCCTGGTAGAGGCAGATCGAGCCGCGCAAGCTCAGCAACAGAGCGGCGGCAAAGCGCGCCAGCTTCTCCGGCGGCTCACCCGGCCGCGCCCAGCGGCTGGCTTGCCGGATGACATCATGATTGGAGAACGCCCAGCACGGCCAGCTATCGCCCGCCGCCGCCTCGAACCGCTCGATAATGCCGCGCACATGCGGCACACTGAGCGTTGGGTTCAGAAAGTCGAAGCCGTAGCACATATGCACCTTGTCGCCGCCGCTGGAATAGTCGCGCATCAGCCGCAGCGTCGTCGCCGTCTCGTCGCCCACTTCGGCGAGGCTGGTGGTCGCGCCGAACTCATCCAGCAGCGCCCGGATGCGGCGCAGCATCGGCACGACTTCGGGCCGGCTCTTGTCGAACAGGTGCATCTGGTAGGTGTAGGGATTGGAGAGCGGCTGCTCCGACTTTGACGGATCGTCCGCCGGGGGATTGTCGCGAAGCTCGCGGTCGTGGACCATCATGTTGAGCGCGTCGAGCCGGAAGCCGTCGATGCCGCGCTCCAGCCAGAAGCGCATTTCGGCAAGCACCGCGTCCTGCACTTGGTGGCTATGGAAGTTCAGGTCGGGCTGAGTGGTGAGGAAATTGTGCAGGTAATACTGCCGCCGCCGCGTGTCCCACTGCCAGGACGGGCCGCCGAACACGCTCAGCCAGTTGGTGGGCGGGCCGCCGTCGCGCTTCATGTCCGACCAGACGTACCAATCCGCTTTCGGATTGTCGCGGCTTTCGCGGCTCTCCTTGAACCAAGCATGCTCGTCCGAGGTATGGCTGATGACGTAATCGGTGATGACCTTCAGCCCGCGCTTATGCGCCTCGGCCACCAGCGCTTCGAAATCGGCCAGCGTGCCGAAGATCGGGTCGACCTGCCGGTAGTCGGACACGTCATAACCAAAATCCTTCATCGGCGATTTGAAAAATGGCGCAATCCAAATTGCATCGGCGCCGAGGTCAACCACATGCCCGAGCCGTTCGGTGATGCCTTTCAGGTCGCCGACGCCATCACCATTGGAATCCTTGAACGAGCGTGGATAAATCTCATAGACGATGCCGCCGCGCCACCACTCCGAAGCCATGTTTGTCCCTCTTTGGGCCTGAGCGCCCGTGGATTCCTTGCTTGCGCTTGGCGACTCCCCTCCGGGGAGCCGGCCGCCAAGCGCTGGTAAAGCCAATGGAGGCCGGTGAAGAAGGACTCTTCAATGCCCGATTGAGATCGCCGCTGGCGGCCGGCTCTCGGAACGAGAGTCGCCAGCGGCCTAGAAAAACGCCTGCAGGCCCGTCTGTGCCCGCCCCAAAATCAGCGCGTGCACGTCATGCGCGCCCTCGTAGGTGTTGACCGTCTCCAGGTTCAGCATGTGGCGCATCACCACGTATTCGTCGGAAATGCCGTTGCCGCCGTGCATGTCGCGCGCCATCCGGGCTATGTCCAGAGCCTTGCCGCAGTTGTTGCGCTTGATCAGCGAGATCATTTCGGGCGCGGCCTTGCCCTCATCGAACAGCCGGCCCACGCGCAAGGCTGCCTGCAAGCCGAGCGTGATCTCCGTCTGCATGTCGGCGAGCTTCTTCTGCACAAGCTGCGTCTGCGCCAAGGGCCGCCCGAATTGCTTGCGCTCCAAAGTATAGGACCGCGCCGCGTGCCAGCAGGCCTCCGCCGCTCCCATCGCGCCCCAGGCGATGCCAAAGCGGGCGCGGTTGAGGCACCCGAAAGGACCCTTAAGGCCGCTGACATTGGGCAGCAGCGCCTCCTCACCCACTGCCACGCCGTCCATGACAATCTCGCCGGTGACCGACGCGCGCAAGGACAACTTGCCTTCGATCTTCGGTGCGCTCAGGCCCGTCATGCCCTTGTCCAGCACAAAACCCCTGATCTCGCCGCCATGCGCCTCGCTCTTGGCCCAGACCACGAACACGTCGGCGACCGGCGCGTTGGAAATCCACATTTTTGAGCCGCGCAGCACATAGCCGCTCGACGTCTTCTCCGCTCGCGTCCGCATACTGCCCGGATCGGAACCCGCATCCGGCTCGGTCAACCCGAAGCAGCCGATCAGCTTGCCCGAGGCCAACCCAGGCAGGTATGTCTTGCGCTGCGCCTCGGTGCCGTAGGCATGGATGGGATACATCACCAGGGACGACTGCACGCTCATGGCCGAGCGGTAGCCTGAATCCACCCGCTCGATCTCGCGCGCCACCAATCCGTAGGAGACATAGTTCGCGCCCGCGCCCCCGTACTCCTCCGGCAACGTCGAACCGAGCAGCCCCAGCTCGCCCATCTCGCGCATGATGGCCGGATCAAACGTCTCGTTGCGGAAGGCAAGTTTCACGCGGGGGCTGAGCTTTCCCTGCGCATAGCCGCGCGCCGTGTCGCGGATGAGTTTTTCATCCTCGCCGAGTTGCTCCTCCAGCAGAAAAGGATCGTCCCATTGGAAGGGTGCGGGTTTGGTCGAGTTTGGTGGGTTGGGCATGATAATTTCCGGCTTGATTGCGAGTTGCGAATTGCGAGTTGCGAATGGAGTTCGTCGAAAGCACGTGTGAACGAGACCTACCCAATTCGCTATTCGCCACTCGCCACTCGCACTATTTCACACCCCCACTGCCTCGCGCATGGCGGCTTCGAAAATGTCGAGGCCCTCCTTGGCCACGGCCTCGGGACACGTCAACGGCGGCAGAAAGCGGATGACGTTGGCGTTGGGGCCGCAGGTGAGGATGAGCAGGCCCTTGTCCTGGCACTTCGACACGACTTTGGCCGTCAGCTCGGCGTCGGGCGCTTTTCCCGCGCGGTCCTTGACCAGTTCCACCGCCACCATCGCGCCCAGCCCACGCACATCGCCGATGCAGGAGAACTCGTTCTTGCGCTGCATGTCCTCCAGCCGGCCCTTGATCTGCGCGCCGAGCTTGACCGCCTTGCCGCACAGGTCCTCCTCGGCCACCACGTCCAGCACGGCGGAAGCGGCGGCCAGGCCCACCGGGCTCCCGGCATAGGTGCCGCCTAGGCCGCCGGGCAGCGCCGCGTCCATCAGCTCGGCCCGGCCGGTCACGGCGGCCAGCGGAAAGCCGCCGCCCAGCCCCTTGGCCATCACCACCAGGTCGGGCACGATGCCGGAATATTCGACCGCGAACATTTTGCCGGTCCGGGCGATGCCAGTCTGGATTTCGTCGGCGATGAGAATAATTCCGTGCTCGTCGCACAATTTGCGCAGCGCTTGCAGGTACGGCGCGGGCGCGACGTAGAAGCCGCCCTCGCCCTGCACGGGCTCGACGATGATGGCGGCGACGCGCGCGGGGTCAACGTCGGCCGCGAACACGTCTTTCAGGCCCGCCAGCGCCGCCTCGGCGGTGATGCCGAAATACGGCTTTGGGAACGGCGCGTGGTAGACCTCGGCTGGGAACGGGCCAAAGCCCTTCTTGTACGGAACGACTTTTCCGGTCAGCGCCATGCCCATCATGGTCCGCCCGTGGAACGCGCCCGAAAACGCGATCACCGCCGTCCGCCCCGTCGCCACCCGCGCGATCTTGATGGCGTTCTCCACGCCCTCCGCGCCCGTGGTCACGAACATGGTCTTCTTGGCGAATTTGCCGGGCACCGCCTGGTTCAGCCGCTCGGCGACTGCGATGTATTCCTCATAGGGCGCGACGTTGAAGCAGGTGTGGGTGAAATCGGCCATCTGCGCGGCCACGGCGGCCATCACCTTGGGGTGCCGGTGGCCGGTGTTGACCACGGCGATGCCGGCGGCGAAGTCGACATAT
>Ga0209069_10000861_pt1 | contig 14747 bp, 8 predicted proteins | sample Str013_2_FD_187202 | JGI IMG/M metagenome (GOLD analysis project Ga0209069, IMG submission 187202) | Freshwater sediment microbial communities in response to fracking from Pennsylvania, USA - Straight Creek_MetaG_SC_2013 (SPAdes) (version 2) | ecosystem: Environmental > Aquatic > Freshwater >...
GCGATACAGACGGCAGTGAGATTGTTTCGTTGCTTTCCGCCAAGTTGGGTTTGACGGGCACCTATCCGGTCAATTTACCCAAGCTGGGCGTGATGCTGGAAGCTGCCGTGGTGAGCGACGGTGTGTGGCACGCTGCGCAACCAATCGCAGAAAACAGCGAGCGTCCGCGGCCAATGGAAGCCGAGCCGCCTGGTGCAGTCGCCGAAGGAGTTGGAGCGGCCGTCATACGCATGAAGATGGCGAAATTCACCACGTCACTGGACGTGCCAAGATTATTGGCATTGAAGTGCGTGATGTCTTCCGGCGTACCGTTGATCTTGCAGTTCGCAGGTAACCCCGTCGTCTGGCCTTCACCGGGCAGCGGACGTTCCTGCCCGAACACTTCGTTGCTCACGCCCTGTTCCACGTTGTAGGCCTCACCGGCAAAGATCACCAGCGACTTGTTCTGCGCCTTCCAGCCGAAGCGAGTGATCGTACCGTCATTGCCGTTGCGGTTGAAGCTGCCGCTGGTTCCGAACGCACCGGAATTAGAGGCAGCGTTGTTGAGCAGCGTGGTCTCGTCAATATTCTCGATCAGACCAGCGCCAAACGTTGGCGTGGGAATACGGAAAATGACGTTCCCCGTGGCCACGGCCAAGGCAAAACTGGGTTGCTGCAGGTTGCAAGCGCCGGCGTCCGTGCGTCCGGTGATCGTGAACAAATCTTCAACGCCGCCGTTAGGACGAGTGGTGTCCGGATTGCCGAACGCGTCAAAGAAAAACGGGAAGCGCGCTTCGCGCACGGGACCGGTCGCCGAGATGAACGATGGAATCGTATTCCGTGCGCCGTCCGCCGATGCGTCCGTTATTTGTGGGTTGGTGGCAGGACTCGTGCCGCCGACGGCCGGCTGAGCGTGACAAAACGCACAGCTTCTGGAGTTGAAGCGCGGTCCTAAGCCGGAGCCGGCTTCAATCGTGCCGGAAACCGAATCTATTTCTTTGAAGGTGTCCAGGGCCTGGTTGAAAAACGCCAGGCTGCCTGCGGGGTTATTGGCCGCGACTGACGCTAACGGCCCTCCGGCAGCAGCGCCGGCACGGACACCAGGATCAGTTTGCGCAAGTGCCGTTCCAGCCAGGAACAGCATGGTCAACGTGAACATCAATAAAACGGTTTTCTGCTTCGTCATTGCGAGTTCCTCCTGCAAATTCTTTTTCGTTCGAGAATTTTGGGGTTTTGATGTGAGAACTCTGCCGCACTGCAGACAATTCGCGCCTTGCCTGCCAAGAGTGGACGGATTGCAGCTTGCCGGTCAGCTAACAGCACAGCATCGCACCACGATGCGTCGCCGTCGCTGGTCTCCAGCTCAGTCCCAAGCCAGCGAACAGACGTTGGGAAATACACGTTCGCTTTTTTGCTGGCCGCGTCAGGCAATCGAGGCTGCCTGCACCAAGTCACGGCGTTTGAGGTCGAGCTTTTCTTGAAGTGATTCGGTTGCTCTTGTCTTGTCTAGCGGGGCCCGGAAGTGACCAAGCAACGTTTCCAGTAAACAACTTTCTTGCGAATAACAAACATCTAGTGGCCGGAGAGTACTGCAACGGAAGTGCTCAAGTCAATGAAGAATTGGAATTGCTTAACAATCGTCCAAAAAAAGTTTCGCAGTGTCCGTCTAGTAAAAACTTTTCGGCAAATGGACAGCAACGTTTGCAGATTCCAGACTGCTGCAAGGCGCACAAGTCGCTACGAAGTCAGAGCGCCGGGAATTTTGCCCGCGCCAACCTCTCTGTGCCTCCTTGCCTCCTGATCTACTCCGCTGCCGTGGTGCGCGCTCGCTCTTGGTTCGGTCTTGGCGGCGCTCCAAACATGATTCCTGTTTCCACTTCAACCGGCTGGCCGTTTACACGATACGGCTTGAATTCCCATTGCAACAAAGCGTCAGTAATCGCCCGGCTCTGCTCGGGAAACGCGCTGATCACGTGGACGTATTTAACTTTTCCATTTTTTCCGATGATGATCCTCACCGGCACCGGATTGAACTTGCGTTCGCCAAAGGACGGCTGAACCTGGTTCGTGACGTTGTTGCCGGAGGCATAATCCTTCACACACACCGGAGCCTCACCACCTCCGTGCCCCACGTTCGCGCCTTCCCGCATCACCACCATCTTGCTCATATCCTGCATCAGACGCTCAATCATTGCCGGATCACGGCTGGTAAAAAGAAATTCCACCATGTGACAACGAACTTGCGTGGCTAGAATGTGCCAGTGCAATTCGGCGACAGGCGACATGTAGTCCATGCGAATGAAACTGCGCCCGGCAATTTTCACTTCCGCAGGCTGCTGCTCAACTTTGAAATCTGCGGTCAAGCGGTCACGTTTGAAGTTCACCAGGTCCAGCGCGGTGTTCACCGGTACCAGCGGAAAGAAAAGGTCCTGCGCGCTCACCAGAATCGTGCCGCTCACTTGATCTTTAGAAATTTTGGCGGGCTCGACCTGAGTGAGCACGTAATAGCCGCTATCTGACGGCGGAGGACCAAGATATTTCTGGTGCCAGTCCGCCGGCAAGGGAAAAGCCATGCCGAAATACGAATTGGCATAGATCTGCTCTTTGATAATTCCGCCTTCAGGCACCGCCGTCATGGAATCGCTGGCGCTGGGCGTGGCGCCTTTGATCAGGATTACGCCTTGCGGAACTTTTTTGGCGTCTGGGTTGTAGGAAAAATCGCCGCCTTGCGCCGGGGGTGTGTTCTGAGGAGGAGCTGGCTCCTTGGCGTCATCCTGCGCGCCGGCAAACAGGGACGTGGCAAAAGCGATGAAGAGTATTCCGCTAAGAAATTTTCTGCGCACGAAAAACCTCCTGGGCGTCCAAGCAAACTTGTTCCCTTTACGAACACTGTCGACTTACGTCTGGTCAACTTGCTTTTCTGGCCAGAGCCCGCCGGATGCTCAAGTTGAGCGCCTGCTTGGTTGAATCGTACTGATCCTCGGAAATTTTGCCGTGCGATTTTTCTTCTTCCAGTTGTGAGAGTTCTTCTTGCAGCGCTGCCACCACGGACTCCGGTCCGGACGGCGTCGGAGACGTAGCCGAGGCCAGTTGTTTTTTTCTTACCACCACAAAAAGAATCGCGGCAAAAATAGCGCCGATCGCCGCTCCGATGGCCCAAAATTCCTTGCCAGACTGGCCAGGTAAGGAACCCTGAGTGGTTTGAGCAGGAGCTACCGGGTTCGCGACAGGCGCTTGCTGCGGAAGAGTTGGCGGCGGAGCAACAGCCGTTTCTGATGGAGCCACCACCGCGCCTAGTCCAGAAATCTCAAACACCGGCACATTGCCCGCTGCCAGCGGACTGGCGGCTGCCTCCAGTTCCAAGCCTTGCACCAGGCCAAGACTCTTGAACGCTTGCGTCTTCTGGGCCTTGAACTTCATGGAGGACGGATGACCCACGGCAAAACTCTTGATGGGATAGGCCAATCTTAGCCGCAGAGTCGCGGCTCCTGCGTAGGGCACGCTGTATCTGTATTTGAAAAGTGTATCGCCCGGTCGTAGGGGAAAATCCACCGCGTATTGGCCGGGCTTGCCGGCAACAGCCACGGGAGCGGCGTTCACCCAGATACTGCCCACTCGCTTGGTCTCAAAAGAATCCAGTTTGGCTTTTTCAGGAAGAGAGAATTCAAAATTGCGCGGCCCAGCTTGCGTCACGGGAGGTTGAGAAGCGTTGGTGATCGCATACATTTCGGTGATCTTCAAACTCTCGCCGGCGGCAGACATTTCCACAATGCCCATGCTGCCGGTTACCCCGGGAATCTTAGGCACGGCGTTGAACACCGCAATTTCCAGCGGAGCCGACGAGCTTACTTTCTGGTCGTACTTCACGCCCTGGTGTACCACCTGGACGATGTACTGAGCTCCGGGCTTGGCAACCGGCAGGGTGAAAGTTCCCTGTGCGCCGGTGCGCGTGCGCGCGGCTTCTTCCATGCCTTCACTCAACCGCAGCAAAACGACTTCATCGCCCACGGCTGGCTGCTTCGTCGTCCGGTTGGTTACCTTGCCGGTGATTGCATCCGCGGCCAACGCAGAAAGCCCTTGCGTACAAAAAGCCAGAAGCAGAATGCTCTTGATGGCGGAATTAATGACCGCCGAATTCCTGATGTTGGAATTAGTGACGAAACGCATGGCTTGAAAAACTCCTGATGACGCTCACAAAAGACCGCCAGCAAAAACAATCTTGATGGGGGAAGGCGAGACGCACAGTGCGCCTCGCCTCCACCTCATTAACTACTGACTTCGCCTACAAACTTCCAGTTACAGCGAACGCAGGAAGTTCAGCAGGTTCTGTTTGTTCGTCGCGGACAGTGCATTGAAGTTCGCGATGACACCGTTGGCTTCTGAACCGCTGCTGGCGTGCTGCGAGATCGCCGTGAGCAGGTTGCTGGTGCGGCCATCGTGCAGGAAGAAGATTCTCTGCCCCAGGCCCCACAGCGGAGCGGAACGGAACTGGTCGCCGCCGGCGCCGCCCTGACCCACGTTGTCATTCAAGCCGGAACCCATGTGATGGATTTCCAGATCGCTAAACAGGTTGGCCGTGGCGTTACCCAGGCTGGGCGTGATGCCGGACGCTGCCGTGGTGAGTGACGGCGTGTGGCATGCCGCACAACCAATCGAGTTGAACAACGAACGGCCGGCGCTGATGGATGTCGCGCCACCCGGCGTGGTGGTGGAAGCGGTGGGCGGGGCCGTCAGGCGCATGAAGATGGCGAACTGCACCGCGTCACTGGAAGTATCCAGGTTGGTCGCGTTGAAGTGCGTAATATCTTCCGGCGTGCCGTTGATCTTGCAGTTCGCGGGCAAACCAGTGATCTGGCCTTCACCGGGGAGCGGGCGTTCCTGCGTGAACACTTCATTGCTTACGCCTTGTTCCACGTTGTAGGCTTCACCGGCAAAAATCAGCAGGGACTTGTTCTGCGCCTTCCAGCCGAAGCGGGTGATGGTGCCGTCATTGCCATTGCGGTTAAAGCTTCCGCTGGTTCCGAATGCACCGGAATTGGCGGCAGCGTTATTGAGCAGCGCGGTTTCATCAATGTTCTCGATCAAGCCCGTGCCAAAGGTTGGCGTGGGAATGCGGAAAATGATGTTGCCGGTTGCTTGGGCCGTGGCAAAGCTGGGCTGCTGGAGACTGCAAGTGCCGGCATCCGTGCGTCCCGTGATGGTGAACAGGTCTTCCACGCCGCCGTTCGGACGGGTGGTATCCGGGTTGCCGAACGCGTCAAAGAAGAACGGGAAGCGTGCTTCGCGCACCGGGCCACCGGCCGTGATGAACGAAGGAATCACGTTCTGGGCGCCGTCCGCGCTCGCGTCCGTTACCTGCGGGTTCACAGTTGGGCTGCTGCCGCCGGTTGCCGGTTGAGCGTGGCAGAAAGCGCAGCTACGCGAGTTGAAACGCGGTCCAAGGCCGGAGCCGGCTTCAATCGTGCCTGAAACGGAATCAACTTCTCTGAAGGTCGCCAGTGCCTGGTTGAAAAACGCCAGACTGCCCGCGGGGTTATTGGCTGCGACAGAAGCCAGTGGTCCACCAGCCGCGCCAGTACCTGCGCGGACTCCGGGATCGGTTTGCGCAAATGCCATTCCTGCAAAGAACAGCACTGCGAAGGTAAGTACTACAAAGGGAAGTTTCCGACTCGTCATTACGAGTTCCTCCTGACAATTCTTTTCTCTAGAGAATTTTTGGGAAGCGTTAGAACTCTTGAGCCGTACTGCAGACGATTGAGAACTGTCTGCCAAATGTGGACGGGAAGGAAAAACCGTGTCCGTTAAATTGCTCCAAGATCGGCGCCACCAAAACCCCGGTGGCACGATCCGCAGAGCGGGCTTGAAAATACCCCAAGTAGCCGGGGGCAGTCAATATGGTTAGAAAATTCCAAGAATTACCGCTAAGTACTGCCAATATGGGACTTTACATTGTGCATGTGATTCTTCTGGAAGCACTCATAAAGGACTACTGCTTCTCGCGATTGGCTTGCAGAAGGGTGAGCAATAGACTGGCCGTTCCATTTTGGAACACATCGCTAAAAATAGTCCCAGGGGGCAAAACGAATATCCAGCGAACTGCAAAGCCCGCGGGACCATCACGCGAAGCCGCCGGTTTGATGCCCCTCGCTCCGGCTGCAAATGCGGCAAGCTCTTACTCACGGTGGTAGGATGTGCAGTTCTAAAAACCAACATCGTTCCCGTCCTGGAGGACACCTGCTATGCGTTGCGCGACCCTGGCCTGCAAACGCTCTTTTACTCTTGCGATCGTTGTTTTGGCCCTGCTGGGCTCTGTCACTATGCTTTCCGGATCGTTGGTCGGCCAAAAGTCGAACCAAAAACCGGCGAAAGAAGCGGGCAAGAAAACTCCGCCTGCGTCAGAAAAGTCCGAGCCAGCCAAGGCCACGGAAACAGCGGCAACTGCTTCCAGCGACGATAAAGACAAGGACGAAGAACCCAAAGGTCCGTGGCATGGCCTGGCGTGGCGCTCCATTGGTCCGTATCGTGGTGGGCGCGCCCTGGCCGTCAGCGGCGTAGTCGGCGACACGCACACGTATTACTTCGGCGGCGTGGGCGGCGGAGTATGGAAGACTACCGACGGCGGCCTGAACTGGCGTCCAATGACCGACAAGATGAAAGACATGTCGCCGTCTGTCGGCGCGATTGCTGTTGCGCCTTCTGATCCCAACGTGATCTACGCAGGTACAGGCGAAGCCTGCATCCGCGGCAACATCATCGCGGGCAACGGCGTGTACAAATCCATTGACGCCGGCAAAACCTGGACGTTCGTTGGCCTGCGCGAAACACGCGCCATTGGACGTATCATTGTCCATCCCAAGAATCCTGACGTTGCGCTGGTCGCGGCGCTGGGTCATCCCTTTGGACCGAATCCCGAACGCGGCATCTTCCGCACCACAGACGGCGGCAAGTCCTGGACGAAGGTCCTGTACAAAGACGAAAACAGCGGCGGCATTGATCTGGCGTTTGATCCCAACAATGCCAATACGATTTTTGCTGGCCTATGGCAAGCGCGCCGCTCACCCTGGAGCATGGACAGCGGTGGTCCTGGCAGCGGCTTGTATCGCAGCACGGATGGCGGGACGACATGGAAACAACTGAAGGGGCACGGATTGCCCGAAACAACGCTTGGCAGAATCGGCGTAGCCGTGGCTTACAGCGGCAGCCGCGTCTGGGCGCTGGTGGAAGCGGACAAAGGCGGCCTGTTCCGTTCTGACGATGGCGGCGACAGCTGGACGCTGGTCAACAGTGATCGCCAGTATCGTCAGCGCGCGTTTTATTACACGCACGTCTTCGCTGATCCGCAGTCGACCGACGGCGTATACATTCTCAACACCGGGATGTATCGCTCCAACGATGGCGGCAAGAGCTTCCGCGGGATTCGCGTTCCCCACGGCGACAATCATGGCCTGTGGATTGATCCCAGCGATCCGGCGCGCATGATTGAATCCAACGATGGCGGCGCTAACGTGAGCACCAACGGCGGCGCCAGTTGGACCGGCCAGGGCAACCAACCGACGGCGCAGTTCTACCACGTGATTGCCGACAACCGTTTCCCCTACTGGGTGTATGGTTCGCAACAGGACAATTCATCGGTGGGCATCGCCACGGCGGCTCCGGGAGGAATCGATCGCCCCAGCTGGCACGCGGTTGGCGGCGGAGAAAGCGGTTACATTGCGCCTGATCCGCGCGATCCGGAAATTGTTTACGCCGGATCGTACGGCGGCGACATTACACGCTATGACCATCATACCGGCGAGGAACAGAACGTGACGCCATGGCCCATCAATCCCATTGGCGCGGCGGCGGTGGACCAGAAATACCGTTTCCAGTGGACCGAGCCTATCGTTTTTTCTCTGCACGATCCCAAGACTCTGTACTTTGCCGCGCAAGTCCTTTTCAAAACCACGGACGAAGGCGTGCACTGGCAGATCATCAGCCCGGACTTGACGCGCAATGACAAGAGTAAGCAGGTGGCGTCCGGCGGACCGATCACCAAGGACAATACCGGCGTGGAAGTCTACGACACGATTTTCGCGGTGACTGAATCGGCGCTGCAAAAAGATCAGATATGGACCGGCTCCGACGACGGCTTGATTCAACTGACCACCGATGGCGGCAAGAACTGGACTAACGTGACACCGAAAAATATGCCGGAGTGGGCGACGGTGAACATGATTGAAGCGTCGCAGTACGAAGCGGGTACGGCCTACGTTGCTGCGGATCGCCACCGCCTGGACGATTCCGCGCCGTACGCATTCAAAACTTCAGACTTCGGCAAAACCTGGACCAGCATCACCACTGGACTTCCAGCAGAAGCTTACGTCCACGCTGTCCGTGAAGACAAAAAACGCAAAGGCCTGCTCTACGCAGCAACAGAACAAGGCGTCTTTGTTTCGTTTGACGATGGCGGCGCGTGGCAGCCTTTGCAAAACAATCTGCCACCTTCGCCGGTATGGGATCTGATCGCGCATAACAATGATCTGGTTGCCGCGACGCACGGCCGGGCATTCTGGGTCCTGGATGATATTTCTCCGTTACGCGAACACAAAACTGATCTAGCGAACGAAGACGTTCATCTCTACGCACCAAGTGCTTCCAACCACACCACGTTTGGCGGAGGCTTCTTTGGCGGTGGTCCGTTTACCGGACAGAACCCTCCATCCGGCGCGGTGATTTATTACTCGCTCAAGACGGCGCTGAAAGCGGACAAGAAACCAGCCGAAGGAAACGCTTCTTCTGAAAAACCTGCCGCCAAGCCTGCAACCGAAAAACCTTCTGCCCCGCCGGCTGCTGGCGCCGCCAAACCTGAAATGGCCGCCGCGGAAAGTCCTGACGCTAAAGCTCCGCCGATCACTCTGGAAATTCTCGATCAAAAAGGACAGGTCATCCGCAAATATCCTCCCAAGCCTCAACCGGGCGAAGAGGGTGGCGACGAAGAAGGCGGCTTCCGTCCGCCCCCGCGCGGCCTGCCCACCGAAGCCGGGTTGAACCGTTTTGTCTGGGACATGCACTACGAAGGCGCCAGCCGGGTTCCGCGCTCACCCCTGTGGGCCGGCGGCACGGACGGCCCGGAAGCTGTCCCCGGCAAATACGAAGTCCGCATTACGGTGAAAGGTAAGCAGTACACCGCGCCGCTGGAGATCGTTCCTGATCCGCGGCTCAAGGTCTCGCAAGCCGACCTGGAAAAACAGCTGGACTTACTGTTGAAAATCCGCGACCGCGTGACCCAGGCGCATGACACCATCAACCAGATTCGCGACATCCGCGCGCAGATCACGGCATTCAACAAAAAGCTGGAAGGCCAGCCGCAAGCCAAGACTGTAAGCGAAGCCGGCAAGCAACTCGACAAGAAGATGACTGAAGTGGAGGAAGTGCTGGTGCAGACCAAGGCCAAGAGCAACCAGGACGTTCTGAATTATCCCATCCGCCTGAACAACTACTTGACGGCCCTGGGAGGCGTGGTGGAAAGCGCGGATTCAGCGCCGACTCAGGCGTCCTATGACGTGTTTGAAATGCTGAGCAAGCAGCTCGACGAACAACTGTCAAAATGGCGCCAGATCTTGACTACAGATGTACCTGCGTACAACGATTCGGTTCGTAAACAGGAGATCCCGGCCATCATTCTGGCTCCCGAAGGCGAGGGCCACGGCAAGGCCGTAAGCCATTGAAAATAAGGGCCGTCAGGCAGTCTGAACGAGAGCCTGGACGGCCCAAAAATTAGAATCGCCTTACTTAGGGAATCAAAATGACGAAAGTTTCCGGGGAATTTGAATTGCGTTGACCCTGGTTCTTAATAAAAGGTAGAGTGTTCACCGTAGTAAGGCGCGACGGACATGCAAGACGCTCTATTTATCTTATGGATAGGCTTGGCAGCAGGTTTGCTCCTGTTGTTCTTTTTTGCTGCCTGCCTGAACTTCCGCAATCGCCGCTCGGTACCGGCCGAGTTGGGCGATCTTCTGCCGTCGTTTCATCCCGTCAATCTTGAGGTTCTGAACGAATTGGTGGAATCGGCTGCCGGCGGACCGCGGCAGAACCCTTTGACGCAGAGCGTTTCGTCCAGAGACCAGGCCCAGATTCAGCGCCAGCGCATCCGCAAGTCCATTGACTGCCTGCGCGACATGACCCACAACGCCGCACTGCTGCAGCGCATTGGCTACAGCCACTTGAACGGTGGCAATGAGTTGATCAGCGGACTCGCACAGGAAATGATTGACGCCGGCGTCCACGTTCGCCTTTACACCATGATGGGACTGGTGGTCCTGCACACATGGAGCGCGCTGTTACTGGCCGCGCTGCCGCTGCTCTCCGCCGCGCGCATTGTTGAGTTGCAGGAAATGCTGTCATCCAGCCTGGTTCCCGCGTACGAACTCCTCAAGAACAAAGCTGACAATCTGGCGATCCTCAAATTCTCCAGCTTGCATGAAGCTTTGATACAAAGCCTCTAGAAATTCAACTTCACTCAGAATCTTTTTTGGATTTCACCAGGTCCTTTAGACCTGACTCCCAGGATTTGGCTTGGGCCAGGAGTGCGGGGGAAAGCTGGGTCTGGGATACGTGCGGAGTGGGCTGTTCAGCTTTCCAGAATGTGATGAGCCAGATAAGGCAAGTGAGATCGTATGTGAGACCTTCAGCGGTGTCAAAAATAGCTGAGTACCGGTTCAGGCGAGCACGGAAAGCAGCGTTCGCAAGTGCGACGGCTGCCTGTATACCAAAACCGAGAGCGATTCCAAGATCGTAACGGTTCCATGCGCGTCCCATGAAAACCATTAATCCAGTGAAGAATACGAGTATGGCCGTCCGCAGGAAATCAAAAGCTCTTGAAGCGGCGAGGAAAGCAGCCCTCTTGTCACTTGCGCCGATTGCAAGCAATGTCGTCACGAGAAGAACCATGATCGCAACGGCTGGAAAAACATTTTTATACAACCGGATTTTGTAAAACTTGCTAAACAGGCGGCGTAGAAAAACCTCATAGAGAGCTAGCACCACAAGCACAGCCCCAGTGAGTTCTGAAACCCAGTAGGTGTAAAAAAAAACACCTTTGCCCAGGTGCGCAGCAGCGTAGCGAAGTACTCCTATCAACCATGCCGAAGTGGCGTAAAGGAAGAAAAATGGAAACTCTCGGTAGTGTCCTCGCCAAGCAAAAACGGCTGACACCAGCACTAGCACCAGTACTGGGAACCAAATCAAGACGTACGTCAACAGGCTAGTTGAAGACATGTCCCAGCGAGACTAACTGACCGCAAGGATGTTGACAACTCAGCGATAAGCGTTGCGGGCGAATTTTATGCTACCCGCATCAATGGCGGAGGGGGCTGCGTCGATCCTGGAAGGGGAACGTATGCCGCAGATGCAAATAATGCCACCGCAAACACCACGACACGCAGAGTGATTCTCATGACAAAACTCCTTCAAATTTAAGTTTTAGTTTTAGCTCCGAAAACTTTTACCACACCAACTTCGGGAGAACCCACAGGCTGAACGAGCTACGCATTCCGGAGAGACCGGCGACTGTTGCCTCTATTCAACACAAAATTTTGTGTCTTGTATCCATCGGAATACATGATTCCTGTTATTGGAACAAGATTTGGATATGCGGTGCGTCCAGTAGGGGTATTCTTATCAGCAACTTGCACACTATTGCACAGGTTGGTAAAAATCTTGCGCTAGGCGCCTAATTTCGGCCTCCGCAGATGAAAATCTGTTGCATCTTGATAAGCCTTGGCCACCGCCACCAGTTTTGCCTCGCCGTACAAATTCCCCAGGAACGTGAGGCTGACTGGCGTGCCGGGGCCTCCGCCATCGATATCGCCGTTGTCGCGCACGCGCGCCGGGGGCGCATCGTCACCACGGAAACCGTTCGGCAAGATCAGCGCCGGATGTCCGGTAAGGTTCGTCACCAGCAATTGCACGCCTTGCGTCGGCGCGACGATCACATCCACTTGTTCAAAAACTTTTGCCACCTGCTCCATGGCAAGGGTGCGTGCGCGCGCGGCCTGAATGTATTCCACTGCCGGGATGAAGCGTGCGGTGCGGAAGCTGTTCGGCCAATCGTCTTTGGTTTGCGACGTAAGCAGTTTGTCGCGACCGCTGCGCGTGAGATCGTCAAAGGCCGCGGCCGCTTCAGCTTCCAGCATGGTGATCATGGCGCCGTAGGGCAGCTTGGGGAACTCCAGCGGAATCAGGTTCGCGCCCATGGCGCGCAGCTTGGCCAGAGCGGCGTCGTCAAACTTGTGGTCGTATTCGCGGCGCACGCGAGCCATGGCACGGTTGGCGGCCTCTTCGTCGCGCTTCTTTTTTTCTTCGGCAGAAAGTTCTTTGGCAGAAAGCTCTTTTTCTTCTTTCGGCTTTTCGTCCTTGGGCGGCGCAGGTGGCGGCGGCAGTTCGAAGTCTTTGGCCAGAACGCCGATGCGCAGCTTGCGCCAGTCCAGGTTGGCGTCCCAGTTGAAGGCCGCGTTCTTCACAGTGCGATCATGGCCGTCTGGCCCGTGGATCACGCTCAAAACGATTGCGGTGTCTTCCGCCGCGCGGCAGATGGGACCGAGCTTGTCCATGGTCCAGGAAAGAGCCATGGCTCCGGTACGCGGAACAAATCCAAACGTCGGACGCAATCCCGTTGTCCCGCAGCGCGTGGACGGCGACGAAATCGATCCCAGTGTTTCCGACCCAATGGCAAAAGCCACGCAGCCAGCCGCCGTGGCCGAAGCTGACCCCGCAGACGATCCGCTTGAACCTTGCTTGGTATTCCAGGGATTGCGCGTCATGCCGCCAAACCATTTATCGCCCAGCGCCAGGGCGCCCAGCGTCAACTTGGCTACCAGCACGGCGCCGGCTTCGTCCAGCCGCTTGACGACCGTGGCGTCTTCGTCAAATTTCTGGTCTTCAAATCCGCCCGCTCCCCACGTTGTTCTGTAGCCCTTCACGGCGATCAGGTCTTTGGCGCCCCAGGGCAGTCCGTGCAGCGGACCACGATATTTCCCGGCGGCAATCTCGCGATCGGCCTCTTTGGCTTGGGCCTTGGCGCGGTCTTCCGTAAGCGTGATCACGAACTTGAGCCATGGATCATAACGCTTGAGCCGATCCAAATACATTTCCGTAAGCGCGGCGGAAGAAACTTTTTTCGTGCGCACCAGTTCCGCCAGTTGCCGAACGGAATAAAACGCCACGTCTTCAATGTTCTTAGGAGCTCCATTGGCAGCAGGCGACGCGGAAATCTTGATAGGCCGGTGTTCGGTCTCAAACTTCATGCCCGGCAGCACCGGATCAAAAATGACCGATGGCGCCACTTCATTCTTCATGTGCAGCGCGTAGATGGCATCAAAGTCTTCCTTGAAGCCGTTCAGGCCTTCCAGCATCATGTTCTTGTATTCGTCGCTGATGGGAACGTCAGCAATCAGCGCGGCGCTGTCAATCATCTCGCGCGTGATCTTGGGCTTGTCTTCCGCCATGCCCCACAGGACTCCGGGGAACAGCGTTGAAGTAAGTCCCAGGCTCGAACAAACGGCCAGAAATTTTCTACGGTCCAGCATGGAGTCTCCTTGCCGCGCACAAATTGGCTGGCCATTATAGCTGGATAGTCGGTTTTGCAAAATGCGATTCATTCATCATCGGGCGATGAACGTGCTCTTTCAGCTTTTCTCGGGAGAGGAATCCCCATCTGCTGAAGAACGATGCGCGAATTCCATGCGCCGCGAAAGGGGGGCCCATTCACGTGCTGTCGCGCGTGAATGGGAAGTGCCTACAGTGATTTAAGGAATTCCACCAAGTCCTTCTGTTCCTGATCGGAGAGTTTCAACCTGAAGTGTTGATCGTAATGGCCTACTACTTCATTCAGCGTTTGGAATCGTCCATCGTGATAGAAACCACCCTTTTGATGGCTCCACAGCCCGCGAAGCGGGGTGGTCCGGTACTTCTTAGTTGGAGAGCGCGAAGAGTGAAAATCATCAATGCCAATCTCTTCTGGAGTGTGCAGACTTGATCCTGGTTCGGTATAAAGACTTGGCACATGGCAACTGGCGCAGTTGGCCTTTCCGGAGAAGAGAGCTTTGCCGCGTTCAGCTTGCGCCTTGTTGTAACTGTTTTCCGGCGCTTTGGGAGCGGGGATTCCTAATTGATAGAACTGAAGCGCGCCTAGCTTGGAAGTAATCTGGTCATCAGCGTTCCTCACCTGGTTGAAGTGGGCTCTGGCCCCCACGGGAAATTGCTCGGCGGTCAACCTGGGTTCAGAAAATGCGCCTTTCCCATGCATCTGTGTGTTGGCCACGTAAGCGTTCCAGTAGGTAACCGAGCCCCAGCCGGTGTAAGTGCCATCGTTCACGCCAGCCAGGCCAAAAGCCGGGGGAAGCAACGTGGCCGCTGACTTGCCGTCGGGCCGGAACGCCTTGCCGTCCTGATCGAGTTCGGCATCATATTTGCCCGGGCCCCAGCTCGCCAGGACTTTTTTTACCGTGGGCACATCCACGCCCAGCAGGTCCGCGACCGGTTGCAGATTGGGAGATAAGGAGACGATCGCGCCCACATTCAGGTCACGGTTCGGCCAGCCGTCCAAACGGTGACCGATCCCGGCCGTGAAGGAGTCATCAACCGTGGAGTGGCAAAATGCACACTGAATTCCCAAGGATTGCAGTTTCCCTTGCTTGTCGAAGAAACCTGTCACACCAACCACGGAATTCAGCTTGAGCAGGGCCAGAGTGGTCGCTGGATCGTCGAGATTTACTTTCCCAGCTTTTATC
>Ga0209069_10000862_pt1 | contig 14746 bp, 15 predicted proteins | sample Str013_2_FD_187202 | JGI IMG/M metagenome (GOLD analysis project Ga0209069, IMG submission 187202) | Freshwater sediment microbial communities in response to fracking from Pennsylvania, USA - Straight Creek_MetaG_SC_2013 (SPAdes) (version 2) | ecosystem: Environmental > Aquatic > Freshwater >...
CATCGCCATGCGTCCTCGTTGCCGAACCCACCGGCACTCAACCCCGACGGCGCGCTTGTTTCAAGTCCCCGCTTGAGGCAAGGGTAGCTGCCGCCGTCGAGGAGATCAGGCCATGCCGCAGCTGCCGCCGACCATGACCGCCATCCAGATCCGCGAGAAGGGGGGGCCGGAGGTGCTGGAGGCCGTGACGCTGCCAACGCCGGCGCCGGCGGACGGGGAGGTTTTGATCAAGGTCGCGGCGGCCGGCGTCAACCGGCCCGACGTGCTGCAGCGGATGGGGGCCTATCCCCCGCCCAAGGGTCATTCGCCGTTGCCGGGCCTTGAGGTATCCGGCGAGATCGTCGCGGTCGGCGCGGGGGTTGCCCGCTGGACCGGCGGGGAGATGGTTTGCGCGCTCGTCAACGGCGGCGGCTATGCCGAATATTGCCTCGCCGATGCCGGCTCCGTGCTGCCGATTCCCAAGGGCATCGACCTGGTGCAGGCGGCCGGTTTGCCCGAGACCAGCCTGACGGTCTGGAACAATGTGTTCGATCGCGGGGGCCTCAAATCCGGCGAATGGCTGCTGGTGCATGGCGGGACCTCGGGCATCGGCGTCGCCGCCATCCAGATGGCCAAGGCGGCCGGTGCCAAGGTCATCGCCACCGCCGGCTCGGACGCCAAATGCCAAAGGATGCGCGAGCTCGGCGCCGATGTGGTGGTCAACTACAAGTCCGAGGACTTCGTTGCCGCGGCCAAGACGGCGACGGCGGGCAAGGGCGTGGATGTGATCCTCGACATGGTCGGCGGCGATTACATCGAGAAGGATATCGCCGCCGCCGCCGAGGACGGGCGCATTGTATTCATCGCATTCCTCGGCGGAGCCGAAGCCAAGGTGAATTTCGCGCGGGTGATGATGAAGCGGCTCACCCTCACCGGATCGACCTTGCGGGCGCGGACGGCGGCCGTCAAGGCCGGGTTTGCCCGTGCCGTGGAAGCGAACATCTGGCCGCTGATCGAGGCGGGCCGCATCAAGCCCGTGCTCGACTCGACCTGGCCGCTCGCCCAGGCCGGGGAAGCGCACCGGCGCATGGAGCAGGGCCAGCACATCGGCAAAATCATCCTGGTTGTCGGGAACGGCAACGGCTGAGCATTTTTTGCGTCGCGCCTGGCCAATGATTTACGCGTCCTTCACCCTTTCGTTTAAGCCGATGTTAGCCGCTCTGGCGTAGTGTCACCGTGTCATAGCGCAACGACAGATTGCGCGTGCACGGGCGGCGGTAAACACGAGTTGGGGACCAGGACCATGAGCGTTGCGTTGGACTTGGCGCAGTTGCGCGCGATCGCCGGAAATGAGCCGTTCCGGGTCGAGTATCTGCAGGCGCTGCGTCTGATCGAGCGGCTGCACCGCCTGTTGCTCGACGTGATCAAGGACGAGTTCGACCGGGTCGGGGAAGCCGAGCTCAACTCCGTGCAGGCGCTGCTGCTCTACAACATCGGCGAATCCGAGCTGACCGCGGGCGAGCTCAAGACCCGTGGCTACTATCTCGGCTCGAATGTCTCCTACAACCTGAAAAAGCTCGTCGATATGGGCTACATCATCCACAAGCGCTCGGAAACCGATCGCCGCTCGGTGCGGGTGAGCCTGTCGGACAAGGGGCAGCGGGCGCGCGCGGTGGTGGCGAAGCTCTACCAGCGCCAGCTCGGCTCGATCGAGCAGGTCGGCGAGGTCAACCGCGAGGACCTCGCGCACCTCAACCGGGCGCTGGCGCGTCTCGAGCGCTTCTGGAGCGATCAGATCCGCTACCGGCTGTAATTTCAGCCCGCTGCTCGACGATCAGTTGCCGGAGATGGGCGGCGCTTTCTCGAAATCGGTGATCAGGCTCGCCATGGTGAGGCGGGTGTGACTGGCAATAAAGTCCATGAACGGACGGACGTTGCCACGGTCGGCCTCGATGAGGGCCGCGATGTGGTCTTCGCGCTCGGTGGCCGGCAACACGGCCGGAGGGAAGCCGGCCTGAATCAGAATAAGGTTCATCAGGATGCGAGCGCCCCGGCCATTGCCGTCATCGAAGGGATGGATGCGTACAAAGTTGTAATGGGCGAGGGCGGCGACAATGGCCGGGTGGAGGGCGCCCTTTGAGCGGTCGATCCAAGCACACAGGGCCTGCATCTGAGGTTCGACCTGCAGCGGCTCGACGTAGTAGTGGATCGTGCCGTCGGCCTGCACGACATTGTTGGGCCACGTCTTGTACCTCCCGGGCGTCGCAGGTTTTTGGACCATCTGACCCGGATGATCGCGTGCCGGCGTGTGGCTTACGCCGAGCAGGATCAAGGCATTGATCTCCTTGATGAAACTCTCTGTGATAGGACGGCGATCGGCGACAGCATCGAAGACCAGCTCGATGGCCTCCGCGTGATTGCGGGCGTCGAGGTGATCCTTGAACGGCTTGCCCTTGACGGTGAGTCCGTGCTGCAGAAAAAACAACGTCTCGGCAAACGTGAGAGTGGAACCTTCGATAGCATTGCTGTCGGTGGTCCAGCGCGTCTTGAGCTTTTGGAAAACCGGCAGCCAAACATCGGGCCGCCTCTGCCTCCAGACTTCCAAGCTCGCCTTGAGCGCGTCAAGCTCGGCAAGGCTGTGCTGGAGCTTGTCATCGAGTGGAACTTCGTACGCGGCGCGGTCCTCCGCGCGCGGCGAGGTGCTCGACGGTTGGTGCCTATTCTCCATGCGTGGGATGATATCGCATGCTGGCCGGGGTGCAACGACCAGTCCGACTGTGACGCATCCTTGAGGTCCCGTGAGCCACGCTACGCATGGACGCCGCGAGGTGCCCTGTTCTCGAGTTGTGGAAGTGTCGGCGCGCTGGGTGGCTTGCTAACGCGCTCGCTTGTTGCCGACTTGCACCAAGGCATCGCCAAGTGACGCCGTGGTGGCTTGCAAGGGTTTATTTTTGCGGGCAATCGACCCATTGTCCGCGCGGCCGGCTTCTGCAATGAAACAGCGGCTCGCTTTTTGTTAACCGTGCAGCATTAAGCTGCCGGTCCGTTTGAAGACAGCACGGCGACCAGGGCATTCATGATCAAGGCAGAAGCGGGCAACGTGGAAGCGATGCGGGGCCGGGCACGGCTGGCGATCCTGGCGGCGGTCGCGGCGCTCGGCCTTGCCGGCAGCCAGTGCCTGTCGGGCGGTGCCGCGCGCGCCGACGACGACTGGCTGGCGGGAAAGTTCTCCCCGATTGCGGCGGCGGCCAGCGCCGGCTGGAGCGAGGCCTCGGCGGCCGACGCCGCCCAGCGTGGCGGCATCGAAGGCGGCCCGCAATATGGCTACCCGACCCTGGCCCCCGACAACATGGCGGCCATGAAGGCGGCCATCAAACGGTATGCCGACATCGTCGCGCGTGGCGGCTGGGACCCGATCCCGACCGGCGAGAGCGAGCAGGCGATGAGCGGCAGCGGCGTCGCCCGGTTGCGCAAGCGGCTGGAATCGACGGGCGAGCTGAGGGCGGGCGGCGGCGGCGCATTCGACGGCTCGCTGCAGCGCGCATTGCAGCGCTATCAGGCGAGCAACGGCCTGCCGGCGACCGGCGCGCTCGACAAGCGCACCATCGCCGCGCTCAACGTGCCGGCGAGCGCCCGGCTCAGGCAGCTGCGCACCAACCTGACGCGGCTGACCGAGCTGTCCGGCTCGGCCACCCGGAAATACGTGCTGGTCAACATTCCGGCGGCACAGATCGAGGCGGTCGAGAACCAGAAGGTGATCTCGCGCCACGCCGGGGTGGTGGGCAAGATGGACCGGCAGACGCCGATCCTGCGCTCGAGCATCACGCAGCTCAATTTCAATCCGGTCTGGACATTGCCGCCGACCGTCATCGAGAAGGACCTGGTGCCGAGGGGCCAGGACATGCGACGGCGCGGCCAGAACGTGCTCACCAAGTTCGGCATCGAGGCGTTCGACGGCAACGGCCGTAAGCTCGACGTGACCCGCATCGATTGGACGGGCAGCCAGGCGCGCAACCTGACCTACCGGCAGCAGCCGGGCCCGGAAAACCCGCTCGGGTTCGTGAAGATCAACTTCGACAACAATTTCTCCACCTATATGCACGACACGCCGTCGCAGAGCCTGTTCAACAAGAATTTCCGCGCGGCGAGCTCGGGTTGCGTCAGGGTGCAGAACATCGATCAGCTCGCCGCCTGGCTGCTGGCGGACAACGGCGACTGGACCCGCGCGCGGGTGCTGGCCATGAAGAAGAGCGGCGAGCGCAAGGACGTGACGCTGAAAAAGCCGGTCACCTTGTTCTTCGCCTACATCACGGCCTGGGCGAACGAGGACGGCACCGTGCAGTTCCGCCGCGACGTCTATCAGCGCGACGGCGTCGGTCTCACCGCCTCGGCCTACTGAGCACCCGGCAGAAGGCGCATTCAGGCTTTCTCGTCGAGCCCGAGGTGCTGCTTGATGCGCTTCAGCTCGGCGCGCCATTCGGTCAGTTTGCTCACCGTCCACATGTTCAAGGTGAAATCCCGGAACCTCAGCGCCGGCGTGCCGATCATGCGGTCACCGGGATCGACGTTCTTGGTGACGCCGGCTTGTGCGCCGATGACCGCACCTTTGCCGATGTGCACATGATCGACGGCGCCGGCCTGCCCCGCCATCACCACGTAATCGCCCGTGCTGCTGCTGCCGGCGATGCCGACCTGGCTCACCAGGATGTTGTGCTTGCCGATCTGGCAGTTGTGGGCGATCTGCACGAGGTTGTCGATCTTGGTGCCCTCGCCGATGCGGGTGACGCCGAACGTGGAGCGGTCGATGGCGCCGCCGGCGCCGACCTCCACATCGTCGCCGAGCTCGACGATGCCGAGTTGCGGCACCTTGATGTGCCTGCCGCCGCGCATGCGGTAGCCGAAACCGTCGGCGCCGATCACCGCGCCGGCATGGATGATGACGCGGTGGCCGACGCGGGTGCGGTCGTAGAGCACGGCGTTGGGGTGGATGATGACATCATCGGCGAGGGCGCAGTTGCGGCCGATGACGACGCCGGCACCGATGCGGCAGCGGTCGCCGATCACGGTGCCGGCGCCGATCTGTGCCAGGGGTGCGATGCAAGCGTCCGCGCCGATCCGCGCGGTTGCATGCACGACGGCGCGCGGGTCGATGCCGGGGGGCTCGGGCGGGGGCAGGTCATGCACATGGCTGAAGATGGCCGCGAATGCCAGCAGCGGGTCCTCGACGCGGATCAACGGGATGCCGGCGGTCTCGACCGCCATCGGCACGACCGCGGCGGCGGCGCGGCAGGCCTGCAGCTCGCCGATGGCCTTTGCCGAGTCGAGAAAGCAGATCTCGCCGGGGCCGGCCTCCTTGAGCGCGCGCGCCGCCGTGATCTCGACCTCGCCATCGCCGGCAACCGTGCCGTTGACGAGCCTTGCCAGCTGTTCGACCGTCGCCATCGCCGGTGCTTCCCCCGCTGAGTTGCGCCAGCGCCAAACCTAAGGCAATCGCGGGCGGCACTCAACCTGCAGACCGCCCCGCCGGCCGGCTTGACGCGCTCCCGCCCGCTGCTACAACGATCGCGCGGTTGCGCGCGCCGGAGGAGCAGATGCCTGCCAACGAGCTCAGAGGCCTGATCCAGAAGGTGTCGACCGGCGCCACGCTCGATGCCGAGGAGATGTCCCGTGCCATCGACATCATGACCTCGGGCATCGCCACGCCGGCGCAGATGGGCGCGTTCCTGATGGCGCTGCGCGTGCGCGGGGAAACCGTGGAGGAGATCACCGGCGCGGCCCGCCTGATGCGCGGCAAGTGTGTCAGGGTCGAAGCGCCGCCGGGGGCGGTCGACATCGTCGGCACCGGCGGCGACGGACACGGCACCTTCAATATTTCCACCTGCGCCTCGCTGATCGCGGCGGGGGCGGGCGTCGCCATCGCCAAGCACGGCAACCGCCGCGCCTCCTCGCTGTCGGGCGCCTCCGACGTGCTGGCGGCGCTCGGCGTCAAGCTCGACGTACCGCCGGCCACCATCACCCGCTCGATCGCGAAGGCCGGCATCGGCTTCATGTGGGCGCAGCTGCATCACCCGGCCATGAAGCATTGGGCGCCGATCCGCAGCGAGCTCGGCATCCGCACCATCTTCAACCTGCTCGGGCCGATCTCCAATCCGGCCGGCGTCAAGCGGCAGGTGCTGGGCGTGTTCTCCTGGCAGTGGGTGGAGCCGCTCGCCGAGGTGCTGAAGAACCTCGGCTCCGAGCATGTCTGGGTGGTGCACGGCCACGACGGCATGGACGAGCTGACCACCACCGGCGCGACCGACGTGGCCGAGCTGAAGGACGGCCGCATCACCGTGTTCGAGGTGACGCCCGCCGACGCCGGGCTCGTCCCCGCCAAATCCAGCGATCTCAAGGGGGGCGACGAGAAGGCCAATGCCGCCGCCATCCGCGAGGTGCTGGCCGGCAAGGCGGGGCCGTTCCGCGATGTCGCACTCTATAACGCCGCTGCCGCGCTGATCGTCGCCGGCAAGGCGCGCTCGCTGGCGGAGGGCGTCGAGCTCGGCAGCGCCGCCATCGCGTCGGGCAAGGCCGCGCGCGCGCTCGATAACCTGATCGCGGTGACCAACACGGGATAGTGTTGCCCATTGGTTGCATGATCACCAGCCAATCGAAGGCGGCATCAGAACAGGCTTCAGGAATGCGGGCCGAGTTGTCTCAACCGGTGCGCCGCATTATCGAGCAGACGCCAGCGCGGCGATCAGCCGGGCGCGCGGCTCGGGCAGCTTCATGTCGTGCGGTTTGAGCACGCGGCTTTCCAGGAAATAGCCGGTCAGCGCCAGTCCCGCCCCGACGTCGCTGGCGGTCACCGTCGCGCCCGGCATGCGCAGGAACTCCGGCAACCCCAGCAGCTTGTCCTTGTAGGCTTCGCCGGCGGCCCGGCTCACGGCCCGCCCGGACTTCGGCGACACATAGATCAGCTCCTGCGTGCTGCCGGAAGCGGCGCACGTATCGAGGTCGAGCGCAAAACCCAGCTCTGCGATCAGCGCCAATTCCCAGCGCACCATCAGCGCCGGCCACACGCTGTTATCGCCCATGTAGCCGAGCACGAACAAGGTGATCTCATAGAGGCTCGGATGCGGATCGCGCTCGGGCAGCAGGCGGGCGAGCGCGGTTAGCGACTGCAAACCGTTGAGAGCGAACGCGTCCTCCATCAGCTCGGCCGCATATCCGTGCCGCAACTCCAGCGCGAAGTGGCCAAGGTGATCGGCGAGCCGCGCCTTCCAGCGCAAATCGACGTGATTGCCGATCTGCAGCACCGGCCGGATGCGCCGCGAGCGGCCACCGTAGACGAGGCCGAGGTGGCGGCCGTGGGCGCGGGTGAAAATCTCGGCGACCGCCGCGGTCTCCCCGTGCGGACGAGCGGAAAGGATGATGCCTTCGTCAGACCAGTCCATGCCGGCAGACTACATGAGCCGGGCGAATCGGGCCAATCGGGCGTGAGGTTTCACCCGATCCGGAGCGCCGCGCGGCCGGTGACGAGTCCCTGCTCCACCCGTTCGTGCAGGAGCTCCGCCTCGGCGAGCGGCCTCACCTCGCTGACCAGCGGCCAAACCTCGCCGCGCGCGACGAGCTCCAGGGTTTCGATGATCTCGGTGCGGGTGACATAGCGGCTGCCGAGCATCGACTGCTCCTTCAGCAGCATCTCGCGACCGTCGACGGTGAACGGTTTGGCGGCGCCGCCGAGCGTGACCAGCCGGCCGCGGCGGCCGAGCGCCCTGGCGCCCGCTTCCAGCGTCGCGGTTGCGGATACATAATCGATCGCGACGTCGACGCCCCGCCCTTGGGTCAGGTCCATCAGCGCCGTGACCACGTCGTCCGCCTTGGCATCGACCACCGCGTCGGCGCCGGCCTTGCGGCAGGCCTCGAACTTGCGGCTGTCGGTATCGACGGCAATCACCCGCGCGTGCGCCCATTTCGCCATCATGATCTGATGGATGCCGAGCCCGCCTCCGGCGCCGAAGATCGCGACCGTCTCGCCGTTCCTCACACTGGCCCGCTTCAAGACCTTGTAGGGCGTCGCCAGCGCATCGGTGATGACGCCGATCTCCGCGGGGTGTTTTTTGTAGTCGAGCGCGGCCGGCAGCTTGATGAAGATATGTGCCGGCAGCTTGATGTACTCGGCATAGCCGCCGTCGCAGGTGATGCCGACGTTGCCGCCGGTGTTCTCACATAACGGCTCGAGGTTGCCGAGGCACCAGCGGCAATGCCCGCAGTTGAGGTAGTAATACGCGGTGACGGCATCGCCCACAGCAAGCCCGGTGACGCCCGCCCCGACCTCGACGATCTCCGCCGTGATCTCGTGCCCGATGATGCGGGGGAAGCTCGCCTTGGTGCGGCCGGCCTTGATGTGTTGGATGGTGAGGCCGGAGCCGCAGGTGATCACGCGCGCCACCGCCTCACCGGGCGCCGCCACCGGGTCCGCCACGTCGGAGTGATGGAACGGCTGATTGGGGCCCTTCAGAACCATGGCCTTCATGGAGCGATCCTTTCAGGTTGAGGTTTGGCCGACCCCGTTATCGATGGGGCTCGAGAAAAAACTGTCCGCGGCACCCCAATCAGCACGCAAGCATTTGAAACTGCTCTATTAACCACGAGTTTCCGTCCCTGGTCCCACCCCAGTGGTGCAACAATGCCAGTTGCGATTATGCCTCAGTTTTGACGAAATGACAGAGACCAAACGCCATTCGCCTTGCTTACCAGTGGTGCCCCTGGTTATCTCGTCCTTGGTCATTATCGAGGAGAAGAGACCATGAAGAAAGTCATCCTGTTGGGCGTTCTCGCCGCTGCCGTCGCCCTCGGCGCTTGCCGTCGCGAAGAAGCTGAGCCCATGAAGCTCGGCGCCGCCGTTCCGGCCGCTTCGCAAGTCGCGAAGTAATCTAGCTTATTCGGAAGAGCGGCCTACCAAGAGCCGCCCCCCTCACGGGGTCTCTCCAGTTTGCATATTCTATCGATCGGCCCCGCCTTGTGCGGGGCCATTTTTTGTGTGCCGAACCATCTTGGCGCCGGCCGCACTCAACGGGCCTTCACGCCATTGTGGCTGTCGTTCGGGATAGCGGGCATGTAAGAGAGTGGCGAAAAGACACGCAAGGGTTTGCGCGGCTTGACGTGCCCATGAGGTCGTTCGTGAACGGTGCTATTGTAACGGCCGAGCCCAAATCCGCCGTCGGAAAATTCCAGAATCCGGACTGGACTGCCAGAGGCGAAGCACGGGCGCGCGTCAAGCTGGAAAGCCTCGACACGCTCTGGATCAATACCGGCACGCTGTGCAACATCACCTGTCAGAACTGCTATATCGGATCGAGCCCGCGCAATGATCGCCTGAGCTACATCACCCGCGCCGAGGCGCGCCGATTTCTCGATGAAATCCAGCAACTCGACCTCGGCACCCGCGAGATCGGCTTCACCGGCGGCGAGCCGTTTCTGAACCCGGACTGCACGGGCATGATCGAGGACGCCCTGTCACTCGGATTTCGGGTACTGGTACTGACCAACGCCATGCAGCCGATGCAGCGTCCCAAGGTAAAAGCGCGGCTGCTCGACCTCAGCAAGCGTTTCGCGAACAAACTGACGATCCGCGTCAGCCTCGATCATTACAGTCCGCCGCTGCACGACGCCGAGCGCGGTCCTGGCAGCTTCAAACGGACCACGCTCGGCATCGATTGGCTTGCCAGCAAAGGGGTCTCGATCGCCATCGCCGGCCGGACCTGCTGGGGCGAAAGCGAGGCGGAGACCCGCCCCGGCTATGCCGCGTTGATCGCGCAACGCCAGTGGCCGATCGACAGCACCAACCCCGACCAGCTGGTCTTGTTCCCCGAACTGGACGAGCACGCCGATATTCCGGAGATCACCACCGAGTGCTGGGGGTTGCTTGGCAAGCGGCCCGGCGAAATGATGTGCGCGTCAAGCCGGATGGTGGTCAAGCGCAAGGGCGAGGATCGCCCGGTCGTGCTGCCCTGCACCTTGCTGCCTTATGATCCGCGGTTCGAAATGGGGGCGACGCTGGCCCAGTCCTGGAGCCGCAGTGACGGTATGTTCGACCAGGGCGCGGTCAAGCTGTGTCACCCCCACTGCGCGAAATTCTGCGTGCTCGGCGGCGGCAGCTGCGCGGCGCGGTAGGGCGCTGAGCCGTGCCCCTCAATGCACGTCGTCGGCCTCGCCCATGGCGGCGATCAGCTTGTCGACCGTGAAGCCCTTGGTGCGGGCGGCCTTCAGGATCGGCGCCTCGCGGCGGGTGTTGAGCTCGAGGCCGCGCGGCAGCTCGGTCGCCATCTCGGGCGCAATCACGACGGCGCCGTGGCGGTCGGCGTGAACGAGGTCGCCGGGGCGGACGGTGAGGCCGAATACGGTGACCGGCACATCGTACGCCGTCATATGCACAAATGCATGTGAAGGGCCGACGCTGCCGCCGATCAGATGGAAGCCTTCGGCCAGCATGTCGAGGTCGCGGATCGAGCCGTCGGTGAGCGCGCCGACGACGCCGAGCGCCTTGTGGATGTTGGTCTGCACCTCGCCCCAGTAGGCACCGACGCCCTTGGGATGGTCGAGATCCTCGATCACGACCAGGCTCGGCGCGGGCGGCTTCGACAGGTAGCGGTAATAGTCGAGCCGCCGCTTCTTGAGCACGTCCTTCGCCTCGGTCGGGGCGTGCGCGGCACGGATGGTGCCGGTCTTGGCATAGCCGCAGATCGCGGGCAGCTTGATGTTGCAGGAGACCACGGGATAGCGGGTGAAATTGTCGGCGCGCCGCTTGCCCTCGATCTCCTCGATGGCATTGCAGATGGTCGGCGTATCGACAGCACGCAGCTTGGCGAGAATGTCGTCAGAGAGGGGTTTCATGGGTGCAATCTCCCTTGGTTGCAGACGGCTCTTGACGCGTGAAATTCATCTCATCCGTCAGGTGTGGACGGCGCCCCGGATGCAAGGACTATCTTGGCATGTGACGCGAGTTCAGCTTGGCGACCCGAGCCCGGCTCTCGTCACGCGAGTTCCCAATTGCGTGATCGGCGATCTACCCTCCGAACCCCTGCGTATCTCTGTCATCGCCCAATCGTAGAGGTGATCACAGAGAGGATCAAATATGCTCAAGTCCCTGCTTCGCACGACTGCCGTCGCGATCGTTCTCAGCTCGACCGCGGTCCTCAGCCTTCCGGCACTCGCCGAGAACACCGTCACCGTCGGCGGCGCGCCGATGTATCCCTCCAAGACCATCGTCGAGAACGCCGTCAACTCGAAGGACCACACCACACTGGTGGCGGCGGTGAAGGCTGCCGGGCTCGTCGAGACACTGTCCGGAAAAGGCCCGTTCACCGTGTTCGCCCCGACCAATGCCGCATTCGACAAATTGCCGAAGGGCACGGTCGAGGACCTGCTGAAGCCCGAGAACAAGGCCAAGCTGACCAAGATCCTGACCTATCACGTGGTCGCCGCCAACGCGATGAGCGATGCGATCATGAAGATGGTCAAGGATGACGGCGGCGCGCACAAGGTCAAGACGGTCGCCGGTAATATGCTGACCATCAAGACGAACGGCGGCAAGATCACGATCACGGATGAAAGCGGCGGCACCGCCAACGTGACGATCGCCGACGTGGCGCAGTCGAACGGCGTGATTCACGTGATCGACAAGGTGCTGCTGCCCAAGTAAGGCAACACGGAATTGAGAGCTGAACGCGTTCGGCGGGTTGGTGCTGCGGCACCGACCCGCCGGCACTTGCGCGGGATCGCGCCGCCTGTTCCGGAGACAGGGCCCGCCCGTCAGTGGAGCCGGAAATCGCCGTCGACCAATCGCCATTCCGCCGGGCTGATCAGCCCTTTGTGGGCGACGCGGATGGTGTGCAGCCGGCCTTCCAGATTGTGCGACCAGTAGTCGAGGAACCCCCGCAGCTTCGGGAACTTGGGAACCAGGTCGTAGTCCTGCCAGACGAAGCTCTGCAGCACCGCCGGATGATCCGGCATACGGTAGAGAATTTCGGCAGTCGTCAGCCCGTAGCCTCTGAGCTGGTCCAGGAAGTTGCGATCGCCCATGCGCTTGCTCCTCGATGAGACGCGCCACATTGGTCTCTGAAGTGCAAACGCATGATGCGGCCGAATCAGCGATAGCTCCAAGAAAATCTTTTGGGATCAACATGTTCGCAGCCGATCTCAATGGCTGCTGCCAGCTCGCTCCACCACCCCTGACCCTGCCACATCCGCCTCCATGCGCAACCCACCACCGAGGCGGGACGCTTGTGCTCAAGGACGTCCCACGTCGAAATCTTGGCACTCTCATCTTGACAGTGCTAACAAAGCTGGGAATAAAACTGACCCAGCGCAGCCGCTGCCGCACCCTGCGAGCTTGCGGCCGCGCCGCGCCGGCGGCTCCGCCGCGGCGCATCTGTCGCAATTTCGGATGCAATTCGGAGGATGAAGCATGAAGTTTCGCCCTTTGCACGATCGGGTCGTAGTGCGGCGCCTCGAAGAGGACACCAAGACCGCCGGTGGGATCATCATTCCCGACACCGCCAAGGAAAAACCCTCGCAAGGCGAGATCATCGCGGTCGGCCCGGGCGGGCGCGATGAAGCCGGCAAGCTGGTGCCGCTCGACCTGAGAACCGGCGACCGGGTGCTGTTCGGGAAATGGTCGGGGACCGAGGTCAAAATCGACGGCAAGGACCTGCTGATCATGAAAGAGAGCGACGTGATGGGTGTTCTCGACCGCTGAGGCGGTCGAAGCGAGGTCGTGAGATCGTGAGGCGGCGCTCCGCGCCTTCGTGAAATCGCGAAATTGCTCGTCTGACCTCACGACCTCACGACCTCACGACCTCACGACCTCACGACTTCACGACTTCACGTGTCACAGCCCTTTATCTCAAGTAACGGAGTTCCAATCCATGGCTGCCAAAGAAGTACGCTTTTCCCAGGACGCGCGTGAGCGCATGCTGCGCGGCGTCGATATCCTCGCCAACGCGGTGAAGGTCACGCTCGGACCCAAGGGCCGCAATGTCGTCATCGAGAAGTCGTTCGGCGCCCCGCGCTCGACCAAGGACGGCGTCACCGTCGCCAAGGAGATCGAGCTCGCCGACAAGTTCGAGAACATGGGCGCGCAGATGCTGCGCGAGGTGGCGTCGAAAACCTCCGACCTTGCCGGCGACGGCACCACCACCGCTACCGTGCTCGCCCAGGCCATCGTCAGGGAGGGGGCCAAGTCGGTGGCCGCCGGGGCCAATCCCATGGACTTGAAGCGCGGCGTCGAGATGGCCGTCAGCGCCGTCGTGGCCGAGCTGAAGAACCGCGCCAAGAAGGTCACCTCGAACGACGAGATCGCGCAGGTCGGCACGGTGTCCGCCAACGGCGACAGCGAGATCGGCCGCATGATCGCCGACGCCATGAAGAAGGTCGGCAACGACGGCGTGATCACGGTCGAGGAAGCCAAATCGATGGCCACCGAGCTCGATGTGGTGGAAGGCATGCAGTTCGACCGCGGCTACATCTCGCCCTACTTCATCACCAACGCGGAGAAGATGGTGGTGGAGATGGACGACCCTTACATCCTGATCTCCGAGAAGAAGCTCACCGCCCTGCAGGCCATGCTGCCGGTGCTCGAGTCGGTGGTGCAATCGGGCAAGCCGCTGCTGATCATCGCCGAGGACGTGGAGGGCGAGGCCTTGGCGACGCTGGTCGTAAACAAGCTGCGCGGTGGGCTCAAGGTGGCCGCCGTGAAGGCGCCCGGCTTCGGCGACCGGCGCAAGGCGATGCTGGAGGACGTCGGCGTGCTCACCAACGGCCAGGTGATTTCCGAGGACCTCGGCATCAAGCTGGAGAACGTCACACTCGACATGCTCGGCCGCGCCAAGCGGGTGCGCATCGAGAAGGAGAACACCACCATCATCGACGGCGTCGGCAAGAAGGCCGATATCACGGCCCGCATCAGCCAGATCAAGCAGCAGATCGAGGAGACCACCTCCGATTACGACCGCGAGAAGCTGCAGGAGCGGCTCGCCAAGCTGTCGGGCGGGGTGGCCGTGATCCGGGTCGGCGGCGCCACCGAGGTCGAGGTGAGGGAGCGCAAGGACCGGGTCGATGACGCCCTGCATGCCACCCGCGCCGCGGTCGAGGAAGGCGTGGTGCCGGGTGGCGGCGTCGCGCTGCTGCGCGCCATCGCCGCGCTCGACCACCTCAAGCCCGGCAACGACGACCAGCGCGTCGGCATCCTGATCGTGAAGAAGGCCCTGCAGGTGCCGGCCCGCCAGATCGCGCTCAATGCCGGCGAGGACGGCTCGATCGTGGTCGGCAAGATCCTCGAGCACAGCAAGTACGAGCATGGCTTCAACGCGCAGACCGGCGAGTACGGCGATCTCGTCAAGCACGGTGTGATCGATCCGGCCAAGGTGGTGCGCTGCGCGCTGCAGGATGCCGCCTCGGTCGCGGGGCTGCTGATCACCACCGAGGCCATGATCGCCGAGGCGCCGAAGAAGGACACGCCGATGCCGGCGATGCCAGGCGGCGGCGGAATGGGCGGAATGGGCGGAATGGACTTCTGATCCGGCCTCCCGCGCCCCGCTTCGCCAAGCTCGGCAGCCGCCGCAGACCCCTGCGGCGGCTGTTTTCGTGAGCCTCACGCGGCCTCGAGCCCGGATTGACCTGACCCGGCTGGGAGGCGCATCTTCCTCGCATCCGACCTCATGCCATCGAGCCCGCCATGCCCTCCGTGTCATCCTATAAATCCCCCTATTTCCGCGAGGAGCACGAG
>Ga0209069_10000863_pt1 | contig 14734 bp, 16 predicted proteins | sample Str013_2_FD_187202 | JGI IMG/M metagenome (GOLD analysis project Ga0209069, IMG submission 187202) | Freshwater sediment microbial communities in response to fracking from Pennsylvania, USA - Straight Creek_MetaG_SC_2013 (SPAdes) (version 2) | ecosystem: Environmental > Aquatic > Freshwater >...
GTCTGGAAGCGTCAGGCGCCGAACCGCGCCGTTCGCAGCATCGAGAAAATCGACGGCAAGCTGATAGCGCGAGTCGGCGCCGCGCCTGGCGAACTCGCGCCCTCCGCCGCCGGCGCCTTGTTGGCGAAACATTTCTTCGAAGAGGCTCGACAAATCGTCGGCATCGAATGCGCCGCTCGTGCCGGGACGATACTTCGCGCGGGCCCTGTCTTCGCCGAAATCTCGATAGAATTGTCGCTCCGGCGGTTTCTCCGCGCCCGACGCATCGATCTCGCCCCGGTCGAACCGGGCCCGCTTGTCGGCATCCGACAAAAGCGCATAGGCGCCGGAGACGGCCTTGAATTTCTCTTCGGCCTCGCGCTTTCCCGGGTTCAGGTCGGGATGATGGGTCTTGGCCAACTTGCGATAGGCGGCGCGGATCTCGTCGTCCGTAGCGGTCCGCGCGACACCTAAAATCTCATAGGGGTCGTTCATTGCGCAACGATAGCACGGACAAGTTTGGCGGCCAGAGGCGCCCCTTAGGCCAAGTGTTAGTCGCCTCCGGGGCCCGCTCAAAGCGGAAGAAAGGGCCTACTTCCGCCGTACGGCACCACAGTTCGATACAACATTGCCGACTTGCAATGAGACGCGGCCGCCGGAGCCTGCTAGGTTTCGGGCGGAAATCGGTGCGTCGCTTTTCGACAGGAGCTGCCGGACATGACCTGGCTGAAATTTGGCATTGCCACGCTCGCGGTCAGCTTTGGCATTTCCGTTGCGGGCGCCTTTGAGATTGTCGATTCGAACAATGGCTTTGCCGGCCCTGCCTTTACCCAGAGCGACCCCGACGAAAACGCCGGCCCCGCTTTGAACACCGACGATTTCGCCGACGCACACATCGTCATGAAAGGCGATCACGAAAAGGAATTCGACGGCTATTCCTATTCGGGTTTCACCTTTGAGGACCAGATCGACCAGCACTCGGTCAGCGTCGATCAATCGTCGAATTTGAACGAGCCGGACCAAACGAGGAGCGCCCCGAAGCGCTAGAGGTTCCATCGACAATCGCCAAATCGGCGGCGCGCCCTTTTTGTCGAATTCGCCTCCCAGGCGATTGGCCGGGTGGGATACACCCAACCGCACATCTGTGACGCCGGGCAAAGACGGCGCTATTGTCGCCACCGAAAAAGACGGGGGCACGCCATGGTCAGATTCATTCTTCTCGTTCTGCTGATCGCAGGAGGCGTTTGGGTCTATTTCTTCCTCCAAGCCGCCGGCTATTTCCGCACCCTCGAAGCCAAGTTCGACGGCACCTGCAAACCGGTCACGGCTCAAGGCTTCGCCGGCCCGGAAGACATCACCATCGATGCGCAGACCAATACGGCCTATCTCTCGGGCTACGACCGGCGCGCGGCGATCGCGGGCCACCCGGCACCGGGCGCCATCTGGTCCTATGACCTTGCCAATGCGAACCCACAACTCGTCAATCTGACGCCGGAAGCAGATACGAGCTTCCAACCGCATGGCATCAGCCTCTATCGCGCGCCTGACGGCAAGAAGACGCTCTTCGCGATCAACCACGGCAACAACAAGCAGTCGGTCGAAATCTTCGACGTCGATGCCAGCAAGCTCACGCATCGACGCACCGTCGTCGGACCCGAACTGATCTCGCCCAACGATCTCGTCGGCGTCGGCCTGGATCAGTTCTTCGTCACCAATGATCACGCGAACCTCGAAGGCATTCAGCGCCAACTCGAGGACTATCTCAGACTGAAGCTCACGACCGTTTCTTACTTTGACGGCAGCAAATTTTATCCGGCACTCACCAAGATTGGATACTCCAACGGCATCAACGCGACGGCTGACGGCTCGACGCTCTACCTCTCAGCGGCATCCGAGCAGAAAGTCTATGTCTATGATCGCAACCTGACGACCGGCGTGATCAGCCAGCGTGCGGCCGTCGACGTGCCCGGCTACGCAGACAACATAGAACTTCTGCCGGACGGCGGTTTGCTTGTCGGCGTGCACTCGAAGATTCTGGATCTCCTGCAGAACGCCAGCGATCCCACTCATCTCTCGCCGAGCAATATCCTTCGGCTCACGCCGGACGGCCGCGGCGGCTATTCGGTCGCAAGCGCTTATGTGAACCTCGGTCAGGAAATTTCCGCCGCCAGCGTGGGCGCCGCCTTGAACAAGCGCTTGCTCATCGGCGCAATTTTCGAACCGAAGTTCCTCGACTGCAGCTGGCCAAGCGCGCCGGAAACTCCGGTGCAAGTCGCGCCTTCACCCGCGACCGTAAGGTAGAGAATTCGACGATTGCTGCGAGAGCCGGCAACTCTCGGCGCCTCATGAGTGGGCGGCATCGGATTTATGCGCGCCCTACACCTGCTTGAGCCTGCGGCTTGCCACGCCCCGTCAGATTTTCGAACCGCTGCAGCCGGGTTGCTGAAACCATCTTTGTCGCGACACGTGGCAGAAGATTGGCCGCCGCCACACTGACGGCGCAAAGCATGGGCGTCTGCAGAATTCGCCCCAGCGCACCGGCAACGCGAAACTGGTGCTTCACGCGATGGATGAAGTCACGCTGGAACATCGGCGCCGTCTTGCCCTCAAGCACGGCGCGGGCCGCGACAATGCCGGAGCACAAGGCAATCGCCATACCGTCGCCGGTAAAAGAGGGCACAACGGCAAGCTGATCGCCGAGCGGATAGACGGCCGGCCCGATCGGCTCGCTGCGCATGAAGCCGTAGGGAATCCCTGCCGTCGAAATCGCCTTCGCGAACAACGGTCGGGCGTTGTTTAGAAGGTGGGCTGCAAAGCTCGATTGCTCCGCAAGGTACGATTTTTGCGCCGGCCACTCAGCGCCGATTTTGCGGACAAGCTCCGCCTCCATAACCCAGCCGATGCTGAGAGTGTTTTCTTCCACCAGGCACGCGCCAAAATATCCGCCGCGAAAAAAGACGAGTTGAACGAGACCCGGGAGCGTTTGTGTCGCATTGTCCGACGCAAGATGAAGTTTGAAACCGACCATCCGCCCGTGCGGACGCGTCAGTCCGCGCAAAGAGTGCTTCCCGGTCGCTAGGGCCGCGGCTTTGGCGCGCCACACCGTTGCCTCGCTCCTCACCACCGCGCCATCGTCTGAGGGTTCAACGCTTGTCACACGTGAACCGCGCACGACATGCACGCCTGCCCGCTCGGCAGCAGAAAGCAAAGCCTCGTCCAGGCAAAAGCGGGAAAGGCCGGCGGCGCGGAACGGCAATGATATCGCCGCGTTGCGCTCCCCCGCTACCATGCGGAATGTGTCGATCATTGTTGCGCCGAGCGACGCGATATCGAGACCGAGGTATCGCAGCAAATCCTGCGCTTCCAGGCTCAAGAACTCGCCGCAAACCTTGTGTTGAGCGTCTTGGGTGCGCTCGATCAAGGCAACGCGTCGGCCGTTGCGGGCAAGCTCGAGCGCGAACGCCGCGCCGGCCGGCCCTCCGCCAATCGCAATCGAATCCCATGTCACGGCTTGCCGCATCCAGGGAAAGCTTAACTCACCCAGCCGCCCCCGCCGCTCAGCGCCGTTCCAAGGTGAAAAGCCTCGATCGATCATTGGACATACCGCCGGTTGCAGATGCCTCCTTCTGCAACGTATTGCCGTTATAACCCCCTCTTGTCCGCGCAAATATCTTGGCGTTTGATGCACGCGGGGCACAGCGTTGGCTGTGTTGTGTGGGATCGCATGAACATCAATTTTCCGCTCGTTTTAGCGTGCGCACTCTCGCTCGGCGGTTGCACCTATGTGCATACCTATATCGCGAAGTCCGATTTGGACGACGCCAACATTTTCTGCGAGCAAAAGCGACTGGACCCTGCGATACGGCCCATTTCCGGCAAGCTTCCCATCGTCAGCCCTGACGAGATCAGCCCTGAAATGCTGGCCATCGACGCTCTTCCCACCGACACCGAACTCGAGGCAATCAAAGTTCTGTCGCGCGACCAACACGAGTGCCATCAGCGCTTACGCACCGTGATGCAGGCGCACCAGTCGACGCAACTGGCGACGCGTGAAGAATTGAACATGAAGCTCGATCTCGTGACGGCCGAGCTGTTGCAGCGAAATATGAGCTACGGCAACGCCAATCGTCTCTATCGCGAGGCGGCGCTCGAAGCTTCGAACAAGCTCACCGACCAGGCAAAACAGGAGATGGCCGACGCCGAAGAGCGCGAGGCTGCGACCTGGCGCTCGCTGGGCCAGACCCTTGCCGGCATCGCGAAGCCAGGCGATGCAATGCCACGCTCGGACAAATCTTGTTCCTGGGTCGACAGGTCGGTCGACTGCAACGGGCATTGAATCGGCGGCGCAATCAAGCACCGCCGGCGCGTAAGAGACGTTTGAGCTTCGCGACGGCGGCGTCCTTCGCCTCTTGGTAGCTGATCGTCCCGACAAGGTGTCCTGAAGGATCAAGCAGCAGAATGGATGCTGTATGATCCATCGTATAGCCCCCGCCTTCGATTTCGACGCGTTGATAATAAATGCCGAAAGCTTTGGCGATCCCGTCGATATCGGCGGCGTTGCCCGTAAGTCCCCTGATGCGGGGATCGAAGGAAGCGAGGTATTTGCCGAGTTCGGTCGGCGTGTCGCGAGCGGGGTCAACGGTGACAAAGAACACCGTCAGCCGATCAGCGTCCGGCCCCAATTCGCCGAGCCAGTTCGTCAAATCCGCCAGCGTCGTCGGGCACACCTCGGGGCAATAGGTAAAGCCGAAAAACACGACCGCCGGACGCCCGAGCATATCGTGCTCCGTAACCTTGCGCCCGTTTGTATCGGTTAGAGCAAAGGGCTTCACGATGCTTGCGCCGAATGACGGAGTCGATGGCGGAAACAGAGCGTCCCACACGCCCAATCTTGCAATCAACGCCAGCGCAATCAGCAGGCTGACAGCAGTCAAAGCAACGAGTCTTGCGGCGCGCATGGACGTCCCCGTCAATGGTTATGATGGCCCGGACCGACACCGATCGCTTCGGCATAGAGATCGATCGAGACCGTTGCTCCATTCGCAAATGCAAGCGTCAGCGGAATCATGTCTTCTTGCTGGAGCGCGCGATTGAGTCCGACCAGCATCAGGTGAATGCCTCCGGGTTTCAGCTCGACCGTCGCCCCCGCCCCGATGTCCAAGCTCGGCACCCGTCGCATGCGCATCACGCCACCTGCGACCGACATCTCGTGAATCTCGACGCGCCGCGCTACCGGCGTCGTCGCTCCGGTCAGCCTCATCGGGACCGAGCCGGTGTTGACGAGCCGCATATAGGCGACACCCGTGGTCGCGCCCGGCGGTGTCGCGTGGGTCCAAGGATGCACGATCCTCAGTCCGCCGAGCACGTACTCGTGCGCCACCGCGGCGGAAATTAGGTTGAGGAGAAAAAGGGCGGCCGCGCTCCACAAGGGCGCTCGGACAACTCTGGCATTCATGGTCTTATTCTTTCGATGCAGACAATCGGCGCCTTCGGCAACTCAGCCGAACGCTGTTGCTCAATTTGGACGCTGAGCGATGGCTAGACCACAGACGCGAGAGCCGGCGGACCGGTAGGCGGCGGCAGCGCGCGCGTTACCGCTTCGATTATTGCTTGATGCGCATGCAGCGCCGCCGTTTCCAAAGCCGCAGATACGACGGCCTCCGGATGCACCGCTGGTGCCGGTAGCGTTAGAACTTGCGGCCGGCAATGTGCACATTGTCGACCATGGTCATGGGGCGGCGACTTGCCGGTGTCGCCGACTCCCTTTGCGAAACAGCGGTCAGCCTCTTGCGCGTGCGCGCGCGCGAACGTCGCCGGCAGCAGCAATTGAACCAACACAGCGAGGCACAAAAAGATCGCTCGCGCGTAATCGAATTGTCTGCCGGCTGGATCTGAGCGACTCATGCCGGGTTGAATACGCGCCTGCCGCCATGAGTACGATGCGCCGCGTTGTCCCACGCGTTTCACAACGGCCGCGCTAGGCATTCGGAACCCTGCCGTCAAGCCCTGACCATACGGTCGCGACACCCGATATGCTGCGGTAAATTACGGCATGCCTCCGCCAGAGGCCTCGAACGGGAACGGCCCATGACAGATATCCATTCGCATTCACCATCGCGTGAACACTCTCTCACCGAGACGGCAAGCGGCTGGCTGATGCTGGTCGTCATCCTGGCGCTCTTCATCCTCGGCGGCGTTCTGGCCGCCCGGATCGTCGGCATTCCGCTTCTGGTCATTGCCGCGATCATGTCGGCCGGCTTCATCGTATTGAAGCCCAACGAGTCGGTGGTGTTGACTTTCTTTGGTCGCTACGTCGGCACCATTCGCCGTGACGGCTTTCACTGGGTCAATCCTTTTTATTCGAAACAGAAATTGTCGCTGCGCGTCCGCAACTTCACCACCCCGACGCTCAAAGTGAACGATAAGGTCGGCAACCCGATCGACGTTGCCGCCGTCGTCGTCTGGATCATCAAGGACACGGCGCAAGCCGCTTTCGACGTCGACGATTTCGAGAGCTACATCAAGACCCAATGCGAGATTGCACTGCGCGACGTGGTCTCCACACACCCTTATGACGAGCGGCGTGATGAAGTCGTATCACTCCGCGGCAACACGCTGGCGGTCTCCGATCTGCTGAAGAGTTCTCTGCAAGGGTCGGTCGAACTTGCCGGTATCGAGGTGCGCGACATGCGCATCACCCACTTGGCCTACGCGGCGGAAATCGCCTCGATCATGCTGCGCCGCCAGCAGGCGGAAGCGTTGATTCAGGCGCGTGAGAAAATGGTCGACGGCGCGATCGGCATGGTGAAGATGGCGCTCGATCGCTTCCAAATCGAAGGCGTGGAACTCGCGCCGCAGCATCGCGCCAATCTCGTTACGAATATGATGATGGTGTTGTTGAGCGACGAAGGCGCGCAGCCCGTCATTCCGACGACCTCCTCCAGCACGTAGCGGCGAGCCGTTGCCTTTCCGGCGTGCCCGCCCTAGAAGCGCCTGATGTCGTCATCACATCCCGTCCGTCCGCGTCACGCGGCGAGCCTTGTGCTCGTCCGCCGCAGCGCCGTGGGCGCTGAGGTGCTGATGGGACGCAGACCCGCGAAGGCCGTGTTTCCCGAGGCCTATGTGTTCCCTGGCGGTCGCGTCGATCCATCCGATGCGGGCGTCGCGCCGTCCGGTCCGCTCGCCCCGAACGTACTTCAAGATCTGCGCACGCACGGTGGCTGCACGCCCGAGCTTGCGCGGGCGCTCGCGACGGCAGCCATAAGGGAAACCTTCGAGGAGACGGGATTGTTGCTCGCCGCGCCCGGCGACCCAGGCGTCCCCCATGGTTCGTGGGCGGCGTTCAAGGCGCAAGGCATCGCTCCGGCTCACGACCGCCTGCGCTTTCTCGGCCGCGCGATAACGCCGACGTCGGCGCCGGTTCGCTTTCACGCGCGCTTCTTTGTCGCCGATGGTGACAGCGTTCGTGGCATCATTGTCGGCAACGGCGAACTTTCGCACCTGCGCTGGTATCGCTTGGAGGACGCGCGCCACCTGCCCGCGATCGACGTAACTCAATTTGTCCTCGCCGAAATCGCCGCAAACGAGCGAGGGGAAGTACGCACCGCACCCTTCTTCCGCTATCGCCGCAATCGTCCGCTCGCCAAAAGCGCCGATGCCTGAGCGCGTCGACGCAGGCGCTCTGACGACACGCCAGCGATGGCTTAGCCTTGGCGCCGTCTACGCCTGCATCTTTGCCAACGGTATCGGCATGGGGCTTTCGCTGCCGCTGCTGTCGCTGATCCTCGAACGCAACGGCGTTTCCGGCACCGTCAACGGATTGAATGTCGCATTCGGCTCCGTTGCAATGCTGGCGTTTACACCTTTCATTCCGTCTCTCGCCGCGCGCCTCGGGACCGTTCGATTTCTGATTTGTTGTTACGTTGTCGCGGCGGTTTCGCTCGTTGGATTTCGCGCCACCGACAGTCTTGTGCTCTGGTTTCTTCTGCGCTTTACGCTGAACTGCGCGCTGCAAGGACTCTTCCTTGTCAGCGAAGTTTGGATCAACCAGATCGCGACGGACGCAGTCCGCGGCCGCCTTGTCTCGATCTACGGCTCGATCGTTTCGGCGGGATTTGCGATCGGCCCTTTGATTATCCAGGGCCTCGGTACGAGAGGTTGGACACCGTTCGTCGCCGGCGCAGGGACGATCCTCGCAGCCATGATTCCACTCATTGTTGCTCGCCGTCTTGTGCCGCCCGTCGAGCCAGCCGGCGCACGCGCGATGTTAGGTTTTGTGTTGCGTTCGCCTTCTGCCGCCGTCGCAGGGTTGGGCTATGGCGCGATCGAAACGTGTTTGGCAAGCTTCCTTACGATTTACGCCGTGCGCCTGGGATCGGCGGAGACAGCGGCCATTTTGCTGCTGACCGCATGGGGCTTGGGCACCATGGTCTTGCAGCCACTGATCGGCTGGCTCTCCGATCGCATCGACCGGCGGCTCGTCCTGATGCTGTGCGGGTGCATGACCTTGGGTGGAGCCGTCTCCGTTGGGTTCATCCCGCCAACAGACTGGACCGCTCTCGCTCTCGTTTTCGTTTGGGGCGGGTTTATCGCGGCGCTCTATACGGTCGGGCTCGCCCATTTGGGCTCGAATTTCAAGGGCGGCGACTTGGCGGCGGCCAATGCCGCGTTCTCCATTCTCTACGCCCTCGGCACCATGGCCGGCCCAAGCATCGGTGGCTTCGCCATCGACGCCTGGAAGCCCTTTGGGTTGCTCGTCGCGGTGGGCTTGATCGCAACTGCTCTCATTGGCGTCGTTGCCACACGGGTATTGACCGTCCGCAGGCCCATTCGGACCCCCGGCGCAGCTTGACTTAAGGCTCCCGATCAGTACGTTCCGCCCTCCCGAACACGACGCTGCGGCCGCCTTCGGCCCGTGCGATGAGAGGCCCCAATGGCCAAGCCAACGACCGTCAAAATCCGGCTCAACAGCTCGGCCGGCACCGGCCACTTCTACGTGACCAAAAAGAACACGCGCACGATGACCGAGAAATTCAAGGTCAAGAAATACGACCCCGTCGTGCGCAAGCACGTCGAATACACCGAAGGCAAAATCAAATAAGCGCTGCGCTGATCGCGCGCGTCATGAGGGGTGCCCGGGCGGCGCCCCTTTTTCTTTAGGCAGCGTCCGCAACGACGCGGTTGCGCCCGTCGCGCTTGGCCCGATAGAGCGCCTGGTCGGCACGCCGCAGCAAGGCTTCCGCCGTGTCGCTTGTGCCTTCGCTGGCGGTGACGCCGATCGAGATCGTGACTGTAATCTGGCCCGGCGGAACGCCGATCTTGAAGGGAATGTCGGCCACCGACTGGCGCAACCTTTCGGCGACCATATAGGCGAACGTCATGTCGGTGTCCGGCATGACGACAACGAACTCCTCGCCACCGTAACGGCAGGCAAGGTCGATCCCCCGCACATTATGCGAAACCCGGTTGGCAAACTCGCGCAACACCTCGTCGCCCACATCATGACCGTACGAGTCGTTGATCTTCTTGAAGAAATCGATGTCGAGAATAAGGAACGCGACCGGCTTGCCGGTCCCTCCGGCATTCGCGATGAGGGTATTGAGATGGCGCGACATATAGCGGCGATTGAACAGACCGGTCAGCTGGTCGGTGATCGCCATCTCTAGGCTGAGTTGGAGCGAATGGCGCAGGCGGTCGGCATAGCGCTTGCGGCGCAACTGCGTGCGCACGCGCGCCACCAGCTCGCTGCGCTCCACCGGGCGCATCAAATAGTCGTTGACGCCGATATCCAGTGCGCGCACGAGCCGCTTCATATCGCCTTCATCGACGATCGTCAGCAACGGCGTCTGGCGGGTGGCATCGAGGCTGCGCAACGTCGCGCAGAAGCGAAGACCGTCTTGGCGGTCGAGCGACAGGCTCGGAATCACCAAATCGTAGTCGCCGCCCTTGGCGCGGATCAGCGCTTCGCTGACGTCGCCGACGACTTCGACATCGTGATCGCGCGAAAGGGTTTCGGCCAGGCGCAGAGCGCTCTGCTCGCGATCCTCGACGATTAGAATGCGGCCGCGGCCGGGGTTTTCCAAGAACGCAGATTCATTGCCGTCGGCGAGCCCCATGCTTTCGCCGGTTGCCTGGCGCAAGCGCAGCTCGTCCACCATCGTCTTCAACCGCACCAGACTGCGCACGCGCGCGAACAGGGCAACGTCGTTGACTGGCTTGGTGAGAAAATCGTCGGCGCCGGACTCGAGGCCCTGCACGCGATCGCTCACTTGATCGAGCGCCGTCACCATGATGACCGGCAGGTGCGCCGTCGCCGGATTGGCCTTGATGCGCTGGCAGACTTCAAAACCGTCCATGCCCGGCATCATCACGTCGAGCAAAATGATGTCGGGGCGATCTTCTTCGACTTTGCGCAACGCCTCGGGCCCGGAGCCCGCAGTCACGACGTCGAAATACTCCGCGCCGAGTTTGGCTTCCAGCAGCTTGACGTTGGCTGGGATATCGTCGACGACGAGAACGCGCGCGGTCATGGCGCCCTCAAGCCAGGAAGCGGCGAACGGTCTCGAGGAAATTTACGACCGAGATCGGCTTGGAGATATAAGCCTCGCAGCCGCCTTCGCGGATCTTTTCTTCATCGCCCTTCATCGCAAACGCCGTGACGGCAATGACTGGGATCGCCTTGAGACTATCGTCTTCTTTCAACCACTTCGTGACTTCGAGCCCCGACACTTCCGGCAGCTGGATATCCATCAGGATGAGATCGGGACGGTGCTTGCGCGCGAGGTCGAGCGCTTCCAGTCCGTCTCGCGTTTGAATAGTCTTGTAGCCGTGCGCGTCCAAGAGATCGTGGAAGAGCTTCATGTTGAGTTCATTGTCCTCAACGATGAGGACGGTTTTAGTCTTCGCTTTGGCGTCCATCTTGGAGTCCTGAACCAGGGTCGTCATGGGCGGTAGGTCTTTCGTCGAACGGTTGCCGATGAGCGCGCGCAAATCGCCCTGTTGTCACCGGCTAGTTCAACCGAATATCGTTAAATAATCCTTTGCCCATGCGGCAACTCTATGACCCAAATCATGGCCTTGGCAGCCGAATTATTCTGAGATTCCAACATGAAAAAGCCGCAAGCTGAACAAATTGCTGAACGCGCTTTAACTTTTCTCGCCAACCGGCCTGAAAACCTTCAGCAATTCTTAACCGCGTCCGGACTTGACGCAAGCGAACTGATGGCGCGAGCCGAAGATCGGGAGATTCTGTCCGCGGTCCTTGGCTTTGTCGCCGCCAGCGAAGATTTGGCCAAAGCGTTCTCCGAGGAGGAAAAGCTCAAACCCGGTCAACTCCTGAGCGTTTGCGCCGTTCTCGACCCTCATGGATCGTCGTCATGGTGACCGGCGGCCTGCAACTCGATCCGGCGGTCCCGCTCGTGATTTGCGATGCCGACGAAGTGCTTGTTCAGTTTTTGGTGGGACTCGAGCGCTTCCTCTTGCGCCGTAATCGCAAGATCGCGTTGAAGACCTTCGCGATCCACGGCAACGTCTTTGACACCGTCTCGGGCGAAACAGTCACGCACGACGAAGTCACTCAATTGCTCAAGGATTTTTTCGAGTACGATACCGAACGCCTCGACCCGGTGCCGGGAGCGGCGGAAGCGCTAAACGCGCTTCGCAAATCTGCGCAAATCGTCATTCTGACGAACTTGCCTGAAACCAGCCTCGCCGCCCGGCGCACTCATCTTGCCTCGCACGGAATGGATTATCCTGTGATTGCCGGGAAGGGCCCAAAAGGTCCGATCGTCCGTGACCTGGTCAAGGGTGTCACCGCGCCTATTGTCTTCATCGACGACCTGCCGCCCCATTTGACCTCGGTTGCCCAAGAGGCGCCGCACGTCCATCGCTTGCACTTTGTCGCCGATCGGCGGCTGGCACGCTTGCTTGAGCCGGCGCGCGACGCTCATCGTCGCATCGACGATTGGCCCGGAGCCAAGGCTTGGATCGAATCCGTGATCCTACGGTGACCAAGATGCGCATCGGCGTCGATCTCGGCGGAACAAAGATAGAAATCGCAGCCCTGGATGCCGGCGGCCGGATTGCGCTGCGCGAGCGTTTTCCAAGTCCGTCGGCAGATTACGGCGCCACGGTCCGCGCGGTGCGCGACGGCGTCTTGAAGGCAGAAGCCGACCTCGGCGCGACCTGCAGCGTCGGCCTCGGCATCCCGGGCACGATTTCGCCGACTACGCGGTTGGTGAAGAACGCAAATTCGACATGGCTCAATGGCAAACCCTTCGACATGGACATCGCCGAAGCGCTAAAGCGTCCGATCCGAATGGCCAACGACGCCAATTGCTTCGCACTATCCGAGGCGGCGGACGGTGCCGGCAAAGGCGAGCGCGTCGTCTTCGGCGCGATTTTGGGGACAGGCGTCGGCGGGGGCATCGCAGTCGATGCGCGAATTCTAACCGGCCCGAATGCGGTTGCCGGCGAGTGGGGTCACAATCCCCTGCCCTGGCCCGACCCGAACGAAACACCCGGCCCCTCTTGTTTCTGCGGCAAGCGCGGTTGCATCGAGTCGTGGCTCAGTGGACCGGGTTTGGCGGCGGATTTCGCCCGCGCAACGGGCCACCGTGCCACCGCCGCGGAAATTGCCGGCGTTGCGAGCCGTGGTGACGTCGAACGGGACGCTGCTTTGGCGCGTTACGAGACACGCCTGGCGAAGGCACTGGCTCATCTTATCAACATCGTCGATCCCAATGTCATCGTCCTGGGTGGCGGTCTTTCCAACCTCGATCGTCTATATACGAACGTTGCGCCGCAACTCGCGCACTATGCATTCTCCGACACGATCGAGACGCCCATCGTCCGCAACCGCTGGGGTGACTCGAGTGGTGTTCGCGGCGCCGCGTGGCTTTGGCCGGACCCCGCGCCATGAGCGTCCTGTGCCGCGACTGCCTTACGATAAGCGACTCAGACGAGCCGCACCGGTGCAAGAACTGCAAGAGCCCGAGGACCGTTCGCCATCCCGAACTTGCCGCGCTCTCCATCGCCCACATCGATTGCGATGCTTTCTACGCGGCGATCGAAAAGCGCGACAATCCGTCCCTGGCGGATAAGCCCGTCATTGTCGGCGGCGGCAAACGCGGCGTCGTCTCGACCTGCTGTTATGTCACGCGCACCTTCGGCGTCAAATCCGCGATGCCGATGTTCAAGGCCCTCAAAGCCTGCCCGCACGCGGTGGTGATAGCGCCCGATATGGCAAAATATGTGGCCGTCGGCCGTCAGGTGAGAGAGTTGATGCTGGAGACAACGCCGCTGGTCGAGCCGCTATCGCTCGACGAGGCTTTTCTCGACCTGACCGGCACCGAACGCCTTCACAAGATGAGACCGTCGCAAACGCTCGCGCGCCTGGCCAAGCGCGTCGAAAGCGAAATCGGCATAACGTTTTCGATCGGCCTGAGCTTCAACAAGTTTCTGGCCAAGGTAGCCTCGGACATCGACAAGCCGCGTGGTTTTGCGGTCGTAGGGCGTGCGGATGCGTTGGATTTCTTGGCGCCGCGCCCGGTTACGATGCTGCCGGGTGTCGGCAAGGCCTTCGCCGCCTCGCTTGCCCGCGAGGGCATCTTCAAGATTGCCGACATCCGGCGGCAGAACGTCAAAGCGTTTTCCGCGCGTTTCGGCTCATCCGGCTTATGGCTCTGGCGCCTCGCGCATGCAGACGACACGCGCGAGATCGAGCCGCGACTCCCCGCCAAAGGCATTTCCGCCGAGACAACGTTCGACCGCGATCTCTCTGACGAAGGGGAACTCAGCCGCATCCTATGGTCACTGAGCGAAAAAGTATCGGCGCGCGCCAAAGCCGCGGAGTTGGGCGGGCGAACCGTACAGCTCAAGCTGAAGACCACGGCCTTCAAGATCATCACCCGGCGCCACGCCCTGCACCCACCGACGCAGTTGGCCCATCGCATCTTCGAGGCGGGGCTCTCTCTTCTCAGACCCGAACTGTCCGGCCCGCGCTTTCGCTTGATCGGCATCGGCCTCGCCGATCTGGTGCCAGCCGAACGTTGCGACGAAATAGATATGTTCGACAAGAAGGGCTCCCGCGATGACGACGCCGAGCGTGCCATGGACCGAGTTCGCGAGAAGTTCGGTCGCGCCGCGATCCGCAAAGGGCGAGCACTTTAAACCCTAACGGCGCGTGCGATCCGGCACAATGACATGGCCGGCGGGCTGCTGTTGCGTAATGCAGTGAATTCCGCCGCCGCCTTGAACAATGTCGAGGGCCGGCACCTGGACGATCCGACGATCCGAAAACGCCTTTGTCATGATCGCCATGGCTGCGCTGTCCGCCGGATCTTCGAACGACGGCATGACAATGCCGTAGTTGGTGAAGTAGAAATTGACATAGCTCATTTCCAGCCGCCGTCCGTCGTGACGCTCGCGTGCGGCCGGCTCGGGAAGTTCCATGATCTCGAAAGCGTTCCCCGACGCGTCCCGCGCCGCGCGCAACCGGGCGACGTTGTCCCGCATGATCCGATAATTCGCGCTGCCTATGTCGCTCGGCAGGTGCACGAGCACGCGACCCGATCCGGCGAAGCAGGCGATATTGTCGACGTGCCCGTCGGTCTCGTCATCCCCAAGACCTTCACCAAGCCACACGATCTTGCGAACGCCAAAATAAAGCGCCAAACGTTCTTCGATCTGCTGGCGCGCCAAACCGGGATTTCGGTTTGGGTTGAGCAGGCATTGCTCGGTCGTCAGCAGCATGCCC
>Ga0209069_10000864_pt1 | contig 14734 bp, 20 predicted proteins | sample Str013_2_FD_187202 | JGI IMG/M metagenome (GOLD analysis project Ga0209069, IMG submission 187202) | Freshwater sediment microbial communities in response to fracking from Pennsylvania, USA - Straight Creek_MetaG_SC_2013 (SPAdes) (version 2) | ecosystem: Environmental > Aquatic > Freshwater >...
TCCTATTTCAAATTGCCGCAGAAGCGCTGGATGCGCTGGCAGGCATCTTCAAGTGTGGTGGTCGCGGTGGCATAGCTGATGCGGAAGAAAGGTGATGTTCCGAATGCGGCACCATGCACGGCAGCAACACCTTCCGAAGCGAGCAGTTCCGAAACAAAATCTTCATCCGTGGAGATCACCTTGCCGGAGGGCGCGGTCTTGCCGATTGCACCTTCACAGGAAGGATACACATAAAAGGCTCCTTCTGGCGTGGCGCACTTCAGGCCCTTGGCTTGATTGAGCATCGAGACCACAAGATCGCGGCGCTCCTTGAAAATCTTGTTGTGCGCCGGGATAAAATCTTGCGGGCCATTCAAAGCTTCCACCGCCGCCCATTGCGCGATGGAAGAAGGGTTGGACGTGGATTGCGATTGCAACTTGCCCATGGCCTTGATCAAGGCTTCCGGCCCCGCCGCATAACCAATGCGCCAGCCCGTCATGCAATAGGCCTTGGACACGCCGTTCATCGTCAACGTACGGTCATAAAGCTTGGGCTCCACCTGAACCGGCGTGACGAATTTGAAATCATCATAGGTCAAGTGTTCATACATGTCGTCGGTCAACAACCACACATGTGGGTGCTTCACCAACACATCAGTGACGGCCTTCATATCATCATGCGAGTAGGCAGCGCCAGTTGGGTTTGAAGGCGAGTTGAGGATCAGCCATTTGGTCTTGGGCGTAATCGCCTTTTCCAAATCAGCAGCCTGCAACTTGAAGCCCTTTGCTGCCGGGCACTGCACGATGACGGGTTTGCCTCCCGCCAGCAAAACAATGTCCGGATAACTCACCCAATAAGGCGCGGGCACAATCACTTCATCGCCGGGGTTCACCGTGGCCAGCAAAGCGTTGAACAACACCTGCTTGCCGCCCGTGCCGACTGACACCTGCGAAACCTTGTAGTCCAAACCATTCTCACGTTTGAACTTGGCCACGATCGCCTGCTTCAACTGGGGAATGCCATCGACAGCGGTATAGCGTGTCTTGCCATCATTGATCGCCTTGATCGCCGCATCTTTGACATTGCGCGGCGTTTCAAAATCGGGCTCGCCCGCAGCAAGGCCAATGACATTCTGGCCCTCAGCCTGCATCGCCAAAGCCTTATTGGAAATGGCAATGGTGGCGGAAGGTTGAATGCGGTTCAAAGCGTCAGAAATAAAGCCCATGATCTATCCTCTTTGCGGGCGGATTTAGGGCTTGCGCGATAAAGTCGCAAGCCTCAATCGGCCGCGCAAAACAGGCGAATTCGTGGCAAGATCGCCGCGATGGCCAAAACAGGAAATGTATCGATTGTCGGCGCTGGCATCGCGGGTCTGGCGGCAGCAATTGCGGCCGCCAAGACAGGTCGCGCCGCAACCGTCTATGAAAAGGCAGCAAGCTTCGATCCCGTCGGCGCTGGCCTGCAACTTGGGCCCAACGCAGTCGGCGCATTGCAAGAACTCGGCGCATGGGAAGCCGTTGAACCCATCGCGTCTGCCCCACCTGCGATCCACATGCGCGATGCGATGTCTGGCAGACTGATCAAGGAAATCAAACTCGGCAAATCCTTCGAAGCGCGCTTTGGTCGGCCGTACCGTGTGGCGCACCGGGCCGATTTGCACGCCGCCCTGCTGGCCGTCGCGCGCAGCCACGCTTCCATCGATATTCGGCTAGGGCAGGAACACCGCATCAGCGGAAATCAAAGCGACGGTCCTGTGATCGCCGCCGATGGGATCTGGTCAGAATCACGCAAATTCCTCTTTCCCGAATCTGTCGTTGTAAAAACGCATGACGCAATTTTCCGCAAGCTGATCCCTTGTCCTGCACGAACAGATGTCGCGGTGCAATGTGTGAACCTGTCGCTGGCACCGGGCGGCCACGTCGTGCACTACCCCGTTGGCAAAGACCAGCGCCTCAACCTCGTGGCCGTCACCCAGGGCGAGAAACCGGAAACGCATTTCGCCAACTCCGAAATCCTCCAAGCCACTTTCAAGTCACAGTCTGATTGGACCCCTTGGCCAGCAGCTTATGTCAAACCCCTGCCGCAATGGCATCTGAACAACACGCTTCTGATCGGAGATGCTGCACACGGCACCCTGCCCTACCTCGCACAAGGCGCTGCCATGGCATTGGAGGATGCAGCTTGCCTCGCCATGAATGATTTCAACTTTACAAAATTTCAAACTTCGCGCCAGGCACGCTGCACCAAGCTGCACCATCAGAGCCTCAGCGCGGGAAAAACCTATCACGCCAGTGGAGTTTCAGCACAGGCGCGAAACGTGGCATTAGCCCACATGCCGGAACAATTCTTTCTCAGCCGATTGGGCTGGCTCTATGATGGCCCGTCCCATTCATGACATAGTTCGCAGGCATGAAAGCGTCGTTCACTCGCCGCCAAACGCATATTGAAAGATGGAATAACGCAACGCCAATAGCGTAACTTCAACACCGAAGCCGAATCATATTTCACCCTCTGGAGACTGTTCATGAAAACCATTGCCCTCGCTCTTTCTGCGCTTGCTCTGTCAACAACCATGGCCTTCGCGGCTGGCAGCGCCGGAACTGCAGTCGGCAGTGCCCCCGCAGCGGGCACCCCACCCCCCGCCGCCAAGAATTCCCCCTTGGCCCTTCATTGCAAAAAGGGCGAAGTGGTCAAGACCATGAAGTCTCATGGCAAGTCCAAAAAAATGTGCGTGAAAGTCCATGGCAGTCTTGTGCCGGATGATGATCTTTATCACCAAGGCTATGTTCTTGCCAAAGCGGGTGAGTATGATTGGGCAATTGAAGTTCTTTCGTCTGTACAAAATCAGGACAATCCAGACGTCTTGAATATGTTGGGTTATTCGAACCGCAAAGCCGGAAGAACCGAACTGGGCATTTCATATTATGCCAAGGCGCTGGAACTGAAGCCCGACTTTACGTTGGCGCGTGAATATCTCGGCGAAGGTTATGTCGCTGCGGGCAAGATTGATTTGGCCAAGGCCCAGCTTGATGAGATCAAGAAAATCTGCGGCACCACGTGCGCCGAATACAAGGACCTGTCTGAAGCCATCGACAAAAGCGGCATCTAACCTTTTGCTGGCGTCAACCAGCTCACTTCACTCCGCCCCAGCCCTTGCACACCCAAACGTTCTGCAAGGGCTGGCATTAGCAGTTTCAGTTCTGCCTCCAACATGAACGGTGGATTGAGGATCAGCAGCCCAGAGCCTGAAAGCCCGCTGGCCTCATGTGTGGTTTTCACCCGAAGCTCGGCATGCAAAATATTTCCGATCCCGAGGCCCGTTACATCGGCGAGAAGCCGATCAACAAAATCATCTGTGGTGACCGGATACCAAATGATGATGATCCCAGTCGGAAAACGTTGGTGCCCCTGCGCCAGCATGCGAACCGCGCGGGCCGCTTCGTCTTTTGCTTCATAAGGTGGATCGATCAATACCAGCCCACGCCTCACCTTGAAGGGCAACTGTGATTTCACTGCTTGCAAGGCATCCTGTTGCAGAACCACGAACCTCGGTTCTCCGAGATAGTTCTGGCGCAGGGTTTCGGCGTCAGCTGGGTGCAGCTCATTGGCCAAAAGACGATCACTGTCACGCAAGAGCTGTAAGATAATTTCCGGCGAACCTGGATAAAAGCGCAAGCCACCTTTCGGATTCAGCGTCGCAACACAGCGCCGATAGGATGCCAGGACGGATTCAACTTCTGGAGCAAATGGCTCAGCCAAGAGTTCAATCCCCGCCTGCCACTCAGAAGTTTTATTCGCTTCAAGCCCTTCAAGGTCATAAGCACCAATACCGGCGTGGGCATCAAGCACGGCAAAGGGTTTGTCTTTCTGCGCCAAATAATCCACCACGCGTGCCAGCACCGCATGTTTCAAGACATCAGCGTGGTTTCCGGCATGATAAGCGTGGCGGTAGTTCATGGCGCTGGCGCATACATCATGGTCTGCCAAAAGGGAACCTTGTCCAAGCCCAATCTTAAGGATTTGGAAACCATTTGGCAGCAACCTGCCCCCATGAAGCAGATCTTGCAAAGTGCATTTCTGGCAATCGCCGTTGTGGGATGGGCAGCTGGTTTTAGCCTTGCCGCAGATCAGGGCCCTCTATTCGGCGCCGAGTCGACAGGCGAGTTTGAAGTGACCATCACCGATCAGCCCGCAGATACCGTTGCTCCCAAATCCGCAGCACTAGAGACATTCTGCAAGGAGTTATCTTGCCCAAATACCGGAAAAACTGTTATGCAACCTGCGGCTGACCCTCAGCAACCATAATCCTGCCATCACTTTCGGCTTGATATGGCGCACGAGATTCGGGGGAATGGGACAATGCGGAATAAAATGAAATACATAGGGCTGGCAATGTTGGGACTAACCTTGAGCGGTTGTGCCAGCATGAACGTATTCAAAGATTCGTCAGCGGATCAAGCTGCCGCGGCGCAATCACTGGCAGCTCCTGTGGCACCACTCGCCCCCGGTGGCTTGCCGACAGACTTGAGCGCAGCCCAAATCACGACCCTGCTCACAGGTAAAAGCTGGCGTTGGAAAGGCCCCAAGAACGGCGGTGTAACGCTCTATGCTTCCGATGGCACCTCGCTGGTTGAAGTCACAGGCAAAGGCACGACCCAGGGCAAATGGCTGGCCAAAGATGGACAGCTCTGCGAAAGCTTCTCGCCAGCGCCCTTCCTGCCGCAAGGCGTGCCAATGACGTGCCAACCGTTTACCGGCACAGCAGGCAATTACAAAGTCGGCCCAGCCACCTTCAACCTCGCTTCGTAGGCTCGGACAGCCATAACTGAGGTGTTGGCTTCTGTGGCCGACACCGCTTCACCACACTCCTGCCACATGAATTTCATGCTGTTGCCGCGTGCTCATGACATAGAGCGCAAAAGAGGCAAGCCATGTCAAACACGCACTATTCACGTCGCAGTTTTCTGGGCAGCGCGGTGGCCCTGATCGCCAGCGTCAGCGCGGCAAATGCCGCACATCCACTCTATGGCGGCATTGATTTCATTCGCGATCCAAACCTGATCCCACCTGCCGAATCCACAGAAGATTTCCCCATTGTTGCCTATGAGCAAACTCTGGCGCCGCGTTTTCGCCGCCAGCAGGTGACCATTGGCAGTCAAAGCCCCGCAGGAAATGTGATCGTCGATCCCGAACACCGCTTCCTCTATTTCATGCTCGGCGGTGATCAGGCGTTGCGCTATGGCGTGGGTGTGGGCCGCGAAGGGTTTGCATGGTCCGGCAATGCCATCATCGGCATGAAACGCAAGTGGCCGCGCTGGTTGCCGCCTGAAAGCATGGTGGAGCGTGATCCCCATGCCGCCAAATGGGCCAATGGCATGCCCGGCGGGCCAGAGAACCCTTTGGGCGCCCGCGCACTCTATTTGGAAGCCAACGGCATCGACACGCTGTACCGCATCCATGGAACCAATGACCCAACCTCAATCGGCAAGGCCATGTCCTCAGGCTGCGTCAGGATGTTGAATGAAGATGTTGCCGATCTGTTTGATCGGGTCAAACTCGGCACACCCGTGACAGTCTTGCCAAGTAGTACGCAATAAATTCGAGCGCCCAACCCCGTGCGCCTTTCACTTTGTTCATTTCCCCATGCTTGCAAGCAGGCTGCACCTGTGGCACATCGCGGCTTCGGGAAACCCATGAAATCCAAACTCATCACCCAGGGCCTATTGTTCGCACTCGCCGCCTTCGTTGCGGCCTGCTCTAGCGATCCACGCGGCGTGCGCATCGTCAATGGTGGAACGTCGGCGATCCCGGCAAAGCAAGGCGCGCAAATCCGGAACTTGGCCCCTCCTGAAATTGGCCCGGTTGTCATCGGCAAGACCTTTCAATACACGCGCAACGGTGCCTCAGGTTTCGTCACCTACAACGCAGACGGGACGTTGACGGTTCAAGACGACCAGAAGGGTCCGAGCATTGGCAAATGGAACGCCAGCGGTCCGCAATATTGCGAAACTTATAGCGCCACCCTACCGATGGAATGTGGTGACTTCAAAAGTACAGGTGATGCTTATTTCGCGGCCCAGTCACGGCTCGTTGAGATGAAAGTCTAAAACAAAAAGGCGGCAAACTACCTGCCGCCTTTTCCAAAATCATTTGAATGCAAATCAGGCCTTGGGCATTTGGCCCTTTGGTGTGAGACCATCAACCACTTGCGGCAAGACGGCTGAAAGCTGTGCCAAAATCTGGTCTGGCGTCATGCCCGTGGAAGATGAAATCTTGCTCACAAGATCAGGCCCCAAAGCCTGCGACAGCTGCGCGCCGGTGATGGCTTGGTTGGCACCCGTGCCCACCCAGCTGGTGGCAGCAGCCCCTGCTCCGTTGGCCTGCATGTGGCTGACCAGCCCACCCAACGCCCCGGCGATACCACCCGGAATTTGTGCGGCAGGTGAAGCAGCGCCCCCGCCTGTGAGGCCTTGCACGAAAGACGAAATCTTGTCGCGGTTCTGATATCCCGCCACGGCCACCAGGCCCAAAAGTGCTGCCATGGAGGGCATGTTGTTGCTTGCCATAAGATATTCCTTTCAATTGGCTGACAGCCACGATTATGGGCGTTATTGCGCCGATTTCAAGACGGGGAGTTGCGGATCAATACAATCAGGTGTTATCTTGGCAGGTACCATCATCAACGGGGAGGACTGCCACTTATGGGAATCATCGGGACCATCATCGTCGGCTTGATCGTCGGTGTTATTGCCAAGCTTTTCGTTCACGGACCGGGTGCACCAAGCGGATTTATCATGACCGCGATCATGGGCATTGTCGGATCAATTTTGGCAAGCTACATCGGCCAAGCGATTGGCTGGTATCAACCTGGCCAAGCCGCCGGCTGGATCATGTCGGTGATCGGCGCAGTCATCGTAATGGTCATCTGGGGCGCTGTCGCCCGCCGCTCAGCTTAATCACTGCGCAATCAGATTTCAAAGCCCCGGCCTGCCGGGGTTTTTTATTTGAGGTATGGATTCGATCGGCGCTCAGCCCCGATCTGGCTGGCATTGCCATGGCCCGGCAGGAACATCACATCATCAGGCAGAGCCATGATCTTGGTCTTGATCGAATGAAGCAGCGTCTCATGGTTCCCGCCGGGAATATCTGTCCGGCCAATCGAATTTTGAAACAGCACATCGCCCATAAGCGCAAACTTGTTGGCGTCGTTGAAGAACACCACCGAGCCCGGCGAGTGCCCCGGCGCTTCGATCACCCGAAAGTCCAAGCCCCCGACAGAGACAACATCGCCCTCTTTAAGCCATTGGTCCGGTGTCACGCCCTTGGCCCCGGCCATGTTAAACATGGCCGCGCGGTTCGGAATATTGTCGAGCACGGGCTTGTCGCGCTCATGCGGCCCGACCACTTTCACGCCTAACCTGGCCGCCAGATCAGCCGCACCTCCGGCATGGTCGATATGGCCATGGGTCAACAATATTTTCTCAATCTTGGCACCGGATTGCTTGATGGCATCTTCGATACGTTCGAGATCGCCGCCGGGATCGACGACAACCCCTTGTTTTGTGTCATCGTCAAAAACGATGGAACAATTCTGTTGAAAAGGGGTGACGGGAACAATGAGGATTTTGAGCGTGGCCATGGCCTCAAATAGCCGTGCTAACCCTCAAGGTCAAACCAACTGTACGAAACCCGCCGCATCGGCTAGTGACGAGCCATGCAAAACCTGCTCACGATCCGCGACCTCCTGCGCCATGCCGTCACCCGGTTCAACAAGGCAGGCCTCGCCCATGGCCATGGCGCCACCAACGCCATTGATGAGGCCGCATTCCTGATCCTCGAAAGCCTGAAGCTTCCCGTTCACGACATCAATCCCTGGGCCGACGCGCGCTTGACGACCGCCGAGCGCGATGAACTCTTGGCGTTGATCGAGCAGCGCATCACAACACGCAAGCCAGCGGCCTATTTGTTGAAGCGCACCTACATGCAAGGCGTGCCGTTCTATGTTGATGAACGCGTAATCATCCCGCGCTCTTACATCGGCGAAATGTTGGCCAAGAGCCTGTTGACTGATCTGGACTTTGACTTTGAAAATGCCCGCAGCGTGCTTGACCTTTGCACCGGCTCGGGCTGCCTTGCCGTATTGGCGGCGGGGCATTTCCCCAACGCAGAAATCCACGCAACCGATCTTTCGAAAGATGCGCTCGCTGTTGCCGCCATCAATGTGAAAGACCATGGTCTGGGGGACCGCATTCACCTGCATCAAGGAGACCTGTTCGCACCTTTGGGCAAGCGGAAGTTTGATTTCATCATCTCAAACCCGCCTTATGTTGCAAAGGCGGAAGTCGATGCCTTCCCGCCGGAATATACCCATGAGCCGCAGATGGCCCATCTGGGGGGTGAGGATGGTTTTGACCTCGTGCGCAGGATTATCAAAGAGGCACCAAAACATTTGAATAAGGGCGGCGGCCTGCTGTGCGAAGTGGGAACCGGCGGCGAAATTCTCGAAGCCGAATTTCCCAATCTCAATTTTTTCTGGCTCGATGCCGAAGAGGCCGAAGGCGAAGTCTTCTTCCTCAGGTTCTAAGTCCAGAGGCCTTCTTAAAATTTTCGTAGATCGCCCGCGTATTCCGCGCCATTTCCGGCATCAAAGGCAGGCATTCTGCCTTCAAGCGTTCATAGGCCCCTGCCCCATGTTTGCGCTCCAAGGCGCGAATATATCCCGGCAAGGATGACCAGCCTGCCACAGTCTGCGGCGAAAACTCGCAATGAAACTGCGTTGAAAGGGCATGGCTCTCGACGGCCAGCGCCTGCACTGCGCAACGATCTGAAGCAGCGAGAACAACGGCACTCTGCGGAATGCGTTTAACCTCGGCATGGTGCCACTGCATCACGCGCTGATTGCCCGCCACGCCATTGAAGAATGGATGCGAGGAGGCCCCGGCGTTCGGTTGAAGCGCAACATCAAACACGCCGACCTCGCCTTCATCAGCGGAGGCCACTTCGCCACCCAGCGCCGAAGCCAGGAGCTGGTGGCCCAGGCAGACACCCAAATAGGGTTTGGCCCTGTCCCACACCCACTCGCGGATCGCCGCTTTTTCCATTGCCAAGTGGGGGAACTGGTCTTCCTGCCAGGTGTTCTGCTCACCACCCAAAACAAACATCAAGTCATAGGGTGCCAGCGATGGAATTTCTTGGCCCTCAAACACCCGCACAAAATCCGGGATGATGTGATCCTCGGCAAACCAATCCAGAAACCGCCCGGGATGATCATGATCCATATGCTGCAATATGAGCGCGCGCTTCATCATGTCTCAGAGCAATTGCAAGGCAACAGCCTGTGGCCCACGCCCACGGGCGTCGTCTTCCGTGGCAAAGGAAAGGCGCATGCCATCATCAAGATGTGGCAAGCCCGCGCGCTGAACTGTCGAGATGTGGACAAAGACATCGGACCCGCCATTGTCAGTCGCAATAAAGCCAAATCCCTTTTCCTTGTTGAAGAACTTTACGGTGCCATTCAGGCGCTGCTGTTTTTCAGAACGAGCCATGTCAAGGCTTTATCACGCGCGCCGCCACGGCATCAAGCTTTGCCAGCAACGCCGGGTCTCGTTTCTCTGCCGCTGTCATGATGGCATGTTGCAAAGCCTTGTCAGACCCCACCGCACAGGCGGGATGGTCCTGGGGAAAAGCCGCGACCAGCCGCAAAACAAAGCGCTTGGCCAACGCGACATTGGCCTTCATCACACCGATCACTTGCGCCACATCAACCGCCTCATGATGCGGGTGCCAGGAATCAAAATCTGTCACCATGGCCACATTGCAATAGGAAATCTCCGCCTCCCGCGCCAGTTTCGCTTCGGGCATGGCTGTCATGCCAATGAGATCAGCCCCCCAATGGCGGTGAAGTTCCGATTCAGCGCGCGTCGAAAACTGAGGGCCCTCCATCACAACCAATGTGCCGCCATCGCGGTAAGCAATTCCTTCGGCTCTAAGCGCTGCTCCCGCCAAGGCGCGCAGCGTCGGAGACGTCGGCTCACCGAAAGGCACATGGGCCACCAGTCCCGTGCCGAAAAATGAATTTTCCCGCTTGAACGTCTTGTCGATAAATTGGTCCGGCAACACGAATGTGCCCGGCGGTAGTTCTTCGCGCAGTGACCCCACGGCCGAAAGCGAAAACAAATCGGTCACACCACAGCGCTTCAACGCATCAATATTGGCGCGGTAGTTGATGGTGGAAGGCGAGAATACGTGCCCGCGCCCATGCCGCGGCAAAAACACCACAGAACGCCCAGCGATCGTGCCGATGCGTAGCTCGTCGGAGGCTTCACCCCAAGGGCTGGCCACACACTGCCACTGCGCACCATCCATCGCAATGTCGTAAACCCCAGAGCCGCCGATAATTCCCAGAACCGTCCTTGTCATGGCCCCAATGAAGCCGCAACGACAACGACCGTGTCAAGGCCAATAAAAAAACCCGGCGACGAGGCCGGGCTTTTGAATTCGCGAGCCATACAGCTCAATGAATATCGCGCCAGATCTTCTTCTTCACGGCATAGAGCAGGCCAGCAAGAATGGCGAGGTAGATCATCACCTCAAAACCCGTCTGCTTGCGCTCTTCCATCTTGGGTTCCGCCGTCCATGCGAGGAAGGCGGATACGTCCTTGGCCATGTCATCGACGGTATTTTTGGCACCGTCGTCATAGACCACCCGGCCATCGGTCAGCGTCCCGGCCGCCGGCATTGAAATCCAAATGCCGTTCTGGAAATAGGGATTGTAGTATTTTCCGGCAGGCGCATCCTTGGCCATGTCGGCTGGCGGATCTTCATAGCCCGTCAGCAGGGAATAGACATATTGCGGGCCACCGATGCCATTGATCAGCTGGTTGAATGTGCCATGCCAGCCTTCGCGGGCCTTGGTGATCAAGCTCAGGTCGGGCGGCAAAGCACCGCCATTGGCGGCCTTGGCAGCATCGTCATTGGCAAAGGGCGAAGGGAACGCATCGGATGGCAGTCCAGCCCGGTCAATGGATGCCCCATTGCCGTCAAGATCATGCACCTTGAACGTTGCCGCAAGCGCCTTGACTTGCTCCTCAGTGAAGCCAGGCCCACCCCTGTCAGCCAGATTGCGGAAGGACACAAACTTCATGGCATGACAGCCAGAACAGACCTCTTTGTAAACCTTATAGCCGCGCTGAAGTTGCGCCTTGTCAAAGGTGCCAAACGGCCCTTCGAAGGAATAGCCAATGGGCTTTGCGCTTTTTTCAGCTTCGGCGAAAGCCGCGCCGGAAGCGGCAAACAAGGCCGAAGCAGCAATCAGGAGTGAGGCAAATTTCTTCATGTGTCTTCTCCCCATCACTTCGCAGGCACGGCTTTGGCCAGCACATCTTCGCTGATGGAGCTTGGCAAAGCCTTTGGCGTTTCAAGCAAGCCCATCAAAGGCAGGATGATGATGAAATGCGCAAAATAGTAAACCGTAAGGATTTGTCCCCACATCACGTAAGAACCCTCCGGCGGGCGAGAGCCGATATAGCCCAGCGCCACGCACACCACGGCAAACACCCAGAACTCCAACTTGAAGACCGGGCGGTAAGTGCCAGAACGTACCCGCGAGGTATCGAGCCATGGCAGGAACAACAGGATGAGGATTGACGAGAACATCGCAATCACACCCAGCAGCTTGTTGGGGATCGACCGCAAGATCGCGTAGAACGGCAGGTAATACCATTCCGGTTTGATATGCGCAGGCGTTGAAAGTGGATTGGCCTGCACATAGTTGACCGCATCGCCCATATAGTTCGGGCCATAGAACACAAACAACCCGTAGACGATGAGGAACGCAACAATCGCGAAACCATCCTTCAAAGTATAATAGGGATGGAATGGAACAGTGTCCTGGGGACCCTTCACTGAAATGCCAGTGGGGTTATTGTTGCCCGGCACATGCAGTGCCCAGATGTGCAGGATGACAACGCCAGCCAGCACGAAGGGCAAAAGATAATGCAGTGAGAAGAAGCGGTTCAACGTTGGGTTATCCACCGAGTAGCCGCCCCACAGCCAGGTGGTGATTGAGTCACCCACAAACGGAATGGCCGAGAACAGATTGGTGATCACCTTGGCGCCCCAGAAGCTCATTTGGCCCCAAGGCAAAACGTAGCCCATGAAAGCGGTGGCCATCATGATAAGATAGATGATCACGCCGATCATCCACAACACTTCGCGCGGCGCTTTGTAGGAACCGTAATACATGCCGCGGAACATATGAATGTAAACAGCAATGAAGAAGAACGACGCACCGGTCATATGCATATAGCGAAGTAACCAGCCATAGTTCACATCGCGCATGATGTGTTCAACCGAGGCGAAGGCCATATCGACGTGCGGGGTGTAGTGCATCACCAAGACGATGCCACTGATGATCTGCACCACCATCATGACGGCGAGGATGCCGCCAAACGTCCACCAATAATTCAGGTTCTTTGGCGTCGGAAAATCTAGCGCATGGTCTTTGACAAAAGCGACGATGGGAAGGCGCTCATGAAACCATTTTCCAATGGCACTCGTCGGTTGATAATTTGAAGGTCCACTCATGTTCGTCTTCCGCGATTAGCCGATTTGGATTTTTGTGTCGGAGAGATATTTGTAGGGAGGTACAGGCAGGTTTTCCGGCGCAGGTCCCTTGCGGATGCGGCCAGCCGTATCATATTGCGAACCATGGCAAGGGCAGAACCAGCCACCTGTCTTGGCATTGCCTTGCACCACGGCGAATTCGCCCGAGTTGCCCAGCGGCACGCAGCCCAAATGGGTGCAAACCGCCATCATCACGAGAAACTGTTCTTTGCCGCCGACAACGCGGTTTTCGTCAGAAGCTTCGCCGCTGCCCTTCAAGTTGTCATTACGCGAATTCGGATCTTTCAGATCGGCAAGCGGCACAGCCTTGGCCGCATCGATCTCCGCCTTGTTGCGGTGGCGCACAAACACCGGGTTGCCGCGCCATTTCAAAATCACTTCCTGGCCCTCGGCAATTGAAGCCAAGTCCACTTCAATCGAGGCCATGGCCAAAACGGCCGCGTCCGGGTTCATCTGGTTGATGAAAGGCCAAGCCGTCAAAACCGCCCCCACGCCTGCCACTGCGCCCGTGGCAATCATCAAGAAATCGCGCCGATTTACTGTATCATGTGCCGCGTCAGCCACGTCATCACCCTCATCACAAGCCGGGCCACGTCACGGCCCCAAATCCGTCGCGTTTTGGCATTGGTGGCTGGAGAAGTCTAGCCATAGGATGTCGCAGCGGCAACGACGCCTTGAAGTGACAGGATTTCCGGGTAAATTCCTCACATAATGATCGAAATTGCCCTTTACCAGCCAGACATTGCCCCCAATACCGCAACCATCGCCAGGCTCTGCGCTTGTCTGGGGTTAAAGCTGACGATCATCGAACCCGCAGGCTTCGTGATGACTGATTCCACCTTTCGCCGCGCCGGAATGGATTATTTGAACCATGTTGAGCTCCGCCGCAGCGGGTCTTGGAGTGAATTCATGGCAGCCAATGCCAGCCGCCGCATCGTATTGCTTTCAACCAAGGCGGCACAGAGCCACATATCGTTCCAATTCAGAAAGGGCGATATCCTCCTGCTGGGGCGGGAATCTGCCGGCGTGCCCGAGGAAGTCCATGCCGCGCTGCCCGACCGCGTCAAAATACCACTCAAGCCCGGCCTTCGGTCACTGAATGTCGCCATGGCTGCCAGCATGGTGACAGGCGAAGCCCTGCGCCAATTGGACGGTTTTGTTTGATTTCGCGACTGAGCGCGGGACCGAAGCGGCGGCGATGAATTTCTCGTTACCTGAACATCTTCGCAAGTACCGCCCCTTTTCTTGGCGCAGCCTGCAGGCTAACACGTGGTCATGAACGCAAAACTTGAATCAATGAAATCCATGGCTTCAGATTGGTTCGCCCGGTTGCGAGACCAAATCGTCCATGAATTTGAAACGTTGGAGAGCGAATTCTCCGATAGCCACTTCATCAAAACGCCGTGGGTTCGCGCAGAAAATGGCGGCGGCGGAACCATGGCAATGATCCACGGTGAGCTGTTTGAAAAAGCGGGCGTGCATTGTTCGACAGTACACGGCGAATTCTCGCCAGAATTTGCGGCACAAATTCCTGGCGCAGCTGATGATCCACGCTTCTGGGCTGCGGGCATTTCGTTGATTGTCCACCCCAAGAACCCCAATGTGCCTGCCGTCCATATGAATACGCGCATGGTTTCGACCACGCGGCATTGGTTCGGCGGCGGCGCTGATCTCACCCCGGTTCTCAACCGCAGGCGCAGCCAAAGCGACCCCGACACCATCGCCTTCCATGCGGCGATGAAGAACGCATGCGACGAACATCTGGTGGCCGATTATCCGCGCTATAAAAAGTGGTGCGATGATTATTTCTATCTGCCGCATCGCCATGAACCGCGCGGCATCGGCGGAATCTTCTTTGACAATCTGCATTCGGGCGACGATGCCTCGGACTTTGCTTTCGTGCAGGATGTGGGCAAGGCCTTCCTCGCCGTCTATCCTCAGATCGTCCGCAACAATATGAAGAAGGCTTGGACAGAGGAAGACCGTGACGAGCAGCTCGTGCGCCGTGGCCGCTATGTGGAATTCAATCTGCTCCATGACCGCGGCACAATTTTCGGCCTGAAGACCGGCGGCAATGTTGAAAGCATTCTGTCGTCCATGCCACCTGTTGTGAAATGGCCTTGATTGGAA
>Ga0209069_10000865_pt1 | contig 14733 bp, 15 predicted proteins | sample Str013_2_FD_187202 | JGI IMG/M metagenome (GOLD analysis project Ga0209069, IMG submission 187202) | Freshwater sediment microbial communities in response to fracking from Pennsylvania, USA - Straight Creek_MetaG_SC_2013 (SPAdes) (version 2) | ecosystem: Environmental > Aquatic > Freshwater >...
CCGAACGTGAACCAGGTGACGAAGATGCCCACCATGAAGCCCCAGTCGCCGACGCGATTGGTGATGAAGGCCTTCTTGGCCGCCGAGGAGTTGGCCGGTTTCTCGAACCAGAACGAGATGAGGAAGTAGGAACACACGCCCACGCCTTCCCAGCCGAGGAAGGTGACGAGCATGTTGTCGCCCAGGACGAGCATCAGCATCGAGAAGACGAACAGGTTCAGGTACAAGAAGAACTGGGGATAGCGCTTGTCCCCATGCATGTAGCCGATGGAGTACAGGTGGATGAGGGCACCCACCCCGGTGATGAACAGGAGCATGGCGCTCGACAGCGGATCGAACAGGAACCCGAAGTCGACGGTGAAGCTGCCGGCGGGGATCCAGGTGAACAGGGTCTGGGTGTAGGTGTGGTCGGGCTCACCGCGAAGACCCAGGAATGCCACCACCGCCACGACGAAGGCTCCGGCCACCATGGCCGTCGCCAACCAGCCTGAGGCCGGTTCGCCGAGGCGCTTTCCGAACAACAGCAACAAGACGAAGCCGGCCAGCGGCAACGCAGGGATCAACCACACCAGAGAGACCATCGCGAGGCGCCCTATCCCCTCAGCAACGAGATGTCGTCGGCGTTGGCGCCGGGGCGGCGACGGGAGACCGCCACGATGATGGCGAGGCCGACCACGACCTCAGCGGCGGCGACGACCAGCACGAAGAACACGATGACCTGGCCGCCGATGTCGTTGAGCATGGTGCCGAATGTGACGAACGTCAGGGTCACGGCGTTCAGCATGAGCTCCACGCACATCAACATGACCAGCGGGTTGCGGCGGATCAGCAGGCCCACCGCACCGATGGTGAACAAGAACGCCCCCAACACGAGGTACCAGACGGGCGACAGGGGGACGATCGACAACGACGCCAGCGTCATGCCAGTTCCTCCGCGGTGTCATCGTCCATCGACTCGGGCTCGGGGATCGGCTCATAGCTGTCAGGGCGGCGCGACAGCACCACGGCGCCGATGACGGCGATGGTCAGCAATCCGGCGGTGATCTCGAAGGCGAAGATCCACGTGGTGAAGAGGGTTCGGCCCAGCTGAGCGATGTTGGACAGATCCTTGGACAACGCGGCGGTGGCCGAGTGTTGCCCGGTGACGACCTGCTCGCCGCCGCGGATGAAGATCACCAACACGGAACCCAACAACGCCAGGCCGGCCAGTCCTGCCAGGATTCGCTGCCCGATGATGGGCTCGTCGGCGAGGTCGTCCTCCTGGTCGACGCCCAGCAGCATCAACACGAACAAGATGAGCACCACGATGGCGCCGGTGTAGACGACGACCTGGACGGCGGCCAGGAGCTGAGCGTTCTGATTGAGGAACAGCACCGCCACACCGAACAGGGTGGCGACGAGGCTCAAGGCGGAGTGCACCGGGTTGCGGGAGATCACGACGCCAACCGCGCCGGTCAACACCACCGCCGCGCACACGATGAAGATCGCGGTCTCCACGGCTCAGTGCCCCCCGTCGTGGCTGTGGGATGCGTCAACGTGTGCGACCGGTTCCTGCTCGGGGTCCTCATGATCCTGGCCCCGTTCCGGTTCGCGCACGCCGTAGCCCAGCTCGCCCGACCAGGCCACACGTCCCTCATAGGCCGCGCTCCCCGACGGCGCCGTGGCCCGCATCCACGCCGAGGTGTGCTCGTCCTCGCCCGGTCGCCAGTCCTCCCAGGGAAGGTGTTGGGGACGACCTTCGTCGTCGACCAGCAACTCGTCCTTGGTATAGATGGCGTCCTGGCGACTGGTGAAGGAGAACTCGAAGAGCTTCGTCTCGGTGATGGCCTCCGTGGGGCAGGCCTCGACACACAGGTCGCAATGGATGCACCGGAGATAGTTGATCTCGTAGATGAACCCAAAGCGTTCGCCTGGCGACACGGGTTCGTCGATCGAGTTGTCGGCGCCCCGGACATAGATGCACCGGGCCGGACAGACCCCCGCACACAGCTCGCAGCCGATGCACTTCTCCATGCCGTCCTCGTACTTGTTGAGGACGTGCCGACCGTGGCGGCGCAGGGCGATCGGCGCCTTCTGCTCCGGGTAGGGCACGGTGACCCGCTGCTTGCGGCCCATCTGCAGAATCGGGATCTTGAAGCCACCGAGGTACCCCATCAGGACTCCACCTCCGCCAAGCGACGGGCGCGACTGGCCGCCACGGCGGCGCGCAACAGCGTGTAGCCGGTCAGTAGCACGGCGATCGAGACGACCACCACCGCCACGGGGTTCCAACCGGCATCGCGCCCGATGTCGATGGCCCCGAGCAACAGGAGCCAGCCCAGCGCCAGGGGGATGAGGACCTTCCAGCCCAAGTCCATCAGTTGGTCATAGCGGAACCGCGGCAAGGTGGCCCGGAACCAGACGAACATGAACAAGAAGATGAACGTCTTCAGGGAGAACCAGATGATGCCGGTCAGCCAGCCCAGACCGGTTCCGAGGAACGCCGGACCGCTCGGACCACCCAGGAACAGCGTGACGAAGAGCGCGGACATGGTGATCACGTTCATGAACTCGGCCAGGAAGAACAGGGCGAACCGAATCGAGCTGTATTCGGTGTTGAAACCGCCGACCAGTTCCTGCTCGGCCTCGACGAGGTCGAACGGAGGTCGATTCAGCTCGGCGGTGGCGGCGATCACGAAGATCACGAACGGCACCACGCCGGTGAGCAGCACGTTCCAATTGGGGATGATGTTGGAGAATCCCCCGACGGACTGGTTGAGCACCATGCCATGGGTGCTGAGGGTTCCCGATTTGAGCACCACGGCGGCGGCGGCCAGACCCATGGCGGCCTCATAGGAGACCATCTGCGCCGACGCCCGCACTGACCCCAGCAACGGGTACTTCGACCCGGATGACCAGCCCGCCAGCATCACGCCGTAGACCGCCACCGAAGACATGGCCAGGGCGAAGACGATGCCGATGGGTGGGTCGGCCACCTGGAGGTAGGTGTCGTGACCGAAGACGGTGATGATGCCGTCGTGGGTGCCGTTGAAGTCGCCCCCGATGGGCACGATCATGAACAACAAGAAGGCGGGCACCAACGAGAGGAACGGAGCGAGAATGAAGACGGCTCGTTGGGCGCGGTCGGGGATCAGGTCTTCTTTGAAGAAGAACTTGATGCCATCGGCGAGCGACTGAAGGATCCCGAAGGGACCGGAGATGGTCGGCCCGATCCGATTCTGCATGTCACCCACGAGCTTGCGTTCGAACCAGATCATCAACATCGTGGCCACGAGCAACAAGACGAAGGCGATGAGCACCTTGCCGACCACGATGGCCGCCACGGCACCCCAGTCGTTGATGGGCTCGATCAGAAGTGGGTCGCCCATCACACTCCCCCGGACTCCACGCGGATGTCGTTGACGCGGGCGCGGGCATCGATCAGTGCGCTGGCGGTGAGTCCCGGTTGGTTGAACCGAAGCGAGGCGCTCCCGCGGGGCACGCCGGCATCGGCGGCGATCTCCGCGGTCGTCTCGGCCCGGGACGAATGCACCCGGACCTGGTCGCCGTTGGCGACGCCCAGCCGATCGAAGTCGTACGGGTTCACCCGCAGGATGGTGCCAGGCGCGAGGCCCGCCAGTGAGGACGACCGCTGGACCAGGGTGCCCTCGTCGTAGAGCTTGCGGGTGACGACCAGCCGAAGCGAATAGCTGTCGAGAGCGGGAGGCGCGCCCGCCGGGCCGGGGGTGAAGGTGACCAGCCCCGACGGCGGCTCCGCCAGCGGAACCACGAGGCCGTCGCGAGCATCGTCGGCGGCGAGACACTCCGTCGTGAGCCCGACATAGGCGGGGGCCAATTCGGCAATCTCGGCCCGGATACCTTCCACCGATTCCAGACCCAGGTCGGCACCCAAACGCAAAGCCAACTCGGCGGCGACAATCCAGTCGGGCCGCGCCGTGCCCGGCGCCGTGACCTTCTGGTGCAGCACGCTCACCCGACCCTCCAGGTTCGTGCTCGTACCTTCGACTTCCGTGAACCCGGCGACCGGGAACACCACATCGGCCCCAGCCACGCTGGGCGTGACGAACTGGTCGAGGGCAATCACCGTGCGTGCGCCAGCCAGGCCACGAGCGGCCAAGTCGCGATCGGGGAAGTCGCCCAGGGGATCGGCCCCGAGGAGGATCAGCACGTCGATCTGACCAGCGGCGGCGGCGGTAAGGATTGCCGCGGCGTCGAGACCGGGCGCGGACGGCACGCTCAGCCAGCGTCCGGCGAGATGCCCGCCACCCGCCTCAAGGGTCACTCGGCCGGGCAACATCCCGGGGGCCAAGCCCATGTCGAGGGCACCGTGCACGTTGGCTCGGCGCAAGGCCGAGAGGAAGGTCGTGTCGACCTTGCGGGCCATCAACGCGCCGGCGGCATCCACCACGGCTTCGGCAGACTCGGCCAGCGACTGGCGCCCAAGCACCACCTTCACTGGCCCGCGGTTGACCAACGCGGCGGCGCGGGTGAGCACCAAAGGATCGACACCACCAGCATCGGTACCGGGAGGGGTGCCGTCGAGAAGGGCCCGCACGGCGGCACCGGCCTCGCCCGGTCGGGGGTGGAGCGACTCGGTGGCATAGGGCGTGAAGCCGCCAGCCTCCGGGCTGATCTCGACGACCTTCACACCGTCGTTGACGACGGCATGGCGAAGCCGCAGGAACAACACCGGCAGCTCTTCCTTCACGTCGGGACCGAGCAGAATCACCGTGCCGCCCGGCGCGCACACCTCGTCGATGGTGGCTTTCGGCAGCCCCAACACGACGTCGGCGGGGAGGCCGTCACCCATCTGAGCGTCGACATTGTCGGTCCCGATCACGCCCTTGGCCAACTTGGCCCACGCGTAGGCCGACTCGTTGGTCAGCCGGGCGCCACCCAGCACGGCCACCGAGGCCGGCGAGGCCAAACGCAGCGCCCCGGCGGCGCGATCGAGCGCCCCGGCCCACGACGCCGCGACCAGTCCCTCGCCGTCGCGTGTTAGGGGTTGGGCCACCCGCTCGCCACTGACAACGGCTTCGAAGCCGAAGCGGCCCTTGTCGCAGAGCCAACCCCAGTTGACCGGATCGATGTCGACGCCCTGGTAACGCAGGACCTGATTGCGGGACGATTCCACCGAAATCCGGCAACCGACCGAACACCCCTGGCAGGTCGACTCCGCCTGATCGAGATCCCACGGACGGGCCCGGAATCGATAACTGGTGGCCGTCAACGCGCCGACCGGGCAGATCTGGACAGTGTTGCCGCTGAAGTACGAGGAGAACGGCTCATCGGGGAACGTGTTGATCTCGGTGTCGTTGCCCCGGTTGATGAAGTGGATGAGCGGGTCGCCGGCGACGTCCTTGGCGAAGCGCGTGCAGCGGTCGCACAGGATGCAGCGCTCGCGATCGAGCAACACCAGATCGCTGATCGGAATCGGCTTTTCCTTGTGGCGTTTCTCTTCGACGAAGCGGCTCTCCCCGGGTCCGTACGCCATGGTCTGATCCTGGAGGGGGCACTCGCCCCCCTTGTCGCAGACGGGGCAGTCCAGCGGGTGGTTGATGAGCAGGAACTCGAGCACGCCGGCCTGCGCCTTGGTGGTGATCTCCGACTGCGTGTCCACCGCCATGCCCGGTCCGCACTCGATCATGCAACTCGGCAGGAGTGCCGGACCCCGACCCGTGTCGATCTCGACGATGCACATCCGGCACATGCCGACGGGCTCCATGCGCGGGTGGTAACAGAAGCGAGGGATGTAGGTCCCCGTGCGCTCCGCGGCCTCGATGACCAGTTCGCCCGGTCGGGCCACGACCTCGACGCCGTTGATCGTGACCGGAACGCCCTCAACGGGCTCGACCTCGTTGGGGTCCAGCGTGGTGTCAGCCATGCGAACCGGCCGGGGCGGCTGCAGCACGCACGGGCGCCGACACCGAGACGGGCACCCGGGATTGCAGCCCGCGCGCCAGATGGGCCTCGAACTCGGGGCGGAATCGTTGCAGCGCGGAAGCGATAGGTGACACCGCCGATGGCCCCAACGGGCAGATCGTGGTCTGTTTCGGAGGCCAGGCGATGCCGGGGGAGATGTTGTCGCTCACATCCATCAGCAAATCGAGGTCGCTGGGCCGGCCATAGCCGTCGAGTATGCGGGCCAGGATGCGTTCGAGCCAGTTGGTGCCCTCGCGGCAGGGGGTGCACTTCCCGCATGATTCGCGGGCGAAGAAGCGGACGACCCGCAGACAGGCCTTTACCGCGTCAGTCGTCTCGTCCATGACGACGATGGCTCCCGATCCGAGCATGGAGCCCGCCTTGTCGACGGTGGACTTCTCGAGCGGCAGGTCCAGGTGTTCGGCGTAGAACCACGGCGACGAGGCCCCACCGGGAATGAAGGCCTTGAGCTCCCGATCGCCCAGGATCCCTCCGGCGTACACCGGCGAATAGATCAGGTCGCGGAAGGTGGTGACGCCGTACTCGACTTCGAACACGCCGGGAGTCTTGACGTGGCCCGAGACGGCGAACATGCGCGTTCCGGTCGAGGATTCAGCCCCGAGCGCGGCGAAGGCTGCCCCTCCATTGGCGATGATCCACGGCAGATTGCACAGCGTCTCGACGTTGTTGACGATCGTCGGCTGAAGGTAGAGGCCCTTGGCCGCTGGGAAGAACGGGGGCTTGAGCCGGGGCATCCCTCGGTTCCCCTCGAGACTCTCGATGAGGGCGGTCTCTTCGCCCACGATGTAGGCCCCCGCTCCCCACGTCAGCACCACGTCCACAGAAAAGTCGGTGCCGAGGATGTTCTTGCCGACGTAGCCGGCGGCGTAGGCCTCGTTCAGGGCCGCGGCAATGCGCTCTTGAGCCAGGGCCATCTCGCCCCGCACGTACAGGAAGGCCTGGCCACAGCCGACCGCGTAGCAGGCCAACAAGACACCCTCGATCAACTGATGGGGGTCGCGCTCCATGAGCATCCGGTCCTTGTAGGTACCGGGCTCGCTCTCGTCGCCATTGACCACCAGGTAGCGGGGCCACACCCCGGGAGGACAGAACCCCCACTTCACGCCGGCCGGGAACCCCGCTCCCCCGCGACCCAACAGGCTGGCTGCCTTGACCTCATCCACCACCGTGGCCGGGGCCATGGCCACCGCCTTGCGGAGCGCCTGATAGCCGCCGGTCGCCTCGTAGCGAGTCAGCGTGTGGGCGTCTTCGAGCCCGAACCGGCTGGTGATGATCTTGGGGGCATCAGTGATCGTCATCGCGCCGCCACCTCGTCGTCGGGCTCGGCGGGCGGCACCAACCAGGCGGGCTCGCGGTCGTCGTCGGGGGCGATAGCGCCGGCGCGCCGGTCAGCCGGGATGGACTGGCGAACCCGAGCCAGAGTGCCGTGCGGGGGAACCTCGGCGTCCAGGCGTCCGCCCTGCAGGTCGTCGACCATCTGGTCGAACTCCTCGTTGGTGATGCGGTGGCGATAGCGGTAGTTCACCTGGAGACACGGCGCCTCGGTGCATGCCGCGATGCACTCGACGTCCTCGAGCGTGAACAACCCGTCGGTGGTGGTGTTGCCCGCCTTGATCCCGAGGCGCTGCTCGGCGTGGTGCAACAACTCCTCACCGCCCATGAGTTGGCACGAGATGTTGGTGCACACGTTGACCAGATAGCGACCAACCGGTTCGCGCTTGAACATCTCGTAGAACGAGCACGTGCCCAGCACCTCGGCCGGGGTCACGCCCACCAGTTCGGCGATGTGGACCATGGCGTCATCGGCCACGTAGCCGTCTTGTTCCTGGGCCAGGTGCAGCAAAGGGATGAGCGCGGACTTCGGAAGCGGGTAGCGCTCGATGATCTCGGAAGCGATGCCCAGGTTGTCCGCAGAGAGTCGGGCCATCAGCGGTCCACCTCGCCCATGATCGGATCCACCGAGGAGATCACCGCGACGGCATCAGCAATGAGCCCGCCGTGCATGAGGTGGGGAAGGGTCTGGAGGTTCACGAAACTCGGGCCCCGAATGTGCATCCGGTAGGGGTGCGCGCTGCCATCGGACACGATGTAGCACCCAAGCTCACCCCGGGGCGATTCCACCGCGCAGTAGGCCTCCCCCTCGGGCACCTTGAAGCCTTCGGTGAAGATCTTGAAATGATGGATCAGTGCCTCCATCGACTCGTCAATGCGAGCGCGCGGCGGCGGCGTGACCTTCTTGTCCTGCACGCGGTAGTCGCCCTTGGGCATCTTGTCGAGGACCTGGGCCACAATGCTGATCGACTCGCGGATCTCGTTGAGACGGATGGCGTAGCGATCGAAACAGTCACCGTAGGTACCGACCACCACATCGAATTCGACGTCGTCGTAGGCCAAGTAGGGCATGTCCCGGCGCAGGTCCCAGGCGTACCCGGTCGATCGCAGGATCGGCCCGGTTGCTCCCAGGGCGATGGCCTCCTCGGCGGTAAGCACGCCCACCCCTTGGAGCCGCTCGCGCCAAATGGGTTGCCCGGTCAGCAGCGTGTCGTACTCGTCGAGCCGCGGCGGCAACATCTCGATGAGGCGCAGCACGTCGTCTCGCCATCCGTCGGGGAGGTCGGCCGCTACCCCTCCCGGTCGGATGTAATTGTGGTTCATGCGCAGGCCGGTGACGCGCTCGAGGAAGCGCAGTGTCTCCTCCCGTTCCCGCCAGCCGTAGAGCATCATCGACACTGCACCCAGGTCCATGCCGTTCGTCGCCATGAACAGCAGGTGCGAGGAGATGCGGTTCATCTCGGTCATGAGCATGCGAATCCAGGTCGCCCGCTCGGGGATCTCGACGCCCAACAACTTCTCCACCGTCAGTGAGAACGCCAACTCGCTGAACAAGGGGGAGGCGTAGTCCATCCGCGTAACGTTCGTGCAGCCCTGGAGGTACGTGAGCTCCTCGCCCGTCCATTCCATGCCGGTGTGGAGGTAGCCCACGATGGGCTTGGTGCGCAGGACCGTCTCACCCTGGAGCTCCATCATCAGCCGCAACACCCCATGGGTGCTGGGGTGCTGGGGGCCCATGTTGATGATCATGGTTTCGTCCAGGGGAGCCCCTTCGAGCTCCGAATCATCGGCGATCTGCCCGGCCGCTTCGGATTCCGCCATGCGCAGGACGGCGCCCAGCTCACGCATGCGCTCGGCCGCCGCCGTCACGTCTCGCGGGGCCAGGCCCTGGCCACCCTCGGAGGTGAGCGAAGGGTCCTCGCTCAGGTGCTCCTCGCTGGTCATCGTTTCGTCGGTGGTGGTCATGGGTGGCCTCGAAGTCCCGGCGCTCAACGCGCGGTGGGAGCGCCCTTGAACTGCACCGGGATACGACCACTGTCGTAGTCCTTGCGCAGCGGGTGGCCGACCCAATCCTCGGGCATGAGGATGCGGGTCAGGTCGGGGTGACCAACAAACGTCAGCCCGAACATGTCGAAAACCTCGCGCTCCATAGCTTCCGTTCCGGGGTGGAGGTTGAAGAGCGACGGAACCGAGGGATCATCGGCTGGTACCTGCACCCGCAGGCGAATGCGCTCGCGTTGGCCATGGGAGATAAGGGTCACCACCAACTCGAAGCGCTCGGGCGAGACACCGGGTGGCAGCAGCCGACCAGGGTGCACCAGGTAGTCGACGGCGGTGAGGTCGAGGCACATGAGGAAGCCCTCCTCGAACAGCGCCTTCACTACCGCCACCAACTCCTCGCGTGCCGGGTACACCACCCATTCGCCGGGGCCGCCGAGCACCGGGGCGCCATGGCGCAGCTCCGGCTCGACAGGCGCCTCGGCTTCGGGCGCGGGCGCTTCGGCGTCGCTCATGACCCGGGGACGGCGAGGATCTCGGACCGCCCGCGAGCGCCCGAGGCCGGGGCACCGATCCGAACGCCGGTCGCCGTCTGACCGTCGCGTTGTTCGATGACCAGACCAGCGCCTTCCCCGGGCCGGCGCGTGAGCTCGCCCTCGCGGATCTTGGCGTGCAGGGTGAGGATGGCGTGCATCAGCGTCTGCGGACCGGGTGGGCAGCCCGGGGCATAGACGTCCACCGGCACAATCTGGTCGACGCCCTGCACGATGGCGTAGTTGTTGAACATGCCCCCGCTCGATGCGCATACCCCCATCGAGATGACCCACTTGGGTTCCATCATCTGGTCGTAGATCTGGCGCAACACCGGGGCCATCTTCTGCGACACGCGGCCGGCCACGATCATGAGGTCGGCCTGACGAGGCGACGCGCGGAAGACCTCCATGCCGTAGCGGGCGAGGTCGTAGTGCGGTCCGCCGGTCGCCATCATCTCGATGGCGCAACAGGCCAGCCCGAAGGTGGCAGGCATGACGCTACGGGACCGGGCCCACTTGACCAGGTCCTCGAGGGTGCCGGTAAGGAAGTTGTGGTTGAGCCCTTCGAGGCCCTTGTCGAGGAAACCGCCCTCCACCGCCACTAGGCCGCCTCTCCCGGCGACTCAACTGACTCCCGGCCTTCGAGGCCAACGCGTCGAATCGTCGAGGTCGAGGTCCGGGCTGGACTCACGACATCGTTGCCCCGGAGCCGCTTCATCGGCCCCCAGTCCAGGGCCCCGTTGCTGATGAGGTACACGAACGACTCGAAGACCGCCGCCGCGAAGATTGCTACCGCGAACAGTCCGAAGGGGCCGAGGGATCGATACACCACTGCCCACGGGAAGAGGAAGACGATCTCGATGTCGAAGACGATGAAGATCATCGCCACCAAGAAGAACTTGACCGGGAACCGTTGGGGCGGCTCGCGCTCCGGGACGATGCCACATTCATAGGGTGCTGACTTGGCCACCGTGGGGTTCCGAGGGCCGAGCAGGCGCGAGGCCACGCGACTGAGCGCGGCGAACACGATCGCCAGCACCAGCATCACGAGGATCGGCAGATACTGAGCCACGGGGGTCAGACCTTCTCCAGGTCCTTGGTCTCGGCCAAATGCTTCGTGAGGGTCTTGTCTCGGTAGTGCAGCACCACCACGAAGAAGAGGAAGAGGGAGAACGAAACCACGAAGAACGTCGCCGGCAACAGGCGGACGGTGCCGAGGTCACGGACCATCACCACGTAGAACACGGGCTTGGTCGGGTCCACCTTGGGGATGGGAGGGGCCTCGCCCGCCTTTGTCTCCTGCGGGATCACGGGCTGAACCTGCACGACGGCGTAATGCGGCGGGTGGGAGAGGCTGAAGGCCTTGTAGAACTTGTACTGGATTCGGCAGAGCCATTCGCCCGGGATGAGGTTGTGCTGGCCGTTGTTGATGTCGTTGGGGCAGAACTCAGCTCGAGTTTGCTTGCCGCCGATCTCGAAGACATTCAGCTTCTTGTAATCGGTCGTCGCCTTGAACACTTGGCTGCTGGTGACCAAGGCCACGTCGGCCGCCGCTTGGGCCTCTCCCGCGGCGGAGGCCGGGACGAGTCTCCAGCCGTTGAGATCAACCCCTGCCTTGTCCAGCGCGGCCGCCACCTCATCGGGGTGTGACGACTGGAGATCGGACAGCGACACCGTCTCGGGCGTGGGGAAATCCACCGCCATGTCTGGGTTGGCGCTGATGATGTCGGCCGGGGTGGGGAAGGTCTCGGGGCGCGGGAGGTCATCGATCACTGACGTCTTGGCCGGCCCGGTGGCGGGATCATCGACGTAGACCTCCACCGCGTGCCACGACGGATTCTGGCCTCGGGGGCCGATGGCTGGCGGCTGGAGCCACCAGGTCGCCGTGAGGATGGTCAGCCATCCAAACAGGCCGGCGAAGGCCACCAGCATGGCCAGCCGCGCACCCATGTTCGTGGCCAGCAACACGTAGGTGGACCCGCACAGAACGACAAAACCGGTGAGGACCACCAGGATGCCGCGGATGCCTGGGTTCCAGGCGATACCGGCGAGAATTTCAAAGTTGCGCATAGGGGTCAGAGACTCCGCTCGTAGGCCACGACTGCGTCGATCTGGTCTTGGCTGTACATCGTCTGGGCCGGGTTCATCCCGGTGGCCGCCGCCGCTTTGGGATCGATGGCTGTCGGGTTGAGCCCGAAGCCGGGCATCTGGCCGCTGCCGATGCCCCCCTTGCCGTAGGGCTTGCCCAACTCCGAGCCCAGGCTCACGAAGATCTGCTGCTGGTCCGCGGTCTCGAACTGGCGGCGTTCACTGCCGTTGGTCAGATTGAACCCGAGGGCACCACCACCACCGGCCACCTGTGGGAAGCCGTACGACCAGCCCGCGGTGTGACAGCGCGCGCAGGAGTAGGCCCCACCGGCAAAGCCGTCGAACTCACCCATATTGAAGAGCGCCTCACCCAGGGTCTTCCAATGGCCCTTCGGGTCGTCGACCGTGCAGTTGTTGTTGGCGTCAGGCTTGCAGACGGTGTCGATCTCTTTTTGTAGGGCGTCCTGTGAATCCGTCGCCGGCAGTTGGATGCTGTAGAGGTAGGCGATGACGTTGTCCAACTGCTGTTCGGTCAGCGGCCCGCCGCCCGGTGCACCCCAGGCCGGCATCGGTGTGTTCTGCCGGCCAAAGTTGAGGATGAACTTCACCTCGTCCTTCGAGTACCGGTAGAGCACGGTGTTGAGAGCCGGCGCCTTCCAGTCGACTTCCTTCACGAAGTCGCCGTTGGCGTTCAACAGGGTGTAGGCCTTCACGCCTCCGACGCCCTTGGGCCCGTGGCAGTCCGAACACTTGGCCTTGACGTTGTAAATGTTCTCGCCCCGGGAGACGAACTCCTCGTCGAACTTCTGCACTGCTCCGGATTGCCGACCCGGCTCCGCCAACCAGTACAGCGGCAGCGCCACGGCGACGATGACCAACAACACGAGAGCGAAGCCCAGGGTGCGGGTGAGCTTCTCGCCCTCGAGCTCCTCGTCACTCAGGTAGGGCTTACGGTTGGCGGCAAGCTCGAGCTCGGAGCCGACTTCGGCTCGGCCCTTGCGCATGTTGGCCACGACCGCGATGACGAAGCCGCCGATGAGGACGACGGCGATCACGCCACCGATAGCGGAGGCGGCCGTCGCGAACACGGCTTGGCTGGCAACGATGGGCATCAGTGACTGCCTCCACCCACGCAGTGCGGACCCTCGGCCTCTTGGCCGGTGGTGTTGGTGCCGATCGGTGGCCCCTGGATCACCGTGCCGGTGTCCACGTTGAGCACCCCGTCTGTCACCTCAGTCGAGAAACGATCCATGCCCCGCGGCGCCGGGCCACCCTTCTTCTCGCCCGCCTGGTTGTACTGCGAGCCATGGCAGGGACACTCGAACCATTGCGACGTCCCGCAGGAAGGCACGCGGCAACCCAGGTGGGGGCACTTCTGGTACACGACGACCAAGCCGGCTTCCATCGAGTTGAGCACGGGCTGGGAGTAGACCTGCTTGGCCTTGTCGACGGCCGACGACGGGTAGATCGTCATCCACATCCGACCCTCGGCGTTGTAGAGAAAGCCCTTCGCCGCCGTGATCTGGGATTGCAGGTCCGACACCTTGCCAACCCGGAGCTTGGAGCCGAAACCTCCCTTGGGCACCGGCCACAGGAAGGCCAGGACCGCCGCACCAAAGCTCGACAAACTGAGGGCGAAGAAGATCACGATGCTGCGGTTGAAGAACTGCCGGCGCGTGACTCCGAGCGTCTCGGGATCAGGGGGCACGAAGGCGGTGAGATCGGCGGCGCCGACCTTCACGAGCTCGGGCGGACGGCGCTCGAGCGCGGCCGCACGCTCAACCTCGCGACCCGTAGTGGGACCGTCCGCCACCTCGATGGCGACGGCGGACTCACCCCGGTCACGTTTCTTGGTCTCACGCGAGAGTTGGCCGACGGCGGTGTCGAGGTCTCGCCGACGCATGGACGCGAACAGCGCCAAGCCGGCCAGCAGAACGAAGATGGGGATGATGATGATGAGCAGGTTCATGGGGGGTGTCTCGAGTCTGAATCAGAGTTCGAAGAACAGGCCGCCCGTCCATGGCGCCACGAAGTTGAATCCGGGGCCGCGGAAGAACGAGCCGATGATGACGAGGACGGCCCAGAACATGAGGAACACCGTGAAGATCGACACGGCGAACTTGCGTTCTTCGGGCTTGTTGCTGGGGTTCTTGTCCAGATAGGGGGCAAGGATCAGAAGGAAGATGCCCATGCCCGGGATGGTTACGCCCGCCACCATGGGATGGAACATGGTCAGGAGCTCCTGAAGACCAAGGAAGTACCAGGGCGCCTTCGAAGGGTTGGGCGTCTCGTTGACGTTGGCCAACTCGAGCAGCGGGGCGTTCACGAAGATCGAAAAGATCAGGGTGAAGGCGGTCATGAGCAGGGCGGCGACAAACTCGACCGCTATGAGGTGGGGCCAGACGTGGACCTTGTCCATGGGCGTGGACTTGACGTCTTGGATCGATCCCGACTTGACCACGGTGAGCAGGCGTTGCGTGTGACCGGCGGGGCCGGTGGCGGCGGGAGGTGGTCCGGCCGTGGCCAACGCGGTCGCGGCGCCGGCGGAGACGACGGCCCCGGCACCCCCTTCGGCCTCGGCCGTCCCCGCCGCTTTGGCCGCCTTGGCCGCCTTGGAGCGCTCGAGCAGGTGGGCCGGGATCTTGCTGTCGCCCTCGGTGGACGCGGACGCAGCGGGCGCGTCGGCACCGCCGGCGTCGCCCTCGGAGGCGGCGGCAGCCTTGGCGTCTTCGGCCTTCTGGCGGGCCGCTTCGGCCCGCTTGCGAAGATGTTCGGGAATCTCAGTCATGGCGTCTCTTCGTTCGATCTAGAGCGGACCGGAGATACCGCCGTCCTTCCG